>Ga0302319_10001704_pt1 | contig 48890 bp, 41 predicted proteins | sample Bog_T0_2_FD_203319 | JGI IMG/M metagenome (GOLD analysis project Ga0302319, IMG submission 203319) | Peat permafrost microbial communities from Stordalen Mire near Abisko, Sweden - Bog_T0_2 | ecosystem: Environmental > Terrestrial > Soil > Wetlands > Peat | place: Sweden: Abisko, Stordalen Mire... | reverse complement strand
TTGACGCGCAGGCAGGACCGCTGGCTGACAAGGAGGTTGAGGAGATGGCAGAACAAACGAACCTAACCGATGCGCTGGCGCTGGAGAAGAACAGGTTCATGCAGTTCATAACTGAGGCGGCCGCCGAAGCACAAACTGAAGTCACCGCTTTGGAACGAAATCTGGCGGCAAGAGGATTGTCAAACTCAGGAGCTCGATTCAGCGGCGCAGTGAAGGTTCGTTTCGGGAGGCTCCTGAATGTGGTTTGGCAGGTCATTGAGTTGAGAAGAGAGCTTGGCAGGAGCGTCCCTTCGTTGTTTGAGGAGCAGCAATTGGCAGCCCTGAAGGACAACCTTGGCGGGTTTGTTGATAGGGCAGCTGCAGGCGTGGTTGAAAATGTGCTTTCACGCGCGCCCGACCCTGGAAGTGCAGTCCGCCAAGCGTTGCGCGCCAACGTGGAACATGAAGCGAGCAGCGCCAAAGTCAGGATCAGCAGTGAACTCTCGGCGCTACGATTGGAATCACGACTCGGTCTGCATCGGCATGAGAAGCCCCTGATGGCATTCAACATCTCACACAGCACGATCGCCAGCTTGAACCTTGGAACAGTCGTCGGGGATCTCACTGCCTCCATTCAGAGCCTGGTCGGGCAAGGCCAAGACGATCTTGCGGAGGCGCTCCGGGGGCTTGCGGAAGCGATTACAGAGTCGAGGGAACTGGAGGACGCCCAACGGAAGGAACTGCTCGAACACCTGTCCTTGGTCTCCACAGAAGTGGCTCTTCCACCGGATAGAAGAAAGACTGGGCCACTGAAATCGTCGATCGCCTTCCTTCAAACTGGCCTGAGATCAGTTGCTCAGTTAGCCAGCCTTCTATCGACAGCAGAACAGGCGCTTAGGGTGATCGGTGTGCTCCCCTCGTAGGCTGAGACGATTTTGATCACCAGCCTGAGCCGGGCACGCCGCGGAACCCCCACGGCGTGCCCTCAGCGTCAAAACCCCGCGAACATAGGCGCATCCAGGCGCCCGTGCGCCCGCTTTGGCCAGGGCGCGCCGCAAGCTGGCCGGTGGCACCGTACGCCCACCCGGCCCGGGCAACGCGCCGGGCGGCACCCTTGACTTGGATCTCCCTTCAATCAATGGAGTAGAGCGAGTCCGGCTGCAGCCGGACGCCGATCACAAGGAGACCACGATTATGGCAACCAAAAAGAGCACCAAGAAACCGGCGGGGCCGAAGGCCGCCAAACCGAAACAAGAGAAGCCCGAGGCCATCGCCTCGCCGGTAGCCGACAGCAAGGCCGCGAAGGTTCTGGAACTGATCGCGCGGCCCGAGGGCGCCAGCAACGGCGAGATCATGGAGGCTACTGGCAGGAACGCGAACACGGTGCGCGGCTTCCTGTCGACCGCCGCCAAGAAGCGCGGGCTGCAGATCGAATGCGTCAAGGCGCCGGCGATCTACCGGCTGAAGACGGACGCCGTCAAATCGGCGTGATCAGAGACGGCGAAGGGCGGCGGTCTTCGGCTCGCCGCCTTTGTGCGTCGGGCGTATGATCGCAGGGAGGCAACGATGCGGATCTTCAAACCGAAGTTCAAGAACGCGGTGGGCGAGCTGGTGGAGAGTCCGAACTGGCACTTCGAGTTTGAGTTCGCGGGCCAGCGCGTCTCCGAGAGCGCGCGCACTGCATCGAAGGAGCTGGCCGAGAAGGCCATGCGCAAGCGGCACCGCGAGCTGGAGGAAGCGCGAGCGCTGGGCGCGCCCTTGACGCGCGAGGACCAGCGCGATCGCGTGCGGCGCGTGAGTGACTTCGTGGCGGCGTACCTCGTGCGCTTCGAGCAGGACCACGCGAGCCGGCCGAACTCGATCACCTACGAGCGCAACCGGCTGAAGACGATCGTGCGGCATCTCGGCACTCGGATCCGCGGGCAACTCACCGATGCCGTCATGCGCGGCTACGTCACCAGGCGCGTCGACGCCGGCGTCAGCGGGTCCACCATCAACGGCGAGCTGGCGGCGCTGTGTCGCGCGCTGGGCACGCCGTGGAAGGCCTTGTGGCCAAAGCTGCCGCGGCGCGAGGAGCGCGAGGACGTGGGCCGGGCCCTCGAGCCGGAAGAGATCACGCGGCTGCTGGCGGCGATCGACGCGAAACCGCGGCGCAAGTGGGCCGGATTCGTCATCCGCACGCTGCTGCAGACGGGCATGCGCAGCGGCGAGTTGCTGAACGCGCGCTGGCGTCAGGTCGACTTCAACCACGAAGTCTTCACGGTCGGCCGAGCGAAGACGAAGGCCGGCACCGGGCGCCAGATCCCGCTCTCTGGTTCACTGCGCGATCTGTTCACGAACTACCGGGCCATGTACGAGAAGCGCTTCGGCCCGGCGCGCGCGGAGTGGTTCATCGTGCCGGCGGGCAAGCCACAGCCGCACGACGTCACGCGACCCTGCCAGAGCATCGAGAGTTCATGGCGCGAGATCCGCAAGGACGCCGGTGTCGCCTGCAGGCTACACGACTGCCGCCACACCGCGATCAGCATCATGGGCGAGGCGGGCGTGCCCGACGCCGTGATCAAGGCGATCGCCGGGCATGTGAGCCAGGCCATGCTCGAACGCTACAGCCACGCGCGCCGCGAGGCCAAACGCGCGGCGGTGGAGGCCATGTCGCTGACCAAGGCGGTCCCAAAGGAAGTCCCAATAGTGGCCCGGCTGGCGGTCGTGAAGTAGATAACAAGCCTTTTAGTTTCATCAAGATATAGAAGCGCTGCAAATATCATCCAGCATCACAGCTTCACTCAACCCGCATAAACCAAATTTCGAGGCGTTGTAGGCCGCCCCTCCGGCGAACGCATTTTTGCCCGCGAGACTCGCGATATTCACAATCCACCCTCCGCCCCGCTTGCGCAACCGCGGCAGCGCCTCATGGATGCAATAGTAGGCCCCGTCCAGGTTGGTTCCCACCACGGCCCTCCATTCATTGGGCTCCAACGCGCCCAGGTCCTTGAAAATGCCCAGGCCGGCATTGTTCACAAGGATGTCCAGGCCCCCAAACTCGCCGTCGAGCCATTCGAAGAGCTGCGCCACTGAGTCGCGCTCGGATACATCCGCCTGCCGGCCCGCGATCTTCGCGCCAGTTTCGCCTGGCCCCACGCCGATCCGGCTTCGGATCTGGTTCACCCCCTCCCGCACACTCTCCGCATGCAGCGCGCAGATCGCCACCGCGGCGCCCGCCGCTCCCAGTCGCTCCGCAATGGCTCGCCCGATGCCCCTTGCTCCGCCCGTCACCAGCGCCGTTTTCCCTTTGAGATTCAGTGTCATGGGATTAGCATGCCACGCCTCTGGTGTGCGGCGGAACCGGGCCGGTCAAGCTATACTGAGTTCTGCAAAGCTCTTGCGGCAGTGGGCGTTCGCCAGGCCCGCCCCGAGGGTCGTCGACCCAGTAACGACTGCATCCGCCCGCACCATGACCGACTACTCCATCCTCTGGCTGAGAGTCGCCGCCGTCCTCTATCTCATTGGACTTACGCACTCCATCGTGACTTTGCTGCGGCGCGAATCGCGCCTCTTTCAGGTGGCGCTGGTAGCCGTCCAGGCGGCTGTCGTGTTCCATTTGGTCTCCATCGTGGAACACACTTTGACGTTGGGGCGCCTGCCGGTTGGCAACTTCTTTGAAACTTCCTCGCTGTGCGCCCTGCTGTTCGCGGTCGTGTTCCTCATCGTTTACTGGCGCTACAAGTTCGCCGGCCTGAGCCTGTTCATCTTTCCGCTGGTCACGGTCCTGAGCGTCGCCGCCGCCATGGGAGCGCCTATGGCGCCCTGGGCCAACCGCCAGGTGCGCGACGTCTGGTTGCTGGTGCATATCGCACTCGTGCTCGTCGGCTACTCGGCGCTCCTGCTCAGCGCCGGAGCCGCGGTCTTCTACTTGGTCCAGGAACGACACCTCAAACGCAAGCAGATGGACCGCTCGTGGTTCGGCGTGATTAACAGCGAGAGAATCCCGCCCTTAGCCACGCTCGACTCACTGATCACATCCTCTATGAGCTTTGGCTTTGTGGCGATCACTCTGGCCGTCATCGCCGGCAGCACCTGGGCCTCCATCGAGATGGGCGCGCGCTGGATCAGCCAGCCCAAGATCGCCGTCTCGCTGATCACCTGGGGCTTCTGGCTGTTGATGGTCTTTCTGCGCGTCTCCGCCGGATGGCGCGGGCGCAAGGCCGCGATTCTGGCTCTGACCGTGCTCGGCTTCTGCGCGCTCACCTGGGCCGCGCATGTGGGGCTGCGGCCGATGTTGATGAAATGAAGCTGCTGCTCACAGGCTTGAGTCACCACACCGCGCCGGTCGAGGTGCGCGAGCGGCTGGCCATTCCGGAGCATGCCCTGGCCGAGGCGTTGGCCGCGCTGCGCCAACTCGCCGGCGCCGACGAGGCGTTGATCCTTTCCACCTGCAACCGCGTCGAGGTCGCAATCACCGCCGAGGACGACGACTCGGCCGCCGGCGCTGTCCGTGACTTCCTGGCAGCGCTCAACCATGCCGGCGCGGCCCCCGCGGCTGGCGCCCTCGACGGCTATCTCTATGAGTTGACCGACCGAGGTGCGATCCACCACATTTTCCGCGTCGCCGCGAGCCTCGATTCCATGGTGCTGGGCGAGCCGCAGATTCTCGGGCAGATGAAAGCGGCCTACGCCGCGGCGCGCGCGTGCGGCGCCCTGCACGGTCTGCTAGACGACGTGCTGACTCGCGCCTTCAGCGTCGCCAAGCGCATTCGCACCGAGACCGGCATCGGGCGCAGCGCCGTCTCGGTGAGCTATGCCGCGGTGGAGCTGGCCCGGCAGATCTTCGGCGATCTGAAGGGCAAGACGGTGCTCATCGCCGGGGCGGGGAAGATGAGCGAACTGGCCGCGCGCCACCTGCACGCCTCGGGCTGCGACCGCATTCTGGTGACCAACCGCACCCGTTCGCGGGCCGAGGAGATGGCCGCGCTGTTCGGCGGCCAGGTGATCGATTACGAGGAGTGGAAGCCGCGCCTGGCTGAGATGGACATCGTCATCGCCTCCAGCGGAGCCAGCGATTACATTCTGCGCCGCGACGAGCTGCGCCGGGCGCTGGATAAGCGCCGCAACCGGCCCATGTTCGTGATCGACATCGCGGTGCCGCGCAACGTCGAACCGGCGGTCAACGAACTGGAGAACGTTTTCCTCTACGACATCGACGACCTCGGCCGCGCCGTCGAGCAGAACCTCCAGGCGCGCCAGCGCGAAGCCGCCGACGCCGAGCAGATCGTCGAGGACGAAATTGACCGTCTGATCGCGCGCTGGAAAGCGCGCGAGGCGGCGCCGACGCTGGTGAAACTCCAGCAGCAGCTCGAGGAGTTGGCGCGCGCCGAGATGGAACGCGTGCGCGGAAAGCTCGGCGCGTTGAGCCCGCAGCAGGAGGAGGCGCTCGCCGCCTATACGCGCGGCTTGCTCAACAAGATCGCCCACGGCCCGCTGACCGAGATTCGCCGCGCCGCCGCGCTACCCGACGGTGAGCAGACGATTGCCCTCATCCGCCGCCTCTTCCGGCTCGATGATTAGCCTGAATCCATCTGGACGAAATCACTAAGGCGATTTGAATTCAAAATGGTGCGGACAGGGAGACTCTAACTCCCATGGGGTCGCCCCCCAGACCAAAAGATGGAGCTCAAGAACGTCTATATGCGTAAGCATTCCTCCGCGCGACACTTAGCGACATTTCGCTGAAACTGACATTGGCCGAGATATGGCGAATAGCCCGGAGAAGTTGCATCAGTGTCGCACTGGCGAAAAACGCAAACGCGCGGTTGACGGACTCGGCGCGCTTGGTAGCGTTCGAAAAGAGCTAATGGCACATCGCATGCCCCACGCGATGCGGCGGCTTGCCTGTGAGAAGGTGCCGGGCGCCGCAAAGGTTGGGGCGCGCGAAACCTCCGGGATCGCGCATCCCTTGGCCTTCCAGCACTACCGGCAGCGCTGGAGCTCGGCGTTGATCCCGGTACCTTCGATCGGAAGGAGCGCTGGAATCGGGAGCCCTGTGGCATGTTCCAGGTGCGTGTGAAGTGCTTTCTCCTGGATGAGCAAACGCGGCAACGTCTGGCGTCATCGATGCGGTGAGAGACTAGCGGGACCGCTGTTTGCCCCATCGCGCCAATGTTGGAGGCGGTCGAAATACAGGTATACAACCGGCGTTGTGTACAGAGTCAGCAGTTGGCTCATAATCAGCCCTCCGATGATGGTAATACCCAGCGGACGGCGAAGCTCGGATCCAGTGCCGGTTCCCAGCGCGAGAGGCAACGCGCCAAGGAGCGCGGCCATGGTAGTCATCATGATCGGGCGGAAGCGCAACATGCATGCTTCGACGATGGAATCGTATGAGTTCTTACCTTCGTTCCGTGTGGCAGCAAGAGCGAAGTCGATCATCATGATGGCGTTCTTCTTCACGATGCCTATCAGCAGGATGATGCCAATGATCGCAATGATACTCAGGTCGGTGTGAGTGAGAAACAGGGCCAGCAGTGCGCCGACACTAGCGGCCGGCAGACTGGAAATGATTGTGATGGGGTGGACATAACTCTCATACAGCATCGCCAGGATCAGGTAAACGGTCACGAGGGCCGCCGCAATCAGGATGGGTTCGGTAGCAAGGGAGGACTCGTAGGCTTGTGCGGTGCCGGCAAATTGAGTCTGGATCGTTGCCGGAAGCCCAATCTTCGCTGCCGCCGCTGTCGTGGCATTCACAGCATCACCCAGCGCAACGCCAGGCTTCAGGTTAAAGGAAACCGTCACCGCCGGAAAAAGACCGTCGTGAGTTACCGTCAGCGGAGCAGTGGTGGAGGCGAATGCAGCGAATGCGCTTAAAGGGACCTGTTCTCCGCCCGGCGAATTCACATAAATCTGTCGCAGAAACAGTGGATTTTGCCAATACTCCGGCGATGCCTCCATCACCACGTGATACTGGTTCAGCGAGGTGTACATGGTTGACACCTGGCGTTGGCCGAACGCATCGTAGAGCGTGTTGTCGATGAGTTGCGACGTGATACCGAAACGCGCGCAAGTTCCGCGATCGTACTCAATCATGGCTTGCAAACCTCGGTTTTGCTGATCGCTGCTTACATCGGAAATGATCGGAATCGACTTGAACTGCTCTACCATTTTAAGGGCGAACTTATTGAGATCATCCAGGTTGTCGCCGTGCATACTGAATTGATATTGCGCATTGCTCTGCCGGCCACCGACGCGCAGATCCTGCGCAGCTTGCAAGTATAAGGTGGCGCCAGGTATCCTGGCCAACTTAGGCCGCAACCGCACGATGATAAGGTCGGCCGAAACCTTCCGCTCCTCGAGGGGCTTTAATGAGATAAACAGACGCGCCGTGTTATACGTGCTGCCCCCCGTAAATCCGTTTACGGTATCGACGGCCGGGTCCGCCGCGACGATATTAATCATCGGCAGCATAATCTTATCCATAGCTTGAAACGAGGTATCCTGGTCGGCGGTAATCGATCCCTGAATGCGTCCGTTATCCTGTTGCGGGAAGAACCCCTTAGGAATGCGAATGAACATGTAAGCGGTAAGTCCGATCGTGGCCAACAAGACCATGAGTGTAATCGCTCGAAAACGGAGTGCGACGGACAACGTTCTCCCGTACAGATTGACGACCCATTCAAAAGCCTGCTCGCTAGTGCGATACATCCAGCCATGGGTTTGATTTTCTTTTAAGAGATGGGCGCACATCATGGGAGTCGCGGTCAGAGAAACCACCATGGAAACCGCGATGGCGACGGAGAGCGTGACTGCGAATTCGCGGAAGAGGCGGCCGACGATGCCTCCCATAAGAAGCAATGGAATGAAGACTGCAATCAGCGAAACGCTGATGGTGAATACCGTGGAGCCTACTTCCTGCGCGCCTTTTAGGGCAGCTTCGAAAGGATGCATGCCCTGTTCAAGATAACGCGTGATATTCTCGATGACGACGATCGCGTCGTCGACAACAAAACCTGTCGAGATTGTGAGGGCCATCAGTGACAGATTGTCAAGGCTATAGCCCAGCAGATACATGACGCCGAATGTCCCCACCAGTGAAACCGGGACCGCGACGCTGGGAATGAGGGTTGTCCGCGCGTTTCGCAGGAAAACGAAAACTACTAGAATTACCAGCAATACCGAGATGAACAGCGTCTTCTCCGTGTCGTGCACGGACGCACGGATGGTGACCGTTTGATCCATGGCCACCTTTACGTCGATCGAATGCGGGATGGAGGATTGAATCAGCGGCAGGACTGCCCGGATCCTGTCCACCGTATCGATGATGTTGGCGTCGGGTTGGCGGTAGATGATGACCAGAACGGATGGCTTGCCGTTGGCGTAACCCGAATTGCGAAGGTCTTCCACGGAATCTTGTGCCTGACCGATATCGGAAATTCGTACGGCCGATCCGTTGCGATAAGCAACCACTAACGGCTCATAGTCGCTGGCCTTAAAGATTTGATCATTGGCGCCCACTTCCCACATGCGAAGGCCGTCCGAAAAATGTCCCTTGGGCGTATTGGCATTAGCGCTGCTCAACGTGGTTCGGACCTGCTCCAGGCCAATGCCGTATTTATTCAGGGCCGTAGGATTCAGCTCAATCCGAACACCGGGAAGCGAGCTCCCTCCCACGGTCACCTGACCCACGCCGCTTACCTGGGCCAGTTTCTGCGCCATGATGGTCGAGGCGGCATCGTACATCTGGCCTCTGGTTAGTACCGCCGAAGTGAGGGCCAGCATGAAGATGGGAGAGTCGGCCGGGTTCACTTTCCGGTACGACGGGTTTTGGGGAAGATTGGATGGCAGAGTCCCGCGGGCGGCATTGATGGCGGCTTGTACATCGCGTGCGGCGGCGTCGATGTCGCGATCAAGAGAAAATTGCAGAGTGATGCTTGTGGATCCGAGAGAGCTCGACGAGGTCATCTCGCTCACTGCTGCAATTCGTCCAAATTGGCGCTCCAGCGGCGTCGCCACGGATGAGGCCATCGTGGCGGGGCTCGCCCCAGGCAAACTGGCGCTGACAGAGATGGTCGGAAACTCCACCTGAGGAAGCGGCGATACCGGAAGCAGCCGGTAGGCCGCAGCACCGGCCAATGTAATAGCGACCACAAGGAGTGTGGTGGCGACTGGCTTCCGAATGAAAGGCTCCGAAATACTCATCGCATCACCCCACCGGAGCAAGCGCAGCGCCGTCAGGAACCTTGCCAACCCTGGGGCGCCGCGAGATTAGCGATGCCAGGCGATCGAACCATATGTAAATAACGGGCGTCGTGTAAAGCGTCAACAGTTGGCTGATGAGCAGCCCGCCGATAATCGTGATTCCCAAGGGCCGGCGCAATTCTGAGCCGCTGCCGGAGCCGAGAGCCAACGGTACCGCGCCCAGCAGCGCCGCCATGGTTGTCATCATGATCGGACGGAAGCGCAGAAGGCATGCCTGATAGATTGCGTCTTTCGGTTTCATGCACTCCTTGCGCTCCGCTGCGAGAGCGAAGTCAATCATCATGATGGCGTTCTTTTTCACGATCCCAATGAGCAAGACGATGCCGATTAGAGCAATGACACTGAAATCATTCCGGCAAATGATCAGAGCGATCAAGGCGCCCACGCCCGCGGAAGGTAGAGCGGACAGGATCGTCAAAGGATGAATATAGCTTTCATAAAGGACGCCCAAGACGAGATAAACCGTAATCAGCGCCGCGGCAATCAGCACAGGCTCATTGGCTAACGATGCCTGGAAGGCCTCAGCGGTGCCCTGATAGGCTGCCTGTACACTCGGGGGCATGGCCATTTGGTCTTTCACTTTGTCCACGGCCGTGACGGCATCACCTAACGATGTGTTCGGAGACAGATTAAAAGAAAGCGTGACTACAGGAAACTGACCTTGGTGGTTCACCGTGATGGGAACGGTTGTGGTCTCCACGTGAGAGAAAGTACTGAACGGAATCTGGCCGCCATTCGGATAGGCAAAGGATGAGTGAATCGACGAAGCGCTGGAAGCAACCGTGCCTGACCGGATGAACAAATCACCGAGGTCGGAAGGACTCTTGCCGAACCCGGGCTTCACCTCCAGCACGACGTGATATTGATTCAACTGCGTAAACATGGTCGACACTTCCCGCTGTCCGTAGGCGTCATATAGCGTTTGGTCAATCGCCGATGTCGTGATACCCAAGCGGGAGGCGGTGTTGCGATCGAACACGAGTTTGGCCCGAAGACCAAGCGTTTGCTGGTCGCTTGCCACGTCACTCAACTGCGGCAGGTTCTGCAGCTTGGCGAGCATCTGCGGCGCGAAAGTATTCAATTCGTCAACATTTGGATCTTCCAGCGTGTACTGGAATTGCGTACGGCTCACGCGGTCTTCGACCGAGAGATCCTGCACCGGCTGCATATACAGCGTGATGCCCGGCACCTTCGCGAGTGCCGGCTGCAGGCGGCGAATAACGTCACTCGCGCTTATGTTGCGCATAGCAAGCGGTTTCAAGTTGATTAGGATGCGTCCGCTATTCAAGGTCGTATTGGTTCCGTCGATTCCAATGAAGGAGGACAGATTATCGACAGCCGGATCTTGCAAAATGGCATTGGTCAACTGCTGCTGCTGGCGGGACATTTCCGGAAAGGACACAGACTGGGCGGCTTCGGAGACCCCCTGGATGACGCCCGTATCTTGAATGGGAAAGAAGCCCTTGGGAATGACGAAGAACAGGAGGATGGTTAATCCGAGAGTCGCGGCCGCGACTACCAGCGTCGCAACCTGGTAGCCAAGCACCCATTGTAACGTCCGGCCGTAGAAGGCGATGACCGAATTAAAGGCACGTTCCGAAGCGCGATAGAAGCGTCCTTGGCTCGCCTCAGGTTTGTGCTTCAGGAGTTTGGAGCACATCATCGGAGTAAGAGTAAGCGAAACGACGGCCGACGCCAGGATGGTCACGCTGAGCGTAACGGCAAATTCACGAAACAGACGCCCTACGATATCGCTCATGAACAGCAAAGGGATGAGAACGGCAATCAGAGAGACGGTTAAAGAGACGATTGTAAAGCCAATTTGCGCGGAGCCTTTGAGTGCGGCTTCCAGTGGAGCATCGCCCGCTTCGATGTAGCGGGTAATGTTTTCGATCATGACAATCGCATCGTCTACCACGAAGCCGGTGGAAATAGTCAAAGCCATCAAGGTCAGGTTGTTCAAGCTATAGCCGAGCAGATACATCACTCCAAATGTGGCGACGAGCGACAACGGGACGGCAATGCTGGGAATAATAGTTGCGGCAATGTTGCGCAGGAATAGAAACATGACCATCACGACCAGGGCCACCGTAAGCATCAACTCGAACTGCACGTCGCTCACGGAGGCCCGAATGGTGGTGGTTCTATCTGTCAGGATGGTGACGTGGATGGATGAGGGCAGGGAGGATGTCAGCTGAGGCAACAGTTGTTTAATTCGATCGACGACTGAGATGATATTCGCGCCGGGTTGCCGTTGAATGTTCAGGATGACCGCAGGTGTCTCGTTCATCCAGGCTGCCTGCCGGACATTCTCGGTGTCATCCAGGATAGCGGCAACATCGGTCAATTTGATAGGGGCGCCGTTCTTGTAGGCGATGATCAGCGGAGCGTAGTCGCTGCTGGAGAGCAACTGGTCGTTCGCTCCAATCTGGTAAGCCTGATGCGCGCCGTCGAAGTTGCCTTTGGCCTGATTCACATTGGCGGCGACGATGGCGGTGCGCAGATCCTCAAGATTGATACCGTAGGAGGCCATCGCCGTGGGATTGGCCTGAATCCGGACAGCAGGTTTCTGTCCGCCGCTTATGCTTACCAGACCAACGCCCGGTAACTGCGACATCTTAGGCGCCAGCCTCGTGTCAGCGAGATCCTCAACCTTCGACAGCGGGAGTTCTGTCGAGGTCAGGGCGAGAGTCAGGATCGGAGTGTCGGCTGGATTGGTCTTGCTGTAGATCGGAGGAGCTGGCAGATCCGCCGGCAGGTATGTACCCGAGGCATTGATCGATTGCTGCACCTCCTGTTCGGCAACATCGATACTCAGACTGAGGTTGAATTGAAGAGTGATCACGGAGCTGCCGTCGGAACTGGTGGAGGTCATCTGCTGGAGTCCGGGCACCTGCCCGAACTGGCGTTCGAGAGGCGCGGTCACCGCAGACGCCATCACATCCGGGCTGGCGCCGGGATAGAAGGTAGTTACTTGAATGATCGGATAATCGACTTCCGGCAACGCCGAAACCGGCAGCTGTGTGTATCCTACAGCACCCGCCAACAGGATGCCCACCATCAGCATTGTGGTGGCCACCGGCCGGAGAATGAAGATCCGTGAAGGATTCATCTAACTCCCTTGTCGGGCCTGGCTGCGCTCACCGGAGAAATCCGGCGATGGTTGCGGGGTTGGGATGTTTTGTGTGGTGGGCAATTGGGATGCATTCCATCCTCCGCCCAGTCCTTCGATCAGCAGGACGCTGGCTGCCAGGCGGCGGGTCAACAGAGTTACCGCTGTCACTTCGGCACTGAGTAGGGTTGCCTGTGAGGTGATGACTGTAAGATAACCGGCCGTTCCGGCCCGGTACTGCGCGGATGAAACTTCGAGAGCACGGTTGGCGGCTTGAACTGTTTGCTCCACCTTGTCCGCCTCCTGCGCCAGAATGCGTAAAGCGGCCAGGTTGTCTTCCACCTGCTGCATCGCCGTCAGCACGGTCTCCCGATACGCGGCCACGGTGGCATCATAGGCGGCCTGCTGCTCCGCGACGACACCGCGGCGGCGGCCTGCATCGAAGAGAGTTTCCGCCAGTTGCGGTCCAACTGACCAAAAGCGACTGGGCCAAGTAAACCATTTTGCCAAGCTGGAACTTTCCAACCCGGCGCTCCCGGTCAAACTCAGGGTTGGATAGAAGGCTGCTATGGAGATTCCAATCTGTTCATTCGCCGCGGCCACCTGCCGCTCCGCGCCGGCTATGTCCGGCCTGCGTTCCAACAGTTCCGACGGCAGGCCGAGCGGCAGGGGCGGCGGAGAAGTGGTCAGTGGGACGGGCGGAATGGTGAGTTCCGCGGGTGGTTTGCCGATCAGGATAGCGATGGCGTGTTCAAACGCCGCGCGCTGGACCCCAAGGTCTATCAATTGCGACTGCACCTGGTAAAGTTGGGACTCTGCCTGGGCAACATCGAGGTCCGAAGCTACTCCGGCGGAGAAGCGGTCCTGTGTCAGCTTCAGGTACTCTTTATATGATGTCTCGGTGCTTGTGAGTAACTCGGCTTCTCCGTCGTTGCCGTGAAGGCCGAAGTAGTCTTGCGCGAGTTCGGCCTGATAAAGCAACCTTGCATTCGCCACGTAGGCTGCCAGAGACTGAGCATTTTCCGTGCTGGCCGTCACACCACGCCGAATGTTTCCCCATAGGTCCGGCTCCCAGGAAACATTGAACGGCAGATTAAAACTCGTGCGGCTGCCCGATGCGCCCGAATTGTTTCCGGCGGCGGCTCCGCCCGCCTCAGTGATCGCCGGCGCAGTGGTCACTATCGGGAACAATGCGGCGCGGGCCACGCTAACCGCTGCTTTGGCCTGCCTGTACTGTGCCTCGGCTTGCAGTACATTCTGGTTTGAAACGCTTACCTGCTCCTCGAGCGCGTTCAGGGCCGAATCGTTGTATAGTTCCCACCAGCGGCCTTTCGAATAGGCGTCGCCGGGCTGCGATTGCTTCCATCCGGCCGCTTCCGCTTCCTTGAAATTCACGGGCGGCTGTTCTTTGAACGCTGGCGGTGCGGCGGCTGAAGGCCGTTTGTAGTGCGGCCCGACGATGCATCCGGCCGAAGCCAACAGCAAGGTAAGGAGCGTCGTGATCGGGAAGTTCGGAGGCGGCTTCATCTGAGATCCCTCTCAGGCCTGGCCAGTCTTCTTGGCTGAGGGGGTCGCCGCGGGACTGACCGTGGGGCCGACCGCGGGGCTTGCAGGCGGTTTGGCCGGAACCTTCGCGGCGGGGATCTGAGCCTTGACCTTGGTCCCTTCCTGCAGTTTGTCGACGCCGGTCATAACGATGACCTCTCCCGGCACCAGCCCCGAAGTGACTTCAGAGTCATCACCTTCCGTAGTACCGATGATGATTGGACGTACGGTTACTGTTGAATCCGTTTTCACGACGTATACATAGGTCGCTTGAGAGTTGCGTTGTACAGCGGCTGTTGACACCAGGGTGACTCCGCGCTTTTCCTGGACCAGCATGCGCGCGTTTACGAACTGATTTGGAAACAGTGTACCCTTCGCGTTTTGGAATGTCGCTCTCAGCTTAAGCGTGCCGGTGGTCGGATCGATCTGATTATCCAGCGTGGTCAAAGACCCTTGTGCGAGCTTGGTCTTGGCGTCGCGGTCGAAGGCATCCACTTCAAGCGTCTGCCCGGCGGCCATCTTCTTAAGCACGACTTGAAGTTGATCCTCGGAGATCGTGAAGATCGCGCTGATTGGATCCATCTGTGTGATGACCACTAATCCGTTGGTGTCGGAAGCTTGAACGATATTGCCGGGGTCAACCAGCCGCAACCCAACGCGTCCAGTGACAGGAGCAGAGATTCTGCAGTAGGCCAGATTGACTTTGGCGCCTTGGATTTGACCCTGATCGAGTTTCACTACTCCCTCGTCCTGGTGCACCGTAGCTTGCTGGGTGGCAAGTTGTTGCTCCGGGATGGCTTTCTGCGGAACCAACTGTTGATAGCGCACCAGGTCGATCCGAGCGTTCTCCAGTGCGGCCTGGTCCCTGATGAGTTGCCCTTCGGCCTGGGTCAAGGCCGCCTGATAGGGCCCGTCGTCAATTTCCGCTAACAGATCGCCCTCGTGAATCGTGTCGCCTTCGCGATAGCGAACGCTCATTAATTGACCGTCGACCCGGGTTCTGACCGTGACCGTGGCGAGGGGCGTAACGGCGCCCAGCCCCGAATAATACACGGCGATGTCCCCCTTGTGGGACGTGGTCGCTACGACTGGTATGGGAGGCGGACCTTTCGCGGCGGCCTTCGCTGCGGCGGCGGATTTCGCGGCGGCAACTCTCCACCACAGGAAACAAGCGCCTAGGGCAAGAATGAGCAGAATGGCTAACGACAGCCACAGCCAGCGTCGGCGGGGAGGCTTGGCCCTCGCAGGTGGAACACTCTCCGCCGGGGCCGAGGTGACGGGTGCGGGTGCGGATGGAGTTGCTGTCGGCGTATGAGTTTCGGGAGGCGGTTCGGCCGGTGGCGTTGGGCTATCGGGCATATAGTTCCTGGCGCGCAGTAGAGCGATGGCCCATCCCTCAAACCTGAAGGCGCATCACGGGGAGCGCAGTGGGGGCCAAAGCTGCCAGAAAATCAGTTTGTTCGACGTGCAAATGGCGCATGATGTCAAAACCGCTCTGCCTTTTAGAGCACGACACGGACCAAATGCGCCTGGGCTGTTCTGACGGCGTGACAGGGCGGAAAAGTGCCCGGGAAAGGTGCAGAAGCTGCACCTGGGAGTGCGGGTTTTGCCGTAGTCCCCGGGCTCCCCAATCCTGCTGCAAATGGGCTTTCCTCCGCAGCCGGAACGGCCGGTTAAGGGTACGTGTGGCGACGGCTCAGGCAGAGTAGACCAGCCCTCAGTGGCGATAGGCCGGTCACGTTGCGGCGCTCTGGGCTCAGTTCTCGTTCAGTTGAGTAGGAGCTCGGAGTGCCGAGTGGAACCGGCGGCGACCCGCAGAGGGGCTGGCCCCCGCCAATATCTGCGGGAGCGAACCGGCGGTCGGGGGAGTGCTGGTGATTCTGCCCTAGTGTCGAGCCCGCCGAAGCTAGGTCGCTGGGCCGATGACAGCGTTCAGTGTGATCTGGCACTGACGGAAACCCCATCTGACGTGCCAGTCGATCGGGAGCAGGCGAGCATTCACCCTCGATTCCCGCGGGACGTGCCTTCAGGACGTTACCTGCCTGAATCTGCTGCGTTCGTGGACCGTTACGCTCGAAGACCACGCCGCCAACTGCGAGGGTGGCGGCTTTTCTGCGGCCACGCCGTTCGTGTTTGCATCGGCCGCTGTGTGCAGAACTAGGCCAGCGAAATCTGCACCGATATCGCGCTCACCGTGAGTAGGAAAATGCACCCCGAGCTGTTGCTCATCATGCGAGCTACAGGACAACAGCTACTGGACTGCCACGGCGCTGCCCGACCGGTTTCCGTCGCCGTCTATGGCTACAACCTCATACCGCCGGTCAAGCCCTGCGCCGGGGCTGGCGTCGAAGTAAAACGTGCCGATGCCGACGTGGTCCAGGAGTCTGCCATCCCGAATCACCTCGTACCCGGCTACGATCACGTTGTCGCGGCTGGGGGTCCATCGCAGTGCCACGCCCGCGCGCCCGCCCCAGGTTTCACGTTTCAGCCATGCCTTGCCGGGAACGGTGGGCGGAGTGTGATCGGTGCCACGTCCGGGTGCGCTGTCCAGATTCAGCAGAATCACCTCGTGCTTGTTCTCCGGCAGGAATCGAATGCCCTTCTGCATCAGTTCGGCACCCGATGCCTTGCGCTGGTCCGGGTCGAAGCGGAAGGCCACGCTATAAGACGCTTCTGGCACAAGCCGCTTCGGGTACACCAGCACCTCACCTCCCGGCAGCGTGTCCTGAATGATCGCCGCCTTGGTGTTTTCCGCATTCGCGAGTTGCAGATAGGTATGGGAATCAGGCGCGCCCTCGGCTTGGGGATGATACACGCGCATGTAGCGGTCGAGCACGCGCTCCTGCCGCAGGTAGCGATGGAACACGACGTCCTGCCGCATTTGCTCGAGATCGTCTCCATCCAGCCGGTTGGAACCGGCACCCCACTCTAACTCCTTGGCGACCGGCCAGAAATAGGTCAAGTAATAGAGATCGTCGGGGCCGCCGCCGTCGGAGAATTGATTATTCTCGACGAGCTCCAGCTTGTCCCAGTCGCACCATTCGCCGCCCGAGTTGCACCCCTGTAACCCCATCCCCGGATTGGCCTCTTTCACCTCTCGCAGCATCTGCAGGTAGTGCCGGTACTGCTGCACGTGCGGCTGCCCCGGCGGGTGGTCGTGATTGGTCGCGTAGCACGGCGCCTGCACCCATCCATCCAGCCGGTAGTAGTAATCCCCGTAGCGCTTCTCGCGCGCGTTCATGAACTCGCGCATGTAATCGTGCGCGCCTTTCGCAGCCACGCAGAATCCCAGCCCGTACCAGGCCGAGACGCCTTCCGGCACTTTGGGTATCAGCGCCCACTCGGAATGCGTGTCCGGCGGCGTGCCCGGCGCGAAGTGCTGCGGTGGCATCCACAGCCGGAAGGCGATCCCCGACTCCTTCAGATACCGCACCAGCTCCGCCCAGTCGATTCCCTCCCACACGCCGCGTCCGCGCTCGTCAAACCAGAAATCGTCCTCGTGCGCGATGTTTGCGCCGGTGCGCAGGCACAGGTCGGCAATGCGCCACATCTCTTTCGTGTGCAGGTCGATGCGCTGCTTGTGCCGCGGGTCGTCCCAGTAGCCGTTGTAAATGGTCGTCGCCCAAAGATACTGCTCGCGCGTCAAGTCCCACTTGTAAGTGGCCTGCCAGTCCTGAAGCTGTTCTCCGGCCGTGTCCAGATCGCCTTTGTACACTCCGATGAAGCTGTTGGGCGCCTCGAAGCTCGCGCCCGGCGCCAGCGGTTCGGTGTGCAGTTGCAACTGCGAGCTGACCAGGAATCGGCCCCGCCCGTGAAAATCGCCGGCATCCCACGCCTTGGCCACCCACGGGCCCAGGTAATTGAACCCCAGGAAAATACCCTCTCCCCCCGCCGGGTCGTCCAACACGAAATACGGATGATACGTCGCGCTGCCGTTGTAGACGCTGTCCGTGCGGTACCCAGCCGCCCCGCTCATCGAATCGAACGTGCGGTTGCGCTGCCCCGCCAGCGGCTCGGTGTGCATCTCGTTGGTGCCGCGCTGCGCCCCTCCGCCCTGCCACCAGTGCAGCGACAGCCGCCGGACAAACTCCTCCCGGAAGCGCAGTTGGTTCATGCTGATCTCCGTCAGCGGCTGCGTTTGAGCCGTGCGGTTGGTCACCTCGTACCACTTCCGGATCATGCCCATCGGCGTGCGCGGGGTGGATGCATAAATGTCGTAGTGCAGGCGGATCAGAAACTGTGGATGTTCCAGCGTCACCACCAGCGTGACCCCGGGCTCGATGTCTGGAGAAGCCTTGGGAACGGCCATTCTCGCGATCTGATAATCCTTCAGCTTGTAGTCGCCGCTGAGCCCCGTGCGTTCCGTTCCAGCGAACACGAACCGGAACTCATCGGAATCGGCGCGGGCCGTGAACTCGGTGCCCGTAGCGCGGTTGCGCAGCGCCGCGAGACGAAACTGGCCATTCGCCAGTTCCAGCCGTTGCTCAATCAGTTTCGTGCCGCAAGTCCACGTCGCGGTCGCCGGGTCAAAGCGGGCGTAAGTGTCGCCCGAGGTCAGCGAATCGGCTGCCCAAACACCCGTCACCAACATGGGCAAGAGAAAGAATCGGATCATCTGACTGACCTCCCGCGTCATATCCTGGCTTTCATTGTTGCTGCGCGGATTCCGGCCACTGTACGCCCGCTACACCAGCCGACTACTGAAACTCAATGCACTCGGTCTTACTGGGCGGGAACAACACCAACGACAATCTGTCCTGCATTTCGTTTCTATACTCAACCAGAATCTGAGCTTTGCCAACCTGGCTAACGTCGATTCTACATCCAACGCTCCGTTGACACGCTCCCACAACGCGACCGAAGATATGAGACGCGCATGCTGGCTCTGGCGTGAGTGGGGCCATGCAAATCGCGATTGTAAAAAGGAGTGGGTGTGAAGCAACGTTCGACAGTGCTCTGGCTCGGCATCGTCATCGCCATGGCTGGCTTATCCGCCCCGGCATCGGCCGCCGCGGCGGGGCCGATCTTTCCGGCGCCGCGCGAATCGTCGCCCGCGGCCGGCGATTTCGTTTTGGACCAGACCAGCGTCATCGCCATCCCGGCCTCGCCCTCCCACGAGGACCTGTTTCTGGCGCGGATGCTGGCCGAAGAACTGGGCGACCGTTTCGATCTGCACCTGAAAATCGAGCGCCTGGCGCATCTCGCGCCCGCCCGCAAGCTGATCGTCATGGGAGCGTTCTCCAGCCCCTTGGTGGCCGAATATTGCGCCGGTCATGCGTTGAAAGTGGATGCCCGCAATCCTGGGTCCGAAGGGTACATCCTGCGCACCGGCCCCGACATCGTCGTGGTCGCGGGCAGTGATGACCGGGGTGCGTTTTACGGCCTGCAGTCGCTGCGCCAGTTGGCTGTGCAGCGCTCCGGCGTCGTGCACTTAGCCGGCTACGAAATCCGCGACTGGCCCGTAAAACCCTTCCGCGCCTTCAAGCTCTACCTGCCGGGGCGCTCGAACATCCCCTTCTTTAAGCGCTTCGTCCGCGACACCCTCGTGCTCTATAAATACAACACGCTGATCGTGGAGATGAACGCTTCCATGCGACTCGAGCGGCATCCCGAACTCAATGCCGGCTGGGTCCGCTTCTCGCGCGAGACCAACTATTGGCGCCGCAACTATCCGCCCGGCACGCCCCACGACTTCGAAATCAACTCCTCGCACCAGGACACCGCCGATGGCGGCTTTCTCGAGAAAGAGGAGGTCGCCGATCTGGCCCGCTATGTCCGCGAGTTCCATATTGAATTCGTTCCGGAGCTGCCTTCATTCACCCACAGCTACTACCTCTTGTCGACGCACCCCGAACTCTCCGAAGTCCCGGGCGAGCTCTGGCCCGACACCTATTGCCCCTCCAATCCTGAGAGCTACAAACTCCTGTTCGACGTCTACGACGAGTACATCGACCTGTTGAAGCCGCGCCTGGTCCACGCCGGGCACGATGAGCTGTTCCAACCCGTCGGCCTCTGTCCGCGCTGCCGCGATAAGGACATTCGCGAACGCTACGGAGAAGACGTGCGCAAGATCCACGACTACCTCGCAGGCAAAGGCGTCCGCATGGCCGTCTGGGGCGACATGCTGCTCGAAGGCGTGCGCGGCGTGGGGCTGCAAAAGAAGAAGGCCCCGGACGGCTTCGCCTACAATGTCTCCGGCGGGATGACGCGCGAACAGGTCGCGCGGCTGATCCCGAAAGACATCCTGATCTTCAACTGGTTCTGGTCCGCCTCGGACTCGGACTGGAACGCGAAACAGGCCGAGGGCTTCGAGGCCCAACTCGAAGCCATGGGGTTTGAAGAAATCTACGGCAATTTCTCGCCGGGCATGAAGAACTTCGCCGCGCGCATCCAACGCCATTCGATTCTCGGTGGCGCGCCCTCGGCGTGGTTTGCGACTAATGAAGTCGGCTTCGGCAAGGACGTGCTGGCCGACCTGCTGGGCTGCGCCCAAGGCTTGTGGCGCGGTGAAGCGATCGATGGGCGGGATCTCTCCGCCCTGGTCCAGCAGATGGCGCCGGACATCCGCATCCATTTCCGCGGAGAGCCGCCGCCCAGCCGGACCGAGCGCACCATCGAACCCGTCTCAATCGCGAAGAGCTTCAACGCCGGCTTGACGGAGAAAACCCTGGGCGTGGATCTGACCGCGATGAACACTGGCACTGTCTCGCTCGGCACTATACCCTTCGATCTCTCCGCCAATGCGAACCAGTCGGTCGTCATCGTGGGCACGGACGGCGCGGGCAAAACCGGACTGCCGCGAGAGTCCGGCGACATCCCCATCGGCATCGACGCCACCAGCCTGATCTTCCTCCACGCCGCCGCGCGCCCGGCAACCAACAAGGAATCCTTCCGGCTGATCTACGACCCGGAGGATACGGCCGACCTGCTCGGTTGGTATGAGGTCGTCTACGCCGATGGCTTCGTCATCACCGTCCCCATCCGTTACGGCGTGAATATTCAGGAGTGGAACTGGGCTGCACGCACTTCGGCCAAAGACTATTGCTACGGCGCGGATGCCGTGGAGTTGGGTGGCGCCGGCGATCGGGCCGTGACCTTCTTTGCGTACGAATGGACCAACCCCCGACTGGGCCAGACCATTGCCAGCGTGCGCCTCAAGGGCACCACCGGTTTCCGCGGCGGCGATGCCGACTTTATCAACGGCTTCGGCCCCGTTATTCCGAATAACGCGGTCTACCTGAAAGCCATCAGCGCCGTCAGGAAGCGCGGCTGAACAGGAACTGCCCAAGGATCGTCCCTGAGGGCGATTCGTTGACCACCTTCAGGGGGTCTCAACGCCTGTCAAGTCGGTGTCCCCAAGGGCATGCCGGCCATCATCCGGTTCTTCGGCTGGGGAAACCGTCAACGAATGCCTGCTCATCGTGAATCATCCACCCTACGGCAATGAGCGCATCTACAATGGATTACGCCTGATTCTCATTGCAAACCCGGGCGAGGAGTTACGACCGTGATGAAAGATCTACCGCTGTCGAAGGTCTACCAGTTGCTCGAACCGGGGCCGGTAGTCCTGCTGACGACCGCCCACAACGGCCACGCCAACGTGATGACGATGTCCTGGCACATGATGGTCGCATTCGAACCGCCGCTGGTTGCCTGTGTTGTCAGCAGCGCTGATCATAGCTTTGCCGCATTGCGGGCGACGAAAGAGTGCGTGATCGCCATTCCAGCGTTGGCTCTGGCGCCCAAAGTCGTGGCAGTCGGCAACTGCTCAGGCCGGGATGTGGAGAAGTTCGAGAGATTCGGTCTGACTCCGGCGCCAGCTAAGCTTGTGGCGCCGCCTCTAGTGGCAGAGTGTTTCGCCAATCTCGAATGTAGAGTGGCCGATACCCGTCTCGTCAACAAGTACAATCTGTTTGTCCTTGAAGTGCTCAAGGCCTGGATCGATCCGGCGCAAAAAGATCCCAAAACGATCCACCATCACGGATATGGCAGGTTCGTTGTGGATGGCGAGACGATCAAGCTGAAGTCGAGGATGCCATAATCGGCACGCGCCAAGAGCGCTGAGCTTCGCATCCTCCTCAGGACCTCCTGGGCGTGGCCGTGAAGCTGCAGGCACCCATCGATACGGCTCGGCGATTGGACGAACTCGAGAGTTGTTACAACGGGGTCACGTCAGAGCCAATGGACGCCACGCCGGGCCCGGTGCAGTAAGGCTGCTAAGCCTTTTTTGTCAGCATGGTGCGGACGGGGAGACTCGAACTCCCATGGGTCGCCCCGCCAGATCCTAAGTCTGGTGCGTCTGCCAGTTCCGCCACGTCCGCGCTGGCGATGACTTCGAGTTTATCAGGGCTCGGCTGGTCCGTTCCAGCACCCCGTCTTAATCCCAGCGCAGACCCCTTCTTCCGCTGTCCGCAGGCCTGCGGAGTTCCGGCGCCGTCGCGCCGCTTCAACCTGCCTGGCGGCATGCCGGCGGCCGCCCGGCGAGCCGCGCGCTTTCCACTCAGTCCACCAACGCGGTGGCCATCAGCCGCTGGCTTTTCTGTGCGGCCAGTTCGGCATAGCCGTGATCGCACTGCAGAATGTGCGTGGTCATCCAGTCTTTGAGGAGCTTCACCAGCTCCGGACTCACGCCGAGTGGACCTGCGTCGAACTGACGCCGCATGTCGCCCAGTTGGTCCAGCAGTTCTTGGTGAATCTCTTTATGGCCGGCCAGTTCCTCGTACCCCAGCCGCTCCAGGAACGATTCCTCGAAGGCGAAGTGATTTCGCACACAGTCCACCGTGGCGACAAAGATTGCCTGCAGCTTCTTGTCCGGATCGACGCCCGAAACGGCCACGTGGAGCTGGTTGATCAAACCGATCAACGAGCGGTGCTGCCGGTCGATTTCCCAAACCCCCACGCTGAATGACGGCTCCCAAACCAGAAATGGCATCTTGGTTCTCCTGGGTCCGCCGAGCGGGCTCACTTCAACAATCGGCTTTCGCGCGACTTCCTTTAGGGAGACCGGAGCTGAATGACATACATTCTGGAGCCGATTGTCCGCCGCCGCGGTCCCCGTTCATTGGCGATTTGGGCCACGCCGCGAGCCGCTTCTCCCGGCGGAACGGAAGGCAATGCCTGTGGCAACTGAGGACGCTCTGGCGAGCGCCCCCCACTCCGCCCACACTGGGACCGCGTTCATGCAGGCGAGTTCTTCGGTAGCCTGTTAGAGGAATCTGAATGAACATCCTGTTTATTGGCGACATCTTTGCCTCCTCCGGCAGACGGATGGTCGAAGAGCATTTGCAACGCATCATCGGCGAGGAGAAGATCGGACTCGCAATCGCCAACGCCGAGAACTCAGCCGGCGGCTTTGGCGTTACGCCGAACGTCGCGCAGGAGTTGTTTGGCATGGGGCTGGAGGTCCTGACCACCGGCAATCACGTGTGGGACAAGCGCGAGGTTTACGACTTCCTGCCGCGCGAGCCGCGCCTGCTACGCCCGGCCAACTACGCCGAATCGTTGCCCGGCAGCGGGCTGTGGGTCGGCAAGGCGCGCAACGGCGTCGCCTGCGCCGTGATCAACCTGCAGGGCCGGGTCCACATGGCGACGATCGAAGATCCGTTCCGCAAGGCCGACGAATTGCTGCAGCAGATCCCCTCCGAGGTGAAGGTCCGCTTCGTGGATTTTCACGCTGAAGCGACCAGTGAAAAGGTCGCCATGGGGTGGTACCTCGACGGACGCGTCTCGGCGGTCATCGGAACGCACACTCACATCCCGACGGCCGACACGCGCGTGCTGCCGGGAGGCACGGCCTACCAGACCGACTGCGGCATGACGGGGCCGTACGAAAGCGTCATCGGAGTGGAACGGCAGACGGTGATCCACCGCTTCCTGACCCAGTTGCCAGTGCGCTTCGAGGCTGCCAAAGGCTGGGTCGAGTTGCACGCCGTGATCATCGACGTGGATGAGGAGTCGGGCCGGGCGCGTGGGATTCGTCCGCTCGTCGAGCGTTAGCCGGCAAATGGAACGCTGTAGCGCGGCCGCCGCGGCAGCCGGGCTCTCTCGCGGCATGCGGGGCAGTTGGGAAAAGATTCCCAACACGGCTTGTAATTGATTGATTTTAAAGATCTAAATTTCTGGAGTTGGGAAACATTGCCCAACTCTCGTTCCCGGAACTCCGTTCCCGTGCCGAGTTTCAGGGGCTTCGAAAACCAGCCTTCGTCTACCCGGCGCTTGCCGGAGCGAGGCCGCGGCGTGGCGGCTGCGCCTCCGTCAGCGCTCCACCAGCGGCCGCAATGGCCGCCAGTAGATATTCCGGACTGCCACCGGTCCGTGATCGCCTTGAATCATCAGCGAGTTCTCGGGTGCCTCGGGGATATCCATGTGCGCGCGGGTGGGGCCGGCCAGATCGACGTTCTCCTGGACCAGGATGCCGTTGTGCAGCACGCGCAAATACTTGGCGTTCGCGATCTTCTTGCCGCTCGCGTCGAACCTGGGCGCCTGGAACCAGATCTGATAACTCTGCCATTGCCCGGGCGGCAGCGAGGCGTTGACGCGCGGCGCGGAGCCGCCCACGCCCTGCTCGTTGATCCATTGGTGATAGATGCCGCCGCCGTCCGACGAGGTCATCGGCTGCGTGGAGCCGTAGCTGTCGAAGATCTGGCACTCATACAGGCTGTGCATGTAGACGCCCGAATTCGAACCCTTGGCGAGCATGAATTCGAGATACAGCTCGATGTCGCCGAACTTCTGGTCGGTGACCAGGTCCACGGTCGTTCCGCGCGGGCCGTTGAGCATGCGGTCGCCCGGCGTGCCGCGCGCCGCGAGGCTCTTGGGACTGAGCAGGCGGTCATAGAACACGCCCGCGGTGGTGAACCACTCGTTCTTCTGATTCGGGTTGCGGCCGTGCCAGCCGGTGAGGTCGTGGCCATTGAACAGCGCCGTCCAGCCGGGCTCGATCAGGTACGGCGCGTCGCCGTGGGCGTCTCCGTCCTGGACCGGCGAGGGGGCCTTGCCGGGCGCCGGCGCCTGGGCCAGGCACGCCACGGCGGTCAGGCTGAGTAGAATGAGAACTCGTCGCAACATGCAGTCATTCTATGTGATGCGTCTGCCGGCCGGGACGCGGGGCGGCAGTGTGGGCTGCACGGTAATTGCTCCTGGGCCTCCGAGCCCGCGCGTCCGCTCAAGCATTGCCGGCAGCATGCGCCGTATGACTGGCCGGGCTCCATGCAGGTACTGTGCTCACTGCGCCGGGCGTTTCTTCGTCTTCTTCTTCGACGCAGGCTGACTCGACGTCGCCGCGCGCCCGCGCTCTTCGTTGAACGCGAGGCTGGACCAGCCGCCGAGTTGGTGTTCCAAGCCAGTCCAATTCACGCTCAGCGGACCCGCCTCGAAGCCGGCGGCCCCGCCCGCGGTCAGCGTTTGCAGCGATTCCGGAGCCGCCAGTTGGGTCAGGCAGAGGTAGGGCGCTGTGCCCGAAGCGCTCTTACTCAGGCTGAGAAGCGGAACGCGCAGCTCCTGGGCCGTTTTTATCAACTCCACCGTCATGGCATCCGTGGCTACGTCGAGGGTCACGTACCGGCCCGCTTCGGAGAGCGTCGTAACAGCCGTGGCGGCAGCCCCCGGCGGGACCTGCACGGCCTTGAAGACGATCGACTCGCCCAGCAGCTTCAGCAGCAGCGGCGGGTCAATCTCCTCCAGACCCAGCGCCAGGTCGATGGCGTGTTCCTCGGCCAGAGGCGCGATCTTGGCGAGGCGCAGCGAGCGTTCGGCGGTGAGCTCCCGCATCTCGAGCCGCAGGCGGCTGAAGCGGGCTCGTGCCAGGGCCGCGAACAAATCGCGCCATTCGCGTTCCGGGCGCGCCAGCACGTCGTCGCCGGCGCGCAGGCTCACCGCGCGGATCGCGAAACGCGGCGTCGCCTTCACGGCCGCCAGCGTCTTGCGCTCGCGCAACTGGTCGGCGGCCTCCAGCAGCCCATACATCACGCCCCGGCGCGAGCCTCCGCGAATGATCAGTCCCTGGATCTGAAAACCGTCGGCCGGCAGTACCAGGGAGTATTCCACGGCCACATGGAACGACTTTACACTCAGGCCGCGCTCCTCGATCACTTTTTGCAGCTCGCTCTGACCGAACTCTACCGGACCCGCAGCGAAGCCGTGCGCGGGTAGGAAAACCGCAGTGCTCAGGAGAGCGGCGAGGGCAATCGCCCGGTCAGCGCGCGCCCGCTGGCGGCGCAGGCGGCGGCACGGAGCGAACGAGTGATCAAAGCATGTCATTGTCAACCGCCGGCTCCACACGGCAAAGGGCTATTATACTGACGGCCGGGAGCGCCGCCCGTTTTTCTCCAAATCGGCCGGTTCTCCGCTAGCCGCCTGGATCAGTCCTTCACGCGCCCCTAAACTTCGAAGTATTTCACGGGATCGACCGACAACCGTTCGGCGATCTGCATCACCGAGTGTGAAAACGCCAGCTCCGGCCGGGCCAGCGCCAGCGGTATGCCGGTGCCGCGGACTGCCAGGACTTCGGCCGCCGGCGGCACCGTTCCCAGGAATCCGCAACCCAGGCGCTTCGTGATTTCGTCCAACCCCACCGATTCGACGAACGAGGTGCGATTGACGACCAGCGCGCCGACCGTCCTCTGCGCCGCGCTCCAGGACTCCACCATCGGCAGATGGGCCACCGCCGATTCAAACGCGGCTCTCTCGCGCTCCAGCACCAATACTGAGTAGTTGGCGGCGTGGACCAGCGCGGCATTCGCGGCGCTGGGCCCGGGCGGCAGATCCAGAATCACCACATCCGCCAGGCTGGCGGCCCCTTTGAGAATCATGAGCGCCTTCTCGGCACTGATTTCAGCGCTGAATTCCTCCACGGTCTGCGGTCCGAACAGCACCTGCATGCCGGATGGAAGCTTGAACAATGCCTCCTGCACCTCCGCCGCGCTGACCTTCGCCGACTCGAGCAGCCGCCTGATTGTGCGCGCCGGCGTCAGAATGAGCTGCGTGCTGAAAGAGCCCCAATCGGGATGCATCTCGATGGCGACGACGGATTTGCCCATCGCCAGCATCGCCGCCGCCATGTTCAGCGCGACCGTGGTCGTGCCGACCCCGCCCTTCGCGCCGATGAAGGCCAGTACGCGGGCCTCATGCGGCATTCTCGACCAATGGCGCTCCACCGCATAGCGCACACGCCGCGCGAGGCCCGGCGCTCTCAGTTCGTCCTGCGTCAGGGACTCTTCCGCTCCGGCGCGCAGCGTCTTGAGGGAAAGCTCGTCGTCCTCGGCTGCCGTGACGACGAGCAGCGCCGCCTCGGCCTGGCGCTGTTTCAATCGGGCGAAGGTGTCGAACCCTTTGCTGTCCGGCAGCTCCAACTGCACTACGATCGCATCGAACGCAGTCTCATCGAGCAGTTCGACGGCGCGGGCCAGCGTGCCGGCCCACTGCACCTGCATGAATGGCGATTCCGATTTCGCCAGGATTTCCCGAACGGGCGCGACGGATTGTTCCTCACCGTCGATGAGAAGGATACTCAGTTCATTTTTCATACACGGCCCGCCAACGCCTGCAGCAACCCTCGCGCGCCCATTCTATTCGCATTCAGCCCGCGATTCAAACCGCCGGCCTATGGCTGCGGCCCCGCTGGCTCGCGGCGTCGGCGTCAGTGGCGCGCGGCCACCCAGTCCATCAGGCTGCGGTCGAACTCGGCGGGCCGTTCCATCATCAGAAAGTGTCCCGTGCCTTCAACTCGCTGCAACTCGGCTTTCGGGAAGCGGCGCTGCAGCGCCTCCAGGGTTACAAATGTGTTGTTACCGGCTGCGATTTCAAGCATCGGCAGATCGATGCGATCGTCACTCCAGAACGCGGGCGCCCACATCGCCTGCATTGCGCCCACCGCTACTGCTTCCGGCGTGGCGAGCATGATTTTCAGAATGTGTTCCTGTGCTTCTTTCGTCGTGGCCGTCGAGAACAGCGAGCGGATCATCTGCTCCCGCGCCGCCGGGCCGCCCGGCCCCTCAAAGCGCGACGCAAAGCCTTTGAACTTCTCGGCGGTCGCGGCGTCAAGGAACACCGCATCCACGCCTACCAGCGCGTCGGTCTGCTCCGGGTAACGGCGCGCGAAGGCCAGGATCACCGCGCCGCCCATGCTGTGGCCGACCAGCACGGCCCGCTTGATTTTGGCGTGGTGCATAGCGGCGCTCACGGCGTCGGCGTAGGTTTCCATGCTGTTGCTGGGCGCGACCTCGCTCTGCCCGTGGCCCGGCAGATCGACGGTGAGCACGCGAAAGTGCTGCGCCAACTCGCCTATATTAGCCGCCCATACGCTTTCGTCGCACGTCCAGCCGTGGATCAGCACGACCGCCTGCTTGCCATTGCCATACGTGGAGTAGTGAACCTTGCGGCCGCCGAGCAGCGCGGTTTCAGCAAACACCGTCGCCGCCAGAAGTAACGCCATCAGGGTACGCAACATTGAAAGATTGTAAACCAGATGACAATGCCGGCAACAGGAGCCGCTTGCAGGATGCGCAGGCGGCCCCTGTTGCTCTTAGTGCCGGGTGTTGAATCCGTCTCCGATCAACGCAATTTCTGCAGCGGGATTTTGTATCCGCTCTGGAACATCGTCGGCTTGTCTGCGGTCGAGAAATCGAGCTCCATATCCAGGTCGCGATTGAAGAAGCGAGTCGACGACAACGCCTCGAAGATGGAGTTTTGCTGCGACTGGACCATCAGATGGCTGCCTTCGTGCGAGATCGAGATCTTCATGCCCAGGCCAGTATCGTAGTCCCCGGCGTAGCGGTCAAGAACTGTTGCTTCCACTGAAACCGCGCTGTATGTCTCGACCGGCGAGGGCCCGAAGGCATACAGGCAGCTATCGTCGCTTCCGACGTACAATATCCGGTTGGCAATCGCCGGCGAGGAGAAAATCGGATCCTCAGCGTTGTTCCGCGCGATCTCTTTTCCATCCGCGGCATTCAACACCACAAGATCTCCGTTGGTGATTCCGACATACAATCGGCCGCCGGCTACTGTGGGCGAGGCGAACACCCGCATCTTAGCTTCGAAGCGCCATTTCTCTACTCCCGTCGCTGCATCGATGGCTTGCACGAACTGCCCGTCTGAGCTGCCCGCAAAAACCAACCCGTTCGCCACGGCGGGAGATGTGGGCACCCACGACCCTTTGTGATCGCTGCGCCATAGCTGCTTGCCGGAAGTGGCGTCCACTGCATAAACGAAGCCGTCGCGGGCACCGAAGAACACCCGGTTATCGGCAACCGACGGGGAGCCTTGTATCTCGCCCTTGGGGAAGTAGGGATTGCCTTCGGTCTTGAAGCTCCACTTCAATTTGCCGGCTTCCGCATCCAACGCATAAAGCTTTCCGTCGAAGCCACCCACATAGACCACTCCCGCGGCAACTGCCGGCGAAGTGCGCACGATCGCGTCCGTCCCGTATTTCCACGCCAGCCGGCCCGAGTTGCGCGCGAGCGCATAGATGAACCCGTCGCCGCTGCCAAAGTAAACCCGCTCGCCGTCCACCGCCGGCGACGACTGCCACATGTCCCAGCTTCGCGGATCGCCGGCGAACTGCTCGAACGGAAGGCGTTTGCCGGTTTCATAGCGCCAGCGAAGCTTGCCGGTTTCGAGATCGACGGCCAGCATGGCGCCATCGCCGCCCGTTACATAGACCACGCCCCCGGCTATGGCCGGAGATGAGCTCAGGTCGCCATCGGTAGCATACTTCCAGCGCAGTGTCCCCTTCTCGGCATCAATCGCGTACAGGTAACCGTCTTCGCTGCCGAAGCAGACAATCCCGTCGCTAATCGCCGGTGTGGAGCGGATCTTCCCGCGCGTCTGAAAGCGCCACTTGAGTCTGAGATGCCGCGGTCCTTCGACGTAGCTTCCGGAATGCCGGGCGTCGCCGCGGAACATGACCGGCGTAGTATCGGCAGCGATGCCGAGCGATGCAGCGCCAACGAGGCAGAACGCCGCGGCGCACCAATGTTGCAGTAGGGTCATAGGTTTCAATAGGAACTTAAGTCAAGCAAACTCATTCTGGATCTGAGCGGGCTGGAAACCGCCCCGGCAAACAGGCCGATTCCGCTCGCGCCGTAGTTACCATCGGCGCCTGCTGCCGCGAGCACGGCCTTCACCCGCCGATTGAGAATACGAGCGCAAACCGGTCGGCGTTCCTTGACATTTTCCGAATAGGAAGCATGGGTCGGCGATGGTCGTTCATCCGTTGGAGTCGCAATGCAATCCTCGAACGGATGCGCACCCCGGCTTCAGACCCGATTCGGCTCTGGGTGCGCGTAGCCCTGCCGGTACACGCGGCGCAGCCGGCGGTTGGCTTCCTCGTTATCGATGGCGGTCAGTTTCACAGGGTCCCAGGTGATCGAGCGGCCGGTCTCCAGCGCCAAGTTCGCCAGAATGCAGCTCGAGGTCGATATGAATCCCTCTTCGATGTCCGCCACGGGCTTGGACCGCTTGGCGATGGCCGCCAGAAAATCCAGCATGTGATAGCGGATGGCCGGCGCGCAGTGTTTTTCGAGCCGCTCCTCGGTCTTGTCCTCGGGGTATTGCTCCAGTTCGTACGTGACGTCCTTGTGAATCGTCGGCTTGGTCTCCCACAGCGGCGTGAACTCGTAGCGGTACACGCTGGCCTTCAGCGTCCCCTTGTCACCGTAGAACGCCGCGCCCCACTGGTCCTGCGGGTCGGGCGCATTGCCCCACGTGCGGTGCTGCCAGACCACTGTCAAGTCGTCGAATTCAAACGTCGCCGTCTGCGTGTCGGGTATGTTGGCGACCGAGTTCTTCTGTACGAAAATGCCGCCCTCCGAGGAGATGCGTTTGGGCCAGCCAAGGCCCAGCATCCAGCGCGTCATATCGAGCATGTGCACGCACATGTCGCCGATGATGCCATTGCAGTACTCTTTGTATGCGCGCCACTGGCCGGGATGGATGAACGCGTTGTAGGGCCGCAGCGGCGCGGGCCCGGTCCAGGCGTCCCAGTCCAGGTATTCGGGCGGCGGGATATTCGGCGGCATGCCGTTCAGGCGCATCGGGTAGTAGCAGTAAATCTCGACCAGGCCGATCTTGCCCAGCTTGCCCTCGCGGATGATCTGGTCCCGCGCCTCCACCAGGTGTGGCGTGCTGCGGCGCTGCGTCCCTACCTGCACCACGCGTCCGTACTTGCGCGCCGCGGCCAGCATCGCCGCGCCCTCGATCACATCGGCGCTGATGGGCTTCTGCTGGTACACGTCGCAGCCCGCCTTCACCGCTTCGATCATCGGCAATGCATGCCAGTGGTCGGGCGTCGCAATGAGCACGATATCGAGGTCCCGCTCCGCCAGCATCTTGCGGTAATCGGCGTAAGTCCGCGGGCGCTTCTTCGAACTCTGGCGCGCTTGGATGCGGTCCGCCGCCTGGTCGAGCATATGCTTGTCGACGTCGCACATCGATACGACTTCCACCGGCGCCACCTGCAGCAGTCGGATCAGGTCGATTTTGCCGTACCAGCCGGGGCCGATAATCCCCACCCGCTTCGGCTTCTCGTCCAAGAGTGCCGCATAGCCCTCGGGGATGGCCAGAGAGGCGGGAGCGGCGAGCGCGGTCTTAAGGAAACGACGACGGTCCATACGGCGGAGTCCTTCCGGTAAATGGAGTGGAACGGAATCAGTATATGCGGACGCCCGGCCGGCTGGCGAATTCGACCGGCTGACGGATGCGGCCCCGGCGCCCGTTCGGATCCGCGCCGGTGCGCGGCTTCGCGCGCATTGCTTCTCCGCTGCTTTGAAATTCGGGGTTTTTATGAGGCGTACTTCAGGATAGTTCCGCTGTGAGCGGAACGGGTTGCCACGGCAGCCACGGCCCGGCGCCCCACCGCCGGCTCGACAACCAACCGCAGGCAGGTCTTTCCACAGCCGCACAAACCGCGCGCGTGGGCGCCCAGCCAGCCCTCCTCGCGCAGTTCATCCAGCGTCACCTTGGGGCTGCCGTTCTCATCACACACCAGGTGCCAGCCATTACGGGCGTCGCACTCCCAGCCCAACAGCGTGTCGTCCGCGCCGCGGATCTGCTCATAGACGGGTAGCTCGAACAGCCACCACAGGCGCTCGTGTTGCGCGGCGGAAATCGGCCCTTCGGGCAGGGAAGACAGCACCACCAGCGGAAATCGGAGTTCCGGCAGCGCCAGGTATCCCTGGCGCCGTAGCGAGCCCATAGCGAACAGCTCCGAACGGCGCCCTGCCAGCGCCTGGGGTTTCCAGTTCTCCAGTTCGGGCGTACTCCAATGCGGAAACGACCTCACATCCGTCTCCGCCCCCAACCGCGTGCCGACCACGGCCACCCGCCCCACCGTCGGCAGAGGATACTCGAGTGCCGGCAATGCGGGCGACTCCCGCATCCGGCCCAAAAACCCATTCCGGACAATTGAGCTGGACATATTGGCCTGTCTATTATCGACAGTGCCGGATTCTTCGTTTTTATCTCCAGCTAATTCATGAGTTTGTCATGAAACTATCTTCAGCTCGGCGCGGAACATCGATACCCCGAACCCTCGCGGGAACCAGCCTCCCTCGTTGCGCATCCGCCATTCGCTCAATGAGATTACGCCCTATTGCGACCGCTCTCGCGCTCCGTCCGGTGGCCCTCCGCAGCCGCTGGAGTTTCCTTCTTTGCGCTCAAGAATGACGTATGCTATCTTAACGTCACCGCCCAAAGTGAGAGCGTACACCAATGAGCAACACCAAGCTGTTCCTTAACCTGTTCCGGAACGCCGAAACTGTCAGCTTCGCCGCGGGGCAGACTGTCTTCTCGGCTGAAGACAAGGGTCCGGCCATGCACATGTACGTCATCATCGAAGGTGAGGTCGAAATCCTGATCGGATCGAAACGGCTCGAACTGCTCGGCCCCGGTGAAATCTTCGGCGAGATGGCGCTGATCGACGACGGTCCGCGCAGCGCCGCCGCCGTCGCCACGAAAGATTCCCGCGTGGCCGCGGTTAATCGCCGCCGCTTCGAGTTCATGGTTCAGGAGACGCCGTTTTTCGCGCTCGCCGTGATGCAAATTCTGGCCGATCGCCTGCGCCGCACTGACGCCCGCGTCGCGGCTTCCTAACTCGCCTTGCGGGCCATCGCGCGCCGCGCTGCGGCCACCACATTCTGGCTCGTCAGCCCGTACTTCGCCGGGACGCCCTCAGGCGTGCCGGACTCGGCATACGTTTCCAGGCCGATGAATTCCACCGGCGCCGGCGCCCTCCGGGCCAGTGCCTGGGCCACACGCGCGCCCAGGCCGGAGTCCACCAGGTGTTCTTCGGCCACTACCAGCGCGCCGGTTTCGCGCGCCGCCGCGGCCAGGATCTCTTCGTCCAGCGGCTTCAGCGTGTGCACGTCCAGCACCCGTGCCGAAATGCCTTCTGCGTCCAGCGCCGCCGCCGCCCGCAGGCATTCCGCAACCATTAACCCGTGCGCCACCAGAGTGACGTCGCGGCCCGGCAGCAACAGGTTGGCCTTGCCGATCTCAATCTTCGCATCGGCTGCATAGATCACCGGCACTTTCGCCCGTCCGCAGCGGATGAACACGCCGCCAAAGTGCTCTGCCGCCCACCGCACCGTGGCCCGCGTCGCCACTTCGTCCGCCGGACTGATCACCGTGAATCCGGGCAGCGCGCATGCCAGCGCCAGGTCCTCGATCGACATCTGCGACGGCCCGTCCTCGCCGATCGAGATCCCGCTGTGCGTCCCCACCACCTTCACGTTCACACGCGGGTACGCCACCGTCGTCCGCAACTGCTCGAAGCCCTTGTTCATCACAAAGCAGGAGAACGAACTCACGAACGGGATCTTGCCCGTCATCGCCAGCCCGGCTCCCAGCGCCACCATGTTGGCCTCCGCGATTCCGCATTCGAAGAACCGCGTGGGGAACTCCTTCGCGAAGTACGTCATCATCGTCGACTTCGACAGGTCGGCGTCGCAGCCCACCACGTTCGGGTTCTCCCGCGCCACTTCCACCAGCGCCCGGCCGAAGGCCTCGCGCGTGGCCGCGCCCAGCTTCAATTCGTAATTCGTCGTCAGTGCCATCTCAGGCAAGCTCCTTCAGTGCCAGTTCCACCTCTTGCGGAGTCGGGGCCACGCCGTGGAACTTCGGATTGTTTTCCATGAAGCTGACGCCCTTACCCTTGATCGTGTTGGCCACGATGCAGGTTGGCTGCCCCTTCGTCGCCGCGGCTTCCGCGAAGGCCGCTTGCACCGCGCCCAGGTCGTGGCCGTCGATCTCCAGCGTGTGCCAGCCGAACGCGCGCCACTTCTCCGCCACCGGTGCCACGTCCAGGATGTCTTTGACGAAGCCGTCGAGCTGAATCTTGTTGTAATCCACGATGCAGCACACGTTATCCACTTTGTGATACGCGCCGTACATCGCCGCCTCCCAGATCTGGCCCTCCTGGCTTTCCCCGTCGCCGATCATCACGTACACGCGCGAGTCGAACCCGTCCAGCTTCAGCCCCGAGCCCATGCCCAGCGCGAGCGACAGCCCCTCGCCCAGCGAGCCCGTCGAGGCTTCCAACGCCGGCAGAAACCGCACGTCCGGGTGGCCCTGATAGATCGACCCCATCTTGCGCAGCGTCATCAGTTCGTCCACGGGGCAGTAGCCGCACTCGGCCATCACGGCGTACAGCACCGGCGCCGCGTGGCCCTTGCTCAGAATGAACCGGTCGCGCTGCGGCCATTTCGGGTGCGCCGGGTCGTGGCGCATCACGTCCCAGTACAATGTCACCAGGATTTCGACTGCCGATAACGACCCGCCCGGATGGCCGCTCTTTGCGGCGCCAATCATTTCGACGATATGCCGACGAATTATCTTCGCTTTTTCCGCTAATTCGTGCGGATCATTCGTTTTCTGCATGCTATTTCCTTCGTATTTTTGCTGTAATTCTCCGGAATTCCGTCCGTCCCGCTCCCCACTCAGCCCAGCAGCCGCGCCGCGGCGTGGGCGAAGTAGGTCAGAATCATGTCCGCCCCGGCCCGCCGGATCGATGTCAGCGACTCCAGAATCGCCCGGTCGCGGTCGATCCAGCCGTTGCGCACCGCCGCTGTGATCATGCTGAACTCGCCCGAAACCTGGTATGCCGCCAGCGGCTCGTCGAAACTGTCCCGCGCCATGCGCAGAATGTCCAGGTACGGCATCGCCGGCTTCACCATAATCATGTCCGCGCCCTCTTCGAGATCCAGCGCGATTTCCCGCATCGCCTCGCGCGCGTTGGCCGGATCCATCTGGTAGCTGCGCCGGTCGCCGAACTGCGGCGTCGATTCGGCCGCCTCGCGGAATGGCCCGTAAAAGCAGCTCGCGTACTTGGCCGCGTAGCTCAGAATTGGCGTCTGCGCGAACCCCGCCCCGTCCAGCGCCTCCCGAATCGCGCCCACGCGCCCGTCCATCATGTCCGAGGGCGCCACGATATCGGCCCCCGCGCGGGCGTGCGAGACCGCCGCCGCGGCCAGCCATTCCAGCGTCGCGTCGTTGTCCACGTCGCCATCCACCACCTTGCCGCAATGCCCGTGGCTCGTGTATTCGCAGTTGCACACATCCGTGATCGCCACGAGTTTCGGCAGCGCGTGCTTCAGCGCCCGCACCGCCTGCTGCACGATGCCGTTCTCATCGTACGCCCCCGACGCCGCCTCGTCTTTCTGCGACGGAATGCCGAACAGCATCACGCCGCCGATGCCCAGCCGCTCGGTGGTCTCGCATTCCTTGAGCAGTTCGTCGATCGAAAGCTGATAATTGCCCGGCATCGAGCCGATCTCGCGCCGCACCCCTTCGCCTTCGACTACGAATAGCGGGAATATGAACTGTGACGGCTCCAGGTGCGTCTCGCGCACGAGGTTGCGCAACGACTCGCTCGCGCGCAGCCGCCGCATGCGGTGGATCGGGAAAGGCATACACGCATTCTAGCGCGCGTCTCGCCGGCGTCTCGCGTGCTCTGCCCGCGCCGCAATCAATTGGGGCTGAAACATCTGGGCTAGAATCAGAATTCCGATGGGATGGATGCGCACCTCCGTATGACTCGCCGCCACATTGTCCGCGGCCACGTGCAGGGCGTCGGCTTCCGCCAATTCGCCCAGCGTCGTGCGCGCGAACTCGGCGTCACAGGCACGGTTCGCAACCTCGACGACGGCACCGTCGAGGTGATCGCCAACGGCACTAAACCGCAGCTCGACGCCCTGGCCGGCGATCTGCATCTCGGCCCGCTTTTCGGGGAAGTCCACGGCGTCACCGTGACCGAATGCGCGCCCATTAAGGCGCGCGATTTCTCTATCCGTTATTAGTCGCTTGTCGTCGCTATTCTGTGGGAGGGCGCGGCGCTCATGGTGCGTCGGCCACGCAGCGGAATCCGAGCGTGGCGGCGCGGTCGTAGCCGGGCGCCATCAGCAATAGCTTTCCATGTTGGTCGTTGCGATAGGCTTGCGGAAAGTACCACATGGAACCCTGGGGCCGATAGTAGCTGCCGCCGCGCAGAATGCCCGCGCGCGTGTGCTCGTCCAGGTATTCGTCGGTCCATTGCCACACGTTGCCAACCAGGTCCACGACGCCGAAGGGACTCGTGCCTTGTGGATGCGCGTCGACGTTGTCCGGACCAGCCAGGGTCCGGCCCTTCTGCGGCGCCGGCACGGCCGCATCGCGCCAGTCGTTGCCCCAGGGATAGAAGCGAGCGTCCGCGCCTTGCGCGGCAAATTGCCACTCCCACTCGTGAGGCAGACGCTTGCCGGCCCAGGCGGCATAGGCGCGGGCGTCTTCGAGAGATACCCAGGTCACGGGCTTATTGGCCCAACCTTCGGGATAGGTTCCTTTGTTCCAATCGTGTAAAAAGTTCAGGTCATCCTTGGGATGGTAGTTGGTAGCGTCGAGGAATTGTTTGACCTCCTGATTGGTAACCGGGTACTTATCGATATAGAAGGGCTTGATCTGTAGCTTGTGTTCGTGGAAGCGGCGCGGCATGTTCTCCCATGGGTATTGCACATCGACGCCGATGTCGTTGCCGCCTTCTATCTCGATTCCTTCCATCTTGAATAGAAACTCGCCCCCGGGAATTCTGACCATACCGGCGGGCGCGGTGGCGTAGGGCTGAGTGGCCGCGATAGCAACCAGTTGCTGGGGTAGAGTCTTCCACTGACGCGAATAGCTGGCCAGCGGCCGTTCGGTCAGCGTCTGCATGCGCGACATAAGTGCGCGCAGGCCGGCGTCGGGCTCGCCCTGCGTGGCCAGAATAGCGCCGTACCCTTTCGCTTCGAGATGGAACGAGAGTACGTCATCCGCGCCTTCGCGCTCGGGCGTGAGTTCCTTGCCATGATATAGGTCGAAGTAGCGTTGGCCGTCGCGGTGCGCGATCGAGATCTGGCGTTCGTCCACGTCGAACTCATTCCTATTGACGATCGTCCAAACGGTTTGATCCTGGAGCGGCCAACGGCTGGCAAAGACGCCATAACGGTGCATAGGATAGAAGGGCTCCCAATCGGGGCTGGTAAGGAATCGCGCTGCGCCGCGCTCCAATGCCGCCACGCGGCGGGTAGCTTCGCCGTCGCGGGGAGTTATGCCATTCCAAATCCCCCAGATGTTCTCCCAACTCTCCCAGCCTTCACCATTGAAAAATGCGTACTGGAGATTATTGACCTTATCCCGATTCCAACGATCCGAGATATTGACCATGTGCCGCGGCTCGAGCCAGCGGTAGCGGTCCACGCCGGGGATGAACCCGTATTGGCCACCGTACTGCCCCCAGGTCATTAGATTCCAGGCCAGCGCTTCGTCGGAAGGACTGCCCTCGGGTTCGAAGGCCAACGCGTGGCCGGACTGATCGGCAGCTAGTGAAAAGGCCATGGGCACGCCGTCCTGCGTGTCGCCGTTGATGCCGTCGGCGCCGATTTCCTTCATCAGTTCCGCGATGGCCTGGGGCCATGGCATGCCCGGGTCGCGCGTTCCCTGGTCCCACATCATCATGGGGAACAGCACGCGGACATTGCGGCGGTGAAAGTCGGCGATCATTTGCTTCACGCCGGCGATCCCGCCCGGCATAGCTCGAATCATGTCGTGCTGGTTACGGTTATCGATGCCCATGTTGGGATAGGTCGGCCAGATAAGTACCGAATCGATGCCGCCGTAGCGCTTCTCCAGATCGTCGAGATAGCGATCGACCGTATAGCGGCCCGCCACCGGATCGTAGAAATAGCGGTCCTGAGCCATCATCTGCGGCTGTATGAAGCTGGATTGGGTCCAGGTCAATGCCGGCATTGCGTAGCGCGCGCCGGAGTAACCTATGCGAATCCTTCTCTCATCGCGCCAATGACGAATGTCGCGCAGCCATTCGTCGTGCGTAGCATTCGTGCAGGCCGTGTAACCTCCTTCCCATGCGCCCTTCAGAGTCAGGCAGGACGGCGCGGGAATGAGTTGGTTATCGGGAGAGTAGCGGGAGTCCTGTGCGAAGCCCAATCGCGGCGCGGTGAGCGTCAGGGCAGTCATCGCCAGCAGAGCGGATCGGCGACGGAGGTTCGGCCACATTTTCGAGAAACGGGGAGTCGAGTGCATAAGATTTTCTGGACCGATTTCCGGTCGCAGTTCGACACAGAGTATATCTCGGGCGGCGGACAATGGCATCATCGGAGCATACCGCGTCGCAAATCACAGGAGGCGAGATAAGAATGAACACCCCGATTGTCAAACGTCCGATTGACGATGGCGACTGGAACATGGCCTTTCTTTTTCCGGACGAGGTGGCGGCCGCGAGAGCGCGCACCGGCCTGGTGATCCTGCCGGTCGCTCCCGTGGAATGGCATGGGCCGCATCTGGTGATGGGCTGCGACAACCTGCTGGCGCATGCTTTCGCGCGGCGCCTGGCGCGCGAGTTCGAAAGCCCTTACTATCCGCCTCTGTTTGTCGGCACGGAGCGCCAGCGCCGGCCGGAGACGCTGGCGTCGCTCGGATTTGAGCGCGGCGCGCGCGTCGAGGGGATGGACTTTCCCAATAATTCCGTAGCCAGCGCCTATTACCGCGAAGAGGTTTTCGCGATGCTGATCCGGGATACGCTCAACATCCTCCTGGGCCGCATGGGTTTCCGGCACGTTCTGATCGTGAACGGGCACGGCGCCGACAACCAGAAAGACGTCCTCGACCGCCTCTGTCACGAGTTCAACACCGACCCGCAAGAACAGAAACGCGCGATGTGGGTTTACCCTGGATTTCCGCGCTCGCTGCTGGCCGGCGGCATCGGCCACGCCGCCGCGGACGAGAGTTCCATGCTGGCGGCCGCCTGGCCGGGCATGGCGGACCTTTCCCGCCTGCCGGCCGCCGGCCCGCTGCGGAACGTGGATTACGCGATCGTGGACGCAGATACCTTCGATGGCTCTTCGACTCCCGATCACACGCTGCGAGAAGAGCAGGACCCGCGCTATCACACGCGGCCCGAGTGGGGCGCGCAACAACTCGAACAGGCGGCCAGAGAAGTGATTGAAGACGTGAAGCGGGAGTGGTTCAGACCAGCCGGCAACTGAGAATCACATTGCCGCCGCGCCGGCAAACGCGCGTTGAAGAGGGGACGGCCCCGGCAGATGCGCCACGCCGATGAACCAGCGCAATGGCGTCCCTTTTGAACCCGGATCCTCGCGCTGGTCGGATGACATGGACCTCCGCGCTGCTGGCGGTTCGATGCACCCTAGGGTTCGTGGGAAGCTACACTCTGCGCCCGGCCGCGAACTCGCGCAATGCTTCTTCCCAGGGCCGCAGCGGAGCGGTCTTGGTGTTCAATAGAACCGCCTTGGCGGGGCGGATCGCTTTTCTCGGAAACGTCGAGCCGGGCACCGCGATCAGTTGTGGTTTGCGGGGCGTGACCTCGAAGATGCGGCGGGCCAGGTCATACCAACTGGCCGAGCCCGAGTTGGTGAGGTGATACACGCCGAAATCGGAGTCCGCGTCCAGCAGCGACGCAGTCGCCCGCGCCAGGTCGGGCGCATAGGTAACACTGTTGATTTCGTCGTTAACGGCCTGAATCGAGTCGCGCTCGGCGGCCAGATCGATCATCAACTCCACGAAGCTGCGCTTGGAGAGATCGCTCGCGCCTTTGGGCCCGAACAGAACGGCGGTGCGCACTATGTAGAATTCGTCCATCGCCGCGGCCACCGTCCGCTCGCCGCGCAGCTTGGAGCGCGCGTAGACCGACAGCGGGTTGGGCGTATCGCTTTCTTTGTACTCGCCCTTCCGGCCGTCGAAAACGTAGTTGGTGCTGAAGTGCACCAGCCGCAACTCTAACTTGCGGCACAGCTCGGCCAGCCGCCCGGGAAAGCTCCCGTTCAGCTCGAAGGCGGCCTCCGGCCGGTCCTCGGCGCCGTCCACGTCATTGAAGGCGACGCAGTTCACCACCGCGTCCAGCCCCGCGGCGACCGCGCTGAGTTGCGCCTCGAACGCTTTGGCGTCCAGAACGTCCACCTCGCCCTTGTCCCAGGCGATGGCCTGCCGGTAGATCCGCGCCAGTTGAGTGCCCAGCATACCCTGCGCGCCCAGGATGAGAATTCGTTTCGCCATCGGTAGCATCATCCCACACCGCGCGCCGGGGGACAGAGCGGGCATCGGACCCGGCACAGCGTGCTGAGCCTGACAGCCTGTGGCGGCAGCCGCACGCGCCGCGAGCGCATCAAAATTACGCGGAATTTGCTGTAAATATCGGTTCAATCTAGATAAATCACGCTGAAATCGCGGTTAAATCGCTATAACTCATGGTGACATCACGGTGAAAGCGCGACGAAAGCGCAGCGAAAGCATGTGAAATCGCGGCGTTTTCCCGCGCGGAAGCCGTAAACTGCCGCGCAGCCGGACGTGGTGCGGCGTGATTTCGGCGGGCGTATACTACCGAAATGCGACGCCTCCTTCCTCTGCTTCTGCTGGCTGCGCTTCCGCTGTGGCCGCAGGTCAAAAAGAGCATCTTCCTGATTACCGACGCCGAGGGCATCGCCGGCGTCTGCCGCCAGGATCTGACCGAGCCCAAGGACGCCGAACTGCGGCAGTTGCTGACCGGAGAAGTGAACGCCGCTGTGCAAGGGTTCCTCGACGGCGGCGCAGACGAAGTCGTGGTGTGGGACGGCCACGACGGCAGCCAGACTCTGTCGGCGCTGACGATTCACCCGCGCGCCCGGCTACTCATCGGCGGGTTGGGCGCGACCATGACCCTCGAACGCCACTACAGCGCCGTGGCCTTCGTCGGCCAGCATCCCCAGGCCAACGTGCGGGGCGGCATCATGGCCCACAGCTACAGCTCGCTGGGCATCCAGACCATGCGTGTCAACGGCAAGGCCATGGGCGAAATCGAGACCCGCGCCGCTCTGGCCGGCGAGTTCGGCATCCCGGTCATTTTTCTGTCGGGGGACACGGCGGCAGCCAATGAGCTGCACGCCATCGTGCCCGAAGCGGAAACTGTGGCGGTGAAGGAGGGGCTGGGGCGCTACACCTGCCTGTCCCTGTCGGCCGAAGCGGCGCGTGAGAGAACGCGCGAGCACGCGCGCCGCGCGATGGCCAAGCTCGGCGTCATCAAGCCCTATCGCATCGACGGCCCGGTGACGGTGGAGATCGAATTCACCACCCGCAGTTCACTTCCTATCGACGCCGCGGCGCGGCCCGGCGCCGAAGTCGTGGACGACCGGACGATCCGCTATCACGGCAAGGATTTCCTCGAAGCGTGGACGCGGTACTCGCTCTTCTAGTGTCATGTCTCGCAGATTCTCTGACAATCACCCGCCATTCACCGTGGCGCAGGCACTCGTGCCTGCCGCGTCGACAGTCGTGTCGACGCCTGGCCAGCGTTGTCAATCCTTGACTGAAACACTACACTAGCGATGTTCCAGAGAGTTACACGGCAAGCCGAAGGTTGAACCTGAAGCAAACGCCCTTGTATCATGATGCGTATGAAAAAAGCGGTTTCCGGCGATCGCGGTTCGGCCGCGAAAGCCAAGATCGTTCCGAAGACCGTGGACGAATACCTCGCCGGAGTACCTGAACCTGCCCGCACGACTTTGAACAAGGTCCGGACGGTGATCCGGTCTGTTGTGCCGGCCGAGGCTACGGAGGCGATCAGCTATGGGATGCCGACGTTCCGGTACAAAGGCGCGCTGCTGGCGTACGGCGCGTTTGCGAAACACTGCAGTTTGTTCCCGATGAGTCTGGCCGTGATGGCCGCGTTCAAGAACGAACTCAAGGACTACGACGCATCCAAAGGGACCATCCGCTTTCCCCTGGACAAGCCTCTGCCGGCCGCGCTGCTGAAAAAGCTGGTGAAGGCCCGGATCGCGCAGAACGAACTTAAGGAGAAGCGTTGAGCGAGCCGCCTCGAATCCAGGGATTGAGTCGAACTACGGCATCCGAACATCCGTAGAGCGACAGGTTGCGCATCGCCGGAGGTGTGCGCGAGTGGGCATCCGCGCCGGACAGCGTGCGGCGAGTAAGTTGACCATTCTGAAATGCTCTTCATCCGCTAAACTTGCAAAGGGAGATTGGATTCGATGGCGATTCCCACGCGGGGTGTATCGGCGCCTGCCAATGCGGCCCGCGAGTACCACGGTTTTGACCGCGAGACCCTGATTCAGGCCTTTCGCATCATGCAGATGGCGCGGCGGATCGACGACCGCGAGGTGATCCTGAAGCGTCAGAACCGGATCTGGTTCCAGATCTCGGGGGCCGGGCACGAGTGCATCCAGACGGCGGCGGGGCTCCTGCTGAGGCCGGGCGAGGATTGGTTTTTCACGTACTACCGCGACCGCGCGCTGGCCCTGGCGCTGGGGGTGAGTCCGGAACAGATGCTGCTCGCGAGCATGGGCGCCGCCGGCGACACGTCCTCCGGCGGACGCCAGATGCCGTCGCACTGGTCCGACCCCGCGCTGCACATATTCACCGGCTCTTCCCCAACCGGAACGCAGTTCGTACAGGCCATGGGCGCGGCGGATGCGCGGCGCCTGGTAAATCCCGGCTCGCAGGATCTGACGCTGTGCTGCAGTGGCGAAGGCGCCACCAGCGAGGGCGAATTCTGGGAGTCGCTGAACGCGGCCTGCCTGGGACGGCTGCCGCTGCTCTACCTGGTGGAGGACAACGGCTGGGCCATTTCCGTGCCCGTTGAACAGCAGACCGCCGGCGGCAGCATCTCGCGCCTGGTAAGCGGATTTCCGAACCTGCTGGCGGTGGAATGCGACGGCCGGGATTTCATGGACTCAGTGGGCGCGCTGCGGCAGGCCATCGATTGGGTCCGCTTGGGGTCCGGTCCGGCGCTGGTGCATGCTCATGTCATCCGGCCGTACTCGCATTCGCTGTCCGACGACGAGCGGCTCTACAAAACCGCCGCCGAGCGCGCCGCCGAAGCCGCCACCGACCCCATCGTCACCTATCCGCGCTGGCTCATCAGCGAGGGCCTGCTGGACGAGCAGACCTACAAGCGCATGTGCCTGGACGTCGACGCCGAGATTCAGGAAATCGCCGCGCGGGTGCTGCACGCCGCGCCGCCCGAGCGGACCAGCGCGCTCGAATTTCTCTATTCGCCCGACGTCGACCCCTGCTCGGTGCGCTTCGAATCCGAGCCCGACTTCCACGGCGAGCCGCGCACGATGGTCGATTCCATCAATCGCACGCTGAACGAGGAGATGGCGCGCAACGAACGCATCGTGGTCTTCGGCGAGGATGTCGCCGACTGCAGTCGCGTGGAAAACCTGAAAGAGGTGAAGGGCAAGGGCGGCGTCTTCAAGGCCACGTTGGGGCTGCAGACGCGCTACGGCGCGGAGCGCTGTTTCAACACGCCGATCGCCGAGGCAAGCATCATCGGGCGCGCCATCGGCATGGCGGCGCGCGGCCTGATGCCCGTCCCGGAGATTCAGTTCTTCGACTACATCTGGCCGGCGATGATGCAGATTCGCGAGGAGCTGGCCACCATCCGCTGGCGCTCGGCCAACGGCTGGAAAGCGCCGATGGTGATCCGCGTGCCGATCGGCGGCTATCTGACCGGCGGATCGATTTACCACAGCCAATGCGGCGAAGTCGCGTTCACCCACCTTCCGGGGCTGCGGGTCGTGTTTCCGTCCAACGCGCTGGATGCCTGCGGGCTGCTGCGCACGGCGCTGCGCGCGGACGACCCGGTGCTGTTCCTGGAACACAAGCGGCTGTACCGCGAGCCGTACAACCGTTCGCCGCACCCGGGTCCGAACTACACCATTCCCCTGGGTCGCGCGCGCATCGCCAAACCCGGGCACAGCCTGGCGATCGTCACCTACGGCGCAACGGTGCAGAAGTCGTTGCAAGCGGCCACGCAGATCGAGAGTCGCCGGCCCGAAATCTCGATCGAGGTGCTCGACCTGCGCAGTCTCGCGCCATACGATTGGGAGTCCATAGCGGCTTCGGTGAAGAAGACCTCGCGCGCGCTGATCGTGCACGAAGACACGCTGAGCTTCGGCTTCGGCGCCGAGATCGCCGCGCGCATCGCCGATGAGCTGTTTGAGCACCTGGACGCGCCCGTGCGCCGCGTGGCGGCCGCCGACACCTGGGTCGGCTATCACCCCGATCTGGAGAATGCGGTGTTGCCGCAAACGGACGACATCGTGCGGGAGGCCGAAGCGCTGCTGGGGTGGTAGAGCGCGATTAGTCTTCTTCGCCGGCGCTTTCGACGCCGCGGCTCATGACAAATCCGATTGTGCGCAACCCATCGAGCAACTGCCGCACGCTCACGCGCAGCTCGACCAGCGTCGCCTGGCGCGATGCTAGCGTCGCGATCATCAGGCTGAGGCGGCCGCCGGAGGTTTTCACGAAGACACCGGCATAGTGCTCGAACCAAGGCGTCGCGACCTGCAGCAGGGGCTGCCAGGAGTCGCCCGGCGCGGGAACGAAGAGCCTGCCGGCGTTCACCCCCGTGACTTTCGCGCGGCGCATTTCGATCTGCGCCCCGGCGCCTGCGGCGAGAGTTTGGAAGCCGCCAGCGGCGAGCTTCGGAAAGCCGCCCGCGGTCGACGTCGGCAAGCTTCCTGCGGCGGCGCGCGCCGACAGGCAGAAGACCAACAACAGCGGTATGGCAACGGCCCAGTATTTGCCCTTCATCGTCGCCTCCAGTGCCAGTGTTTGTCGGTCAGTGGAACAAACGCGGACGCGCCTTCCCCGCGCCCCGCCTCTCGGCGGGGGCAGGGAACTCCCGCCGGCGCTTACTTCTTGTTGCTGAAACTCATGTCGGACATGTGGACATGATCTCCGAGCGAGCCGATATCGGCCAGGTCGCCCGTTCCGATCAGATTGATAATCGTCAGCGACTTAGGCTCAGCCGCTAAGATCACCAGGCCGTCCGCCGCGCCGTCCGTCGAATGGGTGCAGATCTGGGTGGTTTCGCCCTTCTTGTTGTTGCGAACGTTGACCATGCACGACCAACCGGAGCCGCGCAGCTGACTGCGGACCGCCTCGACGTCGGCCTGAGAGTACTCGCCCTCCTGTTCGAACTCGTAGCTGCGAACAAAGCCGCCCTTGATTTTGCCTTCGTTCTTCACGTCGACGGCGGTGTGCGATTCCTTGCCGGAGTGGGGCTTGAAGCCCATGCGCAGCATGTTCGCGTCCAGCTTGATGTCGACGACCTCCTTGGCCTTGGCGGCCAGTTTATCGAACGATTCGGGGATTTTCAGAGTCTGTGCCGGGGCGGCGAGCGCCGCCAGCATGAATAATGGCGCTGCGAATTTGATCATGGTTCCTTCTCCTGTCGATGTGGCGGCGGCTGGGCCGGCCTCAATCGTCCTTCTGATCCTGCTTCTTCGGCTTCGAATCGAGATCTATTTTCGGTATGCCGAACTGACCCTCCAGCGCGCCCAGATGCTCGGGGTCGATGGCGCCGGCGATGGTCACAATCGTCAGTTCCTTTGGTTCGGTGGCCACAATCGCCATGCCGGCCGGCTTGCCGTTCTCCGTGTAAAAGCAGACCTGCGCATTCTCGCGGTTCTTTTTGCTGCGTACGTTCACTATGCAGGACCAGCCGGGGCCGCGCAGTTGGACCCGCAGCAGTTCGACGTCGGCGTCGGAATATTCGCCCTCGTGCGCGAACTTGTAGCTGCGCACGAACACGCCTTTGATACCGCCGACGACCTTTTTGGCCGCCTTGTCGTCCGGGTCCTTATCGGAGAGGAACTTGCTCGCCATGCCGAGCATGTTGGCGTCGAGGGTGACGTCGGCCACCTCCTCGGCCTTGTCGGCGAGCTTGTCGAACGACGGCGGAATCTTCAACATCTGGGCCTGCGCGGCGCATGCCGCCAGCACGGCCAATGGCACTAGTAACTTCATAAACTTCCCTCCCACATGGGCCCACATGGACCTGAATCCCGGCGGCCTCTCGCCGCCATTTGCCTACTGCGCGTCGGAGTAGCCCGCGCTCAGTTCGTGTACCTTGTCATGCACTGCCCGCAAACTGCTGCCCGTGACTCTCAGGGCCAGCAGGAGCTGCCGTTTGGCGGCCTCGCCGCGTACCCGCTCGAGCTGTTGCCGCTGTTCATAATGCACACCCAGCACCACCGCCAGGCAGAGCGCGCAGGCCATGGCCGCGCGCGCGAAAACCGGCGCGCGGAACCACCGCGTTACCCGCGTCCAAGCCCCCGCCCGCCGTGGTTCCGGCGTGGCCGCGGCGCGCGCCAGCACCCGCGCCGCGAAGCCTTCGGGCGGCTCCTCGCGCCGCAGCGCGTTTCGCAGTTCGTCTTCCAATCGGCTCATACCAACTCTCCCCGCGCGCGGCTCAGCTTCTCGCGCAGCAGCGCCAGCGAGCGCTGCAAATGACTCTTCACCGTCCGCACCGGCATCTCCAGCGTGCGCGCGATCTCCTCCGGATCCAGGTCCTCCTGGTAACGCAGGATCATCACCGTCCGCGCCTTCTCCGGCAGCGACTGCACCAGCTTGCGCAGTCTCTCGCGCAGCATCGGATCATCCCCCGCGGCGTCAGGCGGCGCGGCCGCGCTGGCCGCCTCGGGGCACTCCGCGAGGCTCGTCCGCGGATCCAGCCGCCGCCGCCGCGCGTAGTCGATCGCCCGGTGGCACGCTACCCGCCGCAGCCACGCCGCCACATGCTCCCGGCTGGCCAGCCGGTCCTCGTGCCGGTACAACTGCAGGAACACCTCCTGCGCCACCTCTTCGGCCGATTCCCGGCTGTGCAAATAGTGCAGCGCGATCGAGAACACCATCGACTGGTGCTCGCCGACCAGCGCGGCAAACTCGCGTTGAGCTTCCGCTGTCACGTTGTCCTGCGATTCGCGCCGCGCCTCAATCGGGATTGCCAGCGCTGGACCGTTCACTCTGCTTCTCGCCCTTCAATAGCTAATACGTTCGCTGCCGGTCTAAGGGACGCAGAACTTTCCGCTCGTCCCATTGTCGATGCATCGCGCGCCTTCCGCGCCGGCGCCCGGCCTGACTGTTCTGCAACCTCGGAGTCGGTCCCTCAACTTTCGGTGTTAGCCTGATTGAGAGTGGGAACAGCGGCATGCATCGCCCGCGCGGGAGGGCGTTCATAATATCGCTGCAACGATGAGCCAGGTTTATCTCCACACCGTCATGCAGGGCCAGAAGCGGGAGTTCCGCCTCGACACTCTGCCGGTTTGCCGCATCGGGCGCGGCGAACAGAGCTCCATCGTGCTCACCGGCGACGTCAAGGTTTCGCGCAACCACGCCGTGGTCCAGCGCATGGACACCGGCGAGTACTATCTCACCGACCTCGGCAGCCGCAACGGCACCGTGCTGAACGGCCGCCTGGTCGTGAGCTCCACGCCCCTGCGCAACGGCGACATCATCCGTATGGGCGGCTATGAGTTCGTCTTCGTCCAGGAAGAGGAAGCTGCCTTCGCTCCGCTCCCGTCCCTGACGGAGGAGAATACCACCGTCCTCGTCTCCATGCGGCTGCTGACCGTGCTGGTGATCGACATCCGCAACTTCACCGGCCTCACCATGGAACTCGGCGAGTCGAAAACGTCGGAGATGATGGGCTCGCTGTTCCATGCCGCTGGCGTCGTGCTGACCCGCAACGGCAGCTATGCCCAGAAGTACATCGGCGACGCCGTGATGGCGGTATGGGTTCACGATAGCGACCGGCCGGTGCAGAAGGACCTGCTGTCGATTTTCCACGCGCTGTGCGGCCTGGCCGGCATCATCGGCGGATTGCAGGCCCAATTCGTGCTGCGCGCCCCCGTCCGTTTCGGCGCCGGCGTCAACAGCGGCGTGGCCGCGCTCGGCAACCTGGGCAGCGCCGGGCTGGCCGACCACACTGCCATGGGCGAATGCGTGAACAAGGCCTTCCGCCTGGAGACCGCCTCCAAGGAACTCGGCGTGGACGTCGTCGTCGGCCGCGATACGTTCGGTTTCCTCGACGCCGTCCCCGACATCCGTGGAATCCTCGAGCCGGCGACTGCGCACCTCAAAGGCTACCGCTCGCCGGAGCCGGTCCACGTGACCAGCCTGGAGCGAATCCGGCAGGCTCTGGCAAAGACCCTCACCATATCCTAGGATAGGTATCTTGGGGGAGTGGCCAGGTGGCTCCTCGCTCTTTCGGGCACGCCCCGGCGCGCCGCCCCATGTTTGTGATACAACTTAATCATGTTCGAAGATCTTTTGAGGCCGCAGCACCTGCTTTTGATTCTTCTGGTCGCCCTGTTGTTCTTCGGGCCTTCCAAACTCCCCGCCTTGGGCAAGGGTCTGGCTGAGGGCATCAAGAACTTCAAGGATGCGATCAAGGGCGGGCCCGAGCCGCCGCCGCCGCCCGCGGACAAGAGTCAGCAGTCGCAGGATCCGCCCGTCAAAATCGTCTAGTGCGACGGGAAATCCAATTCGCGCCCGCGCGTTAGGCTTCGCGCCCTTCGGGGCGTCGTTGGTCTCGCAATTAAGTCTCTTTTAATCTGTAACTTGTCGCTGCTTCTCTGAGCCGGATTCGAGCTCCGCTTGCGTCCTAGCTGCGCCTTCTCCGCTTCTTCCGAGAAGGCCATCGGAGCGCGCCGCGTGGGGAGTCAGCTTTGCTGCTGCTGGC
>Ga0302319_10001703_pt1 | contig 48898 bp, 39 predicted proteins | sample Bog_T0_2_FD_203319 | JGI IMG/M metagenome (GOLD analysis project Ga0302319, IMG submission 203319) | Peat permafrost microbial communities from Stordalen Mire near Abisko, Sweden - Bog_T0_2 | ecosystem: Environmental > Terrestrial > Soil > Wetlands > Peat | place: Sweden: Abisko, Stordalen Mire... | reverse complement strand
GCCGATGAGCTGCCGGGCGATCCGCGGCATAGTGACCAAAGTGAGCTTCGCCCACAACCCAAGCAGGGCTAGCCCCGCGCCCCAGTCGGGGACCAGTCCCCGACACCCCAGCCAGGGGCTCAGCCCCTGGACCTGAGGGAATGACAATGCGTTGCCACACTTCAAGATTGTTGGTGCTAACACATCAACCAAGAAGGGGCAACGCGTGGGTAATCTTATCGCTCGGCTCGGGCACGCCATAGTGGCCTGCATCAGCGGCTGGGACCGCTTTATACTCAAGGGATTCATCCGACCACTCATGTATCCTGAAGGTGCCATGGACTTTCTGCGCATGCGGAAGGTGCTCAACAAGGACTACAAAGAGTGGGCACAGGATCAGTCGCAGCAATTGATTGCAGGGGTCGAGCAGTACGTCGAGGAGCAGACCGGACGCGGCATCATAGCCATCCCGTCATCCCGAACACGCAAAGAGGAACTGGCCCATCGGCAGCAGGACGAGCTGGGCATCGAGACCGGGGTGATCGGTGCGTGGTCGTGTGTCGAGGCGGGTCAGTCGTTCCGCGCCTGCTTCGATCGTGAGATGGGCTTCCCGCAGCTGCGCTGGGAGGAGGTGCGCTGCAAGCACCTGTACCTCTATCTCGACCACCAGGACTACGGATTCTGCAATCTGCGCATACAGACGTGGTTCCCTTATCAGATCCAGATCGCCCTCAACGGTCGCGAATGGCTCCGTCGTCAGCTCGACAAGGCCGGGATTGCCTATCAACGCAGCGGGAACAAATTCCTCGAACTCGCAAATGGTGGCCTTTCGCACTTTTCACAGTCCCCTACGCGGCCCGGGCCAGGGCGTCCATCATAGCCTCGATAATTTCGTCGCTGATCGCCCCATGAGCAGAGGTTGCAGAAATTCGTTCGCCCCAGAAATGCCGTCGTAAAGCTGCCAAAGCGTCAATGAAGGACGGATTCGTCTTGTCAGGATACCATGGCTCATTGGCAACCATCCGTTCGCGGCTCCTGAGCCCAAGGAACCACCACCAGACCAGGGAGTAGAGGGCAAATCCCAGCATGGAAGCCCTCTCGGGTCCCTGCCCTCGCCATGACTGGGGGTGATGGATGCCGATCGACTGCTTGGTGGCGCGGAAAGTGTCTTCGATGGACCATCTCCCGGCATAGGCGCCGACAATCTCGCCCGGTGGCATGTCGTGTCGGAACAGACGAAGAAGTCATCGTGCTCATGTCCGTCAGGATCCCTGCTGATGACCAGAAGGACGGTTTGGCCAGGCGCTCCACCACATCCGCCAGCCACTCCTCCCAGGCGGGGTTGGCGCACTGGACCCGATCGGGGGCAAAGCGCAGCACGCGCCGGACCTTGGGATCGATGACGGTACTGCGACCCCGCCCATACCCTGCCGGGCTGCCCAGGAATTCGAGGGTTCCGGCCTGAGCCGAATCCAGGGGCAGCGCGACCATGCCGAGGCCCTCGATACGCAACCCTGGAAGGATCGTTGGTCCCACCTCCGAGGAGCAGAATTCCAAGGGACGGTCGATGCGCTCCAGGCAAGCCCGCAGATCGGCAGTGACGGACATGGGATGGGTCTATGGGGCCAATTCTGCCAGGGTCAACGGGCAGATTGCGACGGCATCAGATCGTGCAGCAGCAAGCGCGGATGACGCGCCAGGAGACGGAGAAGCGCCTTGGCTGGACCCTCGGGCTGGCGACGGCCTTGCTCCCAATTCTGCAAGGTATCGACACTGATGCCCAAGGCGATTGCGAAACGGGCCTGGCTCACTCCCAGGAATGCCGCTCGAAATGCAGCCATATCGCCTTTTTGGTACGTGCCCTGGATCATCCTTTGGCGTACCGCTCCCCTGATTCTGAAAACGGGCTCGCCGATTGCCCCATCAGGATCTGGGGCGCTGTTCTGATCGCGCTTGGCACGGAGACGAGCGAGCATCGCCGGATCGGGTCGGTGGGCGCGAATTTCGTCCGCAGTTTTCGTGATCATGCTCATGTCTCACCCATCGTGGTAGAGCGCCCGATCCTTGGGGCCAGCCAAGCGAGCGCTTATGATGCGGATGATGTCATCGCCATCACGTTCAGTCCAGGTTACTCGCACAAGGAGCAGCAGGCCGTCCACAAGTCAGATTGTCGTCCATCGATCCTCGACGCCTTGGCTATGGTCGTCATCATATTCAGTGATCTCGTCTGGGTCATAGAATACTTTGGCCGCCGTGGTGAAATCGATGCCATGTCTCCTGAGGTTGGCCTCCTCCTTGCCGGAATCCCACTCGAACCGCATGAGCGTTTATACGTCATTGGCGTATAGAGTCAATCGGTATCGCACCTATACCATCAGCGCCCTTGCCGCTCAGAAGCTCGCGGCGATGGACGATCAGGGCGGGAGGATCAAGCCCCGCGATCTGGAGGATATCCGCTTCCTCACCGAACGGTATGGTGCTGACCTCGATGAGTCGATCCGCACGTCCATTGCCGACCTGGTGGCTGATGGCGGCGTTGCCCTGGCGAATAAATACCGTCATGCCTATGTGATTGACGAAGAGCGCAGCGAGGATGATCTCACTGCGACCGTTCTCAGCCTTCTTGCCTATCGGGATAAATGCACGTTATTCATCCCCACCGGAAGTGATTCGGTCGAGGCCGTGCTCCTGCGGGGCGGGCGGGCCAATATCCGGACCTTGGAACGGTACCGGATCATCCTGCGTCTGGAGGGCCGCAACCAGGAGATCGAGCACGCACCAAAGACTTGGATTTCACGGTCCCAATCCGCTCATTGCCCGCCCGGAGGTGGACTTGGCCCGTCAGTGCCATAGTCGGCTGCGATCACCCTGGCGAACAACGAGGGTGGCCTGCCCGGGCTAGCCATCAGGGGTTGTCACACGTGTGCTAGCGCCGCCCTCGACGGCGGGGAGGTGGCGTCGGCGTACCGTGCTTCCTGATCGCAGCGGTGACGACCTCGGCGGCGTGCCTCAGGACCTCCACCGTCTGAAGGACCGCTTGCGGGCGTTTCACGGGTCGGCGAGCCGTTGACATGGTGGAAGACTACCGATGGTCCGCAGGGATTCCACCGGGGGAGAGCGGGGAGGGTTCCTGCTGGCCGAGCTCGAGCCAGGGAACCCCCCCGTGGGCCGTCCCGGGCATCATCCTGTTCCCCAGGACCAGACTTGGTGGTGGACCAGTGCCGGGGTCAGCGGTCCGACTGAGAACCCAGCGGCGATGGCTGGCCGACGCCTCTGCGCGGCTGAACCGGACCGACGTTCCTGGGACTACGCCCTTGTCAGGGCTGGCGCTGATGGCCACACGGGCCTGACCGACGCCCCTGCTGCGCGACTGGGCTTGTGGTGATGCCGCGGTAGTATCTGTAACTTTTGTGAAATACACTTGCCAGGGGAGTGGATGCATACGCGATACTTACGCACACAACTCCCCCACGGTGGCGACGCTGGCACCCTCACAGACGTTCCTCTTCGAGCGGCAATCACGGTCAGGGATTCCCGCGCTGACAGGCGTCGACGATCCGTCGGATCTGGTCCGGCGACGACACGCCGCGTTGACGGCTCTACGAACCTCCGGTGACGCTCCTGACGGAGCTGACGGTATGACGGGCCTGGACGAGGACTCCGGTGCGATGCGCCTGCACATTCCACCGCTTGGGCTACGCCCACGTAAAACCGTGATTTTACCGTCTTTTGTAAATTTCGTGTTTTCACACCCCTTATCTCTTTAAGACACAAGAATGGCGATCGTGAACGAGACGCGACCAAACTGGGGGCCATTATCAAGGGGTTACGTCGATTCGTTCTGCCGGCATCGCTTGCCATTGGGCTATTCTCCCGATTTTTTCCCGCTGTGCCATAAGAGTCCGTCTGGCGATTGCTGATCGAGCGCGACCTGGGAGGTGGGCTCTTTCATGACTCGTGGTGTTCTGATCCGACAAGGATTTACAGGGCCTGGCTTTTGGCCGTTTCCCCTTGTTTTCACCCACCTCTAGTCCGTCTGGCGATCATGGCATCCGCGCGACTCCGCTCGTTCGACCGATCCGCACCCATCGCTTCCTCGACGGGTGTGATGACCGCCGTCCGTGGGCGCAGGATGGCCGCCGGAGCTCCGCTCCTCATGCCCTACGGGCCGGTGGTTCGTCCGCTGGGGCTGTCGCTCGCAGTGCGTGCCGCACACAATGGGATTCAACCCGGCGATGGTGCCTCTCCCGGAAGAGGACAACAGGGCGAGGTCGATCGTGGTCCGGTGGCGGTGACCTGTGACGTGCTTTTTCGCAGTGACACCCGTCGTCGTGCCATGTAACGGCTTAAAAGTACGTTACAGGGATAAGGGGGATATGTCCCTCGTGAGGATCTCACCGCGTCAGGCGTTTGGGGGATTTTCGGCATAGGCCCCGTGCCGCGGCCCTCCTTGCGCTGTGCTCGTCTGCTCTCCTGGTACGATGGGTGCATGTATATTCGCAAAGATAGGAACCGGGTGGAAGTCTGGTCTGACCGCAATCGCCACGTCCTGCGTGGTCGGTGGAACCTGCAGGGGCGTGCTATTCCTCCTGCACTCGTCGAGCGCGTCACAGCACAGGAACTGGACCGCATCCAGGACCGCCTGAAGCGATACGTGTGTGCGGGGTATGATGAGGTCTCCTATTCGGACCCGCGGCGGATGGCCGCTGAGGACTTCACCGCAGCGGCCACCTGGTGGTGCAGCGCCGTGCGCTCGGAGATGGCTACTCCCGATGACATCTCGAACCTCCTGGTCGCCTCCGTGCGGCTGGCGGCAGCCCTGAAGGCCACCGGTGTCCGCCGTCCGCGTCAGCGCCCCTCCCGCGCGAAGGCGTCCGCCGTCCACACTTTCCCCCACATCCCCCCTGCCACTCCCCACGGAACGCCACCATGAGCATCTTCGAGTCCACCCCGTCACCGCATCAGGCGTTCGCATTCCGATCCCCCGGGTTGCCCCGGATGGAGTTCAATCCCTTCCTGAGCAAGGTGCTCCATTTCGACCGGCCCATGCGCTGCTTCCATGTCGCCTACTCCCAGGTGATCTATCCGACTCCGGTCATCCTCGTCGATTGGGCCCAGCCTGGTCCGTTCGAGGCCCGTTCCCGTGCGCTTCAATTCAAGCAGCGGCAAGCCGAGAATGGCGATGGCATCGCGGATTGGCTCATCAATTCCGCCTGGGCCTTGGGCGCGCACTGGATCAGTCATGCCGACCTTCTTCCAGGCACCATCCTGACGGCACGTCATGATCAGGCCTATACGCCGATGATCGTGGCGATTGATCGCATCGTCCGGCCCACCGTGGCGTCGCGCTATGCCATCCCATTCGAAATACATTGCGCTGCTCCAAGCCGAGCCGACGGCAATGCCGTGCCCGCGCCCAGCGCCCAGCGCCAGAGTCGGCGCGGGTCGGAGCAGCGCAATGTATTTGTCCATCCCAGTGAATACGGGTTATTCCAAGCGGGAGGAATTGCCGTCGGATTCAAAGGCCGGCAGGATGAGGCAGTCGGCCACGCGATGGCCACTCAAGGCACGCTGGGCATCGCGCGAGAGGGCAGTTCGGGTATCGATGGGACACTATCCGATGCGGTATGCCGTGATCAGGTCGACGTGCTGCATGCCCATCGCCGTGAGCGCCTCGGTCGCACAGCCATCGGCCAGCCGCCGGCGGGCAAAGTCCACGATCTCCCGAAGCAGTGGCGCTGTGATGGGTGGCTTCGGGTCGGGGTGATCGAGCAGCTGCGCAATGCCCAGGAACTCCAACGAGTCTCGGGGTGTATGCGGGATGTCGGGGAAGACGGTGAGCAGTCTGGCCGCAGCCCCCAAGGGCCCCAGCGCAGTCCGCATGGCGTCCATCCGGTCTCGACGGTAGCCCGCCAGTACCAGGTCGTAGGACGTCAGCGAGGGAATCAGGGCTGGCAGGACCGAGGGCGTCTCAACTATTCCAATACATGGGACACCGTGTTGGGCTAGCCGTCGTCACGCCGTCTGCCTTGACGATCCAGTCCGACCTCACTCCAGTGGTTTTGTCGATGGGCAGGGATTGAATGCGGCGCAGCAGCAATGTCGTCTTGGGACGCGTGACGAAGAACGAACCTGCCAAATGGAGTCGATGGAATCGCTCAAGATCCTGGTAATCCCGGTCCATGATGTAATAGGCACCGGGCTCTGGAATGATCTAGTCCAGAGCGTTGACATCGTGGATTTTCCCGTCGGTTATGTGGATGAACGTCGGAATAGAACCGCGCAAGTCGACCAGCGTATGCAGTTTTACAGCCGCCTTTGTCCTGCGGAACTTTGCCCACGGGAAAAGTTCCAAGCAGAGGTCGATGGTCGTAGAATCCAACGCGTAAAGCGTCTGCGTGAGGTCGGCAACAGTTGTGTCCTTGCCATAAAGTTCCCCGAGCCTCGGCAATCAGCAGTTGGGCGAAGCCGGCAAAGACTCGCCAATCCCGTTGCTCGTTCGCATAGGCCAAGGTCGTACGCGAGACGGTGCCGCGAATTCCCAGGTGGTAGAGCTTGGCGGGAACTGCCCGCAGACAGGACTCGATGTCCCGCAGGCTCTCCCGGCAGGTCAATTGGGCGAAGGCCATGCACAAAAACTGATCCAGACAGGAGAAAGTTCGCGATGGCCGTCGATCCGGATATCGCTTCGCACATCAATGGAGATCCCGCAAGGGCAACAGGTCCATAACCTGAGCGAACACAAGCCGTCCGGTATGCATGGAGCCCCCTGTCAAGGGGCTGAATCAGCCCCAGGAGGGCATTCTGCATTGAAATCGTTTCACTTTCATCTATGCATATCACGCGGTAAATACCAGTCGTCTATCGTTTTTACGTCGTCCTTAGTTGGACAGCAGTGATCTTGCCTCTCTGCCGTCCTGAACCAGAGACCTCAACATCCACCACCAGTCTCGGCATGCTTCTCTACCACAGAGACCCGAGCACACGCGTCAGGCCTGCCGAACTCGGTCTGAGAATCATGGGTAGCGTACCTTGGTACGGTCCCCACGTGGCCGGCACATGTACATACTGTCTGGTGCGCTGCCGCGAGCGTGAACGACATACCACTGGACGTCGGGAGCAGTTCCGATGAGACAGCACCGTCTTCCTAGACCTCTTGTGCCTGACACCGGAGTATCGATGCCTAGGTTACGTCTGCTCGCTGCCAGTGCGTTGTTCACCCTCCTGGCAGCGCCATATGTCCATGCTGCGCAACAGGTTGAACTCCACCTCGTCGATGGACGTGTGGTCAAGGGCGAACTCGTCAGTGAAGATGACGCGGCCGTTACGGTGAAATCGACCTTGGCATCCAAGTCCGGTGCCCCGATGTCGATCACGATCGGATATAAGCGCGATGACATTGTCAATGTCGTCAAGATGGCGAATCCCGAGGATGTCTACAACAGCAAGAGCGGGGCAGCCAAGAGCGCTGATGATCACCTGACGCTGGCGCGCTGGTGCAAGGATCAGGTCCTGACCGATCACGCCATCGAGGAGGCCAAGAAGACGCTGGCGATAGACACCAGTTCAGATGGGGCCCGCAGACTGCTGCAGGATCTCGGCCTTGCTGAAGTCGACGGGAAATGGGTCAAGGAGAGCGAGTGGCTGGCGAGCCAAGGCAAGGAGCGCTTCCAGGGCAAGATCATGACTATTGACGAAGCTAACGCCTTGCGTGCGACGATGAAGGAACAGCTTGCCGTCCAGACCGCTCAGAAGGCGCTCGATGACAAAACGGCCCATCTTGCCAGCATCGATCGCCAGTTGGATGCCATCAAGAAGCGTGCTCCGCTCCTGGATGCTGACGTGGCCAAGGTGACCAAGGAGCAGGCGGCTGCTCAGGCACTCGTCCAGGCAGCCACGGCGGCCAAATCGGCCTACGATGCGGCGCAGCGGGCGTTCGATTCGGCGCGCAATCAGCCTCGGCCGCCCGGTGGCTATGGGCCTAACAACCCAGCCCCCAATATGGCCCAGCTGAGTCAGAATGTGAGCGATACCCAGAAGGCGTACTATGCCGCTCGTGATGCGGCCGTCGGTGCTGATGATGTCGTGAGTCAATGCAAAGCGAAGATTGCCGCTCTGACCGATGAAAAGAAGACGGCGGACAAGAAGACGAAGGATCTGACCGCGAGTCGTGTTACTGCGGTGAAGGATATGGACCAGGCTCAGGCTGATCTGAATCAATTGACCAAGACCGCTGGCCCAGCTGGAGCGCCTGCAGCCGATCCCGCCAAGCCCAGTGCACCCCCCTCGGCCTCACCGGTGGCAGGCCCGGCACCGTCCGGGTCGACATCTACGGCAACCAAGACGCCCTGAGCGCTCACGCTCTCCGTCCGGCGGAACGTCAGCGAAAAATCGCAGCTCAGGCGCGTCCTTTGATCGCCATCCTGCTGACCGTCCATGGACGATCCCATGTCATTGAAAAATGGTGGTTTCAGTCGCGATGAGCGAATCGCCAACGGTCTCATCACCGCGTGCAGCATCATCAACCATGATGGGCGCTGCCGTTGCGCTTGGCCTGCCCCTGCCGCGTAGTGCGGTCAGGAGAAAGAATGGAAGCAGGGCCGGATGTCCACCTGGCTGACCAGGGGTCGCATCGCGAGGACAACAGGACTGCGGCCGAATGTCGTGCGGCGTGGTTGGTGTCTCCCAGCGCCTCGCTCTGTGCCTGATGGCTGATCCGGCCCTGACCTTCCAAACGAAGATACCCTTCATTTGGCGAGTCTGTCAAGCGCCACCTGTCTGCACAGGGTCGCGCACCTGCGATTACCTACGGTACGCTCCTGTCTTTTGAACCGCTAGGGGCACGACCTCCATCTCGAGCGCGCCGTGGAGCCTTCGAGGACAACAAGGTGGACCCCTGGGCTGTCACACAGTTGGGCGTGGCCTAATTGGCCGGTGCGCCCTTCTTGCTTCTACCCTTGGGCTTGAGCGCATTGATCGTCAGTGCCGTACCCGCGCTCGGATCGATAGTCGAGGTAAATGTGAACGTGGCGGAATCGCCGACCTTGAGGTTGTCAACGGTCGCCGTCTTCTTGTTCTTGGTAATGGTCGTGGTCGCCGTGATCGTCAGGACCATGGTGGTCGCATTCTTCCCCTGATCATCGGTGATGCGGAAGTCGATCGTGCCTGCAGAGGCGTCAATCGAGATGATGGTGCCCTTCCCCGATTGTTGGGTCCCCTGGGCCTGGCCTGGGGTCGTCTTTGCGGCTCCAGGCGGATCTCCAGCAACCAAGGGTCCGGCCAGCAGCACCAGGCCGAAGAGTACGATGGTCATGGCGGAGAGTAGGCGCATGGACGGGTCCTTATCGATGGGAATGCAGGGGATCGTCGACACCGATGGCCTGCTGCGTGGTCGTGGTCGGCTATCCACTCATCTATGACCTTCATGACCTGTCACTCACGGTGCTCTTTCATGCCTAAGTCGTGGGGCTTGCTCTGCGACGGCGCACCTCCGGCTGGTGATTACTTAGGTACGCAATGGATCCGTGCGCGACGGGAGGGAAGCCAGAACGCACTCGTGCTCGCGCGCAGGTTCGCCATCCACGTCTGAGGATGCGGCCGCCTCCTGCTACGCCAAATGCCGCGACCAATCAGCACTGTGCGGACACCTGGGTATCTCATCATGATGTGGCACCTCAACCGTTCATCAGGGCCTGCTGTCCACGATGCGTACCACTCGAGCATGGGTGGCATCAGCGCCAGTGTTGAGCGCTTAAGTTGCGGAAATCTCCCTGTCGCTGAACGCCATGATGCCGCTATGGATGGCACAAATGACCGACGCGGGACGCACCTGTGCGCGCGGCACACAGGACTCAACGGCATGGTATCCCAGCAGGTTACGATCTGGAGGTGTGAACACCCCGTGCCACGGCCTCCATTCTTGCCCTTGACCGGTTCTTCTCGACAATCAATCATGCGGGACCTGCGTATGCGCCTTGTGTCATTGCTGTTACTGACTATGTGTCTGCCCTTGTGTGCTGCCGATCCAACTACGGAAGCCGAGGCCGAGGCCCTCATCAGCCAGGCCAAAGCTGCCATGCGGGAATCGGACACCGAGCCAAAGCGCATCGTCGATGCCGCCATCGATTTCGGCGCGGCACTGGCGTATTATGACAAAACGCATGACCAGGATAAGGTTTGCGATCTGCAGGCCAATATCTTCTGGTGCAAGAAGCGCATGAACCTGGATTCGTTGACCGAGTACGTGGCGCAGAAGCATCAGGATGCGTCGGTGCAGACGGCACTGGCAAAGGTCGATCAAGTGGCCGCCACTGCCGTGCCAGCAAGCGAGGCACAAGCCTATTTCGACCGGGCTCAGGCTTTTGCCGACAAGCACCCGGATGACCAGATGGAGATCGCCATCCATTTCTTCGAAGTGGCGGAGCGGTTCCAGGGCAGCGAGATCAGCCTGAAATCCCAGCGCTTGAGTCTCGATGCCCAGCAACGCTATGCGCAAAACCTGGGCGATGCCAACACCCGCAAACGCGAAACGCTGTTCAGCAAGTCGGTCACCAACGGCACCAAGCAGGACCCCCCCAGCCCGGAGGCGCTGAAGACGGCCGTCGCGACGGTGCGGGATCTGCTCAAGGATGACTACGCCAAGACCAAGCCCAAGCAGCGCCAGGCGCTAATCGCCAAACTGCTGAGCCAGGGGCAGGAGACGGCCGACAACCCCCAACTGCGCTTCGCCCTCTTCAGCGAGGCACGCGATGTCGCCATCGCGCAGCATGATCCTGAGCATGTCATCACCGCCGTGGATCTGTTGGCCGCCTCATTCATCGGTATCGATGCCCTTGCCGCCAAGAAGGCGGCGTTGGCGCACGTCAACCTGAATGTGGTGCAATACCTGGACAAACTGCTGGACAGCCCCGATGACGGCGATGCCAACACCAATGCGGGCAAGTATTTCACCTTCGAGGCAGGCGATCTGAAGACCGGATTGCCATTGCTGAGCCGAGGTTCCGACAAGGGGCTTGCCAAGCTCGCGGACATGGAACTCGCCAATCCGACAGTTCCGGCGCAGCAAGGGGAGATCGCCGACCTGTGGTATGATGCCGGGAAGAAGAACAACACGACCTCCCGTCTCAGCCTCCTGGCGCGGGCAGCCTACTGGTACGAATTGGCCGAGCCGGCGACCAAAGGCATCAATCATGCGGTGATGGAGAAGCGGCTCGAGGAACTGCACAATCTCCTGCCGCTGCCTGCGAATTTCGACTACGATCACATCACTGCCGTACAGTGGGAGAAGCTCAGGGCTCCGATGTTCGAGATCCAGGCGACACGTCTCCGCACCGAGACCAGCTTCCGCCTGGTCGCAGGCGTGACCTATCGTGTCGTCCCCCACCCCACCGAAACCTGGTCCAATGCATCGGCGATCAGGCGCATGGAGTTCACCTGCACCGCGGCCGGGGATGATAGCACAGGGCGCCGGTGGGGCGACCTGCAGGTCGGCGTAGGCAGCACTCCGGGCAAGAAGCCGGGTCTGATCACCGGCGATGGCGATTTGTGCTTCTACGCCAACTTCCCCCGTGGCCGGCCGTACTCCGCCAGCGGTTCGATCCGGGTCAAGGTCATCACCCTCGACGAGGAATGAGCCGCCCCTGCTGACCGCCTAGGGCGGCATGCCGGCGACACACGCGGCTGCGAAACGCGCAGGATCGGCTGCACCCAATTGGCGAAGCTCATGGTCCGCAGCACGTAATGCCTCTGCTGCGAACTCGCCTTTCATCAGCTCCGCAGCACGTCGGCGAGCGGCGGCGGCGTGGACCACCATGCCTGCCTCATGGAATTCATCGGCGACCGCGCGATAAGCGGTCTGGGCCTGCTCCCGGTGCATGTCCAGCACCAGGATCGCCGCGCGGACCGAGGCGGCATAGGCCGATGCCCAGCGCGTGCCTTCATCTTCGAGTTTGCGAGCATAGGACGCGGCCTCACGTATCCGCGTTGCCGGGATGGTGCCTTGCACGCAGGCCATGACCACGGCCTGAGCACGCAGCCCATGCATGAACATGCGCTTGAGCTGCAGACGATTCTGCATGCTGGAACGATAGCGTGGCCAATCCCGTTCGAGCGCCTGCAATGCCCCCAGGCCGTCGCCGTCATAGAGCAGCGTACGCGCACGGGTCATGAGATCGAAGAGGTGCTGCAGATGCCAATGCTGGCGCGACCATTGCGCCACCGCCTGGGCGGATTCGCTTCGTGCCCGCTCAGGATCGCCATCGAGCAGCGTGAGCCAGGGTTTGACCACGGTCGCCATGGTGACCAGCGTGTAGAGATCGCCAAGTTGTCCGAATTCGCGCTCGACCTGGGTGACCAGCATACGCAGTTTCGCGAACTGGCCGCTATAGCACAGGACCGGCATCCAGCACCAGGCATACACCGAGCCCAGCTCCCAGGTGATATCCAGGCACTTCTCACGGTAACGTCGTGCCGCTTCCTCGCAGCAGGACACGGCGTCGGTCCAGCGCCCTTCGCACCAGTAGGAGTAGGCCTCGGCCGCCCAATTCCACGCTGCCGCATGTTCGTTGTGCAGACGGCGTGCGAGCGCATGGCCTTTGTCGATGAGCTCGCGGGCACGGAGCCGGCCCCCTGCCCCCCCTTCCGCAGCGGTGAGGATCGCCTCCCACGCAAGGCCGCGGCTGATGCGGTAGGGATCGCCAAAGTTGAGCGCCATGAGCAGGTGGCGGGAATGGAATTCGGCGCCCCGGACCGTGTCGACACCACCAAGGCCATGGCCGAGGGACCACAGCACATCCATGCGGGCCAGACCATCAGCGGGGATATCGTCGACCTGCCGTTCCTTGAAGGCGATCCCGCGCCAGCGGATGCGCAGGCGCCGGAAGAGCAGCGATATGAGGGCCGAGAGGGAGTTGGTATGCCAGGGGACGCCGACCTCCGAGAGCACGGCACGTGCCGCACGCAGCCCATCGTCCATGTAGCCGCTACGCAGGTACTGGCCTGCCGCCCGGTCCAATGCATGGAGTCGGGTCACCGGCTCGGTGGTCCCGGCTGCGCAGAGGTACGCTCGGGCAGCATCTGGACCATGGCCGGCATATGCCAGGGCATCGGCGAGCTTGAGCTGAAGATCCGGCCGCTCGCTATTGGCGGGCAGGAGCCCAAGGACGATGCGATAGAGCTCGGAGGCACGGTCGAAAGCCAGGGTGTTCGCGGCGTGGTCTGCGGCGATGATCCCGTAGTTGACGGCTTTCAGCCGATCGCCACCGGCGAGATAGTGCGTGGCCAGCGCATCGGCCTCCTGGGCAGGATCGCACAGGGCGGCAATGGCTTCTGCGAGGCTCAGGTGGTAATTGCGGGTCTGCTCGTCATTGATCAGCTGCAGGCTGGTCTCGGCGATCTTGTCATGATAGATCGCGACCTCATCGTGGCCGCCGACTCCGCGCATGCGGATCAAACGCTCCCCTGCCAGGAGATGCATGGCGGAGGCGATATTCTCGCCTTCTCCCACCGCCCGCATCAGGATCGCCAATGGTCGCGGTCGGCCGGCGATGGCGGCGAACTCGAGCAGTCGGCGGGCGATGGTGGGCAGCGCTTCGAGGCGGCGGGCGAGCAGGTGACGCAGCGTCGGATGCTGTTCGCTGGCATCCGGACCGCCGGCAAGGACCAGCTCGTTGAGCAGCAGCGGATGGCCACCGCATTCTCGGTGCACCGCAGTGATGAGATCGCTGCCCGAGGCGATCCCGCCCCGTTGCTGGATCAGCCGCCGCGTCAGCTCATCGACTTCATCTCCCGATAGCGGACCGAGCTCGACGTCGGTGAGGGTGATGCCCGACTGCGACATCGCCTTGCGTGCCTGTGCCACGACCGGACCGCTGTCGTCGCTGCGTGCGCACATCACCAGCAGGAGAGAGGGCGGATGCGGCGGTGCGAGCACCTCGACCAGCGCGTTCATGCTGTCTTCATCGCCCCATTGAATGTCATCGATGGCGATGACCAGGCGCTTGCGCTCGGCAAGGCGGTGGAGCAGGTCGCGCAAGGCCTGGAAGCCGCGCCTCCGCATCTCGTGGGGATCGAGTGTCGCGACGACACCCTCGCCGCAGCGCTCGATCAACGGCACGAGACGCAGTGATGGGAACAGCCGCGCCAGGTACTGGACCTGGTTCGGCAGCAGCCTGCCCACCAGTTCATCGTTGGCGGAATTGAGATATTCGCCCAGGGCATCCACCAGCCCATCGATGGCCTTGAACGGCAGCGATTCGTGCTGGTAGCAGCGGCTGCGTAGCAACAGATGGCTGCTGTCGTGGAGTCGGTGCAGGAAATGATTCACCAGGGCCGACTTGCCGATGCCAGATGATCCGTGGACCAGCAGAACGGCGGTACCGGCCAGCTCCTCGACCTGGCGTCGTGCCGCCTCGAGCTGCTTCAGCTGCTCGGTGCGGCCAACCAGGCCGATCTCCGGGAGAATACGGATGGACGTCGACTCGGGATCAGTTCCCGGAGAGGCGATGCGGCGGAGCTGATCACCGGCATTGAGCGGCCGGCGACCGGGGTCGATCGCGAGCAGAGCCATGCTCAGCGTTGCAATATCGCCAGGCAGCAGCGGGCATATATCCAGGACATCAGGTGCCGGCTGGCTGCGCTTATCGCGCATGATCTGATAGGCGCCTCCGCTGAACGGCGGCACATTGGCGAGCGCCTCATAGAGCAGGCAGCCGACCGCATACCAATCCGACAGCGGCGTCGCCGATTCACCGGCAGCCTGCTCCGGAGCCATGTATTTGGGCGTGCCGACGAGCGTGCCAGTCTGGTTGGGCGCAAGTTCGTCACCTCCCAGTGCGAGACCGAAGTCGAGGATGACCAGTCGCCCGTCATTATCGACCATGATGTTGCGTGGCGTGATGTCTCGGTGGACGAGTCCCGCATCGTGCAGATGGTCCAGACCCGCGGCCAATTGCGGCAGGACCCCGCGTAGGCGCTCGATCTCGTCGGGACTGGCGGAGACGACCTGGCGAGCGCTATGACGGTTCTCGCGCACGGTCGTGATCGCTGATGGTTGGCGGCCACGCGTCGGCGGCGTGTACTCGGCGGCCACGCCGGCGCCGGTAGGCAGCGTCAGGGTGATACCGCCCCGCACGTGGGGGATGCTGCCGCGGATGTGGCCGAGCAGGTCGGTGCCATTGACATGCTCCATCACCAGATACCAGTTTTCCCCATCTTCGATCAGTTCGTAATATTTGATCAGGTTGGGGTGCCGGCAATCGGCCAGAAGGCGGAATTCCCGCTTGAAGCGGAATACGCGCTCAGGATCGACGTGCTGCAGGCATTTTATCGCCACCCGTGAGCGGGTGGTGCCGTCATAGCCATCGTAGACGATCCCGAATCCGCCTTCGCCGATCACCCGTCCTAGCCGATAGCGGCCCTTCAGCATAGGTAGCTCACTCATCACGCCTCATAGGTCTTCTCCCATCTCGCTGCGGACAGCTGCATCCAGGTCGAAATTATGCCAGCCAAGAACCGGCACAAGCGCGGATATCAGACGCAATTCGTTCGCAGTTGCCGTGATCTGAATTGCCACGCGTGGAATGATGTCCTGGACAGTATCCGCGCATGGCCAGCACCACCCCATCCCGGTGGGTGCTCTGGTCGGTGTGCGTGGGCGGAGAGAATCCGCTGGCAAGGATCACCGGGCGATCTAGGGGTCTGGCGCCCCGAAAACGGCGATGACCGCCCACTGTGACCAGGATCCGGCCCAGGCGGCATCCGCTGCGACCGCCGCCGTTCCGCTCGGTCGGGTTATACCCCATAGCGCTCAGGTGGGCCTGGGACCTATGTATCCCCATCAATTCCCTGTCTTCCCCCTGAGCGAGAGACGACCAATGGCCTATGCACGACACACCGTGAGCGCTACGCTCATCCTGCTTGCAGGATTCGCTACCGGTGCGATGGCGGAGGAACAGACACCCCAGACGGCCGATCAGCTTGCTGCTCTCAAGCAGCGCATTGATGCCCTGGAGCAGCAGATCAAACTGCTGCAGGAGAGTGCACAGATACAGGTCCAATCGCCGCCAGCCGGTGCGGCGGTGACGGCTCCGCCTGTCACCTCGGCAGCGGAGTCGGCGCTCGAAGCCCGGGTCTGGAAGCTCGAAGCGGAAGGCCAGACCGACAATGGATTCTCGGTCGGTGGAGATGGCGATGTCACCGTGACTAGGCAGAAGGGGCTGGGCTATACCGCCAGCGCCGATTTCAACCCGATCTTCCTCTTCAGCTCGAAAGACACCTTCCTCTTCGTGGCCGAGCTGAATGCGACGCAGAACGGTGTCGGCCTCGGTCAGGCGTGGGTGGCCTACACGGCTCTTTCCCATGTGATCATCGAAGCGGGCTACTTCCCCATTCCCTTCGGTGCCTACTCCGAGCGCTATTCGCCGACCTGGATCAATAAATTCTCCAATCTCGCACCCACGCCCTACAATGAGGATTACGGGGTATTCTCTGGCGACCAGACCATCGACGGCGCGCAAGTGCGGGGGGACTGGACAGCGAGCACAGGGGTAAGGCTCAACTACCATGTCTTCGTCGCCGCGCCGCCGGTCTATAACGGTCCTGACAATGCCGATCCAGACAATCGCCTCTCCTTCGGCGCCGTGAATACGACCCATGTGCCGCCGACTGTCGGTGGGCGTGTCGGCTTCTTGCCCCAGCCAAATGCCGAGATCGGCCTGTCCGCCATGGCTGGGCACATCATCAACAATCAGACTGTCGATCCGACCATCGATGACAGCCAACGGCGCTCCTTCGCCGCTGTGGCGATAGACGGCGACTACCATATCCAGCGCTTCATCATCCGTGGCGAAATCGTGCGCCTCGACTATCAGGACCCCAGCGGTGCGCGCCAGCATACCCAAGGCGGCTATATCGAGGTATCACGACGCCTCAGCGACCTCACTGGATGGCAGAGCGGATTCGAACCGACCCTGCGCACCGGCAGAATGCAGCGCAGCCTGAGCGACAATGGCTTCCAGGATGTCTCGGAACTGGGAGTCGGACTGAACTACTACTTCACCAGCTTCATCAGATCTTCACTGATGGCGATTGCCACGAGTGCCCATGACGAAGATCAGATTTCCTTCAATTCCACATTCACGTTCTAGGAAGGCGCGCATCATGACCACTACCGCATGGACGGCCAATGCCACAGCGATCTCCCTGCTCCTGCTCTTCGCGGGCCATGCGCATGCCGACGACGCCGCGCAGAATGCCGGCCTGGGGGCCAGGGTATTCGCTGAGAACTGCTCGCGCTGCCACGAATCTCCCGATCCCGCATCGCGCAGCAGCCAGGAATGGCGGGCCATCAGCGTTCACATGCGCGTCATCGCGGAGATATCGCTGGCTGATCAGCGTAATGTGCTGATATTCCTGCGCACCTATAATACCATCTCGATGACCAGGACCCCGGGGTCTGCGGTCACGCACTGAATGCGTTCTGCGATTCCCATAATTGACGACCAATGTCGTCCACCCCTAGAAGGTCGCATCCACCATATGCATCTCCAAGCCCCCCTCCTGCTCATGGCCATCAGCGGAATCTGGACATGGGTGACGGCAGATGACTGGCAGGCCCCAGCAGATGCGGCCGCCGTCATCAATCCGATTCCCTCGACGCCGGAGGCGTCATACGGCGGTGCTGCCGTCTATCGCCAGAGTTGCTTGATCTGCCATGGTGCCGACGGCAAGGGCGACGGTCAGGGTGCGACCTATCTCATTCCCAAGCCGGCCAGCTTCGCCGATCCCACCTTTCAGCGGCAGAGCGACGGTGCGATAGCGTGGAAGATCTCCACCGGGCGTAATGCCATGGCGGGGTTCAAGACCCTCAGCGACACCCAGCGCTGGCAGGTGGTCATCTACCTCCGCTCATTCGCTCCCCATGCGGCATCGGCGGCTGGTAAGTAGCTGGTGGTCCTCTCTTGCCGGTGTCAGCGGACCGCCCTTACCATCGCAGGCTGCTTATTGGCGTGGCTGTGCGTCAAGGCACTCCGGGCGGTCGTGGGCAATCAAGAAAAGCGACTGGTGATATAAAGCCGATTCATTTGGAGCAACTCCGTGATGGCACCACGGGATGCTCGCGTGGTGCGAAAGCCAACGAGGATCGCCATGGTCTTCATGTTGTGCAGGATCATCACCGCCATGGCGCTGGCGACCTGAGGCGTCATTGTACGCGAACGAAGGCGCGGCGACTGGGCAATCCGCCTCAAGGCTGCCTGACGGACAACGACACGCGTGGCCGACCACTCCCTGCGCGCATCGAGCAGCCCGCGCGAGGACTGAGTTTCATCGTGACGCTCGGCCATGACATCCAGGAGACGATCTGCGGCATCGTCCAGGGGCATCTCCCCGATGTGTCCGTCGATGGCATCGCTCGCCCGGTCGATGATGATGGCGAAGCGCTAGATGAGCGCATTGGCGAGGATCTCCTTGCTGGGGAAGAAGCGGTAGGGCGAGCCGATGGGCGACTTCGCTCTGGAAGCGATCTCGGCCATGGTTGCCGCATCGAAGCCTCGCTCTGCGACCACCGCGGCACCGACAGCGAGGATCGCCATGACCCGCGCGTTGCCATGGCGGTGCTGCGGAATGACCCCCTGCGCGGCATTTAGCGTTGACTTGCTTGAGACCATTCTCTAATTATCCCCTATGCGAGCATATGCTCCAATAATGGTTATCCTGCAAGCCATTTCACGGCAACAGCGGAAGGCCCCATCCCATGCTGCACCTTGATCCCCAGACGACCGCCCTCGTGCTCATCGACCTGCAGAAGGGCATCATGGGCTTCCCCTTGGCGCCACGCTCCGGCGTTGACATTGTCACGGTCGGCAAAGGGCTGGCCGAACGCTTCCGCGCTGCCGGCGCGGCCGTGGTCCTCGTCAATGTAGCCTGGTCCCCGGACGGACGGGATGTGCTTCGCCAGCCCGTCGACAAGCCGTCGCCCACCCCGCCTGGCGGCTATCCTCCTGGATTCAGCGAATTGGTGGACGGATTGCATGTGAATGGCGATATCCGCATCACTAAGCGCCAATGGGGCGCATTCCATGGAACCGAGCTGGATCTCCAGCTGCGGCGACGTGGGATTACGACGATAGTGCTGGCTGGCGTGTCGACCAATATCGGCGTCGAATCGACGGCGCGGCAGGCTTGGGAACACGGCTACGCGATAATCCTCGCCGAGGATGGCACCACCTGCAGGTCCGCTGACATGCATGCGTTCTCCATCACCCACATCCTGCCGCTGATCTGCAGGATCGCGAAGGCGGCAGACATCGGCTTCGGCCGCTAGACGACATCGGCATGGCGTGGCAGTGCATCGGACCACTGGAGGGCCTGCCGCGTGTGGCCCAATGGGGGATACTGCTGGCAGCCTCTGCGGTCCTTGGGCTCCTGCTCATCTGGGCGCGCCTGCCAGCGGCCCTGATGCTCGGTCCCATGGTCGCTGCCATCCTGATCGAGACCGGCGGCGGCTCGGTTCGCGTTCCCGACATCTGCTACAGCTTCGCCCAGGCAGTCATCGGCTGCATGATCGCACGCGCGGTGACGGCCCAGATCGTTAGCACCTTCCAGGGTCACTGGCCCCTCTTCCTCGGCATCGCGCTCACCATCGTCGCCGTCAGCTGCATCGTCGGATGGCTGATCAGCAGGCTTGGCATTCTGCCGGATACCACCGCCGTCTGGGGGCTCCTTCCGGGGGCCGCCCCGGTCATGATGCTGATGGCTGATGCGTTCGGGGCAGATGGGCGCCTCGTCGCCTGCATGCAATACCTCCGTGTCGTCTTGGTCGCCATTGCCGCCTCGATCATCGCCCGCTTCTGGGTCCACCCATCGTCCGATCCGGCGCCGGTGCCCTGGTTTGCCGCTGTCGACGGACTGGGATTCCTCGGCTCGCTCCTGCTCGTGCTACTGGGCATGCTGGTGGGCAAGCGCATCAGGATACCCGCGGGGACGTTGCTGGTGCCGATGGCGATCGGCGGCGCCCTGCACGGCACGGGGATGATGGCCATCGAGCTGCCCAGGTGGTTCCTGGCAGCGAGCTTTGCGCTCCTCGGGTGGAATACCGGACTGCGCTTCAACCGCGACATCCTCCGGCACGCGTGGCGCGTCCTGCCGCAGATCATCGTGACCATCGTGCTCATGATGGCGATCTGCGGCGCGCTCGCCTTGTTACTGGTCAGGCTCGCTGATGTCGATCTGCTGACCGCCTACCTCGCGACCAGCCCCGGGGGGGTGGATTCCGCCGCCATCATCGCGGCATCAAGCACCGTCGATCTGCCTTTCGTCATGACTATGCAGATGGCGCGGTTCCTCATGGTCCTGCTCGTCGGTCCGGCGGTCGCCAGCTGGGTCGCTACCAGCCTGCTGCGCGGCCTGCGCTCCAGGGCTGGCACACCAGGCGATGACACCCAGGGCCCTTGATCCCTCGCATCAGCAGGTCGCGCGCGTCCCAGATCTGAGTATCTGCACTCCCCAGCCGTCTCAGATGGACAACACCATCATTATGCATAGGTATGTATTCAGGTAATTATCACCATGCGACACACCTGCGTCATGGCCATCCTTGTCCTGCTCGTGGCCGGCCGCATACCGGCCTCTGCAGCGACATTCGACGTGAAGACGCTGGGTGCTAGGGGCGATGGCGTAGCGGATGATGCGCCTGCCATCCAGGCCACAATCGATGCCGCCGCCAAGGGCGGCCCTGGGAATACCGTGCTCATCCCGGCTGGATCCTATGCCCTGCTGTCCCCAGGTCCGGACCGCGGATTCTACTTCCGCATCCCCGCCGAGGCTTCTGGACTGACGATCACCGGCATCGCATCCAAGACTACCTTCCTGGTTGCCGGTGGGCGTTCGCCATTCGTGGCCGATCGCTGCTCCAACTGCACGATCAGGGACATCATCGTCGATTTCAAGACCATGAATGTGACGCAGGGGCGGATTACCGCGGTCGAGCCCGGCAGCAAGTCGATCACGATCGCCCTGGATGCTGGATATGCCGCACCGACGGAGGCGATCTTCACCGCCCATGACCGCTATAAGCCGCGCTTGCGCATCCTGAGCGCCGGACGTGACTCATTCGATTGGACGCTGAATCTGGAGATAGTCTCGGTCACCCAGCGGGGAACTGACTGGGTCCTGGAGCTCGAGCGCGAACTGAAGCAGGAGCAGATCGGCAAGCGCGCGTTCATCTGGGGGAGCCAGCAAGGTGAATGGTGCCCGTTCATCGAATGCCGAGGCACCACCAATGTCACCGTCGAGCGCGTCGCAGACTACGCCGGGGGTGGTTTCGCCGGCGGCGGGAGTGCCGGCACGCTGGCCTTCACCAATGTCTATTCTGGTCCTCCCCCGGGCACCAATCGCCTGGGCTTCTATGGTGGCCACCAGGGCCATTCACGCGCCCAGGTGGTGATGAAGCACTGCCAATGGCTGACCAGCAATGATGACGACGTCAATGAACTGACCGAACTGCAGGACATCCGTGCCAAGCCGGCGCCCAATACCATCCGCATCCGCCGGTCATCCGACTACCGCATCGGCGATACCGTGGCGATCTGGGATTATGCGAACGCCAATAGCGCCCACATGCGTGCAAGCGCAGTGATCGCCCAGATCGCCGATGCTCCGGACAACTGCCAGGACCTGGTGCTCGATAGGGATGTTGCCGTCGAGAGGACCGGGAAGGGCGATGGGCCACCCCCCAAGTGGAACGACCTCGCCGACCGCGTGGTCAACCTGACCTCCGGAGGGACTTGGACCCTCATCGATTGCGCGTTCAGCTCCTCCTTCGCCCATCCCCTGTTGGTGAAATCGGCAGCGGGAATCACCATGGACCGCTGCCGCATCTATGGCAGCGACATGAGCGGCTTCTGCGGTGGCATGCAGACTTACTGGAATGAGGGACCGCAATGCCGCAACGTCACCATCACCAACTGCGTCTTCTACGACATCGACGGGATCAGCTGCTTCCTCGGCATCGAGGTGCCCAACGGGGTGTCATCGGGCTCGCGCGATCAGGACAACCTGGTGATCGAGAACAACGTCTTCCTGTCGGGCGGCAACCACCCGGTATGGAATGGCATCACCCCGCGCGGGGTGGCGCTCTTCGTCGGCAATGCCCATGTGGCATCGGTGAAGAACAACCTGTTCGCTGGCTTCCCGAATGCTAGCCTGGCGGTCTATTCCTCCGATCAGGTCACCATCAGCGACAACATCTTCCTGCGCTCCCACCAGACGGCCATCACCGGCAACCGCTGGGAGCGATCGGCGAACCTCGATCCGACAGCGCTGATCGCGATCAGTGCTGCGGATCAGGTGACCGTGCATGGCAATATCCTGCTCAACGAGGGGCCATTCCTCAAGAAGCTCGTCGATGTCGCCGTCAACACCTCCCGCATCGACGGTGCTGACACGGGTGTCGCCCATGGCACCGCGCATCTGTATGAGGCGGTACATGCAGTGGTCGTCCATGCATCGCCGCCGCCGGCAGCCCCAGCCGATGCCGGACGCACCTATGCCACCGACCTGGCCGCTCCTGACAGCGCGGTCACCTTCGCCGTGACGGTGCCGATGGCCGGGCGCTATCCGCTCATCATCACCTATGACAATGCCAGCACGGATGCGCACGGAGAGGGCAGCGCGGCTACGCAGCGTCTGATCGTGAATGGCGATGCCAGCGCTGCGCAACTGGTCACCTATCCCTATACCGGCGCATGGGGGCGCTTCAATCCCGCTCTCCTGACCATGACCTGGGCAACGCTCAAGGCGGGCGCGAATACCGTGCAGTTCGCGCACGACACCAACGCTGTCAGCCTGCAGAGCATCCTCATCCCGACCACGCCGTGATCGTGCCGGGGGTGCGCCTGGGCGGCTCAGCAGGGCCGTCGCCCTCAGCGGGCCGCTTGGCGCACGACGATCGGGACATAGCCAGTCTCCATCCCAGCCGGCGGGACCACGATCAACGCCGGATCCATGGTCACCAGCGTCCCTGAGCGTGGCGGCGCCATGTAGTCCCGATCGATGGTCCAGGTGGCATGGACCTTCTCGATGAAGGCCTGCAGCCGCGCCCGCTTCCCCTCGCTCCAGTGGTATTGCTGGAGCGACGGCTGGTCGACGAAGCGGTACCAGCGGTAGGTCACCACCGAGCCATCGACGAGCGTGACGGTCAGCGGGCCGCTGCGTGCCCCTGGCTGGCCCCACGCGCCGGTGCTCGGAGAGGTGTAGGTCGCCCCCGTCCCCGCCAGCGTGAACTCCTGTTCCACCAGGTGCGTCTCAGGCGGCACCTCAGCCGCCGCGACCGGCACCCTGACTCCACCGTCGTTGCGGAAATATTGCGGAAAGGACCCTTGACGGCTGATCGGGCTACCCGGCCATTCCAGCCCCCAGATGTTGCCGGCGAACACCGTGGTGGTGCAGATGCGCTCGATGCCGCTCAGCTTCATGCCCGACTGGTCGTAATGGGGTGCATGGGTGGTGAGGGTCGACGACCACGCACCGGCCGCGTTGAACCGGCCTGAGCTGGCCGGGCCCCCGTCACGCCAGGCTTTGACCTCGTCGTAGAGGGCGGATTTCGCATAGTAGGTCACATCCTGGACCAGGAGCGAGCGTCCGTCAGCATCGAGCGGGAATTGCAGCCGGGGGATCTTCGAATAGAGGACTCCGTGCGCATCCTGCGCATCGAAGCGTGGAACGGTATTGATCTCGATCGCCCCCCCGCCGATATCCCCGGGGCGGGCATCGAGGCCGCGGCCGGCGAGATAGGGATCGTGGAAGAGCGCGCCGATCTTGCTCCAGGTCTCGGGGATGTAGTAGGCGATCGGTCCCTTGAAGTTGCTGGACGACAGGAAACACGTCCAGCTCTGGTCTCCGGTGGGCGGATCGCCGGGTGTCGCTTCGGTGAATGGCAGAGCCATCCAGGTGTAGCCCAGGAACTGCCCATTGGGATTGCCCTGGAAGGTCAGGCCATCCGGCGGGATCAGCAGGCGATTGCTCAGTTGCGCAATGCCCAGGCGGTTGTCGGGCAATGCCTCATTGCCGCGGAAGAAGGACCACCCGGGAGAGCCGACCTCGTAGTCGTAGCACTGGGGGGTGGCATTCATGCTGAATTTCGGCGGGCCGTAGCGGAAATGGTTCCCCGCCCAGTAGCCGAGGCCCCCCTCCACGGTCTGGAAGACGCTGCTCCAGGTCGGGCCGCGCTCCGGCCATGTGCGCGCCAGCGTCCCCACCGGTGCCAGCGGCGTGTCCTTGTCATCGGCATTATCGGGCAGGATCCAGGTTCCCGGCAGGCCGATCTGGATGTTGGCCAGCGGCTGGCCGATCAGCGGCCAGGCGGCGGCATAGAAGCCCATGCCTATGCAATAGGCCGATTGCTTGGGCGGCCGCGATGCCTCATAGCCGATGTAGCCATGCAGCCCCTGGGAATGGGCGGTGACGCGCCCGGGTTCTGGCACGGCGCCATTCTGCGCATCCTGACCACCACAGGTGCGGCAGGCGATGCCAAGCATGAGAGCCGGTGCCGGCAATGCGAGTCGCTGGATGAGGACGTGCAGCATCGGACGCATCTCGGATGGATACCCACAGAAAGAGGGCGGTGCGCTCAGTTGGCGACGAACTGGTAGATGCGCATGGCGTGGCCGGCGCTTTTGCTGGTGGTCTCGGACGACATGCGCACGGTCAGACGGTGCGCCCCTGGCGGCAGATCCGTGCCCAGCATCACCGTGCGCGGGTAGTGCAGGCCCTGGCTGAAGGCGTGCAGCAGGTTCACCGGGGTGAACGGACCGCCATCGATGCTCGCATCGACGATGCCGGCATCGGGCCCGGCAACGATGAAGGCTCCCACCGCCGTACCCTCGAATGCCAGGGATGCTTCGGCGCCAGCCGCGGTGGCAGAGAGCATGGGTGGTGTGACGAATTGGTCGCGCTTGCCACCGGGGATCGCTTTCCAATCGGGAACGCCGAAGGTCCACCCCTGCTTCACCTGGGCCTTGGCAGGATCGATGAAGCGGCCGTTGCCGTAGTTCAGGGGATCCAGCGGCTCCGCCGGAGCGGCATGCGGCTGCGGCTGCGCCGTCGGCGCGAGCGGTGACGGCCAAGCCCGGTTGAACAGTTCGTCGATCATGGCCGCCGCGATGGCATTGCCAGCGCGGGCGGGATGGACGCCGCCATAGGCGGCCCAGGTGAGGGTGCCCGCGGTGATCTCCTGGGCGACTTCACGGGCGAGATTGATGGTGGAGATCGCGTAATGCTTGGTCACCGCGCCATGCGCCTCGATGGTCAGCGGTGTGCCCTGCGCCTGGAGCGTCTTGAGCATCGACTCGTTGACGAAGTAGGTGACCACGAGATCGATGTTCGGGTTCACCCGCCGAGCATGCCGGATGATGCCTTCCATGCCACGGATGCATTCAGTGCGGGTATGATGGCCATCCTGGTCATCATTGACGGCGAACTCGACGAACAGCAGATCGATCGGACCCTTGTCCAGGACATCATGCTCCAGCCGGAAGGCGCCGGTGGTCGAGGTGGTCGAGCCGATGCCGGCATTGATGGTGGTGAAGCGCGTGTCCGGGAAGCGCTTCGCGAGCAGCTCGCATACCATCGGCCGGTAGCCATCCATCTCTGTTATCGATCCGCCCAGGAAGGCGACCGTGCCCTTCTTGGACCGCTCGAACTGGATGCGGGAGTTACTGAGGGAGTCGCGGAAGATGACCGTGTCGCCGAATGGCACAGCCGCGTCCGCAGCAGCGGCGGTGACGGCGAACAGCAGGGCCAGCGCCAGGGATCGGACGATCAGCGGCATGGAGATCTCCAACAGGGGGACGATAGGGACAGCCATCGACCCGTGCAATGGCCGAGCGCAAGCAGAGCGGATGCCCAAGTGCACGGGGTAGTGTCCACCTCCGTTTGTCTTGGCGGATGTACCTACCGGCCCATGTCGATGACACCAGTGTTCTCCGGTCCCTGGGGCGTTGTGACCGGGAGGGGCACGACAACGCCCTCGGGGAGACGGTGTATGCGCTTCCGACCTGCATGTGTCCGGAGGGGATATCAACTCCCTGCCATCGATTCCCCGCTGGGCAACGGTGCCTGCGGGTTGGCGTAGTCTTCTGAATACCATCGGTATGGCGCCCATCAGGGACGCTCTGGGGATACTGCGACCATGCACCTGACGACATCCTCCTGCCGCCAACACCCACGACGATGTGTTCGCAGCAGACCGGCCGGAAAACCGCTCTCGTGGCCAGCCTGGTGCCTGATCGCCGTTCTGGCCACTGCCTGGCCTCAGGCGCTCGCGCCTGGTGGTGAGAGCGGTCCTTGGGATATCGCCTCCCTGCAACAGGTTCCTGACGCGACCTGGATGCCCGCCGAAGGCCTGGTCCAGCCGCTCTTCTACGCCGGCGAACCCTTCCAGGGCAAGCCGACGCGGGTGTTCGCCTATTACGCGAAGCCTGAGGGGTCGGGGCCTTTCCCGGGCATGGTGCTGGTGCACGGCGGCGGCGGCAAGGCCTTCCGCGATTGGGCCGAGCACTGGGCCAAGCATGGCTATGCGGCAATCGCCATGGATCTGTCCGGCAATGGACCGACAGGGCGGTTGCCCGATGGCGGTCCCGACCAGAGCGACACGGTGAAGTTCCACGATTTCAGCGGCAATGAGATCAGGGATATGTGGACCTACCATGCGGTGGCGGCGGTGATCCGCGGGCATTCGCTCCTGCGTTCGCGGCCCGAGGTCGATCCGCGGCGTACCGCGCTGACGGGCATCAGCTGGGGCGGGTATCTGACCTGCATTACCGTAGGCATCGACCACCGCTTCCAGGCGGCGGTCCCGGTCTATGGCTGCGGATTCCTGTACGAAGACAGCTACTGGATCGAGCCGCAGTTCTCCAAGATGGACGAGGCGCGGCGCAGCCGCTGGGTGGAGGCATTCGATCCCTCGCGCTACCTCGGCGCGGTGGCCTGCCCCATGCTGTTTGTCAATGGCATGAAGGACTTCGCCTATCCCCCTGACAGCTACCGCAAGTCCTATGAGCTGGTGCATACGCCCAAGAATCTGAGCGTCAAGCCCGTGCTGCCGCACGGCCATATCTGGACGATGTTGGAGGTCGACACCTTCATCGACTCGCTCCTGATCGGCGGCACGCCACTCCCGGCGTTCTCACCACCCAGGATCGTCGATGGCCGCCTGACAGCCAGCATCACCGGTCCGGTCGCGATCGCAAAAGTCGAGCTGTGCTGTACTAGCGACCTGGGGAAATGGCAGCAGCGGACGTGGAAGACCCTGCCCGGCGAGATCATGGCGGGCAACGCCTCTGCCACCCTGCCTCCCGAGCGGCCGCTGGCCTGCTTCCTGCTCGCCACCGACGCTCGCGGATTGTGCGTCAGCACGACGTATCTCGACATCGATCAGTGATCAGCGAGGTGTCACGCCGTTCTCCGTGATGGATCTCGCGGCGTCTGGCATCGCGTCATGGATGAGCTGTCTACTCACGCACGTTCTCAGCGGGCTGTGCCGGTGATTGGCGCCAGCAGTGGCCTGTGACGATCCGCTCTCCCGTCTGGCCTTGCGCAGCTCCGTTATCTTGCTCCCTGCGTGGGTAGGCATGGCACATCCGGAACCAATACCGCCTCCATATCGACCTCATCCCTGCGCTCGCCGTGAACAGTGATGTCTGTGGTGACCACTCGCCACCAGCGCTTGGAGAAGATGTTGTTAACCTCCGCAGCTCCAACGACGTTACCGGTAGGCACCTGCATTGGGATGCCCCAGACGCAGCTGATCCAAGGACGAACCCGGCCATGACCATGCCCGTCGCACGCCTCTCTCTGGCCGCTTTGGCGCTGTGTGCCCTGCCCGGACATCTCCTGGCGGTGCAGCAGGCGGCGTTCCGCCCCCCGGCGGTGCCGTTGATCGCCAATGACCCCTTCCTGAGCATCTGGTCGGAGGCCGACCACCTGACTGACGACGCTCCCAGGCACTGGACCCATCATCCCCATACGCTCCTGAGCCTGATCCGCATCGATGGCGCCACCTACCGTCTGATGGGCACCAAGCCGGAGGGGACTCCGGTATTCCCGCAGCAGGACGTCCAGGTACTGCCGACGCGCAGCGTGTACCAGTTCGCCGATGGGCATGTCGCCGTCCGGTTGACCTTCATGACCGCGGATCTGCCGGATGACCTGGATGTACTGTCCCGTCCGCTCAGCTACATCACCTGGGAGGTGCGCGCCCTGGATGGCGCCGCGCACGAGGTGCGCGTGCTGGATACCGTCAGTGCGCAGCTCGCGGTCAACAGTGAGGACCAGCTGGTGACCTGGGAGCGCAAGACCTTCGGTTCCCTCACCGGCTTGCACATCGGTACCAGCGATCAGCCAGTGCTCGAGCGTTCCGGCGATGACGTGCGCATCGACTGGGGCTACGCCCTCCTGGTGGCACCGGGTAGCACGTGCAGCGCCGCCATCGCCGGCGAGGCAGCGGTGCTCGGCGATTTCACCGCGCATGGCGCACTGACGCTGGGCGACGATACGCGCAAGCCGCGGGCAGTGCGGGATGACCAGCCGGTGATGGCCGTGGCGCTGGACTTTGGTCAGGTGGGCGCCACTCCCGTAGCGCAGCACGCGATGGTCGGCTACGACGAAGTCTATGCGATCAAGTACTTCGGCACCAAGCTGCGGCCGTTCTGGCGACGGGATGGGGCGACGGTCGCCGAGCTCTTCCAGAGCGCCGAGCGTGATTATCCCAGCCTGGTGAAGCGGTGTGAGCAGTTTGACGGCGATCTGGTGGCCGATCTCACCCGCATCGGCGGCGAGCGCTATGCCCAGATCTGCTCGCTCGCCTATCGCGAGTGCATCGCCGCCAACGGCATCGCCGCCGACGGGAACCGCCAGCCGCTGATGTTCACCAAGGAGAACACCAGCAACGGCGATATCGCCACTGTCGATGTCATCTTCCCAATGGATCCTCTGTTCATCATGCTCAGCCCAACCCTGGCGAAGGCGTCCCTGGTGCCGATCCTGGCGTATGCCGCCTCGCCGCGCTGGAAGTTCCCCAATTCGCCTCACGATCTCGGGACCTACCCGATCGCCCGCGGCACCGATGACGGCGGTGAGCAGATGCCGGTCGAGGAGAGCGGCAACATGCTCATCCTCTGCGATGCGATCGCCAAGAGCGAGGGCAGCACCGCCTTCGTCGATCCCTGGTGGCCCCAGCTCACCCAATGGGCGAAGTTTCTCGAGCAGTACGGCCTGGATCCGGAGAACCAGCTGTGCACCGACGATTTCATGGGCCATCTCGCGCACAACGCCAACCTCTCCATCAAGGCCATCCTCGCACTCGCCGCATTCGGCGATCTCTGCCGGCAGCGCGGGGACGCCGCGACTGCCGAGCGCTACGCCAGCCTGGCCAAGGCCGATGCCCAGCATTGGATCACCGCGAGCCAGGATGGCGGCCATTCACGGCTGGCATTCGATCGCCCCGGGACCTGGAGCCAGAAGTACAACCTGGTCTGGGATGCCATCCTCGACCTGCATGTCTTTCCGCCGGAAGTGGCCCGCTCGGAGATCGCCTATTACCTCAGCGTGATGCAGCACTACGGCGTCCCCCTCGATTCCCGTACCCATCTGACCAAGACCGACTGGACGCTGTGGAGCGCCACCATGGCCGAGAACCAGGGGGACTTCGAGCGCCTGATCGCACCGATCTACGCTTACCTCGACACCACCACCGCGCGCTCGCCGCTGGTGGATTCCTATGTCACCGACGACGTGCACAGCGATGGGATGAAGGCCCGGCCGGTGATCGGCGGCGTCTTCATCAAGGCGCTCTCGGATGCGGCGCTATGGAAGAAGTGGGCGTCGCGCGACCATGCCAAGGTCGGTCCGTGGCTGCCGATCCCGGGCCGTCCGCAATTCCGCGAGGTGATCCCGACCTCGCAGCAGGCGCCGCTGATCTGGCATTACACGCTCCAGCATCCGCCCGAGGGATGGACCAGACCCGATTTCGATGACCATGCCTGGTCGCAGGGACCGGCGCTGATCGGCAACGGCGTGCCCAACGTCAAGACCTCGTGGAAGACCGATGACATCTGGTTGCGGCGCCAGGTGGTGGTCCCCGAGGGGCGTTTCCACCGGCTCGCCTTCCTCTCCTTCCATGACGAGGATGTCGATATCTACCTCGATGGACTCCTGGCTGGCCGCGAAGGCGGCTACACAGTGGCATACGAGCCCATCGATATGCGCGATGCCGCCATCCCCCTCTTCAAGCCCGGGGCGACGCTGACCGTGAGCGTGCATTGCCACCAGACCGTGGGCGGACAGGGCATCGATGTCGGCGTGATCGACATCCTCCCCTAGCTCCTTCCCACCGCGAGCTGGTCGCTGCGGCCTCCTCGGCGGCGAAGCCATCCCGATTGACGGCAACATGGCGAACGTCATGGGGTAGGATAGACGATGGCTCTCGGACTACTCATGCTCAGCAGATCGCGGGGCAGGCGCCGGGGCGCCCATCCCGCGATCAGCGCGCTGCGAACCGCCCTGCTCCTGCTCGCGGTCCTGCCCCCGGCAGCGCGTGCCGACGAGGCCACCGGCGATGTCACCGACGTGCGCGTCGTCCGCTCGGTGGAGCAGCATCCCGGCGCCGCCTTGCTCTGGGAGCCGGACATCGCGCTGTGGAAGCCGAAGCATCTGGTCGTCGCCTTCGGCGCCGGCATCCCCGGGAAGACGGACATGGGCGACTTGTACGCCAGTGTGTCGACCAATGACGGTGACAGCTGGAGCGAGCCGGTCGCCATCTTCGATCACACCCAGTGGCATGGGGCGATGCAGTTCTGCTATGCCAACCCGGTGCTCTACAAGCCCCCCGGCCAGGACGTGCTGTGGTGCTTCGGCATGCGCTGCCCGATCAATTACGAGCACAGCGAGGATTCCCGTCTCGTCGGCGCCATCAGCGCCGACGGCGGCCGCTCCTGGTCGCCACTGGAGCTGGCGATGCAGTACACCGGCCCGCTCATCACCGTGACCGGCGGGATCACCCGCGTGCTCGACCATGGCGTGCCCCGGTATCTCATGCCGGTGCACCGCAATACCAAGCGCAATGATCCCCTGGGATCGCGCGATCAGCTGCTCTTGAGCAGCACCAGCCTGCTGGAGTGGCGGTTGGATGCCTTCATCCCCCAGCCGGTGGCCGGCAAGGTCTTCCTGCAGGAAGGCGCCATCGCTGCGGGCGAGCACGATGGCGAGCTGCAGCTCGTCATGCGCGCCGCACGCTATGACAATGAAGGTGTGGCCCTCGATCCGCCACGCGCCTACTCAAGCGCCAGTACCGACGGCGGGCATACCTGGAGCGCGGCGCAGGCGGAGAGCGATCTTTGGAACAGCGTGGCGAAGGCCTATTTCGGCCGCGCCACGGACGGCACCCACCTCTACGTCTATAGCGATGGCCCAGCCTGGAGCCGCATGGCGCTCCGCTATAAGACCAAGCCCCCTGGCGGGATATGGGGTCCTGAACGCACCTTCTTCGATGCCGGGACGCACAACTCCTATCCGGCGCTCATCGAAGTGGCTGCCGGCGAGTATCGAGCGGTGTGGGACAGCGGCACCAAGGACAGGAACCGCACCCACATCCGCTTCGGCAAGTTCCACCTGCCGTAAGCGCCCTCATGCACGCACGTCCCGTGCCGCGCAGCGGGCGCATTCGCTCATCATCGCCGCTGCCGTCATCCGCAGGACCGACACGGAATCGCATCCCAGGAATGGCACGGCCTACCAGGACGCCCAGCGGTACTCCAGGCGTGCATGCTGGGCGAGCGGCAGAATGTTGGCATTGAGCTCTACGCCGGCGTTGATGTGCGTCTCCTGGCTCGCCGCCGAGATCCCGAAGATGCCGTTGTCGCGGCCATAGCGGATGACCTTGGGGGTGTCGGTGATATGCGCCGCCCTGCTCGCCACGGCGATCGCGTCGAAGAGGAAGCCGGTCTGATCGGCAAGACCCGCCTGGATCGCCTGGGTACCGGTGATCACCCGGCCATCGGCGATGGTGCGGATGCGCTCGAGTGCCGCCTGGCGGTCCAGCGGCAGCGGCCCGTGGCCCTTGCGGCGATCCGCCACTACGCCGAGGAACTGCTCGTAGGACTGGTCGACCATGCCCTGGATGATCTTCTTCTCCTCATCGGTCATCGCGCGCATGGGGGAGCCGATGTCCTTCAAGGCGCCGCTCTTGATCACCGTGACGTCGATGCCCAGATGGCCGGTGACGAAACCGTGTAGATCGGGGGATTCGAAGATCACCCCGATCGACCCGGTGATGGTCGAGGGCGCGGTGATGATGGTGTCCGCCGCGGTGGCGATGTAATAGCCGCCTGATGCGCAGACGCTGCCCATCACCGCGATCACCGGCTTGCCGGCTTCGCGCACGGCCAGGACCTGGTGGTAGATCATGTCGGTGGCCGTGACATCCCCACCACCGGTGTCGAGATCGAGGACGACCGCCTTGACATGCGTGTCGCGCCCGGCAGCGCGCAGGCGCAAGGCGATCTCATCGCCATCGACATCACTGCCATGGAACGCGCCGTCGCCGTGGTGCTCGACGATCTCGTTGTGGATGGCGATCACCGCAATGGTGTCATCGTCATCGCCGATGGGTTCGAGATCGCGCTGCACCAGGTCGCGCGAGCTGCTGAAGCAGCCCGTGAGCAGGGTGCTGACCACTGCCGCGGCAATGAGGCCGCGGCGGGAAGGGCGACCGGAGTGATGACGATGCTGCATGGTCATGCGTCCAATGGGGTTTATGGGGGTGCAAGCGGGATGAACGGCGCAACCCTTGTCATAATGACTCTGCCGTACATCACTGTGGACCTGTCGTCGTGACCTGAAGCCGGCTATCCTCTCTACGCGCGAGGACCTTCCGACGGATGGAGATATGTCGCTACCGACGAGCCCGGTCTGGTGGTGAACGAACCGTCCCGCTCATTCAGCCGGACCCGCCAGCGCTGGAGCCGAGGATGGCGGGGATGACCGTGTACGCATTGCCGACGTCCGTCAGCCCCTGTCATTGCATCACTCACGTGTCCAGAGCATGATCTGCAGCATGGTGCCTGCACCCCCCGCCTCGCCGATGCGCTCTGCCATCACCGTCTCCCTGGTCAGCGAGGCGCGTGGCGGCCCCTTTGTCCTTTGGGACGACCTTGAGGCGGCTGCCGCGGTGGCGGCACGGCACGGCTTCGATGCCATCGAGCTGTTCCTGCCCGCACCGGATGCGGTCGATCCCGGCGCGCTGCGCGCGCTGTTGGATCGGCATCACCTGGCCTGTGCGGCCATGGGCACCGGTGCCGGCTGGGTCAAGCACCGCCTGCGCCTGACCGATCCCGACCCCACCGTGCGCCGGCGCGCGCAGGACTACGCTGCCGCCTTCATCGATCGTGCCGCCGAGGTCGGTGCACCGGCGATCATCGGTTCGATGCAAGGTCGCTGGGGCGAAGGCGGCAGCACCCGCGACCAGGCGCTGGACTGGCTTGCCGATGGCCTGCGCCAGCTCGGCCAGCGCGCCGCAGCGCGCGGACAGGCGCTGCTCTACGAGCCCTTGAACCGCTACGAGACCAACCTGATCTCGCGCGCCGAGGAGGCGGCCCTCTTCCTCGACCAGCACCAGATTGCCGGCGTCCAGCTGCTGTGCGACCTCTTCCATATGAACATCGAGGAAGCGGACATCGCTGCAGCGCTGCGCAACGTCCGGCATCGCCTCGGCCATGTGCACTTCGCCGATTCCAACCGGCGCGCCATGGGCCTCGGGCATACGGCCCTGGCACCTATCGCCGAGGCCCTGCATGCGATCGGTTACCACGGCTTCCTCTCTGCCGAAGTCCATCCGCTGCCCGATGCCGAGACCGCGGCCGCATGCACCATGGCGAGTGTCCGGTCCTGCCTGGCCAGCGCACCGGCTTCTGAGCGAAAGGCCCAACCGTGCTGAAGCATCGCCTCATCCATCCCGCCATCTCCGACGTGCTCGCCCGGGCCGGCCACCATGCGGTCGTCCTCATCGCCGATGGCAACTACCCAGCCTCGACCAAGAAGGGCGTCAATGCCCAGGTCGTCTGCCTGAACCTCATGCCCGGCTGCGTGACGGTCGCGCAGGTGCTCGCGGCCGTGCTCAGCGCGGTCCCGGTCGATGCCGTCAATACCATGGGCATCCCCCCCGATGACCCCTACGCCCGCTCCGGCGAACCGCCGGTATGGGCCGAATTCCGTGGCGTGCTCCAGGCCGCCGGGAGCAGCGTGCCCCTCGCCCCCATCCTCAAGTGGGATTTCTACCGCGCCGTCGAATGCCCCGATCACGTGCTGACCATTCAGACCGGGGACCAGGCGCTGTGGGCCAATGTCCTGCTGACCATCGGCTGCCGCACCGCCTGAAAGGACCCATGCAGACCAGACCACTCGGCCGTACCGGCCTCCAGCTTCCCATCCTCAGCTTCGGCGCCTCGTCGCTCGGCCAGGAGTTCCGCGCCGTCCGCCTGGACGAGGCGCTTGCGGCCGTGCGCGTCGCCCTCGATTGCGGGCTGACCTTCATCGACACCTCGCCCTTCTATGGCCGGGGCATGAGCGAGGTGCTGCTCGGGATCGCCCTGCGCGGTGTGCGCCGCGACAGCTACCTGCTGTGCACCAAGCTGGGACGCTACGATCTCGCGCATTTCGACTTCAGCGCCAAGCGCGTCGCCGAGAGCATCGATGTCAGCCTGCACCGCCTGGCGACGGATCATCTCGATATCGTGCTCTGCCACGACATCGAGTTCGTGCCGATGCAGCAGATCATCGATGAGACCATCCCCGCATTGCGCCGAGCGCAGCTTGCCGGCAAGGTGCGCTTCATCGGCATCAGCGGGTACCCGCAGAAGATCTTCCGCTTCGTCGCGGAGCGCATCGGCATCGACTGCGTGCTGAGCTACAACCAGTACACCCTGCAAAACACCCGCTTCGCCGACGAGACCGTACCGTGGCTAGCGGCTCAGGGCATCGGTGCGATGAATGCAGGGCCCTTCAGCGCCCGCCTGCTCACCAACGCCCCCCTGCCGGCCTGGCTCAAGGAGCCCGAGGCGGTGAAGGCGGCTGCCCGCGCTGCCGCCGCCCACTGCGCCTCACGGGGAATCGACATCGCCAAGCTCGCGCTGCAGTTCAGCCTGGCCAACCCCGCCATCGCCACCACCATCGCCGGCAGTGCCAATCCGCAGAATGTGCGCGCATGGGCGACCTGGGCGGCCGAGCCGCTTGATCAGCAGCTGCTGCGCGAGGTGCGTGAGATCTTCGCCCCCATCCATAATCTCGGTCACCTGGAAGGGCTGCCGGAGAACAATTGACCAGCGAGCCCCAGCCCAGCTGGCTGCCAAGGAGCGTACCATGAAGGCCATCCGACTCGATAAGCCGCACAGCTTCAGCCGTGTCGATATCGCCGAGCCGCAGGCCCCCGGCCCGGGCCAGGCCCTGGTCCGCGTCCACCGCGTCGCCATCTGCGGCTCGGACATCGGCGGCTATCTGGGCAAGATGCCCTTCTTCATCTATCCGCGCATTCCCGGCCATGAACTGGGGGTCGAGGTGGTCGCCACCGGTCCTGGCGTGACCCACATCGCCGCCGGCGACCGGTGCGCCGTCGAGCCATACATCAATTGCGGCACCTGCTATGCCTGCCGGCGCGGTTTCACCAACTGCTGCGAGAGCAATCAGACCCTCGGGGTGATGTGCGATGGCGGCATGACCGAGCGCATGCTCCTCCCGGCGCGCAAGCTCCACCGCTCCTCGTCGCTGACCTTCGATCAGCTCGCCCTGGTCGAGACGCTCGGCATCGGCTGCCACGCGATCAACCGCGGAGCACCCCAGCCGGGGAACGTCGTGCTGGTCGTCGGTGCCGGGCCGATCGGCCTGAGCGTGATGGAATTCGCCCGGCTGTCGGGGGCGCGTACGGTGGCCATGGACATGAACGAGCAGCGTCTGGCCTTCGTGCGCGAGCGTATGCACATCCCCGATACCATCCTGGTCACCGGCGATGGCAGCGAGCTGACTCGCCTCGGCGAGCTCACCGGCGGCCAGCTCGCCGATGTGGTGGTCGACGCCACTGGCAGCAACCTCTCGATGGCGCGCTCGATCACCTATTGCGCCTTCAAGGGGCGGCTGGTGTATGTCGGGATCACCCAGTCCGACATCATCATGCCGCATGCCCCCGCACTGCACCGCCGCGAACTCGACATCCTCGCCAGCCGCAATGCCCTACCCGGGGACTTCACCCGCATCATCGCGCTCATCGAGTCCGGTCAGATCGACACGCGGCCATGGATCACCCATAGCGCCCGCTTCGCCGATGTGATCGGCCTGTTCGATGGCTGGACCAAGCCGCAGACCGGCGTGATCAAGGCCATCGTCACCATCGACTAGAGACTCGAGACTAGTACGGTCAGGACTGCGGGCGAGGCTGGGCCTCGGTCGCCTCGCGCTGGCCACCGACACCGCGGCAGCGCCGCATGCGCTGCGCTTTCAGGTGCGCTGGCGATCGATCAGGTTGCGCAGGCGATCGATCTCGTCGAGCAACTCCAGGGACAGGGCAAGACCTTGGCGGTCGATGCCCAGATCCCGATGCAGGCGGACAGCCTTCATGAGCCGCTGGATGGCGGTTTCGCTGAAGTGCCAGGACGTCGGCTGGGCGCCCTGGGGGGCGACGATGCCATAGCCGACCAGGTCGCTGATACGCTGCGGTTCGACGCCGCAGATGGCCGAGACCTGGATCAGCGTGTAGGTCCGCTGATCAACCACGATCTCGCAGGCATGGATGATCTCGCCCATGATCAGGCTCCCAGCTTGGAACGCGGGTTGAAGGACGACTCCTTGGCCAGCGCGCGATAGAGCTCCTTGGCTTTGTCGCTGGAGGTTGCCGGCACGGTGATGGTCAGGCTGAGGTACTGGTCGCCGGCCGGATCACCCGGCAAGCCGCGGCCCTTGAGCCGGAGCTTTTGGCCGTTCTGCGTATCGGGGGGGATGGTGGCCACCACCGGACCACCGAGCGTCGGCACCGACACCTGGGCACCGAGCACGGCCTCCCAGGGGGTGATGGGGACGTCGATGGACAGGTTCTTGCCGTCGATGCGGTAAAGATGATGCGGCGTGAAGGCGATCTCCAGGTAGAGATCGCCGTTCAGCTCGCTGCTCTCCCCCGGCTGGCCCTGGCCGCGTAGGCGCAGGTGCGTACCCGGCAGGACGCCCTTGGGAATGGTAACGGTGAGCCGGCGTTCCTTCGCCTCGACATGCCCATGTTCGCCGATGCTCGGCGTCTGCAATCTGATATCCCGCTTGCCGCCGTGGTAGGACTCCTCGACGCTGATCTCCAATTGGTAGTGGATGTCCTCGCCGCGTTGGTGGAACGCCGTGCGGCCAAAGCCTCCGTGCCGGCCACGCGGCGAGCCTCTGCCGAAGAGCGACTGGAAGAAATCGCTGAAATGGTCGGCAGAGCCATCCTCGGTGTCGCTGAATTGGCTGAAGTCCTGGGGCGGGGGCGGCGTCTCGATGTCCTGCCCGTCCTTCCATCCTCCCGCGCGCATGCGATCGTAGGCGGCCCGCTTGGCCGGATCCTTCAGCACCTCATTGGCTTCGCCAAGATCGGTGAAGCTCTGCTGGGCGCTGGCCGCCTTGTTGACATCGGGGTGGTATTTGCGCGCCAGCTTGCGATAGGCGGTCTTTATGTCATCAGCGCTCGCATCCGGTGCGACGTCCATGATGCGGTAATAATCTTTGAATTTCATGCGCCAGCCATGGTTCCGCTAATCGTCCGCGAGCAAGGATGAAATGCACCTCGTGAACAGCGACTTCGCCATCGCTTCGCGGCGGTGACGCATCGACTTCCCTGCTACCTCCCCTGGCTTGAGGCGGGCTCTCCGGTCTTCACCTGATGGCCGTTAACGTGCTCGCCTGGTAAATAGGTCATCAGATCGCAGTGATCGAGCGGGAGAGCGTATGATGGACAATCCCGTGTCGACAGATGAGGATCTGCTGGAACCTGGCAGCGATGGTGCGGCAGTGGGCCGGTTCACTGACATCTATCGTGCGCTCGGTCCAGGGACACGGTGGTGGAGCGACAGTGCCTGGCTGCGCTTCGCGGCCCAGGCCGCCGTCATGCGGACTTCCAGCCCCGAAGACACCGCACGCCTGATCGAGACCTACGCTGAGGACCTCTATCGCCACGCGCATTGGTACGATGCCCTTGCCTCGCCCGTGAACCTGGTGGTCGCGGCGACGTTGGTGCAGACGGCGGATACGGTCGCCGCGTTCACTGCCGAGGTCGGATCGGCACGACAACTCCTGCATTCGTCGGGATTCCATGTCGGCGGATCGCACCTGATCACCACCGTCCTGATCCTGCGGGTGCTCGCCAATGGGACCCCGGCGACCAAGTCCATCATCGATCGGATGCGCCAGATCTATCTCCAGATGCAGGGCAAGCACTGGTGGCTGACTGGACGATCCGAGGTGCCCGTCTGTGCGCTCCTCGCGGCGGTCGACGGCACGCCCGAGCAGCTGTCGCAGGCGATGGAAGCCACCTATGCGCGGCTACAATCCCACCACCTCACCGCTGGACACGATCTCCTGACCGCCGCGCGCATCCTCCTGCTGCGCGGATGCCCGGGAAGCGCCGCTACCGATCGCTTCCTCGGCATCGCCGACGTGCTTGCGAGCAAAGCGCAGCCATTTTTCCATGGTGATTACGATGGGCTCGCCCTGCTCTGCCTGCTCGATCATACCCCCAGCGACATCGTCCAGCGACTCAACAGGATGGCGGAGACCCTAGCGGATCTGCCACCGCTGCAATTCTTAGACGTCAATGCCACCATCGCCGCCGACCTGGTGTTTCTCGATCTCGTCCGGCTGGATGCGCAGATGCATCCGTTCACCCAGCCCGAGGATCAGAAGCGCGTCGATGGCCTGCTACGCCTCCAGCTGGCGGTGTCGCTCCTGCTGGTCCAGGTCCCATCGATCTCAGCCGTCGAAGGGGGAGCAACGCGCTGGCACGCGTAGTGCGTGCGGCAATCTTCCCCTGCACAGTGGTAGATCGTACGCGTGCAGTCGCCGGTCGCCATCGCCGTGACGGCAGGATTGTCTGCACGTGGTTGCCATGGAGTGCCATGGGGGATTCGACCGCTCAGCCTCCACCGCTGGCTGGTACCGGCTGAGGCTGGTCTAATGCATGCGTGCAGCATGGTGTTGGAAAATGCCCCATGTAACCCTGACGAGGAGTCTGGTATCCTGCAGCATCAACCTGACGACTGGGCACCAATCCCGCATCGAGGAGACCTCCCATGCACCTGCTCCAATCACTCACCGCCTGCGCCCTGCTGACGGGAGCGTTGGCGCTCACTGGCTGCGGCTCCAGCAACAACGCCTCCAACTCGCCGGCACAGACGACTGGCGGTGACGCCCAGGCCACCAGTGCGGCATCCAGTGCCGTCGGGCTCGCATCCGATGCCGGACTGAATCAGCTCTACAACAAGGGGGTAGCGGCCTTCCGGGAAGCACCACGCAGCACCATCGTCAATGACGGTCCCCGGCCGGTCAACGAGATCATCTTCTGCCTGAATAACACCCCCCCGTCTCCCGCCATCGGCTCCTCGGTCATCACCACCACCGCTTATCCCAGCCCGATCTACACCTCTGGTCAGATCCAATTCGAGGCTGATTCCACCGGCCTACCGGCGGACTGGTACCATATCAGCCTCAGCTTCACCAGCGGCAATCCCTTCGTGGTCACCAATGAAGAGGGTGATGTCATCACCATCGATAGCGGCTCGTTCGAGCTCTACGTCTCAGATCCGGGAGCGGTGGGATCAGGGACACCAGGCGATTGGACTGATACGATCGACTGCTATGCCTACATCGCCCAGTCGGCGCCCATCACCGCGGTGGTGCAGCTCGCTTCAGGCGGTACGCGCACGACCTCGCTCTCTGGCCTGCGCCATGTGAAGCGGGCGATCACCCGCAGCATCACCGGCACCACGGTCACGCGCGCCGACAATGTGACTATCGACGGCGACTACAGCAACCTCTCCGGCATCGTCACGCCGACCATCGTCAGCGGCCCTTCCCTGGCCGATCGCAACGGGACCATTCATCCCTTCACCATGTGGCAGCATACCACCACCTTGGCTGATGGGCTCGTCCATACCTTCCTGTGGGACCGCCATTGCACCTACTCCGTCACCTATACCTATCAGCAGGGATCGCCAACCTGGATCGGCACTATCGCCAATTATTACGAGAACGTCTACATACAGAAGGACGACCTGCCCCAGATCGGACCCTTGTCGGATATCAAATTGGCGCTCGACTACGGCATCATCATCGACATGAACCGGGGCGCCGCGCTCTACTGACCTCGGTCGATGGGAGGGATTGCGCCACGGCGCGTCGGCGCAGTCCAAGACAGCCCACGCGCCGTGCTTCTACTTGGCCTCGCGGGCCCATGCCCACCACCCATCGGTCAGCGCGGGATCGCTGGCGCCAAGCACGCTCTTCACCGCGCTCTCGCTGTCGGTCCCCGCGGCGGTCGTCAGCAGCAGGCGGTAGAATTTGTTGTCGGGGCCCTTCTTCGTGCCGCAGTTCTGCCGGACGAAGGCGAGCAGGCTCCACATCTGGCGGTAGTGGACCCCGGCCAGCGACCCGAGGGCGCGATGCATGGCATCGCTGGCGCTGATCAGATTGGCATCATGGCGGGCGATCATGTTGGCGACATCGCGTGGCCAGTTGTCGACGGGGGACTCCTTGTTCTCCTCATAGGCGATGGTGGTGCAGCGGATCTGGCCTTTGCATTGCAACCGCTGCATCTCGGCCGCCATGCCTTCGCGGATCCAGGCCGGCCCGCGCTTGTCGGAATAGCGCAGGTAGAAGGCATCGAGCGCCAGGCAGCTGGTGCTGTAGATCGCCCAATTGTCCGGGAAGGCGCTGACCAGGGCATTCTTGGAGAACATCACGCGCGGCCGGGGGAACCCGGACACCTTCTTCGCCAAGTCCTCTCCCTCCGGAGCCGGCATCAAGGCGTGCGCACGCAAGTAATCGATCAGCGCGATGTAGTCGGCATCGTTCTTGAACACCACGAGATGGTAGGCCTCCTCCGCGCTCGGCTTCCGGCGGGCGAAGATCTCCTGCTGACCCGACCAGATCTCGTAGCCGTCCAGCGTCTGCTGGGCGAGCTGCAGGATCGCGCCGGCATTGGGGACCTGGGCGCCGCCGATCAATAGCAGCTTCACCAGCGAGCCACCGTGCTCGGTCACTGTGATTTTCCGCTCATCGCAGAAGGCGCGCAAAGCGTCAGTATAGGGCTTGTGGCTGACTGCACGGGGGAAGGCGTCGGTGCTGGCTGAGGCCGCTGGCGCCGGTACCGGCGGAGGATCGCCCTCTCCCGCCAGCATGCGGCCGACCAGCGTCGCCATCAGCGCCACCAGGAGCACGAACCGCTGCAGCATGGCGTCCACCTAAGCACATGAGACGCGCGGAACAATGGTGCAGCTCGGCACTGCAGCCAAGATCGTCCAGATCGGCGTGCAAACAACGACAGGTCGGCGCCTGATGCGATGGGATCCGATCGCGGACGCCGTGCGGATGGGCAGAGCTGACGGTGTCCCCGTCTCTAAAGCAGATCGGGCAAGGGGGCCTTGCTCTCGCCGAAGCTGGTGATTGGCAAGCCCAGGCGCAGCAGGAAGGCGAGATGCAGGTCGCTGAGCGTTCCCCGGCACTGCTGCACCACCCGACCGGTGCGGATAGTGCCGCCGCCGCCGCCAGCCACCAGGATCGGCAGGTCGTCATGATCGTGGCGGTCGCCATCGCCCATGCCGGAGCCGTAGAATAGCATGCAGTTGTCCAAGAGGGTGCCCCGACCCTCCTTGATGCCCTTGAGTTTCTCGAGGAAATAGCCGAACTGCGTCACCTGGTAGGTGAGGATCTTGACCAGGCCTTCGATCTTGGCCGGATCGCTGCCGCGGTGCGACAGCTCATGGTGGGGATTGGGGACGCCGATCTCGGGGTAGCTGCGGTACGACGCGCCATTGCCGAGCATGAAGGTGGCGAAGCGGGTGGTGTCGGTCTGGAAGGCGAGGGCCAGGAGGTCGTACATCAAGCGGGCATGCTCAGCGAAATCCTTGGGCACCCCACTCGGCAGCTTGAGGTCGGTCTTCATCCCGCCGAAGGCGTCATCCTCGTGGCCGGAGATCTTCTGGATGCGGCTCTCCAGCGCGCGTACCGAATCGAGGTATTCGTCGAGCTTGCGCGAGTCATTGCCACCCAGCGAGCCGCGCAGGGACTTGGCATCAGCGTTGACCAGGTCGAGGAGGCTGGAGTTCTCGGCCGCAAGGGCGGCCTGGGCCTGCGCTGCCTGTGACTGGTTGCGATCGGCGAACAGGCGCATGAAGGCCGCCCGCGGAACGGTCTCCTTCGCCATCGGCGTCGTCGGGCTGCGCCAGGAAGTGCTCGAGGCATAGACGCAGGCATAGCCATCATCGCACGAACCGGCGCCATTGCTGCCCTCGATGGACAGTTCGATCGACGGCAGGGTGGTATAGAGGCCGAGCTTCTGGCAGGCGAGCTGATCGACGGAGATGCCGGTGTAGATGCCCGACGACCCGCCTTTTCTTACCCGCACTCCGGTGAGCAGGCAGGCGATCCCACGCGCATGATCACCGGCACCGTCAGGCCCCGGGCTGGCCGGCTGGTTGTTGATGCCATGCAGCACCAGCACATCACGCAGATGCGGTTTGAGCGGCTCGAGGATGCGCGGAATCTTGTCGGAATTGGGCGCGAAGCGCCAGTACTCCTTGATCGCACCGTTGGGAAAGGTGATGTGCGCCATGCGCAGTGGCGCCTTGCCGGTCTTGCGCGGATCGTCGGCCCACCCCATCTGCTCCAGCAGGGGCAGAGCCAACGCCATGCCCAGACCCTTGAGGGCGGTTCGACGTGAGAGACGGAGAGCGGACGACATGGCGGCGCTCCTGAGGCGTTCACAGAGCAATGACCGCCGCGGGCAGCGCATGCCGGAGTATTTTGAATCGTTTCATTCCCAGCGTCATTCGCATCACATTCGGATGCATTGGGCTGATTGTTTTTATAACTATATGTAATTACTGTATTTACAATTTCAGCACTGCCTGAGTGCATCAGTAACGCTGCCAGGCGCCATCAGGGCTGCTCATCTCCTACCGGCATGGTCCCCAGGCCGATGTCGGCCAGCTGCACTGGCGAGAGCTTCCGCACGCCACGGAGCAGCACGGTCTTCTCGGCCGAGCTCCCACCGCTGATGAGCTGCACGTGCTTGGTGTTCAGTCGTTCTGCGATCAGGGCCAGGACCGCTCGATTCGCCTGATCCCGCTGCGCGATCGCGGCGATGCGGATCTTCAGACGATCGCCCAGCAGCCCGCAGAACGATGAACGGCTCGCTCCCGGAACGATCTTCAACCGTAGTTCGACACCATCGACGGTGGCGCGCGTACAGGCCGGCATGCCAGCGCCGGGCGGCTGCGGAGGGGAGGGAGTCGTCCTCGGATGCTTCATGGGGTGCTCATGGTCCGACAATGCTGATGCCAGGAGGCACTGCTGCCTCACTCAACCAGTCATCGGTGCAAGACCCCGACAGATGGCTGTGCGCGCGTGGCGCCACCACCTGATCAGCAGCGTCTGCACCTGGATGGTGATGCCAGCGCACGCCGACGATGGCGCTCATGTTGAACGCTACCTGCAGAACCGCAAGCTGGACCGGATCTGCGACACTGGCCGCCTGTCAGGGCTCGCCTGCGGGCGAGACTATTCAGACCAGACTGGTTGATCTGCTGATGGATCGCAACTCGCTACCGTGCAATAACGTGAGAAATGCGTCAGATATCCTGTGAGTTCGCTGAATTGGACATGGGTTGTCAGGTGGCAACCGGCCGCCTGCGACGCGTCTGTGCCTAGTCGCTATGGCACTTGGTTTCCTCTCCTGCAGCCACCTCTGCTGGATGCCCCGGCTGAGGTGCCAGCTCATCCATGTGGATCTCAGGCGGGCAAATCCCATGACCGTGGGAATCCGATCATCGCACTCGGCCGTCCTGCACGGCGACTGGGCGCCAGATGGATCTCGTGACGGTCCCGCAGGCCCCATGAGCCCATCATCGGCGGTCATGCACATCAGGTGGCCCACTTGTCCATGCCGGCCATCCCACCATTCGTTTGACTGATGCCGGTACGTTGGACAGTGGGCAGAGACACTGGAGGTCAACGTTGTCCATGATCAAAATCGTCCCCAAGTCCCTCATGGTCATGGTCGTCGTTCTAGCTGCTGTACTGGTCGCAACCTGGCATAGTCAAGGCCGCCATGCGAGCACAGATATGGAACTGACGAATCGCGAGGCCCAGGTCGACGCCGAACTGAAACGCCGGCAGCAACTCGATGGCGGGATCTACTCCCTCGAAGTCGATGCGCAGCGCCATGAACGCTGGTTCGTCCAGCACTGGGACGCCGCCCGGAAAATGTCTCATGCGTTCTCGTCCTTCAGCGACCTTGGCATTCCAGCCATCCGCCTCGGGGCACACCAATCGGCCAGTCACCATGCCTGGGATATCACGCAAACCACGTGGCATGCCGAGCAGACCGACGCGGCACTCGACCAGAGGCTCTGGACCAGCAAAGTAGAAGCCTGGAAGGAGGCCGGCTATGAAGTGGAGGCAAGCGAATGGCATCAGCCGCGCTTCGAGCATCTTCCTGGGCAGCAGGCGACATCAACCGTGTCCATGCTCCTGCAGGTGGTCAATCATACGGACGACCGGAGACTGACGCTGCGCGGCCAGCTTGACATCCGCTGGAAGGAGGCGCTAGATCCGAACGGTCAGCCCACTCCCGAATCGGTAACACTGCGCGAACTCAACATCCTCGAGCGTTCGGGTCCACCCGCCTTTTCGGAGGTGGTTGCTGATGACGAAATGGCCAAGGACCGAATATTCGGACCCTACCCGACGAATGCAGAGAACGTCCTGGTTGCAGATCTGCGCGGCAATGGACTGCCGGACATCGTACTCGCTTCGCAGAACCGATTGCTGCGCAATATCGGTGGCATGCGCTTCAGGGCTGAACCCCTCTGTGCCGAACCGCTTGCACTTCAATGCGGCATCATCGGAGATTTCAATGGAGATGGCCTGCCTGACCTGCTCGGCATCTCGCAGCAGCAGGTCGTGCTGCTCCCGGGTCTACCAGGCGGGCGGTTCGGGCCGCCCCGTCGCGCTGCGGATCTGCCGTTGTTGCCGCATGCGCAGGCGATTACCGCCGCGGACGTCTTCGGCGATGGCCATCTCGATGTCTTGATCGCGCAGTATCTGCCCCCCTATGAGCACGGGCAGATGCCGACGCCTTACTACAATGCAAATGACGGGTATCCATTATTCTTGCTGCGCAATGACGGACACGGGCATTTCTCCGACGCCACTGCCGGTTCCGGGCTGGAGGCAAAGCGCTTCCGCCGCGTCTTCGCCGCATCATTCCTCGATTTTTATGGAGATGGGCGGATCGACCTGATCATGTCCAGCGATTTTGCCGGCAATGACCTTTTCCTTGGTAATGGGCGCGGCCAATTCAGCGATGTGACCGCGAAGCTGCTTGACGAATCGCACAATTTCGGCATGGGGCATACGATCGCAGATTTCGATGGGGATGGGATACTCGATCTCTATCTGGTCGGCATGAGTTCGACGACAGCCCGACGCCTGGAGGCCATGCATGTCGGGCTGCCAGATCACCCGGATTATCAGAAGGAGCGTCCGGCGATGGGCTATGGCAACCGCATGTACCTGGGCTCGGGACCAGGCAAGCCCTTCCGGCAAGCGCCGTGGGGTGATGAGGTGGCCCGCACCGGGTGGTCGTGGGGCTGCGTCTCGCCAGATCTGGACAATGACGGCTGGCCTGAACTCTTCGTCGCCAATGGCTTCGTCAGTGCCGAATCGAGCCAGGACTACTGCACCACCTTCTGGCGTCACGATATCTTCACCGGGAGCTCCAAGGAGGATCACGGTCTCGACTTGTTCTTCCGCCGTGATCTACCTGACTTCACCAAAATCTCCTGGAATGGCTATGAACACAAGGTGCTGTACCTGAATGAGCCCGCCCAGGGAGGCAATCGCAGTTTCATCAATGTGGCGCATCTGATGGGTGTCGCCGCCGAATACGATGGCCGCGCGGTCGTCGCTGCCGATTTCGATGGCGATGGGAAGGTCGATTTGCTGGTCGAAGAGCGGGATTTCCGCAACCACCGCATTCTCCTCCACCTCTACCGCAACCGCTGGCCCGACAAGAACCATTGGCTGGGCGTGAATCTGAGGGAATCGCCCAATGGCGCGGCAGTGCCGGGGTCGGTGGTGACCGCCCTCGCCTCTGGCCGCCGTCATATAGCCTGCGTCACCACTGGCGATTCCTTCATGAGCCAGCAACCCGCCATCATCCATATTGGCCTAGGAAGCCAGACCTCCGTCGAATCGCTGGTAGTGCGCTGGGGAGATGGCCAGACAACCCGTCTTGACCATCCAGCGAGCGATCGTGTGCACATTATGGCTGCACCGCCGCATCGTCCTGCGCCCTGAAGGACCGGGGCGGTGCAGATGGAGATGGTGGATTCCCACCCCATCCAATCTCTGAGGGTGCCATATGAGCGATGCGATCGCACTGGATCGCATGAAGACGGCCACGGATTGCCGAGATGCGCTCCCCCCTATCCCGGCAAAGCACCCTGGCACAGTCCAGCACACCGCCAGGATACAGGGGGCCGATGTCGTGTTATTCGGCCGCGGCTGGCAGGAATCGTCCTGAGATGCGATCGACGCCTCGGCGAGGACCTTCAACGGGCGCGAATCCTGTCTCGGCCACCCATCCCGTTTTTGTCGGGTATGGGTAGAGAGGCAGGTCGAGTTCGGTTTTCCCGTTGATAACACGCTGCCCCTTAATCATGTCTGGAAGCGCGCTCTTTTCGCGCCAGTTGATCACCAAGTCGAGCATGTTCGGCAGCTTGTTGATGCCGGGGCCAGGGCCGTGGCTCATGCCCGGGATAATGTATAGCCGCAGGAACGCTTTGGTCTCGTCCAGGGAACCGATGCGTTCGGCTACGCGCTCATAATAGTCGAGCGACGCGTGATACGGTACGCACGAGTCGGCCGATCCGGAGATCATGAGCATCTTGCCGCCGCGCTTCCTGAAGCGATCGAGATCGGTATTCTCCGCATTGAGGTAGGGACCGAGGGCGGCGGTATAGGTATCGATGTCCTTGCCAAAATCGATGGTCATGAGGTCCTTGTCGGCGCCGAACACCCACTTGAAGAGATAGAGGTTGCCGTGTGCGATATCGAAGGAGCTGCCGAAGGGGATACCGCAGAATATGCGCTCACCGGTAATGGCGTGCCGTGGGCCGCCGAAGAGCTTCCTCAGGGCCTCCGCATGCGCATCCGTCAGGGTCTGATCCAGCTCCCGTGCCCGGGTGATGACCGCATCAATGTCGTTCTGGGTGCAGCGCGGGTCGGAGATCAGCTTGCCAGCGGTCTGCGGTACTTCGCGACTCGCCATGTAGTCGTTGCCGGCCTTGATGACGCTGCGCTGCTGAGACTCGGAGAACGGACACTTATGGAGAATCTGTTCGTTCCAGAGGAAGTACGCATGCAGTGGCGTGCGGCAGTGCGCAGGAATGTTCGCGACGATGCCATCATAGTCATCGGGATACCGCTGTGCTTCCTGGAGGCTCTGCTGGCCACCGGTCGATCCGCCGACGAAGTAGGCATGCTCCGCAGCCTTGCCATAATACGCCATGATGACCTGCTTGGCGACCACGGTCATGAGGTGCGTGGCGCGGAACCCGAAATCCTTCCACACCTCCGGATTCCCGATGCCGGAATCCGGATTCGGGGCAGTCCCCATATCGGTCGTCACAGCGACATGGCCACCCGACAGCGGTCCAACCAGGGTGCCGGGGCCGATGTGCCCAGCAGCGCCTCCATTGCCCAGGCCGACGAGCCTGCTGTCCCACGATTCCGCATTGGGCAGCCATATCTCGACGTTGATGTTGGAGCCTTTCGCGGGATGGAGGACGACCTTCACGACGGTCCGCGGCGGCAGATTGTTGAAGGTGCTTCCTTTGGGAATCGCCAGGGTCGGTGCGTCGCTGTGCTCCACCAGGGTGATCTGCCCATTCTCGATCGGAAGCGCCTTGAGCACCTCCAGCTTGTCCGCAGAGGCGGCGGTATCCGCTGCGATCGCCAGACCCCCCATCAGGGCGCACAGGCATGATCCGCGCAGCAACGCCACGATCATCGTCAGCGGGTGATACCCCCTATCGGAGGACGCTGGATGGCCGTGATGGTAGATGGGGTGCAATGCGTCGAGCATGACGTCCTCACATGGGTTGCGGAGCCGGTTCCGGGAGACTTCGGTCAGGGGACGATCACGGTCTTGGGGGCACGCGGCCACCCCCACCGCTCGATCGGCACGGATGCTGACGGCGGACCATGATCGATGATTGGACGGCCTTGAACAGCGTCGGGGTTGCCGCATGCCTTCCGAGTCGGAGGTGCTATCGCTCTTCCAGTACTTCACTTATGCTCCTGCATGGGACAAACCAACCAATTCCGTGATGGCGCTGTCGCTGCCGTCAGCTGACTACTACTCGGCATCTCACGTCGGGTTGATGCCTGATGGCGCCCACCCACGCCATCAGGAGGCACATGAAACCGCCCGTCGATGATGCGCTCGGACACGCTAACGCTGGTATATCCGAATCCATCGCCTGACGACCATCAGAGGCTGCATCCTCTGATGGTCATGGTAGGGTGACGTCGCTGCTGGATAACGCGAAAGCAATGCTGGGGCATGACCCCGTGACAAAGA
>Ga0302319_10001702_pt1 | contig 48900 bp, 45 predicted proteins | sample Bog_T0_2_FD_203319 | JGI IMG/M metagenome (GOLD analysis project Ga0302319, IMG submission 203319) | Peat permafrost microbial communities from Stordalen Mire near Abisko, Sweden - Bog_T0_2 | ecosystem: Environmental > Terrestrial > Soil > Wetlands > Peat | place: Sweden: Abisko, Stordalen Mire... | reverse complement strand
CATGTGTTAGGCACGCCGCCAGCGTTGATTCTGAGCCAGGATCAAACTCTCGTTTGAAACCTGATGTCTGCCGACGGGTAGTTGGCAGACTGCCATCGCACGCATCCAGAGCCGCTTGCAAAAGCTACTCTGGTTTCAACAGCGCGGATGGCGCCACCATTCAGCTTCTTACCTTTTTGAATCGAAATCCAAAAAGGCTTCAAAGACCATGGTGGTCTATCTTGTGAGATCGCTCGGACTTATGCCCGAATCGACTTCTCACGACTGGCACGTTCAACCTAGTTGTCAAAGACCGAATCGCGGTCCGCCGGAGCGGCGCGAATTCAGTCCAGGCGAAAACGCTCGAAAGCGAATCCGACTGTCCTCGAAACTTGATAAACATACAGGGCGGCGAATATCCCGTCAATCGACGCTTCCCACAGAATTTCCAGATGATTTCCACATCGGGAATTTGGGCGGCGGGAGAGCTGCTGGCTGCAATCCTGGAAGCAGATTCCTCACGATGGGGCCGTTCGGAATGACAAAGCTTTTGGGATTGGAGTGGCGCTCAAGAAAACTGCGCGCAACCGTATGGTCTTCCGATCGGGGACAACGCCACTTCGGCGCACGTTTTTACGCAGCCCGATACGGAAGACAAAAAATTGAGAAAAGATCCTGTTCCTTGGAGGTCCTTGCTTTGAAGGTACCCTTCGGAGCGCCTTTCAACCCAGATTGGCAACTTCCGAATGAAGTCCCGTGGCCGGGACGATTGAGAACTTTACGCTGCTCTCTGAAATCTTAGATGCCGGACGAGACCAAGAGTTTCACAAAAACGCCGGCGTAGCCACACATCTGCTCTCGGTGAATTGTTTATAGCAGATGAATGGGAAAGAATGCAAGAGGAAGTTTACGAATTTGTTTCGGGTGCTTTAGGCTGTCCCGTGCTCTGCCACTCTGGCTGATGTGGGCTCAAATATTTCCTTACTCCTATGTCGCGGAGGACCGTCCTAGGGTCCTTTAGTGACGGGGTCTCCGGTTCGATTGGGCCAACGTACGCGGCAGACAGCGGCTCGGACGCGTCGGCATGGTTGTCGTTACTCATCAGAATCAGTTGCCCGATTGGAAACCCCGGATACAGCACCTGAGGCGTGTTTGAGACGTTAGCAATCTCAAGGGTCAGACACCCGCGGTAGAGGGGGTGTATCCAAGGCGCTGTCTCGATGACCAGGAAAGTTCGGGCGACAGAGGATTTAGTCAGAATTTGCCCGGAGACGTCGTCGGGAAGCTTTATGAATTCGAGAGTCGCCCCGAGCACTGTCTGGTGGGCGGGAATCACGAGGTAGCTTCCGAGCGGTTTGTGGACGCGCAGGTGTGAATTCTTCGCAGATTCCGATTCGGTTGGGTCTAAGAAAGGTGCGGGCGGGCTTTGTGGTATCAGGAAAAACGTACCGAGGCGAAGATCGATCGAGTCGTGATCGAAGGGATCCTTGCTGCCGAGGATGGGTGTAATGACGAGGCTGCCGGGCTTCCAGCCCGGACGTTTCATCCGGTCCTCGATTGTTTTTCTGGATAGGACGCTCATGTCTCTTGGCGCAGGGCAACGTCCTCCAGAGCTTTTGCGGTCCAACTTTCAAGCCTTCTAACCCAATACATACGCCGCTCAGCCGAGTCAGGGTTTTGTCCTGCGACCCGGCGCATCAATTCGTCTAAGTGCCCGAGATAAAAGCAGACGGCGCAGTTCAGGAGTACCGAGCTGCTGGGCGTGACCTTCTTAAACTCTTCACTGTCGGACCTCGATGTTGACCGTTGACGGCACAATCCCTTCTTTTAAATAGGCCGTGACATGCTCGCGTAATTGTCCGAACTCGTGGACCCCGGAGTCCAGTTTGCCAGTTATTTTACCGAGGTGCGCCGAGATCTCGGGCAGTATCTTGAAGAATGCCTCGACCATTGGATTCTTCCCGTCATCTTTGCCGGTAAATTCGTTGTCATCTAGTGCCAGAAGCGACTCCAGCACCCGCACATACCTCGAATCCAGTTTCTGCAGGTGCGGCCACCAGTCTAATCGCTTCAATAGGTCAGCTTGATGCTTGACGCGAAACGGGTGCGAGGGGTGCTTGTCGTAAAAGCGCATGGGCGGCCGGGCTGTTGAGATGGCGACCGATCCGCCGCGATCAAGCAGATTAGGGAGATCGAACAGTTCGACGTAGGCTAGAGTGTAGGAGGGACCTATAAGCTGAACAGCGAAGAGGTCGCAGAATAGTTCCTTGGCCCATCCGAGTACGGTGTCGATGCAGGAGCTCTTTTGCGTCTTGTCCCTGCTCTCGTACTCCTGCCCGAGGACTCCTTGGAGCGCGACCTCAGCCTCCGGTTGCAGGAGGTTGTTCAGCGAATTTTCGGCGTAAACATATTCTGCGATTTCGTGCGCAACAAGGCAATTCAAGAAGAGGGACTTCCCCTGCGTGCTCGGTATTCCGATCAGGCCCAATCCCGCAGGGAAGCCTTCTTCCGCTGCGACAATGAATGCCAGCTCTTTCAGAGTCGTGCGTATTGATGATGGATTCACCTGGAGATAATTAAATGTGTCCGTATGGAAGATCGCAAAGTCTGTGTGTTCTAAGCCTGGGAGTTCCCTTGTTCTGCTTAGCATTGCCGCGATAAGGGCGTTTGGCTGATTCAGAGTGTCTGCGTCAGTGGCCGACTTGACGAATTGGTGCAGCTCTTGCCAAGCGCGGCGTATGGTTCGCAGCTCGTCGCGGACGTGGTGAAAATCTTCCTCGGTACCTTCTTGCACATCCTTTGCGGGGAACGACTCCAGGTGCTTCTTTGTGGCGCTTGCAAGGTGATCCACGTGTCGGAAAAATCGCATTGACGGCTCCGTGAATGCGACAGACTGCGGGACGTGGCAACAGGGAGCCGATGCTGAATCGACAAATCCGTAAAGCGCGGACGCTTCTCGCGCGAGTTGACTACGTAGGGAAAGCATCAGTAACGCAAGCTTTCAGCGATAGCTTTCGGCCAACGACGGATCGTCGTAGTGATACAGCGCTCGATTTTCCAAGGCGGAGAAAAACCTTATAGCGGCCCGGATGTCTTCCTCCGTATATTCTTCGCCAGCGACGATGCGCCCGATTTCGCTTCTCGGATTGGATTTTTCCAGCGCCCGAATAACTTCTTCTACTGTCTGAATTTCTTCGAAACGGTTGAACCCGCCCTCGTCGTAAAGTCGACCGCAAAGGCCCTCGTTAGCCTTTGTTTCAACCAACGAATTGAGTGCTGCTTGCAGCGTGGATTTCAGCTCAGCCGCAGGTTTGTCGAGTGGACGCAGTTGCGAAAGGCGCTTGATCGCGCTGCGTGCCTGCAGCGCGAGGGATAGGTAGTTGATTCGTTCGCCGCTGTGCGCCATTGCCACACCTAGGGTAGGCATTGTCCCCTCCCTTGTAAAGCCTAAAAGTAATCGAATCGTGTTGAATATACTTTACATATTTCCCTGCTTATGTCAATTATATTTGATATTCTTATGATGACTCATCCGTGGATGGCGGATCTGGGAGACCAGATAAGAGAAGCGCGGCAGGGAAAGGCTTGGAGCCAAGACGTGCTCGCGGATAAGGTCGGCGTCAGCCGCGCAAGCATCAATGCGTACGAAAACGGGAAGGGCAATCCCGAATTTCGAGTTGTTGCCGAAATTGCGGCCGCCTTGGGGAGGGGATTCAATGTTCTCGGATGCGCCATTGGGCCTGAGGACGCCCTTCGCCTACCTCCTCCGGCTGAGCAGCTTTGCCTCGAGTTCAATCATGATCACATCTTCTTGGCTAGGTTAACCATCCGGCCCTCCAACGGGTCGGTAACGATCAGTGCAGAGGCCGAGATCGCTGACAAGCTTGCGTGAGTGGCCCGGCGCAAGGGTGCTGATCGTTTCGATGCAGTGATGCAGCGCGTCCACAGAGGCTAAAGCCCATTCTGACTCGGGCGCTCACGCGGCGCTGAAGCGCCGCTCTTCCACGGTTGTGCGAGCGGCAGCGCGGCCCACCTCGCAAAGGAAGCGAGAAATGGGGCCCCCGACCGGTTTTTTCCGCGCACGTAGGTCCCAAGTTGCGACGCTGTCTCTGAATCGCCGCTCTTCCATCAACCCACATACCCTTCCAACGCGCGGATCGGTTCCGCTCGCCCGTTCGAACAAGATCAACAACCAGGTCGAGGACGACGGACAGGAGTGTCCGTCCCACATGGGCAGGGTCATCGTCGGGATTCATGGTTTGGATTTGCGACGCAGGAGGTGCCAGGCGTCTTGGTAGGGGCCGTATTTGGAGTTGGGGAGGTGGGGGGAGAGGGTGATGACGGGTTGGTGGTTGGTGGCGCGGAGGGGGAGGATGTACCAGGTGTCGGTGGGGATTACCAGGGCGGCGAAGAAGTCGAGTTGGTCGGGGGTGTAGAGGACGTGGCTGGAGCAGATGGTGCAGGGGTAGGAGTTGGCGCGTTTGTAGAGGGTGCATTTGACCTGCACGCGGAGAAAGTGGCCGTGGTGATCCGTGGCGATATCGTAGGGGGCGGATTCTCCCCAGGGCTTGGTGACGCGGAAGCCGCGCTCGGTGGCGCGCTGCATGAAACGGAGTTCGGCCCATTCTCCGCGGAGTTTGGGGTGGGGGATGTTTTCGCCGGGTTGGGGCATGGGGCGTCCTTTTGTTGAGCGCGATGAATCGAGTGCAGTGGTCAGTGGGTAGTGGGTAGTGGGTAGTGGTTAGTTAGGTGGGGGCGCTGAGGTTCTGTTTTGGGAATGAAAAACGCGACCCGGTGACGGGTCGCGTCGTTCTTGTATCCCTAATATTTATTATATCAATTGGCAATGGTGGATTGGGACATGATAGCTATAATTATATTGGGTGTGGAATCATGGGGATGGATGCGATCGTGTAAATTCTGCCTATTGACAGGTGGAATTTGAGTTTGGGGAAAAGGGGCTTCGAGCCGCGGCTCGAAGGACAGCCGGGGGCGGCTGTCCCCACACGCGTATTCAATCGGCAAGCGGACTTAGTTCTGGGGGGGTGGATATCTTGGGTTCGGTGTGTCAAGCTTGGGGATATGAAAAAACAATTGGCGGACCAGTCGTTTCATGATCGGCGGCATCAGGAGCGGAAGCGGGCGGAGGCGGCGAAGAAGGTGGCGCCGAAGAAAGTGGTCAAGGAGACGGAGCGCGAGGGTGCTGTGGTGAAAAAAGATTAGGGGTGGCGTGGGCACGAGAGGCTTCGAGCTGCGCTCGAATGGACAGCCGGGGGCGGCTGTCCCCACATCAATCTTTTCAAGACACAAATCTTTTGAAGCTACATCTTCGATTTCAACCATTCATTTCGAACCATTGATTTCGAGCCACCGATTTCCAGCGATTGACCGGCGGGTTCTCGTTCTGTAGATTCTGATTGAACTGAAGGATTCGATATGGCTGATTTGAGTGGAGTGCAGAAGCAGTACATCCTGCACTGGGGGGAGATGGGGACGCGGTGGGGGATTAACCGGACGGTGGCGCAGATTCATGCGTTGCTGTATTTGTCGCCGCGGGCGCTGCCGGCGGAGGAGATTGCGGAGACTTTGAGCGTGGCGCGGTCGAATGTGTCGACGTCGATCCGCGAGCTGGAGACCTGGGGGATTGTGCGGGCGGTGCATGTGCTGGGGGACCGGCGGGAGCATTATGAGTCGATGAAAGATGTGTGGGAGATGTTCCGGCTGGTGATTGAGCAGAGGAAGCGGAGGGAGATCGATCCGACGCGGGAGATGTTGAAGCGGAGTCTGGAGCAGATCGATCCCAAGGAGGCGGGGGCGGAGTTTACCCGGGAGCGGCTGGCGGCGATGGCGGGATTTTTCGATGCGGTGACGGAGTTGCATGATGAGATGAAGCGGCTGCCGACGGGGACGGTGCGGAAGATGTTGCGGATGGGGGCTAAGGTTAGCAAGGTGCGGGGCAAGAGCAAGAGCTGACCACGGGGGGCACTGGGGGAGGACGGAGGGACACTGAGGGGTTCTGCGTGGGGGTAGGGATGCTTCGACTTCGCTCAGCATGACAGGGCAGATTTATGGGGGGAAGATTAGGAATGGCGCGACAAAGTCAGAAAAACGTTTGGGTGACGTTGACGGGGCTGCCGATTTCGATTGAGTTGGAGTGGCCGTTTCACCGGTCGACTTCGGGGGCGGATTTTTGGGTGTTGCATGGGGAGATTCGGTTGGAGAACTCGGAGGGGCTGCATGCGCCGGTGGCGGTGAATTTGTCGGCTACGGTAAGAGAGGTGATGGCGTCGCTGGAGCCGGGGGATGCGGAGGCGCCGGTGATCAATGCGCTGCGCAAGGAAGTGGACCGGCGGCAGATTGAGTTCGTGAAGTCGGGGAAGCTGGTGCCGGTGGCGTTTTCGAGTCGTTATTACGATTTCAAGCGGGGGAAGTGGGTGTTTGGGAAGGCTTCGGACGAGGAGATTGCGACGTTTGTGGAACGGAAGGTTTATTGGGGGACGAAGGTCAGTACCGAGTACCGAGAACCCGGCACCCAGAGCGGAGGGTCCAAGGTTTGGATCGGGGATCCGACGGATGCGCAGTATTTGGAGACGACGCCGGCGCACTTGATGGAGGTTGCGGGGCGGTTGGTGGCGGGCGATGGGTTGGTGCGGATGGAAGGGGAATATGCGGAGGCGACTCCGGGGTTGATGGGGCAGGCGGAGAGGTTTGAGGCGGCGATGCGGGCGGCGGTGGAGGAGTTGGAGAAGAAACATGCGTTTGAGAGGGGGTAGGACGTCGTTCTCGGTTGTCGGTTCTTAGTTCTCAGTTCTCAGTTCTTAGTTCTCGGTTCTCGGTTGTCAGTTTTTCGTTCTTTGTCTTCGGTTGTGAAATGCGAATCTGACGTTCGACGTTATTAAAGCCGTTCTATTTAGCTGATATTTGCGCGGCCCTGAAGCGCAGATCTTCCACTTCGTTCAGACTTCATCGTTCAAGGCACATGCTTCTCAGTTTTTATTCTCCTGTTCTGACGATTTCCTCGAGAACATTCCCCGGCAGAATCTGGGCACGAAGGCACAGTATCTGCTCACTCAGCAGGGCCTCCGCGGCGGCGAGATGGGCGGGGCTGGGGGGATTAGCTTCGGCTGCCTTGGGCGCCGGTGAGGCGCATGGGATAGATTTCGAAGCGGTTCAGGGATGCCTTCACGGAAGGGTCGTTTTCGCCGAAAGCACGGGCTGCGGATTCATCCGCAACTTCAAGAACCGCGAAACCGAAGGCGGCTCCCGGGGCCAGAACTGGGCCATAGGCGAGTACTGTGCCGGCGGTGAAATGCTGGAGAAAATACTGGGCATGCTCTTGCATCAGGAGAGTTTCGGCTGGACTGATGTCCTGGGGAAAGGTGGGGCGTGGAGGAATTAATTTGAAGAAGTAATGTTGTTTGGTCATGGCAGGAAATTCTAGCGCAGGGTTGTGCCAATCGAAAATGCGGGAACGCAGCAGAATTGTGCGAAGTGTTTTCGATGAGGCTTGGTCCAGTGGCTAACCTGTTTCCCAGTCAGGCTTCGGTGCGGCACGACCGAGGTCGTGCCCTTCCCGATCATTTTGCCAACGAAAGCGCGCGTGACGTCTACGATTGTTCTGCGGATTTGCGCGAGAAAATTCCCCAGCAGAATGTTGGGGCGATGGCATAGTTGAGTTGGATAAGGATGATGGCGGCGATGGCGTAGTAAGTGCTAAGGAAACAAAGCGCGGCGCCGGCGGCATAGAGAGTCTGGGCGATCAGGATGCGGCGGATGACGGCGGGATGGACTTCGGGCGGGAGATCGTCGGCGAGGAGGTGGGCGCGGGTGGCGTACGACCAGCTCCAATACAGCGTGAGTCCGAGGAGCAGGATGTTGCTCCAATAGATTAGGAGCGCGGTGCGGTAGTGGATGAACTCGGCGAGCAGTGATGTGGTGAATGGGGTGAGCGAGATGAGGCCGAGGAAGGCGATGTGGATCCAGGCGAGGTTGCGGTCGGAGCGGGCGAAATAGTTGAGTTGAGTTTGCTGGCCGACCCAGAAAATGCCGTTGGTCATGATACTCATAAAGTAGATGAGCAGGCGCGGGGCGAGCGGGATGAGGACGTGGCGGAGGTCGTGCTCGGAGTGAACGGCTTCGGCGGCGGGGACGCGGAGGTCGAGGACTAGCAGGGTCATGGCGACGGCGAAGATGCCGTCGCTGAGGGCGGCGATGCGGTCGACGGACTGGCCTGCAACACGGTTGTAGAGGGATGGCATCCAAGGGAGTTTAGTGGGTGGGACAGCAAAATCAAGGGCAACCGCTTTACCACAGAGGGACACTGGGGTTGCACAGAGCGGCACGGAGGGAAGACTAGTGGGTATGAGGAATGCGGCTAGGCGAGTGGGGAGCGGGGCTTTGCTGATATGTGCGCTGGCGGCCACGGTGTGGGCGCAGGGTCAGGCTACGGCGGGGAGTCCGCCGGCGGCGCCGGATCAGCAGAGTCCCGACACTTCTGGAGAGGCGAAAAAAGATACTGCGAATCCGGTGCAGGAGGTGGTGGATTTGACTAAGACTCAAGCCACCAAGGGGCTGTTGAAGGCTAGGGATTGGGAGTCGAACCGGATCACGGGAATTTATGTCGGCAAGTACCGCGCGCTGGTAACGCTGACGCCGGAGGAGCGCAGGGAGATTTATCTGAGACAGACTCTGACCACGCCCGAAGCGTACGTGAAAAGAATGTTCGGGGCGCTGATCGATCAGGCGGAGGGATCGCCGCGGCAGTGGCAGGGAGGAATCGGCGGATTTGGCGAGCGGTGGGCGTCGCGCGAGGGGCAATTCATAACGGCGAATTCGCTGGCTGCTTATGGGAATTATAAGTTGGGCTATGAGGTGCGATACAACCGGTGCAAGTGCGATGGGCTATTGCGGCGAACGCGCCATGCCTTCATTCGGAACCTGGTGACTTACGACTCGAGCGAGGAACATTTGCGTCCGCAGTGGGCGCTTTATGGCGGGGCGTTTGGCGGAGGGGCGCTCTCGACGGTGTGGAAGCCGGGGTCCCAGAATGCGGTGACCAACGGCGTGTGGGGGATGGTGGGGCAGTTGGGGTATGGGACGCTGCTGAATTTTGTGACCGAGTTTGCCAGCGAGATTAATAAGAAGCAGGGGGTAAGGTAAGGGTACCGGGAGCTGGCTACGAGCAGCCCTCAGGGGCTGAAGCCCACGTTTTTATTGGGCTGGCGGCGCGACTGAAGTCGTGCCCTTCCCGAACCTCCTGCGGGTCGTTTTTCGGCGACCTCTGAAGTCGTACCCTTCCTTGAACAACGTCAGGAGCAAGATCAAAGGCAGCGGGCGAGGGCGCCCGCTCCACACTTTCAACTTCCACACATTCAACTATTGCAGCAGGCCTCCATTGGTTGGGGGCTCTTCTTCTGGTGCCAGTACTACCGCTGCCGCGACTTTGTCGCCGGGCTCCAGGTGGAGGAGGCGGACGCCTTGGGCGTTGCGGCCGGATTCGCGGATGGTTTTCGAATCCATGCGGATGATTTTGCCGTAGTGGCTGATGATCATGACTTGCGAGTTTTCGTCGACCAGGGCGATGGCGACGACTTTGCCGACGCGCTCGGTCGTTTTCACGTTGATGACGCCTTTGCCGGCGCGGTTGGTGAGGCGGTATTCGTCGGCGGGGGTGCGTTTGCCGTAGCCGTTTTCGGTGACGGAGAGGATTAGGGTTCCTTTTTGAGTTAGGTCGACGACTTCGCCGCTGGCGATGGCGGCGTCGACGTCGGCGGGCGCTGACGCGCCCGGGACAGCCGAGGCGGCTGTCCCCACAGTTTCTTCTCCCGGCTTCGGGGTGACCGTCATTCCTACTACGTAGTCGCCTTCATCGAGGTCGATGCCGTTGACGCCGTAGGCGGCGCGGCCCATGGAGCGGACGCGATCTTCGTCGAAGCGGACGGCCATGCCTTCGTGCGACGCGATGAAGACGATCTGGTCGCCGTTGGTGATGCGGGCGGCGACGAGTTCATCTCCGTCTTCGATGTTGATGGCGTTGATGCCGTTGGAGCGCACGTGCATGAACTCGCGCAGCTCGGATTTTTTTACCAGGCCGTTGCGGGTGGCGAAGAAGATGAATTTATTTTCTTCTTCGAGATTGCGCACGGCGAGCATGGTGCGAACGGTTTCGCCGGGTTGCAGTCCGATCAGGTTGCCGATGTGCTTGCCTTTTCCGGCGGCGCTGACGTCGGGTATTTCGTAGACCTTGAGCCAGTAGACGCGGCCTTTGTTGGTGAAGATCAGGATGTAGGCGTGAGTGGACGCGATGAAGAGGTGTTCGACGAAATCTTCGTCGCGGGTCTTCATGCCGGTGCGGCCGGTGCCTCCGCGGCGCTGCATGCGGTAGGTGGAGATGGGCGTGCGCTTCATGTAGCCGGAGTGGCTGAAGGTGACGGCGACTTGTTCGTCGGCTATTAAATCTTCGAGGACGATTTCCGCGGCTTCGTCTTCGATGCGGGTGCGGCGCTCGTCTCCGTAGAGTTCTTTTACTTCTTCGAGTTCTTTGATGATGACTTTGCGGAGTTTGGTTTCGGAGGCGAGGATGGATTCGTAGTCTTCGATGCGGCCACGAACTTCTTTGAGTTCGTTCGAAATTTCGTCGATGGAAAGTTTGGTAAGGCGGTGCAGTTGCAGTTCGAGGATGGCCTCGGCCTGGCGCGTGGTGAAAGGCTTTTCGGGATCGAGTTTCGGCGCGCGGCCGGTGACGTTGATGTCGATTTTTTTGCCGCCGAAGTAGGCGACCAAATTTTCCCGGGCCTCGGCGCGGTTGGCGCTGGCGCGGATGATGGCGATGACGTTGTCGAGATGATCGAGGGCGCTGAGGTAGCCTTCGAGAATGTGCTCGCGGTCTTTGGCTTTCTGTAAAAGATAGGCGGTGCGGCGGCGGACGACTTCGACGCGATGATTGATGAAGTGCTTGATGGCCTGAATGAGGCCCATTTCGCGGGGCTGTCCGTTGACCACCGCGAGCAGGATCATGGAAAAACCTTCCTGCATGGCGGTGTTCTTGTAGAGCTGATTCAAGACGATCTGGGGCTCGGCGCCGCGCTTGAGTTCGATGACGATGCGCATGCCATCGCGATCGCTTTCGTCGCGCACGTCGGAGATGTCTTCGATTTCCTTTTCGTTGACCAGGGCGGCGATGCGTTTGATGAGAACGGACTTGTTTACCTGGTAGGGAATTTCGGTGACGATGATGGCTTCGCGATCTTTGCCGAAGGTTTCGATGGCGGCTTTGGCGCGCATCATGAAGCGTCCGCGGCCGGTGCGGTAGGCTTCGAAGACTCCGGCGCGCCCGTGGATGATGCCGGCTGTGGGGAAATCCGGACCCTGCACGAATTTTAAAATCTCGGCGAGTTGCGCTGCGGGATTCTTGACCAGTTCAATGGTGGCGTCGACGATCTCGGTGAGATTGTGCGGCGGAATTTTTGTGGCCATGCCGACGGCGATTCCATCGGAGCCGTTGACTAACAAGTTTGGAATGCGCGCGGGAAGAACGTCGGGCTCGACCTCGCTGCCGTCGTAGTTGGGGCGGAAGTCGACGGTTTCCTTATCGAGATCTTCGAGCAGCGCGGTAGCGACTTGCGCGAGTTTGGCTTCGGTGTAGCGATCGGCTGCGGGTGGGTCGCCATCGACCGAGCCGAAATTTCCCTGGCCGAAAATCAGCGGGTAGCGCAGGCTCCAGGTTTGCGCGAGACGCACGAGGGCATCGTAGACGGCGAGGTTACCGTGGGGATGATATTTGCCCATGACATCGCCGACGATGCGGGCGCACTTGCGCGTGGCACGATTGGGCTGGAGGCCCATCTGCTGCATGGTGTAGAGGATGCGGCGGTGCACGGGCTTGAGTCCGTCGCGGACATCGGGCAGGGCGCGGCCGATGATGACCGACATTGAATAGTCGAGATAGGACTTCTTCATCTCGTCTTCAATGTTGACGGGCTGAATGTGCAGGGCGCCGGGGCTGCCGTTATCGCCGGGCGGCGGAGTTAGCGGGAGTTCGGGGTTTTGATCGTCAGGCATGGGTTTTAGCTTTTAGCAATTAGCAATTAGCAATTAGCAGTTGGCAGTTCGCGTACCCTTGATTTACGAGGATCGCAATGCACTGTTAAATGGCTGTATCTACAGGTGTTTGGATGATTTTTATCGATCCTTATTCTAACACGAAAATTAGAGAGCGAAGCCTGGGGGAGGGTGATTCAATGTCCGGATCCCGGCCCTGGACAGCCAGGCGAAATAGTTTGTCGGGTAAGTTCACTCGTCACCGTGGGTGAGCGGCGCAATGCGCCAGTCATCTCCGAATTTCCTAAATCCCCGTCTCGACCGATGCAAGCGGCACAATCCTCGCTACGCGGGCCATGATCTTCTTGTTCTGCTCGGACCTCTTCAGGTCGTAGGTGGCCTGGAGGCGCACCCACAGTTCGGGCGAGCCGCCGAACAAGCGCGCGATCTTCAGGCACATCACCGCCGAGAGCGGCTTGCGTCCGGCGAGAATATCGTGCAGCATCTGCCGCGACACGCCGAGGGACTTGGCCGCCGCCGTGACCGACAGGCCAGCCGACGGAAGCACGTCCTCTCTAAGGATCTCCCCCGGATGAATGGGCGGTAACCCGTTCCGCTTATTAGCGGCTTTGGTCTTAGTGATAGTCCTCAAAGTCGACCTCCTGTGCTTTGCTGCCGGACCAGCCGAACGTAAATCACCGTCCGAGTGTAAATTATATGGTTTACAGTGTCAATTGAATCTGTTGCCGTTCGCAGGCGAAAGTGCAGACTTGGATGCGATTTTGATCGCAGTTGTGGCGCAAAATCGAGCTGCGCTCGATGGACAGCCGGGGGCGGCTGTCCCCACATGAGTCGCGTTGTTAAAAGCGGGTGATGACTTCGTTGGGCGAGGAGGGCAGGACGAAGTTTACGTTGTGATCGGCATTGGCTTGCTCGGTGCGGGTTAGATCGAGGGTGGCGAGATCGATTTTCTTGTTCCAGTATCCGTCGGTGTAGTAGTCGCCACGGGCGTAGAGAAAGCCATCGGCGATGGTGTAGTCGCGGACTTCTTCGCTGTGGCCGTCGCGAAAGATCAAGACGGCGGGAGCAAGCGGGGATGCCGAGGCGCTGGTGGGAGGCGGAGTGGAGTTTAACGGAGTCGAGCGAGCGCCGGATGATTTTGCGGTTGCGGTGGGCAGGGGCGCCAGCGGAGTCGCATCGCCTGCGTCGTTAATAGCGGTGCTGTGGACGCGAACGTAGTGGCCATTCTGTAGTTCGATCATCAGAGGCTGGGTGGAGGAAGGATCGCGCGCAGGCTCGCTCATCGCCGATTCCATCGTGTTTGGAGCGGGGCCCATGCTGCTTAGGGCTTGCATGAGGTACGGCGGCGGTTGCGAGGCGACGGGATAACCGGTGGAGTAGATGTCGTCGGGGTCGAAGGAGTCGCCGAAAAATGGGAATGGCAGGGAGGTGTAGGGGGACGCGTAGGGAGAACGACGCGAGCCAGGGTATCCGCCGCGTCCGATGTGGAGGCTGCCGCCGGTGCGCGAGTTGAAGCGATGAGGTGTGGCGTGGGCCGGGGCGGAGAAGTGACCGGCGGATCCGCCTCGCTGGGCTGCGGCGCGCGGAGGCAGGAAGGCGAAGATCGCGAACAGCACAAAGAGTAGCGCGAATGTTCCTGCGGAAGCATTGACGAATCTTGAAGGTTGCGGCGGCATCGTTAGTTGGCCTGGGCGGAGGATGGCGGTTGGAAGCTGACGCCGCGATCGTCGTTTTGTTTTTGGGTGGCGGAGAGGTCGAGATCGGCGAGAGCGACTCTGCGGGCGTGTCCGGGAGTTAAGTCGTAGAGGGTCTGGCCGACGATGGCGTAGTTGTCGACTTCGAGTTGATGGCCATCTTTGAAGACAAGGATGGTTGGAAGCTGCGGCGAATCGGTAGCTGGATTTGCGATGGACTGGGCTACGGTCGGCGGATCGTCCGAGGTTGGCGGAACGTAGGAATCTGCGCCGGAGCCGCGACGATCGAAGATGGTGGGTCCACCCTGATCGTCGGCGTCGCTGTTGTCGCTATTATCGCTGCCGGACGAAACATCAGAACCGCTCTCGTCCACTGCGTAAGGGAAGGGCACGGCGTAGAGATAGGGATAGTAAACGATGCCGCTGGAGGATTGGCTTGGTTTAGGGTGAGGGTGCGTGTTGCTGTTGCCCGAACCAGAGGTGGTACGCGGACTAGTTGGCGGATGCGTAACACTTGGTGCTGGAGCAGAGTAGTGAGAAGCGGCGGGCACAGGTGCGCTGTGCGCAGAGTTGGAAGAAGAGGAATTGCCCACTTGTGCCCAACTGTTCAAGATGACGAGCACCGGAAACAGGAGCATCCCGAGGAGACGGAGAGTAGCCTGAAACGAGCGTCGCGCGGGGCGATTCACTTGCTTATGATACTCCCGAGCAGGATATCCCAGCAAAGACGTCATGGCGCACCTCGAAATGCCTATGAAATTAGATCGCCGGGAGTGGCGTCGGGATGCGGGGACTTCAGGTAGGAGGAAAAGAGGTCAAAGGCTTTAACACGGAGGTCACTTGGGGTAACACGGAGGGTCACAGGGAACGCTTGGCTTATCCCCGCGGAATGTGGGTCAGGGCCAGAAGGCTCCAGAGGATGTAGGCGCCGACCAGGGCCCAGATGCAGGCAGTCACCAGGGGACGGGCGGAAGTTTCCATGAGATCGGCTAGGACGCCGGAAACGAATATAAGAAGGAACGGAATGGAAGCGAGAAGAAATCCGGCTCCGGCGACGCGAGGATGGGCCATGCCCAGAGCAACGAATAGCAGTGCTACCAGAAGTGGAGCGGTGTTGCCGAAGTAACGGGACCGCGGCCAGGCGAAAAACGTCACCAAGGCTAAGGGGAGCAAGAGAATGAAAGCTGGACAAGCGCGCAGGATTCGCGAGGCGACTTCGCGATAGACGGTTGGGACGGTGAAGCTGCGCCAGGTCGCTCCCCAGAAACTGGCGTGGCGCATGGCTTCGAGGAAGGCGTGGGTGCGGAAAAAATAGATGGCGAAAAGTATGGCTAGAGCGATGAGAGACGAGGCGATCCAGATGACACACGCTGCCCCGCGGCGGATGGGCGCGAGATAGAGCAAGAAAATCAGGGCGACCGGAACGACGACGATCATGGAAAATTGCGAACCGACAGCGATGGCGAGAGAGACTCCGAGCAGGACGATGCGGCGCCAGTTCCAGAGAATGACTTCGCGCGGGGCGTAGAGAGTGTGGGCGACGGCGATGGCGGTGAAGATGGCTCCAAAGCATCCCCAGGCGGCGAGGATTTCGGGCTCGGCATGCCAGACGGCGCTGGCCTGGAGCATGGCGGGAGAAAAACAATAGAGGGTAAGAGCGAGAAAACCTCCCGAGTTGCCGCAGAGGCGGCGGGCGACATACCAGAGCGATGCGCCGAGGAAGACGCCGAAGGCGAGGAATGGGAGGCGCGGCAGCCAGCGCCAATAAGGCGCCGATTGGGCATCGAGCAAGCTTTGGGGGCAGGCGAGCAGGGGCGCGGCGGTTACGAGAGAGAGCAGCGGGGAGTGCTCGGTGTCGAAGCCGGCCTCATCTCGCGACACTTCCATGGGAAGCGCAGCGGTAGAGTCGGGGAAGGGCGCTCCAGCGATTCGGCCTCCGTGAATTTGCCGCCATCCGGCAGCCAGGCGAACCTGTTCGGCGGGGGCAAGATGCTGGGATGAACGGAGTTCGGCATGAACCAGGAACAACGCCTGGGCAAGGAACATCAGCAGCAAAGCTCCGGCGAGAAACTGGGGGCGACCGAAGCGCTGGCGGGTGAACAATCCGGTCATATCGGAGTGAGCCAAGTGTTTTACCATGAGCGGGGCGGGCGCGGGAATTAATATACGGCGAAGAGTCGCCGGGTTGTGCATATGGGGCTAAAGTCCATTTGTTTTTTAAGTAGGCGTTCGAGGCAGTTTTCGTCGACGACGTTTTTTCGCGGGAGCGAGTGTTCGCCATGAATGAGGAGATGAAGATTTCGGATCGAGCTTCGCCGGCACAGGATGCGGAGTTCGGCGCTGCGGGCGCGGGTCCGGCGCCGCATTTTGCGGTGCAGGCATCGTACGTGCGGACAGTATTTTTCGGTTCGGATGGTCTGCGGGCGGGATGGGGATTGGCGTTTTACGTGGGGATGTTTTATCCGCTGCAGTTCATGGCGAGCCGGTGGGCATGGTCACTCAAGTTTGGCGGCGCTTGGTTGTGGTCGATGGCGCTGGCGGAATTTGGTGTCCTAGTAGCGGCGATCGTTCCCTCCCTCGTGTTGGCGCGGGTCGAGAAGAGGGCGTGGGGAGTGTACGGGCTGCCGGGGGGGAAGGCGTTTGGAAAGCTATTTGGGGAAGGGGCAATGTGGGGTTTCGCCAGCATCACGCTGCTGCTCGCGATGATGTATGGCTTGCGAGTCTTCGATTGGGGACACCTTGCGCTACACGGCAGGCGGATCGCGGAGTTCGCGCTGTTCTGGGGAGCGTTTTTCCTGGTGGTGGGATTTTTCGAGGAGTTCCTGCTGCGCGGTTACTTGCAGTTCACGCTGACGAGAGTCATTGGATTTTGGCCTGCGGCGGTGCTGCTTTCCTGCGCCTTCGGATTGATCCATTTGCAGAATGCAGGGGAGCAGTGGACGGGATTGGTGGCGGCGGCGACGATTGGGTTTTTCTTTTGTCTTACTTTGCGGCGGACGGGGAGTTTGTGGTTCGCGGTGGGATTCCATATGGCTTGGGATTGGGGAGAGACGTTTGTTTATTCGGTGCCGGATAGCGGGACGATTTTCCCGGGACATCTGTTGAAGTCTTCGTTTCACGGGCCACGCTGGATTACGGGTGGGAGAGTTGGGCCGGAGGGGAGTCTGCTCTGTTTTCTGGTGATGGCAATGGTGTGGGTTGCTTTCGGAAGAGCGTATGCGGCGGGCGAAAAAAGTCAAAATCTTTAACACAGGGGACACGGGGGATCACAGAGTAGCGCGACTTGGCAATCTTTGACTCTTCCTGATTTGGAGGAGATCCGGACCAACTCCGCACGAGGTCTGTCGGATTATTCTTCTCCTTGCTTTCGCCTCGCGATACTCTCAGATAGGTCATGAGCGAAACCGATCTACTCACTCCGTTAAAGCGCTACTGGGGCTACAGCACGTTTCGTCCGCTGCAGGAGCGGATTGTGCGCAGCTTGCTGGCGGGACGCGACACTTGCGTGGTGATGCCGACGGGCGGGGGCAAATCTTTGTGCTACCAGTTGCCAGCGGTGGTGTCGGAAGGGACGGCGGTGGTGATTTCTCCGCTGATCGCGCTGATGCAGGATCAGGCGATGCAATTGGCGCAGATGGGGATTCCAGCGGCCGTGCTCAACAGCACGTTGAGCGAAGCGGAGCAGCACAAAGTGATGTCGAAGGCGCGCGAGGGGGCTTACCGGCTGCTTTATGTATCGCCGGAGCGGGTGGCGCGCGGCGACACTATGGGTTGGATGCAGCAGGTGCCGGTGACTTTTTTTGCGATCGATGAGGCGCACTGCATTTCGGAGTGGGGACATGAGTTTCGTCCTGAATACCGGCAGTTGAACAAGCTGCGCTCGAAATTTCCCGATCGACCGATCGCGGCGTTTACCGCGAGTGCTACGCGGCATGTGCGGCACGACATTCTGGCGCAATTGCAGTTGCGCAATCCCGATAAATATATTGCCAGCTTTTACCGGCCGAACCTGCGCTACCTGGTGCGCGAGTGTGAAGGCCTGGAGCAAATGGAAATGCTGGTGAGGGCGCTGGAGAGTTACGCGGGCAGCAATGTGATTGTTTATTCTCCGACGATTAATCGGGTGGAAGAGACGGTGGATTTTTTGCAGGATCGCGACATTGCGGCTGTGGCCTATCACGGAAAGATGGCGGCGGATGCGCGGCGGAAAAATCAAGAGCGCTGGATGTCGGACGAAGTGCGGGTGCTGGTGGGGACGATCGCGTTTGGATTGGGCATTAACAAGGCGGCGGTGCGGGCGGTGATTCACTTGTCGCTGCCGAAGTCGATTGAGCAGTATTACCAGGAAGCGGGACGGGCGGGGCGCGACGGGGCGAGCGCGGATTGCGTTTTGTTGTGGCAGAAAAAAGATGCGGGGCTGCTGGGATTTTTTGCGAACCAGATCACGGATTCGGAGGAGCGCGGGCGGGCATGGGAGCGGTACCGGGTGATTCGAGGATTTGTGGAATCGAAGCGCTGCCGGCACCGGCAGATTTGTACGCACTTCGGGGAGACTCCGAAGTGGGAGAAGTGCGACGCATGCGATGTGTGCGGGAGCGTGGCGGAATGGCTGGTAACGAAGGTGGCGGCGGGGAAAAAGGTTGTGGCGCCGAAGATCAGGGCCGAGGCTGCCAGGCCGGTGGATGAAAGTCTAAAAGAGTATTTGCGGGAGTGGCGGCGATCTGTGGCGAAAGAGATGAAGCTGGCGGCGTTTATCGTGTTGCACGATTCTTCTCTCGACGAGATTTGCCGGCGGCGGCCCAGGTCTTTGAACGAATTGTTGGAGGTACCCGGAATCGGCGAGAAGAAGGCGGAGACTTACGGGCGGGAGATTCTGGCGGCTCTGGAAAGATTTCGAGAGGGAGAACGAGCGGGCGGGACGGAGGCGCAGTCGAAACCCGTGGAGGAGACCCTGGGATTGTTGAGCGAAGGAAAAACTTTGGAAGAGATCGCGCAGATTCGGGGACGACAGATGTCGACCGTGGTGAGTGGGGTGGCGAATCTGGTGGAGACGGGGCAGGTGGAGTTCCGCTCCGAATGGGTGAGCATGGAGAAGCAGTCCATGATCGAAGCGGCGTGCGCGCAGGTAGGAATGGATCGATTAAAACCGCTGAAAGATATCCTGCCTCCGGAGATGAGTTATGACGAGATCAAGTTGATGGTGGCGAAACTGCGGCGGGAGGAAGTGTTGAGAAAGAGCGATATTCCGGCTTAGGGTTCGAACGGTACGATTTTAGCGGCGTAGCTGAGCATGAAATTATTCACTGACGGCGTAGTGCAGCCCGACCACGCCGTCGGTGAACTTCTTGCAGGAGATCAGTTTTAGCGGCACCGTGCGGCGGGCGGGCGCGATCAATGGAATGCCTTCGCCGATAAACGTCGGTATCACGTGCATCACGAACTCGTCGATCTCATCTTCATCGAGAAACGATGCGATGATGCTTGCGCCACCCATCATCCAGATGTCTTTTCCCTTTTTCTTCCGGAGACGAGTTACGAACGCTTTGATGGGTTCATGCACGAATTCCACACCCGCGGGCGCCGGCGATTGCGGCTTGTTGCGGCTGAAGACGTAGTTCTTAACTTTGGTGTCGAACCCCGATCCGGCCACGCCTTTCTTTTGAAAGTCGAGCGCCATTTCATACGTCTTCCTGCCCCACAGAATCGTATCGATCGATTGATAGAACGCAGCCATGCCGTAGTGGCCCTTCGGAGTGGGACGGTCGAGCCAGTCGACCGAGCCGTCCGGCCGGGCAATAAAGCCGTCGGCACTGGTGGCGATGTGGACGATGATTTTTCGTTTGCCGGCCATGGCGTGCAGCGCTAAATACTAAAACAAAACGCGCTCGGATTTCCATCTCCATCAAGCGGTGAGAACTTGCTTGGCAGCGTCCTGGCCAGAGCGGACGCAATCTGGAACGCCGATGCCGCGGAATCCGTTGCCTGCCAGTGCGAGAGCGGGCAATTGCTGGCGCAGGCGGTTGATGCGGTCGAGACGATCGAGGTGACCGACGCCGTATTGTGGCATGGCGGACTTCCATTTGTAGACCCGCGCAAACAGAGGCGTGGCGCGGAGGCCCAGAATTTGCTGCAGGTCATTGCGCACGATTCCGATGATGGCGTCATCGGAAAGCTGCCAGATTTTCTCCGCGATGGGTCCGGCGAAAAAGCAGCGCAATAGAGCGCGATCTTCGGGAGCGCGATGGGGGAATTTGTTGTGGACAAAAGTTGCGGCCAGCAGGCGTATGCCCTCGCTGCGCGGAACCAGAAATCCGAAGCCCGGGGGGAGCGAGCGGCGAACCTCGCGATCGTAGCCGAGACCTACTGTGATGGATGATGTGTAAGCGATTGCTGCGAGCTCGGTGGCCAAGTCGGGATTGATGTTAGCAAGGAGCTGCGCCGCGACATAAGCAGGTACGGCGAGGATGACGGCGTCGAAGGTGTCGGACTTTGTGCCGGCTGTCGAGTTGGAGAGGACGGTCCAGCCCGCGGCATCTCTCTGGATCGCTTGCACGGTTGTATTAAGAATTATGGAAGCGTGGTCGAGTCTTGAAACCACGGTTTCGACGAGTTGTTGCATTCCATTTTTCAGCGATGTGAAAAGTGAAACAGCAGATTTGTTCGCTCCTTGCGGCATCTTCTTGCGGGCGGCAAGCATGGCGCGTCCCAGGCTGCCGTGACTGCGTTCCATGTCCGCGAAGCGGGGAAGAACGGCGCGAACGCTGAGGCTGTCGGCTTCTCCCCCATAAACGCCGGACAAAAGCGGGTCGGCGAGGCGCTCCACCATTTCGGCGCCGTAATGGCGCTTCACAAGAGAAGCGACGCTTTCGTCTTCCACGGCGGCCGGCGGCGGATGCAAATATTCTTGCGCCATGCGGAGCTTGGTGCTCCAGGAAAACAGCGGAGAGAATCCGGTGGGTAAGATTTTGGTGGGCACCATAAACATCAGGCCATCGGGCATCGCGATGAGGCGGCCACGAACGAAGATATATGTTTTGCGGTCGGCATCGTTTGAGCCGATGAGCTGATCGCCCAAGCCGATAGCGCGACAAAGATCGGCGGCCCAGGGTTTTTCGGAGATGAAGGAATCTGGTCCGGCTTCGACGATGCAACCCTGGACACGGTCCGTGCGGAGAACTCCGCCGAACTGCGGGGCGGATTCGTAGAGCGCATATTCAAGTGCGCTGGAGCGACGGCGTTGCTCGAGTTCGAAAGCTGCGGCCAGACCGGAGATTCCGCCGCCGATGATCGCGATGCGGGTCATGGTGTGATTGCTTTGGAGCAAACCTTACGCAAGCGAATATTCTTGCACGAAGCGCGCGAGGTTCTTAACGTTTTCTACAGGAGTTTCCGGGAGGATGCCGTGGCCGAGGTTGAAGATGTGGCCGGGGCGCCCGGCCGCCAGCCGAAGAATATTCTCAGCGCGGGATTTCACTTCCTTCCAATCTGCGAAGAGCAATACCGGATCGAGATTGCCTTGCACGGCGCAGCGGTGCTCGAGATCGCTCCAGCCTTTGTCGAGCGGGATGCGCCAGTCGAGTCCGATGACCTCGGCGCCGGTTTCGTTCATCGCCGGAAGCAGGGTGGCGCTGTCGGTGCCGAAATAAATGATGGGAGCTTTCGTCGCTTGCAGGCGCTTCACCAGGTCAGTCGTGTGCGGCAAAACGTAACGGCGATAATCTTCCACGCTCAGGCAGCCAACCCAGCTATCGAAAATCTGAATCACATCGGCGCCAGCGCGAACCTGGGCGGCAGAATATTCGGCGGTGACCTGGACGAGCTTGCGCATCAGCTCATCCCAGTGAGCGGGCGCGTTGTACATCATTTTTTTCGCGTGCAGATAGTTGCGGGAGCTGCCGCCTTCGATCATGTAGCTGGCGAGAGTGAAGGGCGCTCCGCAGAAACCGATCACGGGAAGTTTGGCGGCGAAATGCCTGGCGACCAGGGTCACAGCCTCAGAGACATAACCGAGTTCTGCGGGTTGATCGGTGCGGAGTTTGGCGACGTCTTCGGGAGTGCGTACGGGCTTTTCGATGATGGGGCCTTCGCCTGCGGAAAAATGAAAGGGTAGGCCCATGACTTCGAGAGGAAGAAGGAGATCGGCGAAGATGATGGCAGCGTCAACGCCGAGAAATTCCGCGGCGGTGATGGTGACTTCGGCTGCGAGCGCGGGTTTTTTGCAGATTTCGAGGAGCGAGTGTTGCTTGCGAATGGCGCGATACTCGGGCATGTAGCGTCCCGCCTGGCGCATGAACCATACCGGAGTGCGGTCGACCGGCTGGGATCTGCAGGCGCGAACGAAGTTGGAATCAGGCGCAGACATCGACCGACTACTGTAGCATTTTTGCCGAGGGGTGGGCCGATCTTAGGGATTCATTTGTGCGAGACTGAAGACGTGCCCGACTCAATTGCAACGATGGGGAATCGGTTTTGAAAATGACAATTACGCAAGAGAATTTGGAGCTGGCGGTTGACGACGGAACCAGGATGACCGCTTATGTGGCGCGTCCGGAGCAGGCTGGACCGCATCCTGGGCTGCTGGTGTTTCAGGAGGCGTTCGGGGTGAACCATCATATTCGCGACGTCTGTGAGAGGTTCGCGGCGCTGGGTTATGTGGCGATCGCGCCGGAGCTATTTCATCGCACCGCGCGGCCGGGTTTTGAAGTGAGCTATACGGATTTTCCTTCGGTGATGGGGCACCTGAAAGCGGTAACGACAGAAACCGCGGAGGCAGATATACGTTCGGCATATGGGTGGCTGCGTTCGAACGCGGCAGTGAAGGCGGACGAAATCTCCAGCATCGGATTTTGCCTGGGCGGGCGGGTTTCCTTCCTTGCGAACAGTTTGATACGGTTGCGCGCCGCGGTTTCATTTTATGGTGGAGGCATCGCTCCAGGATTACTGGACCGGGTTGCGAAGTTGCAAGCGCCATCTTTATTTATATGGGGCGGATTGGACAAACACATCCCGCCGGAGCAGCGGCGAGGGTTGACCGACGCGTTGATCACTGAAAAAAAGATTTATGTCAATGCCGAATTCTCTCGCGCCGACCACGGATTTTTTTGCGACGAGCGAGCGGCTTATGAGCCGCACTCGGCGCGGCAAGCCTGGGCTCTCACTCTGGAGTTTCTGAGGTCGTGAAAAAGTTCGGAATATTTTTGACGGTGGGGATTTCTGTGGTGTTCATGGGCGCGGGCTGGAAAACCCCTCGCATAGCCTGGGCAAGGGGCGAGAAGAACTCTCGTCCGGCCGCTTCTCCCACGTTTTATAAAGACGTTCTTCCCATACTTCAGAATAAATGCCAGAGTTGCCATCGGAAGGGAGAGCCCGCTCCCATGCCGCTTATGACCTATGAACAGACGCGGCCTTGGGCGGGAAAAATAGCGGCAGCAGTCGATATGAAAATGATGCCGCCGTGGTTTGCCGACCCGCGATACGGAAAGTTTGCCAATGATCCATCGTTGAGTGTAAGAGAAATTGCGACGATTGGAGCGTGGGCCGATGCGGGGGCGCCGGCCGGGAACGCCAGCGACGCGCCTGTTCCGCGGTTGTGGAATGAGGGCTGGAATATTCCGCAGCCCGATGCGGTGGTAAAGATGCCGAGAGCAACGCAGATTCCGGCGGCGGGTGAAGTGGAATATACGTACGAAATCGTACCGACACATTTTGCCGAGGATAAGTGGGTGCAGATGGTAGAGGTAAGGCCGTCCAGTCCGGCACATGTACATCATGCGGTGGTTTATATACGCCCGCCGGATTCGGCGTGGCTGCGGCATGCGCCGGTGGGCGAACCGTTCACGGCAGAGATGCTAATCGATCCCGATGAGCGGCGGCAGGCGCATGAGACGACCAGCGACTTGCTGCTGGTGTATGCGCCGGGGAGTGCGCCCGATCAGTGGGAAAACGGAATGGCGAAGTTTGTGCCGGCGGGTTCGGACCTGGTGTTTCAGATGCACTACACCACGAATGGCGAAGCCGCGGGCGATCAGACCAGCGTGGGTTTGGTGTTCGCCAAGAGTCCGCCGCGGCAGCGGGTGGTCACGCTACAGTTGAATAATCATGCGCTCTTAATTCCGCCCGGCGCCGATGATTTTCGCGTGGAAGTGGAGGGGACGATGCCGAACGACGCGACATTGTTAAGTCTGTTTCCGCACATGCATCTTCGCGGCAAACGATTCGAGTACGACATTGTGCATCCGGATGGCAGCGTGGAGCCTTTGTTGCGGGTGAACTATCACTTTCACTGGCAGTTGAGTTACAAACTCGCGGAGCCGCGCGAGCTGAAAGCAGGCACGAGATTGCGGGCGGTGGCGTGGTATGACAATTCGAAGAACAATCCGCACAATCCCGATCCAGCACAACTGGTGAGGTGGGGCGACCAGACTTCGCAGGAAATGATGGTGGGATTTTTCGATGTTGCGATTCCCGCGAGCATGGACAAGTGGCAGTTTTTTGTGCGGAAGTAAAGTGGGGATTTTAACGTATTTGCCACACTTTCGAGATTCCAAATTACGCAAGATCCAAGATGAGGCTAGATCGAATGACGGGAAGAAACTGGTTGCTAGTGGCGGGAGCCGCGGCGGTTTTCGCTGTTTCTGCAATGGTTGCCGATGGCGTGGGGGCGCAATCCGGGGCAAGTCCGCAGGCGGCGAATGCAGCGGGGCCGAAGACGGCGGTGCAGCAGTTCAAGAATATCCAGGTGCTCAAAGATATTCCCGCCGACCAATTGGTTCCGGCGATGCAATTCATCTCGGCGTCGCTGGGAGTGGAGTGCGAATTCTGCCACGTGCAGGGGGCGTTTGAAAAGGACGATAAGAAGCCGAAAGACGCGGCGCGGAAAATGATGCAGATGATGTTCGCCATCAATAAGGACAACTTCGAAGGGCATCGCGAAGTGACTTGTTATTCGTGTCACCGGGGCAGCACCGATCCGGTGGCGACTCCGGCAGTGATGACGGCCGAGTCAAAAGTGAAGGTGGGAGAGGCGAAAGCTCCAGCCGCCGCCGATGATGACGACGAAGCGAAAACCCCTGACGGACCAAGCGCCGACCAATTGATCGAAAAATATTTAAAGGCGGTTGGCGGCGCGGCGGCGGTGGATAAAGTTACGAGCCGGGTGATGAAGGGCACGATCACATTTGGCGACAGCGATGTTCCCATCGAGATTTATGCCAAGGCTCCGGACCAGCGGGCCTCTTTTGTGCACACGCCCCACGGAGACAGTATTACGGCGTTCGACGGACACGAGGGGTGGCTGGGTTTGCCGAGCCACCAAGTGCGAGACATGCACGGACCGGATCTCGATGGGGCGGCGATCGATGCCGACCTTCATTTCCCCGAGCATTTGAAAGGAATGTTCAGTCAAGCGAAGTTTCGAGGGACGGAGAAAGTCGACGGGCACGATGCATATCTGGTGGTGGGGCAGCGCGACGGAAAGACCCCGCTGCGGCTTTATTTTGACGAACAGTCGGGCTTGCTGATCCGGCTGGTGCGATTTGGAGAAACTCCGCTGGGGCGATTGCCGACGCAAATCGATTATGCGGACTATAAGGAATCGGGCGGAATGAAAATTCCATTTCGCTGGACTCTAGCGCGTCCAAGTGGAGTGTTCACCATCCAGGTGACCGAGGTGAAAGAGAATGTTCCGGTCGATAACGCGAAGTTTGCGAAACCGGCGGCTCCGGCGGAAGAAGATAAGGGTACTGCGAAGTGAGGCGGCGGGTGCGATCGGCGAAAGTGAGGGAATTGTCGCTGGCGAAATTCGAACGTTACTGTGGTCCTGCCCGGGGGCGAACTTTCGATAGGGCAGCACGCGAGTAAAAAGTGCGATTGACGGGTTAGGATTCGTTAGGGAAATTGCAATGCGAAGCGAAGTCCGGATCCTCATGGTAATTGCGGCGCTTTCCGCGTTTGTGGCCATCCACGCGCAAACGGGATCGAGCGCAGCTGAGCAGGAGTTCCTGATGTCGGTGAACCGGGCGCGTCAATCGCAGGGGTTGTCGGCGCTGCGATGGAATGAAGCGCTGGCAACGGCTGCGCGCAAGCATGCCGCAATCATGGCGCAGCATGGTTCGGCGGAGCATGGGTTTCCGGGAGAGCCGAGCCTGTCTTCGCGAGTAATGCAGTCGGGTGTACATTTTGTGTGGCTGTCGGAAAATGTGATTCTGGGCTCAGACGTTGCTGCCATTGAAGCCGAATTTCTGCGATCGCCGAAACATCGCGCCAACATTTTGGATCCAGATATGGATACGATCGGAGTGGGTGTGGTTGAGCGCGGCGGGCAGCTGTTCGTGGTTGAGGATTTCGCCAAGGTAAAGTAAGTCGGAAGCGGATCCTGTCTGCGATCCACGTTGACAGTTTTTCCTAACCTGATACCATCCCTGACCATATGATCAGGAACCATTATTGCTCCCCAACTTTATTCTTGTACTTGTGGTTAATGTTGGCGATGCCCGGTGGCGTGCAGTGCGCGGGACAGACGCAAGCGCAGCCCGCCCAGCAGCACACGATTGTCCTGCACGCCGCGCGCCTGCTCGATGTGAAAACTGGACGCCTGGTGAAACCGGGCGAAGTTTTGGTGCAGGGCGAAAAGATTGTGGAGGTGGGCTCTGCGGTAAAACATCCGGCCGGAGCGGAGATGATTGATCTGGGCGACCGGACACTTTTGCCGGGGCTGATCGACGCGCACGTTCATCTGTTCTTGCATCCCGGAGCGGAAGACTTGCAAACGGTGCAGGAGTCCGTGCCCCAGCGAACGATTCAGGCTCTGCTCGCAGCTCGTGACGATCTGATGGCGGGCTTTACCGCAGAGCGCGATATGGGGACGGAGGGCGCGGGATCGGCCGACACCGCGGTGCGCGACGCGATTGATCGAGGACTGTCTCCGGGTCCGCGAATGCGAATCAGCGGGAACGCCATCAATATTCTGGGCGGGCATGAGGACGCCATCAACTTTAATCCCGAACAGCACGTGCTGCCGAACGCCACTTACGCGAATAATAAAGATGAGTTAGTGGCGGCGATGCGGCAGCAATTCAAAGAGGGCGCCGACTTCATCAAGATTTACGAGACTGGTCCTGACGTGGTGAAGGATGGGAAGTTTTCCACCATCTACCAATACACCGAGGCGGAACTGAGCGCTGCGGTTCAGGAAGCGGCGCGGGTGGGCGCGCGCGTGGCGGTGCATGCAACCGGCGAACCAGGAACACTGTTCGCAGCGCAGGCGGGAGTGGCGTCCATCGATCATGCGTATCAGCTCAGCGACGAGACGATGCGGTTGATGAAGGAGAAGCAGATTTTTGCGGTGCCGACGTTTGCCGTCTCGGAATATTTCGCGCAGCATTCGGACTCGCCGGTGGCGCCTGCGCTGGAGCGGGCGGTACAGGATTTCCATCGTCAGGAATTTCGCAGACAGCTTGCGGCGGGTGTTCCGATGGCGGTGGGCTCCGATGTTGGACCCTTCCCCCACGGAACCCAGGCGCGGGAGTTGGTGCTGATGGTCGAGTACGGCATGGCGCCGCTCGCGGTGCTGCAAGCGGATTTGCTCCACGGCGCGAAGTTGCTAGGTTGGGACGGACAGATTGGGTCGTTGGAGCCGGGATATTTTGCGGACATTATCGCGGTTCCGGGCGATCCGTTGCAGGATATCAGCGTTCTCGGCAACGTGGGGTTCGTGATGAAGGGTGGAGTGGTTTACAAGAAGTAAAACTTACAAGATAAAGATAGGGTTAGCGCTCTTCCCTGGTCCATTCAAGTTCCGATTCGCCAACATTCTTCATGGTCTGATTTCGTTTGCGATAGCAGACGAAGATCATGCCGACGGACATGAAAGTCGGCGGAGCAATAAGGATCAGGATGCCGCTCTTCAAGGCTTGAATCATGCGAGCGCCGGAGGACGCGGCCTGAGTGTAGCAAAGCGCGCAACTCTGCGCTGATGCGGGGATCGGGATGAGGAAGAGAACTAATCCCGTGAGAGCTACAGCCAATATTCCGAGCGACTTGCGATTCATCTTCTGTACTCCAAACTGTGTCAAGCCAGCTTACTTAGCCCATGGTACGCCATTGGACACGCGGAAGGCATCCGTCCATCCGTATTGCATGCCGAGGGTCACGGCGACCGTGAAGATCAGGACAAACCAGCGGAGACCGCGATTCTCCGAGAGGTGCATGAAAAATAGAAGAGCCAGTCCGGCCTCGACGATGGCGACAGATAGCATGCGCACAAACATTTGCCCGGGCGTGATGTTCTGATAGGCGATCACAAACTGGATCCCGGCCAGCACCAGCAGACAAACGTATACAGCGACGTCTTTTCCGATTCCACTTTGAGTAGGCGTTTCGGCGGCCATCGTTCCTCCTGCTTCTTGTTGACTCGTTTCTAGTGGCCCAAGTTTATTGGCCCAGGTTTATTGACCCAGGTTTATTGGCCCAGGTCAAACGACCCACGTTTTTATTGGCTCAGGTTCATCAAGTAAACCAGGGGCACAACAAACATCCAAACCAGATCCACGAAGTGCCAGTAAAGGCCGGTGATTTCAAGGTCGTCGGCTTTGTAGCGTCCGCCCTGGTAGCGGATGGCGACGGCAATCAGCGCGATCACGCCTCCGGTTACGTGCAGCAGGTGAAGTCCGGTGATACTGAAAAAGGCGGAGCCGAACAGCGGCGTGCCCCAGGGATTATGAAAAAGCGTGGCGCCTTCCGAGATCATTCCCGCCCATTCGCGAATGTGCAGCACGGCGAAGAGAACGCCGAGAACCGCGGTGATCATGGTCCAGCGGAAGGCTCCGGCTTTGTCGCCACGCTGGGCGGAGCGGACGCCGATCATCATGGTCAGGCTGCTGGTCAGGAGAATGAAGGTCATCATGGCGACGTTGGTGATGCTATGAAAAGGCCGCGGCCAATTCGGAGTTGCGTTGCGAGTAAATCCGTACGCAACCAGACAACCGGCGAAGGTCGCGGTGTCCGCAATGATGAACAGCCACATCGCCATCTTTTTGGCGGGGACAGAGAACGTTGGCTCGGCCATCGCGCCGGCGGGCGGATGCCCGTGCATGGTTATATCAGCGTGGCTCACGCGTAGCCTCCTAAGCTTTTAACTACAGTTTCATCCGCAATAGCAATAGCAAATACAGCCACAGACCGCCCATGAAATGCCAGTAAATCGCGGTGGCGTTCAGGGTGCTCCGTCGCAGGGCGGAGCGGTTCAGTTTTCCGATCACGCGAACCAGGCCGCCGAGGCCGCCGAGCAGATGCAGCGCGTGAGCGACGGTCAGCACATAGAAGAACGAGTAACTGATGTTGGTGGCGAGGACGAGCCCCTGCGACCTGAGCTGCAACCAGGCAAAAGTCTGACCGGCAACGAAAAGGAGTCCTAAGAAAAGAGTGACGTATAACCAGCGGGCTGGGGCTGCGCCCTCAATTTTGTTACCGCTCATGAATGTGGCGATGCGGCGGCGGGCGATTTCCAGGGTGACGCTGCTCGCGATGATCACCAGAGTATTCAGATAAAGAATCGAGGGCAGAGTGAAGTGCTGCCAATCGGCCGCGCTTCCCTGACGAACGATCAGAGCGCTGGTGAAGGCGGCAAACGTCATGGTGATGGCCGCCAGACCTACCCAGATGCCAGTCGACGAAGGTGGAGGAGAAGAGCCTTTGACGCGGCGCAGATCGCCATCCGCGGGAACCCGATTGCGCCACCCACCATTTCCCGAGCCCTGGCTGGGCAGGCGCCCGACATCGATTTTCGGCGAATCGTGGACAGTGGTTGCCATACTGCTAGATCTCCAATTCTTTTTCTCTTCTTAAATTCTGCTGCAGTTCTCTTTCGGCGATCGACCCGGTAATTATTTTTCCTCGTGCGGGTTCGTCAGTTTTTCGGGCGATGTTTGCATGATGAAGTCGGCGCTCGCACCCTCCACGCTGTACTGGTAGGGATCGTGGTAAACCACCGGCATCTTGTCGCCAAAGTTATTGTGGGGCGGCGGCGTTGCGGTGCTCCATTCCAGTGAAGTGCCCTGCCACGGATTATCGTTGGGCGCAAGGGGACCTTTGAAGCGGCTGTAGATCAGATTAACGATGAAAATCAGTTGCGCGAAACCGGTGAGAATCGCGGCGACCGTGATGAACTTGTGAACCGGAATCAGCGGAATCAGATAATCATCGGTGAACGCCTGATAGCGGCGAACGTTGCCCGCCATCCCGAGATAGTGGAATGGCATGAAGATGCAATAGGCGCCGATGAAACTCATAATGAAATGAACCTTGCCCCAGGTCTCATTCATCATCCGGCCGGTCATCTTGGGAAACCAGAAGTAGGTGCCGGCGAAAATTCCAAACATGGCGGCTACACCCATCACCAAGTGAAAGTGTCCGACCACAAAATAAGTCGCGTGCAGCATGATGTCGAGCGAAGGCTGGGCTAGAAAAAATCCGCTGACCCCGCCGCTGATGAACATGGAAACGAAGCCGAGCGAGAACAGCGAAGCGGAATTGATTCTCAATTTCGAACCGTAGAGACTGCCCAGCCAGATCAAAACTACGATCGTGGAGGGAATGGTGATCACCAGGGTGGGGAAGGAAAAAGCAATGGCGGAAACCGGATTCATTCCGCTCACGAACATGTGGTGGCCATAGACCATGTAACTGAGCACGGCCAGAGCGCCCATGGAATAAATCAGGACGCGATGGCTAAGCATGGGCCGCCGCATGTTGGTGATGAGCACGTGGGAGACGATGCCCAAGCCGGGGACGATCGCGATGTACACCTCGGGATGTCCGAAGAACCAGAAGAGATGCTGCCAAAGCAGAGTGGATCCGCCGGAGTGGGGCAGCAGGTGATCGCCGATCACCAGGTTCGACGGGACAAAGAAGCTGGTGCCAGCCACGTGATCGAGAATGAGCAGAATGCAGGCGGGCATCAGCACGGCAAATGCGGTGAGGCCCATGATCGATGTAATGAACCAGGCCCAGGCGGTGAGCGGAAGACGCATCAGCGACATGCCTTTGCAGCGCATGTCGAGCGTGGTGGTGATGAAGTTCAAGGAGCCGAGCAACTGGCCGATGCAGAAAATGCCAATCGACGCCGCCCATAAAACCACTCCCCAACCTTGTCCGGGGCCGCCAACCGCGCCCACGGCGCTGAGAGGAGCGTACTGGGTCCAGCCGCCGAGGCTGGGACCATCGGCCACGAAGAAACCCGCAACCATCACCAGGAAGGCGACGAACGTCACCCAGAACGACATCATGTTGAAGTGCGGGAAGGGCATATCCTCCGCGCCGGTTTGAATGGGCAGGAAGAAATTTCCGAAGGCCGCAAAGGGAGCGGTCGTGAGCACGAAGAAGACCATGATGGTGCCGTGCATGGTCATGAGCTGCAGGTAGTATTCCGGCGTCATTACGTCGCCGGGAGCGCCGCTCTTCGAGAGCAGATGCAGGCCGGGGATGGCATAGCTTCCCCACCCTAGATGAATGCGCATCAGCCAGGAGAGAAACATCCCCACCACGGCGGCCACCAGGGCCAGCGCGTAATATTGCTTGCCGATGACCTTGTGGTCCAGGCTGAAGACATGTTTGCTGATGAAACTTGTAGGGGCTCCGTGCGAGACCGCGTGGGTCGACATGTCGTGCATTTGCGCTTCCTTCGGAAATTTTGTTCCTGCGATGCCGGAGGTCAGGGCCCGCCCAACGACAACCGCTGGCTACTGCAACGCCGCCTGTTGCTTGATCCAGGCGTCGTAATCTTCCTGCGACTTCACTTCCAGATAGGCCTTCATGTTGTAGTGTCCGAGGCCGCAGAGCTGGGTGCAGACGATTTCGTACTTGCCGATTTTTGTTGCTGTGAAATGAACCGACAGATCCAGACCGGGAACGAAATCCTGCTGCACGCGCAACTCCGGAACGTAGAAAGAGTGGCCGACATCTTTGGAATGCATCAGAAGATGAATCTCCCGGTTGACGGGGATCGCCATTTCGGCGGTGACGATATCGTCCTTGGAATCCTGGTCATGAGTCGTATCAATCCCAAAGAAGTTGGCGTTGGCCTCGCTGATCTGATCCGGGTGAATAGGACCGAACTTTCCATCGGGGCCGGGATAGCGAAAATAAAACGCGAACTGGCCAGCCTGCACTTGCACAGGGATGGCATCGGCCGCGGGCGCGGTAAGGTAGACGCTGCCCCACGCCTTCGCGCCAAAAACTCCCAGAGCCAGAACCTCGGTTCCCACCAGCAGAAATGCCGCGATCACCAAACCCATGGCGCCGCCGGGAAAACTTTTGATCTTGTCGCTGGGCCTGGAAGCGGAGAATCTCCAGATGAAGAACGCCAGCAAAATTTGGGACGCGAGAAAGGAGATACCGGCCTCCGCCATGGTATCGGCGAACTGCTCATCAATCAGTTGCCCGTGGACGGAAATATCCTGGGGCAACGGCCAGGTGTGCATAATGATCGGAATCGCCGAGCCGATTGCGATCAGCACGATGACTACTGCGAACAGTTTCGCCATATCATCCCGCTTCTGGCTGGAAAGTTTCCAGCGAAGTATCGAATCGCCGCAGGGCTAGCTGCGGCGATTGATTTCTTGCGACAGTAATCCATAGCACAACATCCATGCAACGACTGCAATAGGACGATCGCGATCCTACTTGGCTTTAAAAGTAAAGTTCGCCGAGCCGGCTCCGCCGGCGGCAACCGTCACCTTCTGCGTCTGGGTTCCGTAATCTTCCTGCCACGCGGTCACGGTATAGCTTCCCGGAGGCACGTTATTGATGGTGTAGTTGCCGCTGCTGTCGGTCGTAGCATACGGACCCTTCACAACTGCGAAGTAGCCATGCATCCAGGGATGGATGTTGCATTGCACCGGAATCATCTCCACGGCCTTCCAACTCTTCTCGACGGGCGCGGCTCCGGGTGGCTGCGACTGATTCCACGGAATGTTGCCGGTCATCGGATTCGGATTCGGGTGTATGTTGTGGGTCGTCTGATCGCTGGTGACGACCTTAAATTTTTGGCTGACGTCCATGGCCAGCACGTGCGGCGTGTAAACGCAATTCTTCTGATCGAAGACCGGTTCGTCGGAGGGCACTGCCGTGAGCGCTCCGCCCGTTAAGCCATCGGAAATGTAGAGGACCACATTCTGCAATCCTCCACCCGAGCCCACCACAACCGTTTCCAAATGCGCGGGATCGCTGGCGTGAGCCTTGGAGCAATAGGGATCCTTGGACATATCGATGCCCTTCATATGGGGCGCCGTGCCGTCCAATTTAACCGTGCCGGTAATTTTGCCTTCTCCGGCGGCGCTGACATTCTGATTTAGAATCAGAGCGCCGCAAGCAATCAGAACTATCGCCGATAGTACAGCCGCGCCACTAAATCCTGCTGAATTTTGTTTCATCGAATCTTTCTCCTCGAGAACTGGGCAAGCTAACCTGCTTGCGCATTGTAGACTCTACTGTTGTCCCGCTGGCGCATTTGGATCGACTGGCTTCAGATTTAGTTGTTTCGCCATTTCTTTTTCTTTGCTGTTTTGCGACATGAGGGTCCGCAGATAGAACACCAAGTCCCAACCCTCGTCGGGCTTGATGTTGTCGGCGTAGGAGGGCATCGGCGTGCCATCCAGACCGGTCATGAAAATTCGATAGATGTCCGCATCGCTCGATCCGCACTTGGGACGGGCGCCTTCGGTGAAGTTAAAGGGTGCGATCGGCCTGCCCAAATCATCGGTCAGAGTTGAGGCGGAGGGACCGTTGGCTTGACCCACCACGCCATGACACTTCCAGCATTGCACGCGGGCAAACACATCGCGGCCTGCCTTGATGCGTTCCGCAGTAACCTCAGGCTCGGGGCCGATCTTGATAGGATCTCCCGATTTCTCATTCGCCCAACGCGGAGAGAAATGCTTGACCCAAGCGACCAGATCCACCTTCTCCTGCTTGGTCAGGGTGTTCCACGGCGGCATCATCGAACGGTCAAAACCGCGGCCAATGCTGTCGAAGAGATCGGAGTCCAGAGGCAGAGTTCCGCTAGGGGTGGATCGGCATTTAAAGATGCCCAACTGGAAATTGCGCGGCTTGGGGTACAACGGTGGCTCCATCCAGTCGGCATTTTCGCCGTTGCCGTCGCCCAGATCACCGTGGCAACCGACGCAATATCTTCGGTAAGCGTTGGCACCGTCCTTGGCGTGCCCCGTTAGATTTCCGACGTGGGCCTCGGTGTTTAGTTTCGCCTTCAAATCCTGCATGGTAAGTTGCGCCCATGAAGCCAGTGGAAGCGCGAAGAATGCCGTCACTCCCAACCACAGCGACCACTTCCCCAATATTTTCCCCATTGTGATTTCCTCTTCCATCGGAGCTTAGAAATCAAAGTCCATGCCCAACAGCAATTCACTCACGGTCAAGTTGGTCGGAAGCCCAGTTGCAGGATTTACGGGGCCGGTGCCGTTCTGCTTGAGCACGTTGAACTCGCTATGATAGGCAAAGCCCGCCCGGCTGGTCATAAACGGGTTATAACGGAAGCCGATCACGTAGTTGTCAATATTTCCCAAGTCGGAAGCCGTTCCCACCGTGGCCTGCTGCGAAACTCTTTCCAGTTCGTAGCGCCCGATAAAGATCAACTGCGGGCTATAGATGTAGTGAGCTTCAAAGGTCGCGCCATTCCAGGTTGGGCTGCGCGCCCCTGCGGGGAGCGTCGTACCCGGCGTGTTGTCCGGAGGACAGCCATTCGTTCCGGGCTGCCCCACGCACGTGGTGCCGCCGTTTCCGTCGGTCGCCACTGCATTGCCGTATCCTTGCCCGAACCAGGGATTATCCGACCCATGCTGGGTGACGACCTGCAGGTCAAAGTGCTGGCCCAAATAGAACTGGCCGACGAAGCCTTCTCGACTGAATCCCTTGTTATCAATTCCTGACCCAGGAATCGGGATGCCGCCCAGAGTGCGGTAGTAGGTCGCCGCCTCTCCAGCCATGGCGTAGAAGCCAAGCCGCTGCACCCCCAGCCTTCCGGCGTCGAAAGCCTGACTGCCGGTAAAGAATCCGGTGTAGGAATTGGAGCCCAGGCTCAGATTTACGTTTCCGTCATTCGAGCTAAGCAGCGATGCCGAAATACGCGTCCGGTCATCCGCCGAATGGCCCATATATTCCAGTCCGAACTGATTGTCCCCAATCTGCCCGAAAATGTTGCCGTCGCCCTGGGGGATGAAGTGATAAGTCTGATAGATACCTCCATTCCCGGTCAGCGTCAGGATGCGCTTTTCCGAGAGCAGGTTGTCGAGTTCAAAGCGACCCAACTTGATGTTCAGCCAAGGCGAATTCAATACGTTGTCGAGGCGTCCGAAGACCTGCTCAAAGTGGAAGGCGCCAGTGGGATCGGACGAAGGCAGCACATAGAACGAAACATTCTTGTTCAGCGTTCCGCCGGTGTGGAAGTCAAGGCCACTCAGGTCAAAGCCACTACTCGTGATGCGTTCAATGGCTGTGCCGGTGATCGTAGAAACTCCATTCACGGTCGAATACGTGTCTACGTTTTGATTGGTGCTCACTCGATGCCAGATCGGCGTGATACGGAACGTGACCGGCCAGTAGGAGGGATTCTGCCAGATCGGAGAATCGCGGTCATTCATGAGTTGGTAGCCGTTGTCTTTGAACTTTTGTCCAAAGTAATTCAGCATCGGCCAGGACTCGTGGCAGGCCGAGCAGCGCAAGCCGTATTTGCGGGCGAAGGCCGGCAGGGCGCTTGCGGGCTGGCTGCAACTCAGGACGACGGAAATAACCAACAACAGGGCGGCGATCAAAGAAGGCGGAAACAGCGACTGACTGCAACGTTGCAGGGGGCTGGAAACGCGCATGGCCGGACTCCTCGGCATCAGATCAATTAGAAAGCACCACTTGTGACGCGCTACAAGGCGCGGAAACACTGATCAACCAAGATTCCGTGCCTCTGATACCCGAGAAGCAACGGCTGCGAATCAAGGTCCTACCATCGTACCGGAGGAGAATCTACTACGGACTCATACAAAATTTCAATAGCCAACAGAAAAATATTTTACAAACGTTTTACAAACTTGATCAGGAACCCCCTCGAATGGTGTGAACGACAAGAAAAAACCCAGAGTTGACAGCCTCAGCCTCGAGGTATAAGACTCACTGGAGGAACGCTGGGGAAACGTTTAAACATGCGGTGCAGCACAGCCTTTCGGGGAAGCCACTCACCATCTTCGGCCATGCGGTGCGAGTCTCCCAGCATTCTTTCTGCATTGTCTCGCGCCTCAAAGACGCGAATTGTGGCATTTCTTTCCCTGCTTTTCTTCCTCACGTTCTCGACGTCTGGCGTGCAGGCGCGCTCCAAGGACAAGGTTTCTTACGGCGAAGGTCTGATCGTCAACGTCCCCGCCCCGGAGAGCGAAGTCGAACAAGTTGTGGCGGAAGTGGCCCAGAACGGCGTGATTCGAGGAACCAAGGAATACAACAAGGATCAGTACATCGCGGGCGCAAAGGCGGCCGATTCTTCGAGCGTATTTCCACCTTGGGATCAGGGCGGGAAGATTTTTTACAAAGTGCGGCTGGAGGCGATTGATCCGCTGAATTTCAAAGAGACCAACGACGTCGGCACCGTCGTGGTGCGATACATAGTCCAGCCTCAGGGGGAAAAGAACTCGGTGCTGCACATCGATGCGCTGTTTCAGGAAGATTTCCGCCGCGTCGTCCACCCCTCAAACGGGTCGGTGGAGATAGCCGAGTACAAAGACATTCGGGAACATCTGGACGCCATCGAGCTGATGCAGCGCCAGAACATTCAGGCGGAGCAAGAGCGCCAGGAGAGATTGGCCAGGAAGCAAAACGCAGACACGAGCAGCGCTATGTCTTCGTCGGTGAGCGATTCGGTGACGGGTCCTCCAACCTCGGATTCTCCAGTGTCAGAGCAATCCGCCGCTCCCTCCGCCTCTACACATTCGGATGGCAATCCGGCGACTTTAGCGCCGTCGTCCCCGGAGCAACCATCCTCCGCGTCTCCATCACCGAACGTGCCGGGCGAGACCCTGGAGGATCGCATCAAGGATCTTCGCAAGCAGGTGCAGCGAGTGGTGAAATCTCCGGGCGCACCGCTCAAATCCGCTCCCTTTCACACCGCCGGGACGCTGCAACTGCTGAGCACCGGGACCGAAGTATTGATTCTGATCTCGACCCCTTACTGGTATGGAGTGGAGACCCACGAGGGGCAGCACGGATGGATGCTGCGCGATGAATTGGAGACTCCATGACCTGCCGGGCAAAAGTTAGCGGAGCGAAGGTTAGCGGAGTGACGCGCGGACTGCTGGCGGCAGTTATTCTTTTCTCGGTGGGCTTAGCCGCTCAAAGCGGCGGATACGAGCGAGCCTTCCCGCAATCGAAAGCAACCATAGAGAAAATCCTGAAAGAGATGCAGGCGACGACCGCCGGACGCCTGCCCGTGGTCGATGGTTTCGCCACGTCGCCGGCGGCGGACCATCCCATCGAGCGCTATCAACGCGGTTACTATCAATCGAAGTTTCAAGTGTTCGCTGCACCCTCCGGCGGATCGATCGTGCGGGTCAGCGTGCAGGTAACGGCGTGGTATGCCGACCCTCTCCCGGCAAAATCGGGGTACCAGTTGCTCCCATCGAATGGGCGGCTGGAAGGCGATCTGCTGGATCAACTGGCCGACCAGGTCGCGGCCATCGCGCCTCATACGAATCCGGCTTCGCCGGCCACGGCACAGGCGAAGCGGCCGAAGGTCTCGGCATCGGAGATCTCGGCATCGAACGAGCCGACGATCTCGGCGCCGATGCCCAGACTTCCGCAGATCAAGGGTGGTTATTCGTCGTCGTTAGCGCAGAGTCTGCCGGCGGGAGAAAAAGGCGGCGCAACCTCCTCCGCGAAAAAAACTGAAGATAAAACGGGCGGTCCGCTGCAAACCGAACTCGACAGTCTGGAAGAAATTCTCAAGAATCAGTCTCATCCCAAGAACCTGGTCGCCGTAAAAAAATCCGGAACGCCGGTGGTGTCGTCGGCGAGCCTTAACGCGAAGACTTTATTTCTAGCCAGCGCCCACGACGAGTTCGAGATGCTGGACTTCAACCGGGATTGGGTGCACGTGCGGATTTCGGGATTGTCCCGCGGTTGGATCTGGCGCAACAACCTCGAGATGCCGGAAAGCGTGCCCGATAACGACGCGCCGCCCACTGTGGCCGCTCCCACCGCGGTCGAGCTATTTCATGTTTCCCGAGAAGAGAACGCGCCGTTTCCCGGCGACTGGCAGCCTCTCCGCGGCCAGCGGGTAAAAATTGTTTCGGTGGAAAAGATCGACGACGCCAAGGATTCCGGGCCCGCGCTCCGGCTGGAGTTCGTCAAGTCGGTGCTGGAAAGAGATTACACGGAACTGGCGCAGAAGCCGCAGGAGCTGGCGGGCATCGTGGTGATCTTCGATTCCGCCGATGGAGGCATGATCGCTGCAACCTTCGCGACCTTGCAGCAGTGGAAAGCGGGGGCTTTGTCGGACGCTGCGTTGTGGCACCAGTGTTTTTTTGATCCGCCCGAACTTTCTGGAGTTCCCAGCACGGCAGGCACGCAATAAATCGTTTCCACAGGCGCGACAGAATTGAGCAACCGAGAGCAGCGTCTGGTAAGCTCTCTGCGTCGATCATTACGGGAGGCTGGAATGCGCTCTTCGCCGACTGCGTTGGCTCTCGCCATCGTGTCGTTTTTCATTTCATTTTCCGCTCTGGCCGATGCACAGAACGCTGCGTCTCCGGAAGCCCCTCCGCAAACCGCACGCCAGGCATTGATCGAAATGTTTTTTGGGCGAGCGCCCGGTCACCTGGAAAAACATCTTCCCGAGGTCACTCGCCAGGCCTTTCAGGAACTTCATGGAGACGATGGCCAGAGTCTCCTCACGACCTTCTCCATGCTGGCCATGCAAGCCGAGAATGAGAAGGAGAAGGTCGAGACTTTTGACACGGGCTCAATCTTGTTCTCGGCGAGAGACCTCCCCGGCTCGAGTTACGACAAAATCGACATCACCGTGGAACAAGATGACCTCTCGGGCGACGAAGACCGGATCGAGCTTGCCCTTCACATGAGTCGCGCCGGAAAAGAGGAAACGCTCCCTTTCATTCCACGCTTCACTTTCGTGATGAAGATGGAATCCGATGTGTGGCGGCTGAATGAAATTAGCCTCGGGGTGCGGCTGCCTCTAGCCGATCCAGCTTTCCTGAAGGCGCTCGCGGAGCGGCAGCGCGGTCAGAATGAACAGTCTGCGCTCATCTCGGTGCGCTCGGTGGTCTTTGCCGAGCAGTCTTATCAGTCAGCCCAGGGCGGCTTCGCCTGCACACTCTCTTCGCTGGGAAACACTGGCAAAAATTCGACTCCAGGGCATCATTCCTACCTTTTCGATTCGCAGCTTGCGAGTGGCAAGAAGAACGGCTACAACTTCGCTATATCGGGATGCGATACAACGCACTATCAATTAGTCGCTGAACCCGCAGTCCCGGATTCAGGGCAGCGCGCTTTCTGCTCGGATGAGACCGGCACAGTGCGCGCTTCCAGTGACGGTAAAGCGGCGACTTGCTTGAGCAGCGGCGAAGTCGTGGAAGACAAGACCGCGGCGGCAAGCGTTCGTCTCAACGGCCCTCCTCCGCAAAACTCTCCGCTCGCTGGAAACTCGCAATCCGTGCAGCGCGTCCGCGTATCTCAGGGCGTGTCTGCGGGGTTGCTCATCACCAAAGTGAATCCAGTTTATCCGCCGGAAGCACGCAGCGCGAGGATCTCGGGGACAGTCGTGCTGCGGGCGATAATCAATTCGGCGGGCGACGTCGAAACCCTCACCCTAATCTCGGGTCATCCCTTGTTAGTCCCAGCCGCCATGGATGCGGTGAAACAGTGGAAGTACAAACCCTATCTGTTGAACGGAAAAGCGGTCACCGTGGATACGCAGATTACGGTGAACTTCGCCCTGACGGGGGGATAGTTTGCCAATGTGCTTTTCCAAAATGGTTGAGGCTGGACCCAGAATCTAAGTTTAGGACTTGACTTTCGAAAGCCGTAATAGTACTCATGCAGGCCGTAGCTCTTGTTGGGCGGGTTGGTGATGACCTTCCGTCTTTGCTAGACTCAAAAGTTGTTCCAAGTTTGAAGAAACCAGTACTGCAAACGCACCACTCAGTACCCGAGCGAGTAACGGTGACCGAACATCCATGAGCGCCATGACCCAACCCTTGTTACTCCTTCGCAGGCATGCTGGTTCTCTGCTGCGCGATTATGCCGAATTGATGAAGGCCCGGGTCACCACGCTCATCGTGATGACCGCGTGGTGCGGATATTATTTCGGCGCGCAGAAAAGCGGCGTATCGTCGCTTTCTTGGGGACTTTTTCACGCTCTGCTCGGAATCGGCCTGGTGTCGAGCGGAACCGCGGCGCTGAATGAGGTCATGGAATATAAAGTCGACGGGCACATGCGCCGCACGGCGCAACGTCCGCTACCGACCGGCCGCATGAGCTTGCTTCATGCCACTATCGTCGGTCTGGTTGCCGCGGTTGGCGGCTCGATTTATCTGGCGGTCTTTACGAATCCTTTGACCGGACTGCTGACTTTCCTCACGTCGGTGGTTTACCTCGCCGCTTATACGCCGCTGAAGCGCATCTCGCCGATCTGCACTTTCGTCGGCGCTTTTCCCGGAGCTATGCCAGGAGTTTTAGGCTGGACGGCAGCCCGCGGCCATCTGGAATGGGGAACCTTGATCCTGTTTGCCATCTTGTTCGTGTGGCAGTTCCCGCACTTTTTTTCTATTGCCTGGCTGTATCGCGAAGATTACGCCGCGGGTGGAATTCGCATGCTGCCCGTGGTTGAAGAAGATGGACGATCGACGGCGAGTCGCATCGTTGCTTACTCAATTATTCTGATTCCGCTGAGCGTTTTACCCAGTGTTTTCGGCATGGCCGGCAGGATCTACATGGTCGGCGCAGTCGTGCTCGGGATCGCGCTTTTTTATTTCGGCGCCCGGCTCGCATTTCTGAAACTACCGCCGAATAGTCCGCGTTCGAAGATGATGGCGCGCCATGTGTTGCAGGCCACGGTGATTTATCTCCCTCTCTTGTTTGCGCTGATGATGAGCAACTCGCTGAAACCGTAAGGCTTCTTCAAAGAGATTCAACGACTGACTCACATGTGCAGATTCTTCGTTGTGTTTGCTCCCGGCTATAGTGCAGATGCGTCATCGCTGCCTGCCGGAATTCTATTGTCTTCGCCGCTGTAGTAGACTGTTTCCCCCCAGGGATATCCATCCCACATCGGACTTCCCATGCCCGCATTCGCGAAGAAAGTTTTGCTCATCGGCTGGGATGCAGCCGACTGGAAGATTATCAATCCCCTTCTCGACCAGGGGTTGATGCCCACGCTGGACGATTTCGTCAACCACGGGGTCATTGGAAATCTTGCCACGCTGCGGCCCATTCTTTCTCCCATGTTGTGGAATTCCATCGCCACCGGCAAGCGGCCGGACAAGCACGGCATTCTCGGCTTCATGGAGCCGGACACACAAACCGGCGGCGTCCGGCCGGTCACCAGCACTTCGCGAAAAGTCAAAGCGTTGTGGAACATCCTTACGCAGCGCGGATATAAAACCCACGTCCTCGGCTGGTTCGCGGGACATCCCGCCGAGCCGATCAATGGCGTTTCCGTCTCCGATTTATTTCCTTACGCGGTCGCTCCACTCGACAAACCGTGGCCGTTGCCGCCGGGTTCTGTCTATCCCGAAAAGTTGCGCGACGAATTCGCCAAGCTTCGCATGCATCCCGCCGAGGTGACCGAGGCCGCGATTCTTCCCTGGATTCCTCGCGCCTCCGAAATCGATCAGGAGAAAGATAAGGGTCTGCAATCGTTCGCGAAGATTCTTTCCGAGAACTGCTCCATCCACAACGCCGCCACCTGGATTCTGCAAAACGAGCCGTGGGATTTCCTAGCCGTCTACTACAACGGCATCGATCACTTCTGTCACGGCTTCATGCACTTTCATCCGCCGCGCATGGAAGGGATCATGGAGGAGAAGTTCGAAATTTATAAAGATGTCGTGAACGGCGCCTACCGCTTTCACGACATGATGCTGCAGACCCTGCTCGATCTCGCAGGCCCGGACACGACGGTCGTCATCGTTTCCGATCATGGTTTTCATTCCGATCATTTGCGTCCGCTTGGCATCCCCATGGAGCCCGCGGGTCCCGCGGTGCAGCACCGGCAGTTCGGCATCGTTTGCATGAAGGGAGAGAACATCAAGCAGGACGAGCGCATCTACGGCGCAACGCTGCTCGACGTCACGCCGACGATCCTTACGCTGTTCGGGCTTCCCGTGGGTGAGGACATGGATGGGCGCGTGCTGGTGCAGGCTTTCGAGAATCCGCCGCAGATCACGCGCATTCCCAGCTGGGAGAGTGAAGCGGGCGAATGTGGAATGCATCCCGCCGACCTGCGCATGGATCCCGCCGCGGCGCAAGCCGTGCTTCAACAATTCGTCGCCCTCGGCTACATTCAACCGCTCAGCGAAGATCAGGAAAAAGCGGTGGCTGTCGCCGTGCGAGAGCAGCAATACAATTTGGCGCGCTCCTACATGGACTCGCGCCGTTACAACGATGCGCTGCCAATTTTCGACGAACTGATGCAGAAGTGGCCGGATGAAGCGCGTTTCATGCAGCATCTGGCGCAGTGTTACCTGGCGCTGGGAAAACGGGCCGAAGCGAAGGATCTGCTGCAGAAGTTGCTGGTGCTCAAACCAAAGGTGAGGCCGAAGCCGAAAGAACAAGCCGCTGGCGAGCAGGAACCTGCGGAACACGGAATCGTAACGGATGGAGTTGAGCCGGCCGCAGCTGGTGAAAACGCGGGCCTGCGGGATGAAGCAGCTGTCGTAGAGCGAGGTGCATCGCCGCAAGCCGGAGCTACGGAAGTCGAGCCCCTTGCCGAGGCAGAGCAAGCTGAGCCGAAGCGGCGTCCGTGGGCCGATTTGCTGATGGGCATCATTCAATTCGAAGAAGGCGACATGGACGCGGCGCTTGCCTGCCTGCTCAAGGCCGAGAGCGCCGATCCTCATTTACCAGATCTTCACCTGCGCATCGGCGAAACATATCTTCGGCAGAAGCGTACCGACGATGCCGATCGCGCCTTCCAGCGCGCGCTTGAGATCGACGGCGACAGTCCGGAAGCGCATTTAGGATTGGCCGTGGTGCGACTGCGGCAGCGCCGCAACGAAGAGGCCGCGGAACAGGCGTTGCTCGCCGTGGGCCTGCAACACTTTCTTCCGCTCGGCCACTTTTATCTCGGAGTCGCCCTGGCGCGGCTGGGACATCGCGAGCGTTCCGCGCTGGCGTTTGAAACTGCTCTTAGCATGTTGCCGGGATTGATCGCCGCGCATCGTTGGCTCGCGGCGCTGTATACGCATCCCGGTGGCGACGTGGAAAAGGCCACGCGTCACCGGGAGATTTTCCTGAGGATGAGAAGGCAGCGGCAAACGCAGGTTAAAGCGTAGGGCGATTGCCAGCCCGCGGACTGCGTTGCAGCCCCAAGCGCAGGAAAGCCCCGGTAGTTAACCGGGGCTCTATCTTTGGTACCGGACACCGCCCGCGAAGCAATTCCAGAATAGCCCAGCCTTGGGCGTTGTCAAAGCCCAAGGTGCCAAGTGGCGCGAATCTACTGAATAGCGCTACCGACTTGCGAGAAGACGTTGCCGGCGTTCGAGCCGATCAGGCGGACCGTGCCGACCACGATGACCAGAATGACGGCAAGCATCACGGAATACTCGGCGATGTCCTGGCCTTCCTCATTCGACCCAAGATTCGACCAAAGGTTTGACCAGAGTTTGTTTGCCTGAAGTTTGCTCAAAAAGTTTTTCATAATTCTCCCTTGATTTTCCCTCGCTTACGCTGCGCCCGCCGAGACCTGGTTCATTTGCATGTCGGAGTGAGATATGCCCAGTCCCCACGGATCGCTTTCTTGCGATACCATCTCCAGACCTACCTGATATTCGCCGGAAGCAGGGGAATCTTCGTCCTGATTCTGTGTGCCCAGGAAGCGGGTCCACACCACGCTGAATTCCACGCGGCGAGCCCGGAAGAGGACGACGAGAGTATCGTGCGCCCTGAGCTTGTGGCGGATCGCACCCAGCCGCGCCCCAGTTGCCGTGAGGTCGAGGGTGTGTGCCAGTCCTTCAAACAACGTGCCGGTCGCGTCTTTCCCCCGCACCCGCACCGGTAAAACGCCGCGAGCCCGATTTTGTTGACGCCGATTGATTTTCACTTTAGTGAGTCGCATGAGTTATACAAGCAGTGTGAGGCAAAGCGGGAAGGAGAGGAATAGCCCCGATGTGTGAGGCACAAAGGTGGGGCTTTGGGCCCAAAGGTAACCATCGGCAGGGCAAACCGGCTGCAATGCCAACCAGGTTAGAGTGTCACGCATACCGCCGATCTAATGGGATTCGGCGGTGGCGGCGGCGAAAGCGGAATGCATGGCGTCCATTAGAGGCTGGCCGTGGCCGTTGTAGTCCTGGGAAAGCTCCCACATGAAGACGCCGCCCAGATGACGCTTGCTCAGGGCGTAGTCAACCTTGGCCGACGTGGAGGCCGGATTGTCGTAGGTGATGAAGCCAAACATCGGCGCGTTGGGATTGGTTAGATAAGGTGCGTTCGCGAGATCGTCGAAGTTTTCGATCCACTCGCCGGCCTCGAGCAGGGGCTCGACCTGCGAATAAGTCAGCGACGGAGCACCACCGCCGCGGCAGAGATTGTCATCCGCGCAGAACGCCCACAGGCCGTAGACATCGAAGGCATAGCCGTAGAATGCGGTGCCGAGATTGATCTTCTCGGCAGGCACGTGGAAGGCGGTGAGGAAATTTGTGGCCGAGGTATCGAGGCTGCCTTCCTGGCCGGGATCGAGCGGGCTGAGATAGAGCGGCGAGTTGTGGCCGGCGTGGTTGGTCCAGGCGCCGTGAAAGTCATAGGTCATGACGTTGTAGAAGTCGAGGAGCGGGGTCATGCCGGCGAAATCGTAGACGCCCCAGTCGCCGGGACTGGAGGCCACGGCAGCAGAGATCAGATACTGGCCGGCGGGCATGAGGTTTCGCAGGTCCTGGATGAGCGCGGTGAAGGTGATTGCCTGGGTGTTGGTGTTGGGGACTTCGTAGTCAAAGTCGACGCCGTCATAGCCGTTGGCGATGGCGAAGTCGGCGATGTTCTGGGCGAAAGTGGCGCGGAGCGCGGGATCGGCGTCGATGTAAACGAACTGGCCGGGATTGCCGCTGACGCAGAGTTCGACCTTCACGCCTGCGGCGTGGGCGCTTGAAATCAGCTTCGGCTCGAGAAATCCGTAGGGGATATAGAGCGAGCCATCGAGCTTCGAAGATGGCGCGATGTTCGAGTGGACGATGTGCGTGAGCTGGTCGTAGGGGATGGTGGATGCGTTGTAGGGCGGCGTGTTGAACTTGTCGCTGAACTCGTAGTAGGCGAGGAGGCGCGCGTTGGAGGCGTGGAGTGTTGGAGCCAGAGTGAAAGAAAAGAGCAGGGCGGCGATTGCGGACTTTAGGGTCAGGGTCATGGCGGGGATCCTTTGGACTGCAAGTTTAGGACGGAGGGGCGTGCGGGTCAAGGGCGGCGGCTTGGTTTTCGGGCTTTGATCTGGATCACAATAAAGATTACAGATCGACCGCGGTAAATTCTCTGGAATCTTATAGTTGCGGCGTTTTGGCTGGCTTGAGCCTGGCTAAAATATTGATAACAAGGAAGTTATCGGTAAAATATTCCATTCAAAAGAGTTGTGAATTCGGTTGCGGTTTAAACGTCCTGGAATCATCAGCCCGGCCGCAAAATATTGGATTGGCTGTGGTTATCTTATTGCTATTTTATTGTCAAGGAGCTAATCCGTGTAGGAATAGGATCGCCGGGTTGGGGAGGGAAAGTCAAGGAAATTCTCTGGAATTATGCTTTGAGAAACCCGACATCTTGACGGCGTAGAATTTTGGGTTGAATGTATTGTTGAACTGGACAGCGCCGTAGTGTTTCGTCCGAGCCTGGAAAAGGTGTAGACTTTTTGCAGAGGACTCACATGGAAGCCGCCCGATTTATCGCGATATTTGCAGCCATATTTACAGGCGTACTTGTCTCGTTTTTCTGTTTGTTGATCAGTGTTCTTGATCTAAGCGGAGAACAAAGAAAAGCGGCGCGGGATAAGCGCATGGCTGAGCACAAGCTGGCGGCAAGACTCCTGAGACTCGACATCTGAGCGTTCTGGAGGCTCTGGAGCCTGCCACCGCATCCGTTTTTATCCAGAGCTAGCGGACAAGGTTCCTCTTCCGCTTCGTTTTTTCGCCTGCATTTTCTCCGGAATTCTTCTGCGACCCGCTGATCTAAAGGGATGACTCTATTGCAGCGCTGAAGCGGTGCTCCACCCCAACCACCCCACCGGAAGGCGATCTCCTCGATCTTGATCCAGCAAGGCTCGAGGAAGTCAAGACCAACAGCAAAGTCAAAGGCAAGAACAAAGTCAAAGGCGACGGACAGGAGTGTCCGTCCCTCACGAGCACGCGTAGTGTATAAAAGATAAAGTTATGGCGGAGGCGGCGACAGCGATTACGCGGAGTCCGGCGGAGGTGGTGCGGATGACGCCGGTTTCGCAGGCGGGGAATGGGGTGTGCTACGCGCAGGCGGGCGAGACCTCCATGAGCTCGTTCGATCTGGAGCGGATGATTGCGGCGGTGCCGGCCAAGGCGGCGGGAGCGCTGAAGCGCAAGGCTTATTATTTTGTGCCGCTCACGGTGACGCAGGGGGACGAAGTTCTGATTGCGGACCGCTATGATGTGGCGCTCAGCGACAACGCGGTGTGCCATCGCAATTTGAATCTGGGCGATTCGCAGTGTGTGTTTATCTCGACGCGGCTGATGGACGATAAGTTTTCGGTGGCGTTTGAGTTCTACATTAATGTGGGGCATGCGCTGGTGGAAGCGGCGGGAGTTTCGGCGGAGTTCAGCGAGTTGGCTTGGAAGCAGGTGGAGGCGGGAACGCGCGGGGAGACGTCGCTGGATGCTTGGGAGGCGCGGAAGCTGGCAGTGGCCGGAGGGCCGGAGGCGGAGCGGTTTAAGAACGAATATTTTGAAGCTACGTTTGCGGATACGATTTCGATTTATTTGCTGTCGCTGTATTTGGATGTGGATTACTACGATCTGCGGGAGCGGGATTATCCGCTGCTGGCGCCTGCGGCGCTGGCGGAGCGGTTGCGGAAAGTGGCGGAGTTGTTTCCGGCGAATGCGGGGTTTGAGTTTGCGGTGCTGTACAAGCGGCGGAGTTAGAGGGCGGGCTTTGACTCAGCGCAGGGCGAGTAGGGGCTCTGCGCGGTGGGTGCGGTTAAGGTTTTGACCGCAAAGGTCGCAAAGAACGTCCGCGAAGTTCGCGAAGTCAAAGTGACCGGCTCGGCCCGCTGGTGAAAGCGCGGACTCTGGGGATGGTGCCATAAAGAGCTGGCGGATTTTTCAAACTGCATTCCTCGCGCGGCATCACTACGCATCTGAAGAGGGCACGAAAAAAATCATTTCGTAGCCAAAAGCAAACCTCGGGCGCTAAAGCGCAGACTCGTTTCAGACGACGTAACGGCACGACTGAAGGCGTGCCCTTCCCGAACCCGCCGAACGGGTGCTCCTCTTAGAAAACTTGGATGGCTTACAATCTTGCTGCCATGACGGTATCCGTTCGATCCTTCGCGAAGATTAATCTTGGGCTCCGCATTGGCGCGGTGCGCGGGGATGGATTTCACGAACTGCTCACGGTGTATCAGACGATTGGGCTGCACGACATTTTGCGCGTGAGCTTGAACCGTGGGAGTGGGATTGAGATTCGGTGCGAGGATGAGAGGGTTCCGAGGGATGAATCGAATACGTGTTATCGCATTGTAGAAAAGGCGATGCGGACATTGCGGGGCAAGGGGCGCGTGCGGGTTGAGATTGAGAAGCGGTTGCCGGTGCAGGGCGGGTTGGGAGGGGCGTCGGGGAATGCAGTGGCTGCGCTGCTGGGGCTGGAGCGGGTGCTGAGGAAAAAGTTGTCGGCGGAGCGGCGGTTGGAGATTGCGGCGGAGGTGGGATCGGATTTGCCGCTGTTTCTGGTGGGTGGAACGGTTTTGGGAGTGGGGCGGGGGGAGCAGGTTTATCCGCTGGAGGATTTGCCGGCGATGGGTTGTGTGGTGGTGACGCCGGAGGTGGGAGTGTCGACGCCGAAGGCGTTTGCGGAGTGGGATCGGCGGGCCCGGGGGCTAAAGCCCGAGGCATCTCAGGTCTTTAACGCGGCGCTGAAGCGCCGCTCTTCCACGGTCGGGTTGGTGACCGATCCAGCCACTAGCAGTGCCGGGCTTCGCCCGGCTGGACAGCCGGGGGCGGCTGTCCCCACACGGAACCGGATAGCTACGACCGCAGCGGCTACCCATACAGAGGCCCGGATACAAATGGCGACAGCAGGAACTATCCCGACACGGGCTTCGGCTGGTGACGGATTGACGACTGCGGACGCGTCCGATAGAATGGTTGGGCTTGGCTGTGAGATGTCGGCGTGGCTGGGCGAGAGTTTCTCCGGTGCTCCTTTTGAAAGGGGCCGGGCCGAGAATCCACTTCTCGCGCTTGTCCGGGCCGGGATCAAGAACGACTTTGAAGAAGTCGTCTTTCCTGAATATCCCGAACTGAGTGAGGCTAAGAGTGCGCTGGAGCGCGCGGGCGCGAAGTATGCGTCGCTGTCGGGCTCCGGGTCGTCGGTGTATGGATTTTTTGCGTCGCAGCCGGCTGCGAGCGCCGCGGCGGTGAAACTTGGCAGGCAGGGGTGGGCGGCGCAGGCGACGGTTACGCTGACGCGGCAGAAATACTGGAAGAGAGTTTGGGTTTGATTCTGGGTCTGGTGGCGGTCAGGTAAATTTTTGATTGTTGATTTCTGATTGTTGATTGACAATGAGAGGGCTGATTGAAAATCGGGTTTCAGTCAGACATCTAAAACCAACAATTTTTTTACTGGGCCGTCGACTAATGGTAGGTCAAGTGCCTTTGGAGCACTTTGTCTAGGTTCGAATCCTAGCGGCCCAGCCAGGAAATCAGCTTTTAGCTCTTAGCCTTTAGCTCTT
>Ga0302319_10001699_pt1 | contig 48929 bp, 38 predicted proteins | sample Bog_T0_2_FD_203319 | JGI IMG/M metagenome (GOLD analysis project Ga0302319, IMG submission 203319) | Peat permafrost microbial communities from Stordalen Mire near Abisko, Sweden - Bog_T0_2 | ecosystem: Environmental > Terrestrial > Soil > Wetlands > Peat | place: Sweden: Abisko, Stordalen Mire... | reverse complement strand
AACTGGGGCCGCTGACCAGCAAAGGTTCTGGCGTCATCACCATCGGCAATGTGGGCGGGGCTGTGATTCCGCCGCTCTTCGGCGCGTTGGCCGTCGCCATTGGCTATCAGCACGCCTTCATTCTGCCGATCATCTGCTATGTCTATGTTGCGTATTATGGGTTGTCAGGATACAAGCCCACGCGCGCGGTGTAGGGCTGGCGTCCCAACTCCGGAGTACGTGCGCTGATGTCGATTGACAGATTCGGGTTGCTATCCAGCAGCCTGGCTGTGCTCTCGTCAATCGAGACTGAGCTTGTGGAAACGGAGCAATCACACCGCCGCTGCGGAATCTATAACTTCTGCGATATGCCAGATTGTCTTCTGCCGCGGTGGCGTGATTGCGTCAAACGCAGATCACTTCGATGCCTGCCGACTTAAGCGTTTCCATATCTTCGTCGCCGAGCTGGTCGTCGGTAATGATGGCGTGGATGGCTGCGGGTGGCACAATTAGCGCCAGGCTGCGGCGGCTGAACTTTGTGGAGTCGCAAACGGCTACAACGCGCCTGGCTGCGTTGACCATGGCGCGGTTCACTCGCGACTCGAGTAAGTCCGGAGTTGAAGGCCCGGCTGTTGTATCGAATCCATCCACGCCGAGAAAGAGAATGTCGGCATGCATCGAGCTCAGAACATCCTCGGCCAGGGGACCCGCTAAGGAAAGAGAATTCTTGCGCAGTGTCCCGCCCGTCACGATAACTTCAAAGTCGGTGCCTGCCAATTCGCTGGCGATGTTCACGGCGTTGGTGATGATCGTAAGGTGCGAAAAGCGCCGCAACTCGCGAGCGATGGCTGTGGTCGTAGTTCCCGAGTCGAGAAGAACGCACATGCCCTCTTCTACCAATGAAGCGGCTGCTGCGGCAATGCGCTGCTTTTCCTTGAGCTGTTTCTGCTCCTTCTCTCCAAGAGAAGGATCCAGCAGCGCGCTGCCCTGTGCGGAGAGCGCTCCTCCGTGTGTGCGCTTCACCAGTCCTTTCGACTCAAGATAGTCAAGATCTTTGCGGATCGTTATGCGCGAGATGCCAAGCGACTCAGAGAGTTCCGACACCAGGACGCGTCCCTCACGCTGAATCTTCACGAGCATGTGCTGGCGGCGCTCATCGATCAGCATATCGCTTCCATCTGTCGTAATAGGTTTCATGTTTCCTATCCCAAAGAATCGTTTCTTATCATACCCGAATCTGACGTGCGGGATTGCTGAAGTTAGGGGCGTGGAAAGGCATAGATCGCTTCTCCGTGCCTCATCTCTTTGGTGGATCATCACGCTGTAACTCGAGGCTGGAACCCGGCGCATAGCATGGCGATAACAAGATGAACGTCTTCGATCATGGTCATCCTCTCAGCGGACGTCAGCCAATAGCTTCTCGTCCATACTGGAGTCGCGGAAGGATTCTGTGCGCCCCTGGACGCAGGGTTGAGAGATCCGCGGTACGGTTGTAGGCTATCCTGTGCGAGTGCAATAAAGTGCCGCGGCAGTGCGCGCCGAATGTATGTTTTCATCGTTTTTGGACGGGGGATGCGATTTGAGGCCAGATCAGATAGAGATTCGTTTCGTAGAGAACTATTCGCCGCAGGACCGCCTGAATCTTGCTGGCGGCGATAGCGATCCGGCCCAGACGGCCAGCTATCACCTGCAATGGCAACCGAAAACGCAACATGTGCTCATCCTTGAAAATGGAATCGCTGTGGCTCACACAGGGCTGGTGAAGCAGACGGTTGCGGCAGGCGAACGTCTGGTCACAGTAGCCGGAGTTGGCGGAGTGCTCACCCGGCCGGATTGCCGAGGAAGGGGATTTGGTCAAATAGCCATGCAGAAGGCGGAAGAGTTTGCACAGCAATGCCTGATGGCGGACTTTGGGATGCTTTTTTGCAGAGCCGAAATGTGTGCGTGGTATGAACGGTTGGGGTGGTCGCAGATTTCCGATCCAGTCTGGATCGACCAGCCCGAAGGGTGCATTCGAGCTCCGTTACCTGTCATGGCGAAATGTTTTGGCCAGGAGAGTTGGCCAGGCGGGACGGTACGGCTGGGGTGTTTTCCCTGGTGATTCCAGTTGCCTTCCTTTTCTTTCGTAAATGGCATTGCTCCAGGTCTTACGTTGCAATAGTAAGGATTACGGGGACGAGAATGGGAAAGGGTAAGTTGAAATTGAACGAATCCAAGGGGACAATTGACAGCGAGCCGGAGCTGGAGGTCTCCGCTACAGATGCACCACAGGACGGAATGATGGCGGAGGAGAGGCGAACGCAGATCCTTCAGACTGTGCGCAGCGCGGGCCGTGTGAAGGTGAACGAACTCGCCAGCCGCCTCAGCACTTCGGCCGTCACCATCCGCAACGATCTGAATGAACTGCATCAGCGCGGCCTGGTGCTGCGCTCGCATGGGGGCGCGGTGCTCCCAGGCACGATGCTGCGCAAATCGCGCGTCCACGAGCGTCTGAAGACGCACTCCGACGAGAAGCGGCGCATCGGCGCCATGGCGGCCACGTTGATTAACGATGGCGAGACCACCATCCTGGATTCAGGCACAACCACGCTGGAAATCGCACGCCAGATCAAGAAGAAGCAAGGACTGCAGATCATCACCAACGGGGTCAACATCGCAGCCGAGCTGCTGGACGCGCGCGACGCGGAAGTATTCATCGTTGGGGGCACGGTGCGGGGAGAATCAGCGTCGATCAGTGGACGTTTCACTGAAGAAATGTTCGACCAATTCTCCGCCGACAAGCTGTTTCTCAGCGGAGCTGGGTGCGACCTGGACTTCGGAGTCAGCGGGGCAAACCTGGAAGAAACCATGGTAAACAGGGCCATGTTGCGGATATCGCGCGAGATTATCCTGGTTGCCGACGCCAGCAAGTTTTCCAAGCGCAGCATGACGCGCATTGCTCTCTTTTCAGAGATCGACACCGTCATAAGCGGCACCAGTCTCGATCAGGAAATTCAGGAGAAGCTGCGTTCGCTGAGCTGCAACCTGATTTTGGTGTAGTAGGCGCAGTCTGCAGTAATATTCGCGCGCAATTTGACGCTCTCTTTTAACGAAACGCCCGCCCGTCTACGCGACGTCTGACGGCACCTCGAAGGTGACCAATTCGGAGCGGAAGCCACGGGTGCGAATGGCTCCGTAAGTGATGCCGGTGGCCATCCATACAAAGCCCAGCACCTTGGCCGGAGGGCTGAGATTCCACCAGATGAAGCCGCAAATCAGGAAACCCAGGGCGGGCGAGACGAGACCGCTCAGATTGCCGCCGCTGGCCTCGGGGTCGCTCTTCTTGAGCCGCCAATGATGAACGAAGGCCGCGGCGTTCACGCCCATGAAGGCGATAAAAGCGCCGAAGTTGAGACACTGCGCGCCGATCTCGTAAGCGCCTCCACCGAGGCGGTTGGCAAAGAATTCGAGCAGGCCGGCTCCGGCAAGCGCAAACGCTCCCACCGCAATAATGTTGTTGCGGGGGACACGGTGCTTGGGCTCGATGACGCCGAAAAATGATTTGGGAAGCGCATTGCCGCGTCCCATGCCGTAGAGCAGGCGTCCGGCCGCCAGTTGCGAGCCCATTCCTGAACCCATGTTGGCGACAAGCAGAGTGAAGTTGACGATCTGAAAGAGCACCAGGCCGCCGGCTTTGCCGCTGACCAGCGCAAAGGCCGACTCGACGTTATCGCTGGAAAAGGGCTTCGATCCCCAGATGAGTTGCGCCGCGTAAACTTCCAGCCCGGAAAGAAGGCCGGTGATGAGGCAGACCAGAACCGTGGCCAGCAGAATGTTGCGGCGCGGATTGCGGACCTCTTCAGAGAAGGTGGAGATGGCGTCGAAGCCGATGTAAGTGAGCACGGCGACCGAGGTTCCGGCAAAGATGCTTGTGGTATGGAAATTGGCCGGATCGTAGAAGGGATGAGTGAAGAATCCGGGATCGTAATGCATATGCCAGACCGTGCGGATGACGCAGCCGAGGAAGAGCAGCACAACAATCACCATGCCGGCGCAGAGAGCTTCATTCAACTGCGCCGAAGTCTTGATGCCGCGCAGATTCATCCACGTGAAGAAGGCCGCGAAAAAGATAATCCAAACATAAAAAGAGAGGCCCGGAAGGATATTCATTGCGGCCTTGGCGCAGAAGGCTGTGCAGATGAGCGGATTAATCAGATAATCCATCACCATGCCCCAGCCGACAACGTAGCCGAGCGCGGAGTGCATCTCCTGGCCGACGTAAGTGTAGGCCGAGCCGGCGCTGGGATAAACGCGCGCCATGCGGCCATAGCTGATGGCCGTGAAGAGCATGGCGATCATGGCGAGAAGGATGGTGGTGACAACGTGGCCATGGGCCTTGTTGCTGATGACGCCGTAGATGCCCATGGGCGCGGTCGGCTGGATGATGACCATGCCGATGATGATGAGATTCCAAAGGCCAAGCGTGCGGTTGAGACCGATGGCCCCATTGACAGAGGGCGCGGATGCGGCGTTCGTTTGGCTCTGCTCGGTCACAACGAGGCTCCTGAGAAAAATGATCCTTCCATCTTTATGATGGCGACGGCTGGAGCGAGTGGAAGCTGGGCCAGCAACAAAGTTCGTTCGCGCACCCTTCCACTCCTGGACCCGCTCCTACCGGCCTGCGGACACCGTTTCGCGGGGAGCCGCCTGATGAATCTTAACGCCCTGCACCACCCGGTTAATTACACCGGTTGGACTGGGATTGTCTGGGTTCAGTCCAATACGCAAGCTCAGATGATATCCGAGCAACTGCGGGCCTACGATCTCATACGGGGTCCGCAGAGCGTCGTTTTCCTGCGGGGCTATGGCGGGGATGACCTCGTCGAATAGACCTTCCGAATCGACTGGGTCCGCGATTCCGATCAAGTATCCAATCTTCTTCGAACGAAGCTCATGGATCAGATCTGCCTCATACAAGCGGCGCACCGGATCGCTGGACAACAAACACAGAACCAGCGTGTCAGGTTGCACGAATGACATCGGGCCATGCCGAAGCCCAAGATAAGTCTCCGTGACGACGGGGAATTGGCCGGCGGTCATCTCGAGAGTTTTCAGCCCAGCTTCGCGCGCCCAGCCGAGCGAGGGCGAAGAGGACAGAACTACGATCCGGTCGCGGGTACGAGCCGCGGCGCGGCGACATGCCTGATCGATGTCGGGCAGCAATGCCGTCGCGCGCTGGCTGAACTCATCCACCTTGGCCGCTACCGCATCCGGCTGGGCCAGAGCAATTCCGGCAAGCACCAGATTGGAGAACGCGCTGGTCATCACAAGACTATGGTCATTGGTACGCGGGTCGAGGACAATAAGCCCCTCAAGCCCCGTGCGAGATAACTCGCCGTCTTCATTGCAGACGATCGCCAACTGCAGAATGTCAGGCCGAAGTGCGCGAATACGCTCGACAACAGCCGCACTCTCCGGACTATCGCCCGACCGGGCCAACGAGATCACAGCGTCCACATCGAATAAGTAGCGTTCAGTATCGACCAACAGGTCGGTAGTGGGAACGGCAACTGCGCGGGGCCACGCCATTGCAACCGCGCTTGCCGCATAGGCCGAGGTTCCCGCTCCTGTCGCGAGGACGCGAGCATGTTGGAGCTTCACTGGCAGTTGCATCCGCTCCGATGCGGAACGAACAGCTTGCACAGTTGTCGGCCAAAGAAGAGGCTGCCGGAGAATCTCCTGCAAGGTGTATTGGGGGGCGGCGTGGTGACTGGCTTCCGCGGGCATACTCAAAGCTTCTGACATATAAACTCCATTCCCTGCAGGGACAATTTCAAAGCAGCGGACGATGTTTTTCCGCGAATAAATCGAATACGAAACACTACGGAAGCATATATCCACATTACGCAACCGTCAAGTCTTATCATACGACAAATATCGAAACAATGCGGAAAACGCTCGATCCAAAGGTAAAAACCCGCCAGTGTTTCCGCTGTTGCGGTTTCAACCTGGGGCAAGCTCGGCGCTAGGCAGAACAAATGACGAGACTTCTGATCTGCGGAATTACGCTCCGCGCGACCGCGCCCGGAGGCCGGTACTCGTAGATTGGCATGACAGGCGAAATATGCCCGCGAACTTTCATCGCGCCAGAAGCGCACCCGCTGAAACTCGCGTTATAAAACGTATCTTATTGATTATAATACTGTTCATCGCGTACAATTGGCGGTTTCGCAGGCCGACGGCAGCGATTTTCACAACCGGCGCCCGTCCGTTACCAGTTCTTCCAAATTTTCTCTAAATTTACTATTGACACAAAATGATCGAATCCGTAATATAGCGAAACATGAAGTCGGCTTGCTATTAGCTTCGCATAATCGAAGTCGTAATTGTTCGAAGCAATCTGACAGCGCCAGGGGCGAGGCAAACTGACAGCGATATGGGAAACTCTCAAGTCGGGGCGATTTTCACCGGTCCGACGGCGCGGGTTGCCTGACCTTCAATCGGAATGGTTTCATCACTGATCAACTGAAATCGACAGGAGGCGTCGGAATGTTAAAGAGCATCTGTAGACTATGCGCGCTGTGTTTCGCGTTGCTGATCTTGGCCAGCTATCCTCTCGCGGCGCAGCGAGATACTGCCACTCTCGAAGGCCGGATTGTCGACGTAACCGGAGCTGTTGTCGCAAACGCCTCCGTCACGGCCACAAATACAAGCACAAATTTCAGCTACCACGCAAAGAGCGATGGCGAGGGAGCCTGGACCATCAGTCCCGTCCGCATCGGCTCATACCAAATTACTATTTCCGCGGTTGGCTTCAAGCAAACCGTCACCGGTCCAATCACGTTAGACGTGCAGCAACGTCAACGCGTGGACGCAACGCTCCAACTGGGTGAAGTCACACAACAAGTGGTGGTCAACGACATCGCGCCGCTCCTTGAGACCGACTCTTCCGAAACCGGCCAGGTCATCAACAGCGAGGCCATGGTGGGCTTTCCGCTGAATGGCCGCAATCCGGTTCAACTCGCGCTGCTTACTGTAGGTGTGACCGTAAGCGAGCCAGGCGCGCGTGACTCCGGCGGTTTCGGCTTCAGCGCCAGCGGCTCGCGCTCTCTGGACAATAACTTCCTTCTCGACGGTGTGGACAATAATTCGAACCTTCCTGACCTGCTGAACGAAGCGAATTACGTCTCGATGCCCCCGCCCGACGCGCTTCAGGAATTCAAGATCGAAACGGGCAATTACGATGCCGAGTTTGGCAGGGCCACAGGAGCAATCGTCAACGCAACCACTAAGAGTGGAACCAATGCGTTCCATGGATCGGCCTATGAGTTTCTGCGGAATCAGATGTTCGATGCGATGAATTATTACGACACAACGCTCCCGCCATACCACCAGAATCAATTTGGCGCAACATTCGGCGGTAGATTGATTAAAGACAAGTTGCTCTTTTTCGTGGATTACCAGGCCTTGCGCATCAGTGAGGCGGTTACTAGCACCGCAACTGTCCCAACCGCGGCGCAGCGGGGTGGCGACTTCTCGGACCAACTGGACCTGACCTCTCCCACAGGCGTTAACGACTGCAATGGAGTGCCGACATATCAGGGCGAGATCTTCGACACGACCAAGACCCAACAACCGCAAAAGAACGTATTCTGTGGAGTTCCGTTCGGCTATGTCGGTGGCGTCCCGAGCAATAAAGTTCCGAACTCGAGTACCGACGCCCTTGGTCTTAAGCTCATTCAACTCTTCCCAACTCCGACTCCGAATGTCAATGGAATTGGTTATAACTACGTGTCCAATCCAATCACGGCGGAAAAGGAGCAGCAGGGAGATGTCCGGATAGACCAGGTAATCTCCAGCCGTGATACGGCATTCTACCGATTTAGCATGAGCAGCGATCCGAAGACCATTGGTTCACCCTACCCCGGCATTGCAGACGGAGGCGGTTTCTTTGATGGTATTCAGCAAATCACTGCCTATAGCGGAGCCGCCAGCGAGGCTCATGTCTTCTCGCCGCATAAGGTGAATGAAATTCGTTTTGGCGCTAACCGGCTCAAAACCAGCAGATTTCAGTTCAATTCCGGCGAGGACGTGGCGGCCACTGTCGGCTTTCCAGGCGTCCCGTATGTCGCCGGCAGCAACAACGGCGGATTGCCCCAGTTGACCTTCACCGACTCATCCAACCTCGGATCCGCTCTCTTCCTGCCCGCAATCGAGAGGCAGACGACGTTCATGCTCTCGGACACTTTTACACTTATCTCCGGCAACGACACCTGGAAATTCGGCGGAGAGATACGTCCGGAGCACTTTTCCATCTACGAGCCGGCATACCCTCGCGGCTTCCTGAGCTTTAGCCACACTTATACGGATAATGCAGGCCTTTCCGGAACAGGTGGAAATAGCCTGGCGGATCTGCTCACGGGGCAGGCGAGCGGCGGCAACATCAACAACCTCAATAATATTGATTACTACCGCAGCACTTATGCCCTCTTCCTGCAGAACGACTGGCGGGTTTTCCCAAAACTCACTTTGAATCTGGGCCTCCGCTGGGAGTATTTCTCGCCGGTGCTCTCGAAGAATAACGCGCAATCGAACTTCAACATCGTCACCGGAAATCTGGATATACCGGCAAGCAGTAACGTAAGTTTGACTCCCACCATCGCCTCGATTCTCCCTGTAAACCACCATGCCTCGAACGCTCTGATAAGTGCCGACCACAAGGACTTTTCGCCTCGCATAGGCATAGCCTACAGCCCGACGAAGCGCCTAGCCGTTCAAACTGCATTCGGTGTCTTCTTCAATGGCGATGAAGCGGGTCCATACAGCAATCCAAGTCCAGGCTTCAATCCCCCGTACTTTATCACTCAAACCTTTGCCGCACCTTGTGGCCTGCCTTCCTACACTGGTGCGCCAAGCGGCGTAGACTGCTCGGTCCCAGATTTGGGCGCCCTTGCTAATGGATTTCCCGCAAATGCGTTGGTGGATCCAAATACTCCAACTCTGTTTTCCCTCCAGACGAACCTTCGCATGCCCTATGTCATGCAATGGCACCTCACAACCCAATATCAATTGACGAATACGATGATGCTTGACGTGGGCTATATCGGGTCCAAGAGTAACCGTTCCTACATCTATCTCAACGGCAATCAGGCTCAACCGACTTCCGACCAAAGCGCTCCATCCGCCCCGAGGCGCCCATGGTCAAACATAGATGCGTCGATAGGCTATCTGACGTCATTTGGATTAGCAAACTACAACAGTTTGCAGTCCTCGCTGACGCAGAGACTGAGCCACAACCTGGAGTTCGTCGTCAACTACACCTACAGTAAAGCGCTAGGAAACGCAACCAACGCGGATCTTGGCTCCCAAAACAACGACGGCTTCCGGAACAGCCTATACCCTAATGCGGAGCACGGACCCTTGGATATCGATGTGCGCCAGCGCTTTGTGGCAAGTTATCTGTATGACTTGCCGTTCGGTCCAGGCCAGCGCTTTGCGACAAAGATTCGGGCAATTGACCAAGTGCTTGCTAACTGGAACTGGTCAGGCATCCTTACCCTGTCGACGGGTGGCTGGTTCACGGTCACGGATGGAAATAGCGACTTTGCCAACTCCGACGGGCAGCAACGGCCTGATTATGTTCCCGGTGTCAAGGCGACATCGAAGCCATGCATCCCAGGCACGTTTTTCAATACCTGTGCGTTTCAAAACCCAGCTCTTGGATCTCTGGGTAACGTACAAATCAACAGCCTTCAGGGGCCAGGAGAGAAGAATGTGGACTTTGCGCTCTTGAAGAAGATTTCTCTGGGCGGGGTCAGGAGTCTGGAACTCAGGGCTGAAGCATTCGATGTCTTCAATCATCCAAACTTTGAGTTTGCCGCGCCGGGTCCCCAGAATTCCATCAATTCGACCATCATGGGAACGCCGAGTTTTGGATACCTGACGGGAGCGCAAGATCCCAGGCTTCTTCAGCTTGCTGCGAAATTCGTTTACTGAGGACGTATACTGCTTGCGGCCCGGTTCGATGTACGAACCGGGCCGCTACTATGTGAATTGTGAGTTATGCTACATCGGAACGAAGGAGTTGACATGAAGCAATTGTGTAGATGGAGCGTATACACTGCGCTGGCGGCAGCTTTGGCAGTCTGCGGCAACACCGCGCTCGCGGGTCAGCAAGCGTCCGCGGTGCTGAAAGATAAAACGCCCGTTTCCGGCTCAATACAAGGAAAATCTTTGTCGGTGGCTGTCCACTCCGACGGGTTTTACTCCATCGCATCCTCAGGCATCCCGGGTATCGTGATGCGTTCCGACGTAGAAGCCGACGTAGACTCTCATGCCCTGCGCTCCTCGGCATACCCGCAACATAATACATTGCAATCCGAGTTCAAAGATGAATTTGGTTCAGGAACTAAGTTAGTTGTAACTCACACTGGCCTTTCGGGCGCGCCGGATCTGGTCTGCACCCTAAGGCTTTATAAAAACCAATCTTGGGGCGATATAGAAGTCAAGGTGGTGAATTCAACGGATCGAGCGATCCATGTTCAGGCGATCCGCAGCATCCATGCGACGGATGCTCCAGTTATAAGCCTCGGTGGGCCGGCTTCCGCGGACCGCATCCTGTCTGATAGCTATAGTGAGGATCGTCCCCAGCTTGCAATTCGCGATCTTGGTGCAGCTCCAGAGGGAATGCACCGAGGGGTGGGAAGCCAGCTTATCTATAACCGCCAAAGCGGCGAAAGTCTATTCGTCGGCGCTCTCACATCCGACAGGTTCCTGACGATCTTTCATCTCAAAGAGCAACCTTCGGGCTCTAACGCGCAGATCCTTTCTTACGAGGCCGTCGCGACCGGCACGACTGAGATCATGAAAGGCGAGTCTCTCAGGGAATCGCCTGCATCCGAACAGGTGGAATTGAGCTTAAGTGTGAAGCCCGGCGATAGCCTTTCGTCTGAGCGCCTCATGTTCGCTGTGGGAAACGACTACCATGCCCAACTGGAGCAATATGGCCGAACAGTCAAGCTGCTACATAAGGCGCGCGTAAGTACCTCCACTCCAATCGGGTGGTGGAGCTGGACTGCTTATTACTTTGGGCTCAATGAGGGAGCGGCTGTTACGAATGCTCAGTGGCTGTCCGAAAATCTAAAACAAATTGGGTATAACTACTTTCAGATCGATGAGGGATACCAATATGCGCGCGGTGAATACACTACACCGGACGCAAATCTCTTCCCTCGCGGAATAGCGTACGTTGGAGATGAGGTGCGCCGCAATGGCTTAAGATTTGGGGTCTGGACGGCGCCATTCGAAGTATCCGAACGCGCGTGGGTGTTTCAAAATCATAAGGAGTGGTTGCTGCATAACTCCGCTGGGCAACTTATTCACATTGGTCACGTCACTGAGCAGAACGATCCGCTGTATGTCCTGGATACAACTAACCCCGGCGCTCAGAATTACCTGAGGCATACGTACAGCACGCTTTATAACTGGGGCGTTCGCTTTATCAAAATGGACTTCATGGACGACACGGCCGTCGAAGGTTCTTACTATCGCCCCAACACGACAGCCTTGGAGGCGCAGCGGATCGGCCTCGAAATCATCCGAAGCAGAGTTGGCGATGATGTGGTTCTTGATAAGGACGGCAGCCCGATGCTCAATCCTGTTGGGATCGTAGATGCGGGGCGCATCTCACAGGACACGGGACATACCTTCGATGCCACCAGGGACGCTGCATCCGGCATTGCCGCACGCTACTATATGAATCGCAATTTCTTTATCGCGGACCCGGATGCGTTCACCGTTTCTAAGCAGACCGTAGATGACCAGTCTTGGCACAATAGACGGCGCCCACTCACCTTGGACGACGCAAAAGTGTCGATAGCGCTTTCTGCGGTATCAGGAGGTATGTTCGAAATTGGCGACGATCTTCCCACTCTGGGAGCTTCCCCGGAGCGGCTGTCTCTGGTGAAGAACACGAGCCTGATTGACATGGCCCGTCTTGGTCGAGCATCTACGCCCATTGATCTGATGACGTATGCACCCGTTGATCGGCAGCCAAGTGTCTTTCTGCTGAGAGAAACTGCGCGCCAGTCGATTCTCACCATTTTTAACTGGACTGACGAGAAGCGTACGCGCCCCATAACTCTTGCGAGTCTTGATCTGAAGGAGCCGGCTAAGTATCAAATAGTAGATGTCTTCGGCGATCAAAGCTGCTGTAACATTTCTTCTGGCGCGATCGATCTGGTTCAACAACCCCATTCTGTCAGCATGCTCAAGCTGATCGATAACTCCATTCCCGCAATCCAGCCTTCAGTTGAATTACAGTTGCCGGCCAGCGCAAAGGCGGGAGAGACCATAACCTTCGGGGCGGAAGCATCGCTCTCGGAAGCGCCAGTACTTACATGTCACTGGGAATTCGGAGATGGATCAAGCCGGGATGGCATGAGGGTGCAGCACGCCTATACTCACGCAGGCGAGTACGACGTGCATGTAACCGTAACGGGTCTGGATGGAATCACTAACTCCATGACCACCAAGGTATCGATTTCCGGCAACGTCTCAACGCGTTTCGTGCCATCGGATAAGCGGCGCCCGGAATGAGGGGACCGCGCACTCCATTGCGTAAGGAAAAGCCGGCGAGTATAAGCCCGGCCGGTAAAATACGGGCTTGTAGAATCTAGTTAGATCGACAGAAATGTTGATCGCGGTCTCATCGTTTTCCATCGACTGTAAAGGTCGAGTTATACGCGGTGATAACTCGCTCCGAAGATCTTCATCACGTAAGCCCTTCACACCTTGATGAAGATATTCTTCCGGTAGAGAACCCACACCGGAATAAAACAAAACGCAAGAATAGAAACCGAGTAAGCAAACGCGGCCCAGCCGGGATCGGGAATGTGCGCGAAGACGTGGACAAAGATCCAGGCCAATACATTTGTCCGTTGTCCGCCGGCCGTGAAAGGAACGTTATAGAGGCCGTTAGTGGCCAGTTCGCTGAACATGTAGGCAGCAATGGCGTTTGATCCCAGCACGAGCCAAGGCCAGGTCCAGCCCTTGCGCCAGCCACGCACATCGGCAGCCCAAAACGCCAGCGCGAGCACAGTCAGAGACCAACCGGCTGCCACCAGCACATAAGAACTGGTCCACAGGTTTTTATTGAGCGGGAACCACATCGACCAGAAGTAGCCTGTGGCCAGGCAGGCCAGTGCCCCGCCAGCCAATCCCAACGCCTTGGCGACGAGTGGCTTACGCGCGCGCAACCACAGGCCGGTCAACAACCCAAGCAGTGTGGTTCCCAAGGCAGGCAAGGTGCTAAGCAGTCCCTCGGGGTCGCGCAGATTATGGGGGTCCAGTACGCCAGGGCCTGGCCACTCCAGATAGAGGTGATGGGGCATGACGGCGCGGTCGATCCACGAGACCATGTTCATGCTTTGATCCATGAAGGGAATATCCCGGCCTGGCATCCCTGCGCCGGGCACGGGAACCCAGCGCAACAGAATCCAGTAGCCCGCCAGCGCCGCCACGAGCGCCGCGACTTTGGTCCATACGCGCTTGTCCCACAGGTAAAAGAGACCGACCAGAAGATAACAGAGAGCGATGCGCTGCAACACGCCATAAAAGCGCAAGTGAGCCAGTTCGAAGGTTGGAAAGCCGTTGACCACTACGCCGAGCAGGAAGAGAGTTGCGGCCCGTCGCACGGTGTGGAGTGCCAATTGAGCGCGTGTGGCGCCGCGGGCCAAGCGGGCGTCGAAGGCATATGCTATCGAAGCTCCCACCACAAACACAAATGTCGGAAAAACCAGATCAGTGGCCGTCAGGCCATTCCATTGGGCGTGATTCATGAAGCCCCACGAGCCGGAGCCCCCGTTGTTGTTCACCATAATCATGAAGGCGATGGTGATGCCGCGCAGCACGTCCAGCGACAGCAGACGCTGGACGGGTGCCGGCGCTAGCGAGGGGTTAGTCATCGGGTCTTTCACTCCGCGGATTTCCACGTCTCATCATAGCTCGCCACGGAGCAGACACAGTTGTTGAAACGCGCTCTGCCGGCATTTCCATACTTGTTTGAATTTCCGCCGGAGAGGGTTTCAGACTTGTTCTAAGTTACAGATTCTAATGGTGGGCGCTGCAGGATTCGAACCTGCGACTTCCACCGTGTGAAGGTGGCACTCTACCGCTGAGTTAAGCGCCCGTATTGCGACCTCTGGCGAGGCTGGCAAAGTGACAAGCCAGTAGGGCATCCTGTACGTTAGAGTAACACCAGCGGGGCTTTACGGCCAACTCAGGCGGCCACATCCGGCCAGCCGGAACCCGCGACCTAGCGAACGATGCGCTGGAATTCCAGATCAATCCGGCCAGCAGCCGATTCCGCCTCTGACGGCGAGGCCATCTTGTGCCCGGTTCCAGGGCTGGCCGGTCCGGCTTCGCGCACCTTTGGCCTTCCAGCAAGGGGCCTTGTGCCCGTGTTGGCCAGGACCGGTGGCAACCGCCCAGGCGCGCGTGCAGACCAACCTGCGGACGGAGATTCCAACCCGGGAACCGCTCCTTTGGCGCAACATTCCGGCCCGGATGGGGTTTCAGAAGATATGGCAACCCTGGTCCTGGACAACCCGCTTTTGGGAGCGGACCCGGCTGAGCGGCCGGACCGGCAGCCAGGAGCGCCCGGCGGGTTGAATCCTGTCAGCCTCGATCCCTCCAGCGATGCGGCCATCATGCTGCGCGCGGCCGCGGGCGACGAAGCGGGATTCAGCTATCTGGCCCAGAAGTACCACCGGCCCATCATCCACTTTCTTTTCAGGATGGTGCGCAATCAGGCGATTGCCGAAGAGTTGGCGCAGGAGGTATTTCTGCGCGTTTACCGCTCACGGGAGAGCTACCGGGCCGAGGCCAAGTTCACCACCTGGCTCTACCGGATTGCCACCAACCTGGCGGTGAACCACGCGCGCGACACCCGCCACGAACGGGCCGCGCGAAATGTTTACCTGGATGCTCCGGACGAGGAAACCGGCACCACGCCGGATGTGGCCGACGAGGGGCTTTCGGCGGAGCAGAGCCTTCTGCGTGCAGAGCGCATGAAGGCTATTCGCACGCATGTAATGGCTCTGCCGGAACGGCAGCGGATGGCCGTTTTGATGCACAAGTATCAGGGAATGGATTATCGCGAGATCGGTGAGGTGCTGAAGTTGAGCGAGTCCGCGGTCAAGTCGCTGCTCTTCCGCGCTTACCAGACGCTCAGGGATAAGTTGAAGGAATTTGTTTGAGCTAGTTTGTTTGATCTGGATTGATTGAAAGGTCAAGAGCCGGCCGTAACCGGCGGAAACTGGGGTGGTACCGATGCAACGGACCAACAAGAATTGCGCGGAAATGGAAGCGAAGCTGGCAAGCCTGCTGCTTGATCCGGCCGCTGCGCCTGCCGCTTTACCGGCCAAGCTTCAAATGCATCTCGCCGAGTGTGACCGCTGCCGCCGCGAGTTGGATGAACTGCGGGCGACCATGGCGCTCCTTGAAACCTGGAAAGCTCCGGAGCCGAACCCATATTTCCTCACCCGGTTGGATGTGCGCCTGCGCGAAGAGCGCGAGGCCGAGCCGGAGAGCTGGTATGCCCGTCTGCGCGCGCGCTTCGCTTTCGGGCCGCAGACCCATGTTCGCCCATTAGCGGCCATGGCTCTAACCGTCGTGCTGCTGTTGGGCGGTGGAACCTATCTGGGCATCTCCGACTGGAATCAGCCGCCCACCGTTCCCATCCAGGCCGCCGTGGTGCATGACCTGCAAACCATGGATAACAACGCCCAACTGTTGGATCAGTTAGAGGATCTTTCCAGCAACAACTCGAATGCGGAGTAGCTTCTCAACCTGCGGCGGAAAACGAGAAAGAATGCCGACCGGAACACACAATGCGGGAAAAGTTGGCCGCGCGGCCATAGCCGCGGCAGCGGTCATGCTTTGCGTCCCGGCGGTCTCCTGGGCTTATGGTCAACGCTCCAGTGGACCGGCAGTTCGGTCGCAAACCTCCCGGCCCCAGCCCGCATTCCCGCGAAATCAAGCGCAGCCCCAGGGACGGCCGCGAGCCAACGCACCGCGCGGCATTGCGCCAGGCTATCCCGGCCAACCCTACATCGGCCCAGGCTATGCCCGTCCCGTTTATCCGGGGTATGCTCCGCCCGTTCAAGGTCCGCCGGGCCATCTGGGCGATTGGCTTAATCAGCACCGCAGCCTTCCCGTCCAGGAGCAGGAGCGAATGTTGCGCGGCGACCCCAACTTCCGCCGGCTTCCCCCTGCCGAGCAGCAGCGGGTGGTGCGGCAATTGCACCAGGTAAATCAATTGTCCGATGAGCAGCGCCAGCGCCGCCTGGCCCGCGCTGAGATGATCGAGCATCTGCCGCCGCAGGAACAGATGCGCATTAACCTCTCCGCGCACCGCTGGGCTACTCTGCCCGTGGAGCGCCAGATGATGATGAAGCGCGCCTTCCAGGATTTGCGCGCGGTCCCGCTTGAGCAGCGTCCCACGGTGCTCAACTCCGAGCGCTACCAGGACGTCTTCACCCCCGAGGAACGCGGCATCCTCGCCGATATGCTTCTGGTCGAGCCTTACCAGCCAATGCGCCCATAAAACTGGCTGCATCAATCGGCTTTGTATCAGTCGTCCGCCAGCTTCGCCGACCCACAGGGGATGAAACTTCGGGTGCCCCACCCTCGCCACGTTCTTGTTTTTGTGGCTAGGGTGGGATTGCACACACTTTGTAATTGCACTTTGTTTTGTTGAGCCTGCACTTTTGTTTCCTTTTTTGGGCACAGCTTCAGTCGTGCCAAAAGAAGGCTAAAACAAAGGGCTTTAGCCCCTGCTGGGCACTTCTTCGCTGATTGATGCAACCAACGCTCGCGTCTGGTCCTCAGTCCGCCACCATATCCTCACCCGGCAAAATCGGTCTCGTCCGTGGCAACATCCCGCGATAGGCAAACCAGCCCATCAGCGCAAGCATTCCCACAAACGCTCCCAGCTTCACCCAGCTTGTCGCGCCGGTTTGCGGTAGCAATTTCCATAGCACCAGCAGCACGGTCTGCGCCGCCGTCACCGCCCAGACCGTGCCGTAGAAGTAGCGACGGTGCGTGCCTTCTTTCCTGGTCGAGGACTCCACGCGCGGCAGCTTGCCCAATGCTCCCAGCAGCAGAATCACCGCGGCCAGCGGCAGATAGGCGTAGTCGTATATCTGCTTCATGCGCCACACGCCAGTCACTGCGGCAATCAGCAGGCCGCTCAGGTTCAGCAGCGCATAGCTCAGCGCCGCCGTCCACGCAAAGGTGTAGCAGACTCGCCGGTAGAGCGGATTCGGCTTGTCCTCGTCGAAGCGCAGAATATACGGCCCCGGCTCTGCGCCCGGCAACCGCCCACGCAGTGCTGCAATCCCCGTCCCCACCAGCACAGCCCCCAGCCACAGCGAGTTGCCCAGGCTGAACCCGTGCGCAAAAAGCGTGAACGTCAGCGGCCCCGGCGCCAGAAAAAAGACAAAAATCCAGATCGGCCAATGTAATGATCGATAGATGCGCGTATTCCGCGTGCGCATCTTCCGCTCCTGCGCATACTCCACTTTCCCTTTGTATTCCATGCACATAAGCCTCGCAGAGCTGCCGCGCGCCCGTCAATCCGCGTGAATATTTCAAAACAACTGCCCCAATTCTTGCGAATAGTTGTATGATTTTGCACAGTCGGGCTGGCGTGCTGAGAATCCCGGCAACCTCAAATCTGAAGCGGCCACGTAAGCTTCCGAACGCTCCCGTAGAGACCGCATCCGGGACGGGCCCCTGTATTGGCGGAGGTGATCCATGACCTTCAATCTCGCCGCCTTTCTGGAAGAAGCCGGAGTGGGACGAAGAGTCGTCCATTTGCAGCCCAAACAAGTCTTCTTTTCTCAGGGAGATGCGGCTGACTCCATCTTCTATATCCGGACGGGCCGTGCAAAGCTCTCAGTCGTTTCGCCGGAAGGCAAGGAAGCCACGGTCGCGCTTCTCTTTGCCGGAGAATTCATCGGAGAGGAGTCGCTCGCCAGCGTGGGTGCGCTGCATTTGGCCACCGCTACGGCCATCGCCGCCTGTACAGCCCTTGAAATCGCAAGGGACGAGATGGTTCGCGTGATGCACGAGGAGCGTTCCCTATCTGATATGTATCTGAAATTCCTGCTGGCCCGCAGCATGAGAACCCAGGCCGATCTTATTGACCAGCTTTTCAACTCCAGCGAGAAGCGCCTGGCGAGAGTCCTTCTCTTGATGGCCGAATTTGGCGAGCCGGGTGAGCCGGAGCCCTTCATTCCTCCCATCACCCAGGAAACTTTGGCGGAGATGATCGGCACCACCCGCTCCCGCGTCAGCTCTTTCATGAATCGCTTTCGCAAGCTCGGACTCATCGAATATAACGGCCGCATCCGCGTCCATAAGTCGCTTATCAATGTCATTCTGTACGATCGGTTCACCGGGAATACCCCCGAAACTTCCTCCAAGTCTCCCAAGTCCGCCGCCGCCCCACGAATCCGATCAAAACAGGCCCGGCAACGGGCAGCCTGAGCGGTAAAAGTCTGCCCACAAACCGGGCACTACATAGTTTTCGCCAATTGCAGAAAGTTTCCCTGCCATAATGCACACTACCAAGTGGCAGAGCTATGTGCCGCACCAGAGCGAGTGCCGGACTGGCACGTAACTCCTTTGGTTGGGCTATTTTGCGCGTAAGTCGTTTGTTGAGAGGATTTTACAGCGCAACCATGCCCGTAAACCAAAGAAAACAAGGATTTTGCGCCCAAAATATGGGTGGGGGTACCCGCAATCCGCAGCCAGGGCAATCGCATGAACCCAAGTCGTTGACCAAACCGCTTCTGGTGCCGATAAAACTGGTTCCATTGCTGACCAGACCACTTCTGGTGTCGACTAGACTGGCTCCATCGATGATCGGACTGGTTCTGATTTCTGTCGCGCCGGAGGCGCAATGGTGGTGAGCCCTGCGCTTCAGCGTGGGGGAAAGGAGCCAACAGCATCCAGTCAGTCCCGTAGGGACGGCGTAAAACGGGGAATCGGCCACCAAGAGAACATTCATGCGATTGCCCAGCCCGCGTTCCTTCGTGCCGCACAGACCCCAACCCCGATGTGGTAGGCTGGCTAGTCAGTTTGAAGGAGCAAGATTCTCATGTCTTCCTGCCATCCTTTTCATTTCAATCTTGTTGTGGCGGCCCATGCGGCCATGATCGAACACGGTTTTCAACCCGATTTTCCCGCCGGAGCCGACAAGGAACTGGACGCAATCCAGGCCCATCCCGAGCCTCCCGCCGTACCCGGAATTCAAGATCTGCGCAGCCTGCTCTGGTCCTCCATCGATAACGACACCTCCAAAGATCTAGACCAGATCGAGTGGGCCGAGCAATTGCCCGATGGCCGCATACGCGTGCTCATCGGCGTCGCCGACGTGGACGCGCGCGTCATTCGCGGCACCATCATAGACGGCCACGCCAAAAGCGAAACCACCTCGGTCTACACCGGCGTCAAAGTCTTTCCTATGTTGCCTGCCGAGCTCTCCGAGGGCATCACCTCGCTCAATGAGAACGAGGATCGCGTGGCACTGGTCATCGAGTACACCGTGGACAAGGCGGGCACGGCCGCTGACGGCAAAGCATATCGCGCACTCGTCCACAACCGCGCGCAACTGGCCTACAACAGCGTGGGAGCGTGGCTCGAGGGCAAAGGTCCTGCGCCTGCCAAAGTCGCCGCCAACGCTGATCTGGCCGCGCAGCTCAAGCTCCAGGACACGGCTGCTCAGCGCATGGTCGATGGGCGTTTCCAGCACGGCGCGCTTGATCTGGAAACCATCGAAACCCGTCCCGTGATGCTGGCCGACCAGGCTGTCGAAATTGCGCGCCTGACCAAGAACCGCGCCACTTCGCTCATCGAGGAATTCATGGTGGCGGCCAACAGCGTCATCGCCCGCACCTTCGAAGATGCTGGCGTGGCCTCCATTCGCCGCATCGTGCGCACGCCCAAGCGTTGGGACCGCATCGTCGAGCTGGCCCAGGGACTGGGCACAACTCTGCCCGCCGAGCCTGACTCGAAGGCTCTGAATGATTTTCTGCTGGCGCAGAAGCAGAAGGATCCCGACCACTTTCCCGACCTCTCGCTGGCCACGGTCAAGCTGATGGGCCCCGGCGAGTACGTGCTCGTCAAGCCCAACGAAGTCTCTCCCGGCCACTTCGGCCTCGCCGTGCAGGACTACACTCACTCCACCGCGCCAAACCGCCGCTTCCCGGATATGGTCACACAGCGGCTGATGAAGGCCTGGCTCGCCAAGGCGCCCCAGCCTTACTCTTTCGACGACCTCAACGCCATTGCCGTCCGTTGCACGCTGATGGAAGACAACGCCCGCAAGGTCGAGCGCGAGATGCAGAAGCGCATCGCCGCCGTCGTACTACACCCGCGCATCGGCCAGAGCTTTCCCGCCATCGTCACCGGCGTCAACCATTACGGCACCTTCGTCCGCACCCTCGACCCGCATGTGGATGGCATGGTCGTACAAGGCGGCAAAGGCCTCGACGTAGGCGACAGGGTTACGGTAAAACTGATCTCCACCGATCCCCAGCGCGGGTTTATTGATTTTGCGGTGTGACGCATATCAATGACGAAAATATGGCTCAGGGGTCAATAAATTCTGAATGGTAGCCACTACATTTTCAAAGCTAGTGCCTGCATCGAATGTACGTTGGCCGATGAACTTTTCGCCGTAGTTGACCGTGGCGATAACCTCGCTGGGAGTTTCCTTGGCCGTCAATGTGAACGTTGCGAAGCCGATGGTGCGGCCATTCGCGACGGCACGCACTTCCATATCACTTACTGTGGTCTTCATGCTATTGTCCTCCTTCTTAGGCTTGTATTTCTGTATATGAGAATAGCCCGAATCACAAATTTTGAATATTCTGCGCTTCTTCGCTGGCGCTTCAGTGCTAGATTCTCAGAACTACGAGACTACGAACCTCAATCGCCTCCTTCTTGGATTCTCCTAAACACGTCTTTACATCGTGCGCACATAGATGTACACTGATTGTACGCACATATGGAGGGCGAAACCAATGGGCACCATGGCCGCAGAACCAAACCGCCTGCGTGCGGAGAACATCAATCTTCGCGTCAGCCGAAGCCAGAAGGCGCTCATTGATCGCGCTGCCGAGGCGCAAGGCCGCAATCGCTCCGATTTCATGCTGGATGTGGCCTGCCGTGCGGCGGAATCCGTCCTGCTCGACCAGCGCTATTTCAATCTGGACAAAGAGCAGTTCCGGCGTTTCTCGGCCATGCTCGACGCTCCGCCCAAAAGCAATCCTCGGCTGACTCGTTTGCTCAGGACGAAGGCGCCGTGGGAGAAGTAGCCGGCATTACCGCTCCAGAAAAGTTGACCGCTGCTCACGATCTCTCGCAATTTCAATGCGGCGAGCCGGAACTCGACGACTGGCTCAGGCGCAAAGCGCTTCACAATGAGGAGTGCGGTGCATCCCGAACCTATGTCGTCCGTTCCGGGCAGCGGGTTGTGGGCTACTACGCCTTGGCCGCGGGCGCCGTGGCGCACACGAGCGCGGTTGGCCGCATAAAACGGAATATGCCCAACCCCGTGCCGGTGATGGTGATCGGACGCTTGGCTATCGACTCACGTTTTCAGGGACGCGGCATCGGATCGGCGCTTCTGCGGGACGCCGTGATGAGAATCGTGTGGGCCGCTGAAATCGCTGGAATTCGCGCGATTCTAGTCCACGCAATCAGTGAGAACGCGAAGCGATTTTACGTGAAATCGGGGTTCATCACCTCACCTGTCGATCCCATGACCCTGATGATCTCCGTGACAGACGCGGCTAACGCTCTTCGAGACAATTCTTGAGGCGGTAACCATCCTTGCAAAGAAAAAACGCGGGAAGGATTGCTCCTTCCCGCGTTCAGCGTTGCAGAGTTGTTCAGGTTTAGACCAGACCCTGATCCAGCATCGCGTCGGCGACTTTCAGGAAGCCCGCGATATTGGCGCCATTCACGAGGTTGCCCGGCGTGCCATACTTTTTGGCCGTTTCGTAGCAATTCTCATGGACGGCGATCATGATCTTGTGCAAACGAGCGTCGACTTCTTCGCGCGACCACGACAGGCGCATGCTGTCCTGCGTCATTTCCAATCCAGAGGTGGCAACGCCGCCGGCGTTGGAGGCCTTGGCCGGCCCGTAGAGGACCTTCGCGTCGATGAACGCCTTCGTCGCTTCCAGCGAACTCGGCATATTCGAGCCTTCGCAGACCAGCTTGACGCCGTTCTTCAGCAGGTTGAACGCATCCTTCACGTTGATCTCGTTCTGAGTGGCGCTCGGGAACGCGCAATCCGCCTTGATGTCCCACAGCGGGTTGTAGTCGAGCTTATGGTTGACGGGAGTGTAGATCGCCTTCTTGTATTTGTCGGCATACTCCTTGATGCGGCCGCGGCGGTTGTTCTTCAGGTCAAGAACATAGGCCAGCTTCTCGCGGTCAACACCGTCGGCGTCGTAGATAAAGCCGTCGGAATCAGACAACGTGACCGTCTTCGCGCCCAGGTCAAGCAGCTTCTCGACGGTGTATTGCGAAACGTTGCCGCTGCCGGAAACCAGGCAGACTTTGCCTTCCAGCGAGTCTTTCCGCGTCTTCAGCATTTCGTCGGCAAAATACACGCAGCCGTAGCCGGTGGCTTCAGGACGAATCAGCGAGCCGCCCCAGCCGAGGCCCTTGCCGGTCAAAACGCCGGTGAACTCATTGCGCAGGCGCTTGTATTGTCCAAACAGATAACCAATCTCGCGTCCGCCCACGCCAATGTCGCCGGCGGGAATGTCTGTGTCCGGGCCGATGTGGCGTTCCAGTTCGCACATGAAGCTCTGGCAGAAACGCATCACTTCGTTGTCGCTCTTGCCTTTGGGGTCGAAATCGGATCCGCCCTTGCCGCCGCCCATGGGCAGCGTGGTCAGCGAGTTCTTGAATACCTGCTCGAACGCCAGGAACTTCAGAATGCCCAGGTTGACTGAGGGATGCAAACGCAGGCCGCCTTTGTAAGGGCCGATGGCGCTGTTCATTTCAATGCGGAAGCCGCGATTGACTTGCACTTCGCCCTTGTCGTCGAACCAGGGAACGCGGAACATGATTACACGTTCCGGCTCGGTGATCCGCTCCAGAATCTTCTCTTTCTGATACCGCGGGTGGCACTCCAACACAGGCTTCAGGGAATCCACGACTTCATGAACGGTCTGGTGAAATTCCGGCTCGCATGGGTTCTTGGTTTTTACTAGGTTGAGAATGTGGTTTACGTACTCCGCCGCATTACACGTAAGCGGTTCCATGACAGCACTCATAAGCGTCTCCTCCGAATCTCAGGTTTTTTACGAGTTGAAAAACAGCACGCTGTGACAATTGCGACAGCGATAATTAAATGCTCTGAGCAACGGCGCAGCCGTGATTGACGGTGCCGGATTTAGTGATGGATGAGCACAAGTCAGCAGTCATGGAGCACAATGCACGTGACCACGTTCGCTGCCGCATCAGAATCTTCCAACGCAACGATGCAGGCAATATCCGCATCGTTCGTTGTGCCCATCTTCTTTCTTCCTCCTTTGGTCGAGCCAGCAGGCAATGCGCGTTCCCGCAAGATCAAAGTTTCAACCGGCAATAATTCCCGCCAGAGAACCATGGTCCTGCTCTTGTTTTGCCCGCGCTTTGTAAACCGGCGTCAGCCAATTCGAGTAAGTTCGCAAATGTCCTCGCGTCGCATCGAAGTACAACTGTTGCACTCCGCGCGTAATCGCGCCTATTTTTCCATCTTTCACTGGCCGATGATCGACTTGCGTCACGGAAGAAACTCCCACCGCCGTGCCGGTGAAGAACAATTCGTCGCAAATATATAACTCGCTGCGGTCGATGGGGCGCTCCACAACCTCGATGCCCATTTCCCGCTGCGCCAGTTCCATGATCGAATCGCGTGTGATGCCCTCCAGCACGTTCTCGGTCACCGGAGGCGTAATCAATTTCCCTTTGCGCGCCATGAAGATGTTGCACGATGAACCCTCGGCAACATGACCGGCGTCGTTCAAAAAGATGGCTTCGTCGAAACCGCATCGGTGGGCGTCATCGCTGGCCAGCGCGCTGTTTACGTAGGCTCCGCAGATTTTGCCTCGCGCCGGAATCGCATTGTCGTCGATGCGACGCCAGGAACTGACGCCCGCATGAACGCCGCCTTCCTTGGCCAGATAATCGCCAAAGGGAAGCGCGATCAGCGCAAAGGCATTCTGGTCGTCGTAGCTTATGCCCACGCGTTCGGCACTCTTGTAAGCCAGCGGCCGGACATAAACATTGGTCTTGAAATTATTCCTCCGGATAAGCTCGAGGGTTATCTCGGTCAACTCCTCGGGTGACGGCGGAATAACAAGCCGCAGGAATCCGCAGTTCTGCTTCCAGCGCTCATAGTGTTCCACGGGGCGCATCACAAACAGTTCCTGCTGCGTCTCGTCCCAGTGCGCGCGAATTCCTTCAAACACACCCGTGCCATAGTGCAGGGCATGAGTCAGAATTCCCACCTTGGCTTCGGCATGAGGAACGTACTGCCCGTCGAAATAAACAATCGCCTTTGCATCCAGTTCAGCTTGCATAACACACCTCTTTGCGCGATTCGATTACCAGTTCCCGGCCCCGCTTGATCGCGCGCGTGTTCAATTCCATCCAGCGCGGATTCTTCACCATGCGCCGCAGCCCAGCGTCTACGTTCACGTCGGGCAAAACCTTGGTGATCTCCAGCAGCGCGCCCAGCATCACCATGTTGCTGGCGCGCACGTCGCCCAGCCCCACAGCCACCTCAGTGAAGGGACACGCCAGCACATGCACGCCTTCCCGTTGGCAATCGTCCGGGTAGGAATCGCCGTTGTAAAGAATCCACCCGCCCGCGGGAACGCTCTGGTAGAACTTGCGCAGCGAAGGCTCATTCATGGCCACTAGCACGCCGGGATTCATCACCATCGGCGAATCGATCACGTGCCTGGACAGGCGCACGTGGCAGTTGGACGTGCCCGAGCGCATCTCTGGGCCATACGACGGAAGCCAGGAGACCTCCAGACCCGCATCCAGGCCTGCCTCGGCCAGCACTTCGCCCAGCAGCAACACGCCCTGGCCGCCAAAGCCCGCAACCCGCACGCGCAGATCCAGATCCGGCGCATTCTTCTCCGGCGCCAGCGCATGGCCTTCTGGCATTTCCTCTGTGGCAACGCCCAGGATGTGCGGCAACTGATCGAGCGCCGGCGGCGCATCCGGCATCGGCCGCGGCTGCGCCTCTTTGGTGCGATCAACCATCACGCCGAGCGGGAAGATCTTTTCCAAAACATCGCGCACCCAGTGTTGCGCTTCGACCGGCGTCATCTTGAAGATCGTGGGGCACGGAGCCATCACTTCAATCATCGAGAAGCCCAGTCTCTTCACTTGGTTTTCCAGGCCGCGCTTGATGGCGCGCGTCGCTTGCACAATCTGCTTGCTGTCTCCCAAACCCACACGCTCGATGTAGACCGGAGCCTGCAACGTGGCAAGCAATTCGCTCATATGCAGCGGATAGCCCTCAGTCGCGGGATCGCGCCCGAGGGGACTGGTTGCGGTCTTCATTCCGATCGGAGTCGTGGGCGCCATCTGTCCGCCCGTCATGCTGTAGATAGCGTTGTTGACGAAGATGACCGTGATGCTTTCGCCGCGATTGGCCGCATGAACAATCTCCGCCATTCCAATCGATGACAGATCGCCGTCGCCCTGGTAGCTGACCATGATGCAGTCCGGCCTGCTCCGCTTGATGGCAGTGGCCACCGCCGGCGCGCGTCCATGCGCCACCTGCACGTTGCCCACGTCGATGTAGTTGTAGGCCAGCACCGAGCAGCCCACCGGGCTGATCAGAATCGTTCTGTCCTGAATGCCCAGATCGTCAATCGCCCGCGCCAGCATCTTATGCACGATGCCGTGCCCGCATCCGGGGCAATAGTGCGTATGCTGTTGCAACTCCGCCTTGCGCTCAAACGTCTTGTAGAAAGCATCGGGCCGGGTGTGCACCACCACATATTCAGAATCAATCACGTTAGACATTTGCCATCTGCTCCTTCGCCGGCTCCGCCGCCGGCAGGTAACGCTGCGCCTGATCCTGCACGAACCGGAGGACTTCTTCGTAAGAGGGGACGTTTCCGCCCACGCGGCTGTAGAACTCCACCGGCCGCGCTCCGTTCAGCGCCAGCCGCACATCATCCGCCATCTGGCCGTTGCTCATTTCCACGACCGCGAAGAAGCGCGCGTCCTTCGCCAACTTCTGAAGATTCTTGCTGGGGAACGGATACAGCGTGATGGGACGCAGAACTCCCACCTTGAGCCCCATGGAGCGTGCCTGGGCCGCTACGGCCTTCAGTATCCGCGCCACAATTCCGTAGCCCACCAGCACAATCTCCGCATCTTCGGTTTGCCACTCTTCGGCACGCACCTCAGCCGCCTCAACGCGGCGATACTTCTCTTCCAGATGGTGCTGATGCGCTTCCAGCGAGTCGATGTCCAGGCTCATCGAGGTAATGTAATTGCCGCGCGACTCCTTGGTGCCCGCCACAGCCCAATCCGGCAGCTTCGGCGCGACGGCCGTCTGCGGAAACTCGACCGGCTCCATCATCTGTCCGATGAATCCATCCGCCAGCAGCACCACCGGATTGCGATAGCGGTCCGCCAGTTCAAAGGCCAGCGCGGTCAGATCCGCCATCTCCTGCACGGAGTATGGCGCCAGCACGATGGTGCGATAGTTGCCGTGACCGCCTCCCTTTACCACCTGGTTATAGTCGCCCTGCTCGGCGGCAATGTTGCCCAGGCCCGGCCCGCCGCGCATGATGTCGGCCACCACGCAGGGCAGTTCCGCGCCGGCCAGATAGCTGAAGCCTTCCTGCATCAGGCTGATCCCCGGCCCGCTTGACGAGGTCATCACCCGCACACCCGCCGATGCGGCGCCGTACAGCATATTGATGGCCGCGGTCTCGCTCTCCACCTGCAGAAATACGCCGCCCGCTTGCGGCAGATAAAGCGCCGCCGCCTCGGTAATCTCGCTGGCCGGAGTGATGGGGTACCCATAGAACCCGCGGCATCCAGCCAGAATCGCGCTCTTTACAATCGCTTCGTTGCCCTTCATCAATTGCTTATGCATCATTACGCCCCCACAATCGCCGCTTCCGTGCCATGTCCTTGACCAGCCGGATGCTGCGCGAGTTTCAAAACCGTAATCGCCCCCGGCTCGGGGCAAACCATAAAGCAGATTCCGCATCCTGTGCAGGCGGCGCCTGCGTAGATTGCCGTGTGATAGCCATAGTGATTCAACTTCTCACTGAGAGCGATCACCTTCGGCGGGCATGCTTCTACACAAAGCCCGCAACCCTTGCACTCTTCCGCATCCACCCGCAATATGCCGCGGTCCTTCTTCGCCACATCCATCATTTCCACTCCTCCCCGGCCGTACGCCTTTAGGCGTAAATGACCGCCGCCGCTTGACGCTCCATGTAATGAGAGCGCACCGCGAAATCTCCCAACTCGTCTCTGAACCGCGGATCGGCAATGGCGATCAGCGCTTCTGCACGCTCGCGCAGTGTCTTTCCGTGCAGGTACGCAACGCCGTGCTCGGTCACCACATAATGCACATCGCCGCGCGATGTCACCACGCCTGATCCCGGTTCCAGCATCGGCGCAATCCGCGAAATAGTGCCGTGCCGTGCCGTCGAAAGCAACGCGATAATCGGCACTCCGCCCTTGGAGCGCGCGGCTCCTCGGATAAAATCTACTTGTCCGCCAAAGCCGCTGTAGGGCTTGATCCCCAGCGAGTCAGCGCACACCTGGCCCGTCAAATCCACTTGCAGCGCCGAGTTGATGGCGACCATCCTGTCGTTCTGCGCAACCACAAAAGGATCGTTGGTGTAGCAAATAGGACGGAACTCGAAAGCCGGATTTTCGCGGATGAATTCGATCAGCCGCTGCGATCCGAGCGCAATCGAGATCACCACCTTGCCGCGGTGCAGCGTCTTGCGTTCCCCGTTGATGACTCCCGACTCCATCAGATCGATCACGCCGTCCCCGACCAGCTCGCTGTGAATTCCCAGGTCATGCTTGTCTCCCAGGCATGCCAGCACCGCGTCGGGAATTCCGCCGATCCCGGTTTGCAGCGTTGCTCCGTCTGGAATCAGCGAGGCCACATTTTCCGCCACGCGGCGATGTATTTCGGTGAACGGCTCCGGATGCAATTCCAGCAGCGGGTGTGACGTCTCCACGATCGCGGAGATGCGGCTCACATGAATGGCCGTCTCGCCATGCGTGCGCGGCATCCGGTCATTGACTTCAGCAATCACCGTCCGCGCGCAGCGGATCGCGCTCATGGTGCAGCCCACTTCCGCTCCCAGGGTCACGTATCCGTGATCATCCGGCGGCGACACCTGGATCAGCACCACGTCCAAAGGCAGATTGCCGTTCGAAAACAAGCCTTCAATGTCACTGAGGAAGATGGGGGTATAGTCGGCGCGTCCCGCAATCACAGCTTCGCGCACATTCTCACCCATGAACATCGCGCGATGACGAAAAATTCCCGCATACTCAGGCTTGGTATACGCCGCGTCGCCCAGCGTCTTCATGTGAACGATTTCCACGTCGCGCAGTTCGCCCGCTCGCGCCACCAGAGCGTTCAGCAGTGTCGCTGGCGTGGCGCAATTGGAATGAACCCACACGCGGTCGCCTGAGCGAACCGGCTTCAGCGCCTCGGCGGCGTCCACGCACTTGTTCCGATACTCTTCGCGCCAGTTCATCTCTTCTTCCCCCCGTGCCCGCGTTCGCATCGGCCGTCCGCTCAATTTCCTTTACTGCTTCCGCTCGCCGCCAACCAAAATCTCAGCTATGCATTCTCACTCCAAAAAACGCTCCGCCTACCTATATAAATATGCCACCCCAAAACCCAAATCATTCTCTGCTTCGCAGAAATACGCGGCTGTGATGAGTGTCACTATCCTATTACTCAATGGGGGCGAAATACCACTCAGATGCAGCCACTTTCCGAACGTAAAGTTTTGCCTATCGAAAAAGTGCGAGTGTTAACTTTAGATACCCGTAATCTATCTAAGTGCTATTGATTTTGAAGAGGAATCCGAGCCGGGAAAGGAAAATATGTTATACGTAATGCATTTCGAATCAACACATTACTAGGTTAGTTAATTGCTGGGCACAGGCGACTATTTGCATAACTTAGGCAGCCGTGGCCGGGAGGGTGGTAATTACCCATCCGCAGCTCGGCAACAGTCTGCAATTGCAGTAACCCTAAGATAGAAAGTCACCGCCTCATGTCACCCGCGCATTCAATTCCATAAGTTCGACGCGCTGCCGTTCCATCTTGAATTAACATCCGCAAAACGGTTCCAACTTAGGAGAATATCTTGCCGTCCTTGTATTCTGAGGGCGACCGGATTCTAATTTTGTTCGGATGAAAACGCACCTCCATTCCGTTGTGGCTTGCCAGACGCATGGCTTGCAGCACTCCGCCGGTGCCGCTCTGATGCTGGCAGGGTTCAGCGCTATCATTGGCCAGGTCGTGCTCATGCGCGAGTTGATGGTCGTCTTCAGCGGCAATGAGATTTCGCTTGGTGTCATGCTCGCCTCCTGGCTCTTCTGGACCGCTGCCGGCAGCCTTCTGTGCGGCAGTCTCGCGTTGGGCCAATCCAACTCACGCCGTGCTGTGGCCGTGCTCGAGGTCCTCCTCGCAGTCAGCCTACCTCTCACCATCTGGGCACTGCGTTCGAGCAAGAGCCTTTTCCAAGCCGTGCCTGGCGAGTTGGTCGGCCCTGTCCCAGTGCTGCTTGCATCGTTGGTGTGCCTGAGCGTCTTCTGTGTTGTTGCCGGCGCATTGTTTGTCGCCGCGGCTCGCATGTACGGCCACGAGCGCGCTATCGACGCGCGCAGCGCCGTCAGCGCAGCTTATCTTCTGGAAGCGGCCGGCTCCGCAATTGGGGGAGTCGTCGCCAGCCTGGTACTGCTGCGTTTTCTCTCGCCGTTCCAGATTGCCTGCATCGTTCTCCTGCTCAACCTGTGCATGGCCGCTTTCCTCTTGTTCCAGTTGAGCCGTAGGCAGCTTGGCTTCGTTGCGGCTGTGGCTGCGCTGCTCGGAATCCTCCTTTTCGTTTGCGTTGCGCCTTGGTTGGAAGGCGCGGCGCAGGCTCGTCAGTGGCGCGGCTTTCACCTGCTCGCATCGCGCGACTCCATCTACGGCAACCTGACAGTCGTTGAAACCGGCAACATCCGCAGCCTATATGAGAATGGCCTTATCCTCGCCAACTCGCCGGACGAAAGCGCCGCTGAAGAGTCGGTGCACTACGCGCTGCTAGAGCATCCCGCACCGCACCGCATTCTCATGATCGGCGGCGGAGCAAGCGGCGCCATCGCACAGGCGCTCCGCCATCCCACTGTCGAGCGCATCGACCTGGTCGAGCTGGACCCCGCGCTCATCGGCGTCGCGCGCGAATTCTTCCCCTCCGAGGCCGCGCCGCCTTACTCCGATTCCAGGGTCCATCTGCATTACGCAGATGGCCGCGCTTATCTCAAGTCGGCGCGCGACAACTTCGACGTGATCATCGTGAATGTGCCCGACCCGCAGACCGCGCAGCTGAACAGGTTCTACACGGCCGAGTTCTTTCGCTCCGCGCGTAATCATCTTGCGCCCGGCGGATTACTAGCCCTGCAACTGCGCTCGGCGGAAGAAGCTATCAGCCCCGGCCTGGCCGAATTCCTGCGCTGCATCGATCACACTCTGCACGGAGTCTTTCCTTACGTTGTCGCGATTCCCGGTGAGACAATTCACTTTTTCGCCGCAATGCGCTCCGACGTCCTTACAGACGATCCGCATCTGCTGGTTTCGAGGCTGCTAGAGCGCAACCTGAAAACGCGCTATGTTCGCGAATACTTCATCCCCTTCCGCATGATGCCCGATCGCATGGAGCAGGTGCGCGATCAATTGCAGCCACTAGCCACAACAGCCGTCAATCGCGACTTCTCGCCCATCGCCTACTACTTCGATGTTGAATTGTGGAGCGCGCAGTTCAAGCCAGTGTATGCTGCGTGGTTGCGGACCGCCGCGCATTTAGATTTCAAAATCGTTCTTGGCGCGGTTCTTGTTGTTCTATTTTTAGCGGCGGCGCTTCTCGGGTTTACGCCCGCCTCCGAGCAGCGCGCCCGCGCGGCTGCCGCCAGTTGCATGGCCGCGACGGGATTCACGTTGATGGCGTTGGAGATTTTTCTGCTGCTTGCATTTCAATCCATCTACGGTTACGTCTACCACCAGCTCGCCATTTTGATCGCGCTCTGCATGGCCGGCATCGCTGCTGGAAGCTGGCTTGCCGTGCGCCGCATTCGCCACGGCGACCACTTCGCCAGACGCTCCATCGCATCCACGCAGTTTCTTCTCACTGTGTCAGCACCCGCGCTGATGCTGCTGGTCAGCCTGCTCGCGAAGGTTTCCGGCACGACGGCAACCTGGATCGCCGCTCAGTGCGTCTTTCCCGCGTTGGCCGCGCTCTCCGGTATCCTGGGCGGCTACCAGTTTCCCATGGCGACCCAACTCTATAACAGCGGTGGCCAGCGTAGTCTCGGCATGCTTTATTCCATCGATCTGCTGGGCGGTTGCGCGGGGGCGCTTGCCCTCAGCGGTTATCTCATCCCGGTCTTCGGATTCTGGAAGACCGCGTGGCTCTGCGCGGCGGTAAATCTTGCGCCTGCTCTGTTGGCCGCGCGAGCTTGCCTCAATCGTTCATGATTTGTGCTCGCCGAAAACCACTGCGGTGAAACTGAAGATATCCGTATCCTCATCTTTCCAGCAGCCGGCGCGCATCCCCGCCTTCGCGCAAGTCTGCTCAAGGAACGTCGGCAGATCCCATTTCTGTTCCACCGGAACCTGCGGCAGGAGCAGTCCCTCGTCGCTCCCGCTCTTCATCAGCAGGCCGTGCTCGCCGATCCGGATCTGTTGAATGTCCGTCACGCGCCGCAGAGGCGACAGCACGGAGATTTCATATTCCAGGCTAGGCAACTCCGCAACCGTTACGGGCCGGAAGCGCGGATCGCGCATCGCCGCCAGTGTAGCCGTGTCGCGCACGGTCATGTAGAGCGGCTTCACCGCGGAAGTGTAGCCAATACAACCGCGCAGATCGCCTGACTCTTTCAGCGTCACGAATGCACCCAGCTCCCAGTTCAGCGCGGCACCTTCGCTTGCGGGCGGCTCATACGCTGCACCCGTTTGGACCACATGCTCCACCGACTTGCGCGCCAACGCGAGCAACTCGCTCTTGTCCTTCTCGCTCAGCGAAAACGGAGTTTCCATTGCTTTCCCGCCAGCGGTCTTCGCAAAAACATCCGCGCTGTATCCCACTACTCGCGAACGGTCGCCTGTCACGTCGCCTGAATTCTCATACTTCAGCACGTGCGCCTGATTGGCTCCCATGCGCTCCGCGTAAATCATTGCGGCCACAATGGGCGCGCCTCCGCAGGCTTCCCAAATACGCGCCTGAAAGTTGCGTGACATGCTGAAGTAATCCCACTTCTGCAGTGCATCGAGAGTTTTGTGATCCATCTTCACGGCATCGTCGTAGGTGTGGTAGTGAGACAGATCGGAACTCGCCAGTACCAGTGTTTCGCCGCCTTTGCTGTCGCTCTTGATTAGCTTTGTCAGAGCCATTCCCAGCGCGCGGCTGCTCTCGTAACTCTGGTCTCCCATGACGATGGGCACAAGCTCAAAATTCCCCAATACTTTTTGCAGCCACGGCAACTGCACCTCGACCGCATGTTCGCCGCCTGCCGATGTGGGATCGTGTCCCTGGCTGGAAAGCCGCATCGTCGAGCTCATCTTCACAAGCTGCCGCGCGAAGTCTTTGTCCACCGGCACAGTTCCCAGCGGCGTCTGGTAAGCGTCGCCTTCATAAACGGAGGTGTAATCGAAGCCTTCGTAATGCGACGGCGCAATCACCACGACTCGCGCGTACTTGTGTCCCTTCAGCGCAGCGTAGGTGTAGGCGGCCACAGGCCCCGAGTATTGATAGCCGGCGTGCGGCGCAACCACCGCGAAAATGTGATCGGTGACCGGCGGCCCTGAGACCTTGGCCAGCAGCCCGTCGATCATCGCTGAAAGTTCCTTCGGGTCGGCCGGATAAAAGCCGCCGGCGACAGCCGCTTGCCGCACCTTTGGCGCTGCGTCTGCGTGAGTGTGCGTTAGCGGCGGAATCGCCATGAATGCGATCAGCGGCGCCGCCAGCCAATAAGCGTTCGAAGCCAATGCGATGTGCATATGCGAAACCTCCACTTCTCTTTCATACGTGCCAGATGCCGGGAATCGGATGTTGGCAAAATGGGCAACAGTTCTTGCGAATCAGCATCTGGCTCGCCGTAAATCCCACGCGCTCCACTAACATCTTGCGGCACTTGGGACAATAAGTATTCTGCGCCGGATGTCCCGGTACATTGCCAATGTACACGTAATGCAGGCCTTCGGCATCGGCAATCGCCTTGGCGCGTTCGAGAGTTGGCACCGGCGTAATGGGCAGATTCTTCAGCAAGTACTCGGGATGAAACTGCGTAAAATGCAAGGGCACATCCGGGCCAAGATTCGCTTTTACCCATTGCGCCAGTTCGCGAAATTCCTCATCGCTGTCGTTGAGCGTAGGCAGCACCAGGTAAACAATCTCCGTCCACTTGTTCATCTTGCGCAGCGTCACCAGCGAATTCAGCACCGGCTTCAATTGCCCCGTGACCACCTGTCGATAATATGACTCGGAGAAGGATTTCAAATCGATCTTGACGGCGTCCATTTTGCCGTACGCCGTCTTCAACGCTTCTTCTTGCATGTAGCCGTTCGACACCACAATGCTGCGAATGCCGGCAGCGTGTCCCGCGTCAGCGGCATCCATCAGGAATTCGCTGAAGATCACCGGCTCGCTATAGGTGTACGCAATCGTTGGGCAGTTATATTGCTTCGCAATTTCTGCCACGCGCTGCGGCGGAAGATACTCGGCTGGAATCTGTTCAGGACGCGACTGAGAAATGTCCCAGTTCTGGCAAAACTTGCAGTTGACGTTGCAGCCGGCCGTGGCAAGCGAGAAGGCAATCGACCCCGGCAAATAATGGAAGAGCGGCTTCTTCTCCACGGGATCAACGTGCGCTGCGCACACCCGTGAATGCACCAGCGTGTAGTAAACGCCGCCGCGATTCTCTCGCACGCCGCAGTAGCCGCGCTCTTTGTCGCCCACCGTACATTCGCGCGGGCAGAGCTTGCACTTAATCTTGCGCTCCGCAAGCTTCTGATAGAACTTTGCTTCCACGATAAAACGCGCGTCGTCCTGTGTGCCTGAAGCCGCTCCTGATCCCATCCCCGCAGCCGGCTGCGCAGCTCCGCTTATCCCTATCGCCGCGCCCGAAGCTAAAGCGCATTTCAAGAAAGAGCGCCGGTCGAGCGGGTTGCCCGCCTGGTTTCTAGCTATCTCCTGTACTTCTAATCCGCACAACATATTGAACCTTTCCGCAACGGCTCGGGTCCGCAAATCTTTCAGCTACGCCTCCACAATCGCAATCCTTTTCGGATCATTCGTGCCTAACTTGTGTTCGCCATCGGCCGCGGTCGCAATATATCGCGGCGCGCGCATCTCTGCCTCCAGCGTCTTCAATCCTTTGTCGGCGCGCTTGTGCTCGATCATTTGCCAGCCCGTATGGTCCAGCGCAACCGGATCCTGAGAAACCAGCAGGGAATTGGCGTTCCAGCAGTGTTCCGGTTTGTAACCCGGGCCGCCCTGGTAGATTGCGGTCGTCGCGTCGCAAATCGTCAGCCGCATTCTCGTTCGTATCTCCGGCAGCATATTCAAATCGGCGACGTAGGGATTGCATCCATCGGGATGATACTTGTTCGGGTTATGAATCACGCCGTACATATTCTTGAGAGCGATGGTCACGCCTGCGCCGTCGTGGTCTTTCAGCACGGGAACATTGATCAGCACGCTGGTGCGCTGTGTGAGTATCTTTGACAAGCGACTGCCCACGTTGCCCCACGCAGCCAGATTCTCTTCATAGCCCACGCGGTCGGTCCCATAGCATTGCACGCGCTCTCCGCCTATCGCCAGATGAAAGCCGGCGCGCTCCAGTTCGCTGCTGTCGCGGTCCCAAACAGTGATGTCGCTCGGCCTGACGCCGGCCTGCTGCAATCGTTCGCAGATGGCCGCAACAAGCAGAACGTTTGTCGAAATTCCGCGGCCTCCCAGCGTATTCACCTTCAGGCCCACCGTCTCGCCTGGACTCGCCAGAGCTTTCCATGCTTCCACCGGATGTTCGCGGCCAGAAATAGCCTGCATGGCGCGATCCAGCAACGCCTGAATCCTGCCCGAATCCACCTTCGAGTCCGCGCCGCGCAGCAACTCGTCATGCGCCACCACGACCCTGGACTTCGCGCCGGCGGCTCCCGATTTTGCCGCAACCGGTTCCGCGCCAGCCAGCGCACCCGCGCCGCCGCCCGCGCACAACAATGCAGCTCCGGCGAAGGATTGCCTGAGAAAATCTCTTCGGCTGCCGTTGCGCACAGTCTTCATACGCCTTCTCCGCTGAATCCGCAGCCTGCGGCGGGTAACAGGGCCTCAGTCAATTCCTACTGCCGCCAACTATGACTTGCAGTGATCCACCTCACTTGTCGCGCTTCTTCAGTCCAACCACCGGGGCGGTCACACACGTAGCCGTACCCCCTCTACTGGGGCATTATCGTCCCATCCGGCTCAAAAATATGAGCGTTTCAACTCAATGCGGTGATTGTAGACTGGAAATGCGCACTGCTCCTCAACCCTGTGGCACGAAATTGCCCGGAGCCTTCAATTCTCCGGCCAGTCTCTGTCGCGCAAGCCGAGCGAAAGCATAAACTGCGCAAGAGGACTCATCGCGTGACCACCAAAGCTGAAATTGTCGCCAATCCTGACATTCCGTCCCTTTCCGCCAAGCGCGGCTACAATCTTTTTCTTCTTGTGGTTGCCGGGCTGGGCGGCCTGCTCTTCGGCATGGACATTGGTCTTGTCGGCGGCGCGCTGCCCTATTTGGCGGCCACCTTCAAGGGCACCACGGCCGAGCTTTCCGTCATTGTCGCGGCCATGATGCTGGGCGGCGTCTTTTCCACGCTTTTTGCCGGCATGTTGGCAGACTGGATGGGCCGCAAGCCGCTGATGAACCTCTGCGGTGTCACCTTTGTTCTGGCCATTCCCATGATTGCCCTTTCGCACGGTTATGCGCTGCTGTTTTCCGGGCGACTGCTGGAAGGCGTCAGCGGCGGACTGATCGGCGTGGTGGTTCCGTTGTACCTGGCCGAGTGCCTGGCGGCTTCCGAGCGCGGCAAGGGGACCGCCGTCTTTCAGTGGCTGCCCGTCTCGTCAATGCTCTTCGCGGCTCTGATCGGCATTTACTTCAGTTATCGCGTCATGGCAGTCGCCGGCACCGGTGACGCAGCGGCGCTGTTTGCCTACGAAGATCACGCGTGGCGCAACCTCTTCTGGGTTGCTCTGCCGCCGGGCATTCTCTTTCTTCTCGGCAGCTTGATTGTCTCCGAATCGCCGCGCTGGCTCTTCAAACGCGGCAGGAAGGAGCAGGCCCTCGCGGCTCTCTTGCGCTCCCGTTCCGAGTCGCAAGCCAGGCTCGAGTTGCAGGAGATGGAAGCAGCGGCGCTGAACGCCTCCACCGTAAGCTCCAGCGGCGAGAAGGTGCGGGAATCGCTCTTGCGCCGCAAGTATGTCGTGCCCTTCGTGCTCGCCTGTCTTGTCCTGTTCTGTACACAGACCACCGGCGTCAACTCGATCATTGCCTATAACGGCGCCATTCTGCTGCAAAGCGGCCTGTCGGATCTTCATGCGCACTGGGGCCTGGTCATTTTCATGGCGACAAACTTCCTGCTGACCATGGTGGGCATGGTGCTGGTCGATCGCAAAGGGCGCAAGTTCCTACTCACGCTGGGCACCGCTGGCATCATCGTCTCGCTCGTGGGTGTGGGGATTCTGTTTCAGCGCACGGAGAAGGTGAGCGTGGACGCGCGCGCCCAGTTGCAGGCCATGACCACTCCGAGTCAGGAACTGACGCTGCATTTCAATCCGGAAGAAGCCGCCCAACTGCTGGCAGCGCAGGGCGGTGCGGGCAAGGGCATCGACGCCGGACGCGCCTCTCTGGCCATCATCTACTCTTATGGCGATTTCACCGCTGCCACCAGCTTCGTGCGCTCCGACGACCTCGCCGCGCGGCCCATCGAAATCACCCGCTCCAGTTGCGTGCCCGCCAACAAAGTTCTGGCTTTCTTCAAAAATCCCTTGGGCAATCTGGACGCCGCCGAGACCGCGCCGCTGAAGATCGAGAAGGCGCTGGTAGGCCAGGTGCCCAGCGAGAGCCACGGCTGGTGGGTAGCCCTGGGCCTCTTCCTCTTCATGGGCTTCTTCGCGGTGGGACCGGGTGTCTGCGTGTGGCTTGCCCTTTCGGAGTTGATGCCCACCCGCATCCGCTCCAACGGCATGAGTATCGCGCTCGTTCTCAACTTGCTGGCCTCCACCACACTGGCCGGAATCTTCCTGCCATTCGTCAGCAAGAACGGTTACTCATCCATGTTCTTTCTCTTTGCCGGCTTCACGGTGGTTTACTTCATCGTCGCGGCATTCTTCCTCCCTGAGACCAAAGGCAAAACCCTGGAAGAGATTGAAGCCCATTTTGAAGGCAGCGCGTCCTTCGATTGATCTGGCCGTGTGCCCCATCCTTCGCGCCTTCTGCGAAGGGTGGGTAGGTAACTGCTTCATAACCTGGTTTAGTGTCAGTAACGACTGGAGTGGAGCGCCGGTCTCCAGACCGGCTGTCGTGGGGGCGTCCACGCCCGCACCTGCCCGAAGCAATTACCAGATTATGCGGCCGCGATACTAATCAACCCCGGCCAGCACTCTCCGCAGCCGCAACAAAACCCACGCCAATGCGGCCAGCCCCGCGCCCCAGACCACATACAAAATATTCACCACCCACATGGGCGTCTCGCCCACTCGCTTCAACAGGAATGGCAGAAAGTTCCAGCATGTGATGTGAACGTAGTCCCAGGGGTCAGAAGCCATCGCCGGTGTATTGAGACCCCAGGCGTCCATCTTCCCACACGCGAAGGCAACGATGTTCTCAAAGCGCAGGCCGACGACGAACATGGGATGATCGAAGTTATCGATCTGGTAGAGTTCGAGCGATAACCAAAACGCGACCGATGCCGCCTGCACCATCACGCTCACGGCAACCAGCGCGATCCCCACGCTCCAGATCAGCTTGCCTATTTCGCCGCGATGGCGCAGCAGCAGCGGAACCGCGAGCAGCGCCGCCAATTCGGCGCATGTCGAAACATAGCGGTCGCCCCACGCGGAATCACCGCTCCACACGGTGTATCTCGCATAAAAACAGAGATACGTCATCAGCAGCAGGGCGCTTGTAATCACATATGCCTTCGCCACTCCGCTGAATCGCCTCCACGCCACCGCGGCCAGCACAATCATCAGAATCAGCAGCGGGTCGAAAAGAAAAATCGACTTTTCCGGTGTGAACAGTGCTCCGAAAAATCCCACGTGAAAAGGAGTCTCGAATGGATATTTGGCGGGCAGTGTTGGATCTCTCCTCATCATCTCGTGAGCGAATATGCTTACATAAGTGTTGAAGAACGATCCAAACCTGTAGAACTGATAGAGCCGGTCAACCAACCCGAAGAACACATACACCGGCAGCGCGATCGTCATGTAGCTGCAGCACTTGTTCCAAAGCTCTCTGCCACGCGCGCCTTCCATCCACAGAACCAGCAGCACAAAAACTCCACCAGCAATCAGGTCCAGGCCCGTTGTCAAACGTGTCAGCAGATTCAGCCCCAGCGCGCCTGAGCCAATCAGCAATGCTCGCCGGCTGCCCGTCCGCAGCCATTCAAATTGATAAGCGATCCCTGCCAGCGTCAGCAGAAAAATATAGTTATTCTCCATCAGGTTCTGCGTGTAATGGAGATGCGTGGTAGCCACCAGCAGAGCCAAAACTCCGGCCACTGATTGTCTTACGCTGAAATTCAATCGCGTCAAAAATTTGAAGCAAACTAGAGCGGTCAGCACGCACAGAAAGATATTAGTGCTATAACTCACGATGATGTTGCGCACCGTTGGATCGTTTCCGCGGTACTCGTCGAAAACGTGAAGCCGCTCGACGTAAGTGCCCACCACATCTGCAGGCAGCATCAGCAGCGATTGACCAATGCCATACCAGCTCTGCAGCTTGCCGTCGCGTCCGTACAACCCAAAATCGGGATACTCGTTGGGAAGCACCGGCGGCTCTGAAGTCCACAGCGCATGAGTGGCCTGTAGCCGATGCGTTGTGTCTGACGTGGCCAGCTCTCCCGACTGCACCGCGAACGCGATAAGCCCCGCCGCGAGCGCCAGTAAAAAGACCGGCTCGCGAAACCATTTACGAATCGAAATCATCATCATCTCTATTCAGGCTAAACCAGTAATCCTCTGAATGAGCCTCTCTGCCGAAGGGAATGCAGGACTCAGTCCATGACAAGACGATTTCGCGCCAACGGAAAATCCCGGCCGCAATTGCGTTTCTCATTAAGAAATCTCTGAATAGATCGATGCCTTGAAAGGGCACGACTTTGCAGACTGCGGCAGAACCCGTGGAACGTGTTTCCAAAAATCGCTTTGTGTCAGGGCACGACTTCAGTCGTGCCGTAAACGGCCCAATATGAGCTGGGCTTTAGCCCCTGCGGGAAGCCACCTCCGCGAGCTCATCCCATGCGCGGGCATCGGTAAATGACCCTATTTGCGGCGGCCTACATTCGTGATCCGACCGAGCGGCCCTCGGCAACGGCTGGCTATATTAAGCTATGGGGATTGTGATGAAGCCTTTGTTCTTTGCTCTCTGTGTTGTGTTTGCGTTTGGCAGTCTGTGCGCGCAGACGTTTACCTGGCAGCCGTCGCCCGGACATACGCAAGTGCAAATTTGGCCAGGGCAGGCGCCTGATCCGCAGCCTGTTGCTGGGCCAGAGGTCTCCAAGTCGTCGGGCAAGGATGACCTTATCGCCGGCAAGCAGGTGGTGGAGGTGGACAACGTCTCACGGCCTACGATGACCGTCTATTCGCCCACTGGAAAGAACACGGGCGCTGCGGTAGTCGTGTTTCCTGGCGGGGGCTATCAGATTCTGGCCATCGATCTTGAAGGTACGGAGGTCTGCGACTGGCTCACTGCGAAGGGAATCACGTGCGTGCTGTTGAAGTACCGCGTGACGGATGTGGGTGCGTATCCGAAATCAGGGCCATATCCGGAATCGCCGATGGCGTTGGAAGATGCGCAGAGAACTGTCGCTCTGGTGCGCTTTCACGCGGCGCGGTGGCATATCGATCCGCACAAGATTGGAGTGCTTGGGTTTTCGGCAGGCGGACATCTGGTGGCGGCGATGAGTACGCATTTTCAGCACCGCTTGTACCCGGCTGTTGACGAGGCCGACAAAGAAAGCTGCCGCCCTGATTTTGCGGTGGCTATTTATCCGGGCCATCTGTCGCTTTCCGCGGCGGAGTGGGATGCCAGGCAGGGCACAAAGAAGTTTGTGATTCCTCATCCGGAGCATCTGTCGGTTGCCGATAACAGCATCGAGTTGAATCCCGATCTACACGTCACCAAACAAACGCCGCCCACGTTTCTGCTGCAGAATGAGGATGACCATGTGGACAATGTAAACGACTCGCTGAGTTACTACATCGCACTGAAGAACGCTGGAGTTCCCGTCGAGATGCATTTGTACGCGCAAGGCGGTCATGCGTTTGGACTGCGGCGCACAAAGCTCCCCGCGACGGCATGGCCTCGTTTGGTGGAGACATGGCTGGGAACAATCGGGATGATCCCGGAGTAATTTGTATTTGAAGGCGATTGCCTTAGAGGCGGGTGGCGCAGGTCCCCAGCATAAATCAGGGTGCCCGCTTTTGGGCACCTGGGAGATCGCAGAACTCAATAGACCGTTTTCGTTTTTTGAGCGGACTTCTCAGATGTAGGATGTTGGGATGACGAAGGGACTGTCTGTTATCAGCAATGCGGCTGTTTTCACTTCGTCGCTTTCGGTCGCCTTGCAGGCAGGGATTGCAAATGATTTCCCTCCCCGCGCGCACAATGGAAACATGAAGAACGGTATCCCGCCCTTGCCAGCCCAATCTGTCAGGGATGTGCCCGGTTTATATCCCTCTGGCCGGTGAGTCCACCCCCCTCCAGCAAGGAGGAGAAAATTTCTCTCAAAACCCTGCAGATTATTTTTAACTCGTTTGGAATCAATGTCTGTTGAAAACTTTTCGACCCCAAATTCTCCCGCATGGTGAGATTTGGCCCCTGAAAATCGCCGGGAAACTCCGGTTTTTGCCAGAGAATAGCCTTCGAGGGCGCTACTTTTCCACGACGGCTTTGGAGAGATTTCTGGGCCGATCCACATCCACGCCGCGTTCCAGAGCCATGAAGTAGGCGAACAGTTGCAACGGAATCACTTCGACGATGGGCAGAAGGTATTCGGAGGCCGGCTGCACCGGGACGCAGTCGCTGACTAATCCCGCCATTTCCGCGTCTCCTGCGTTGGCAATGGCAATCACCTTGGCGCCTTGCGCCTTCATGTCGCGCAACAGTTCCAGTGTCTTCTTATAGCGGAGGACGGAGGCTTTGAGGCCGCGGTCCACGGTGGCAACTACGACCAGCGGCACGCTGTCGCTCACCAGCGCATTCGGCCCGTGTTTCAGCTCGCCCACCGGATAGCCCTCGGCGTGAACGTAAGAAGCCTCCTTCAATTTCAAAGCTCCCTCGCGCGCGATCGCATAATGAATGCCGCGGCCAAGAAAAAGAAATGTCCTGGCGGAGTTGTACTTGCTGGCCAGAGCGGCCATCTGTGTGCGCCAGCCGTCGAGCTGCTCTTCGATGCTGCCCGGGAGGGCCTGCAACCGGGCAATGTTGGCAGCCAACTCTGTGCTGTCCATCCGGCCCAGGCGCTGCGCTTCATAGAGGCCGAGCAGGAAGAGCACGGCCAACTGGCAAGTGAAGCTCTTGGTGGCGGGAATCGCCTTCTCCACGCCGGCACCTAGCGGCATGGAAACGTCCGCCTTGCGTGCCATGGTGGAGGCCTTGGCGTTGGTGATGGCCAGGCTGTGCTGTCCGCGCCGGTTTGCCTCGCGCAGTGCAGCTAGCGTGTCAGAGGTCTCGCCCGACTGCGACAGCACCAACATGCTGGGATGGCGAGCGCCTTTATCTTCATTGCCTCCGCGGCAACTGTACTCGCTGGCGTACTCCACATCCACGGCAAGCCCGCAAAGGTCTTCCAGCAGAATTTCAGCCGCCAGGCCGGCGTGGCGACTGGAGCCGGAGGCGGCGATCAGCACCTCACCCTCCGGGCTGGCCCAGCCCGCCAGCTTATCCGCCACGTCGCGCTTCAATTGATTGCCGTCCAGATACATAGCCAGTGTTCTGAGCAGAGCCGCCGGCTGTTCATAAATCTCGCGTAACATCTCGTGGGGAAAGCTCTGCGAATTGGTCATTCTGGCGCAAGTCCTTTTTCAAGTAAGTTTGTAGGGGACAATTTCGGCCCTCAAAATTCGATCATATACGAAGATGATGGTCAAATCCTTGAGTGAATTCATCAAAATATTCACAGATTGCTCAAAAAATGTAAATTCGGGCTTTATTTTTCTTTACTGGAGAAGGTAAAATCGGTGCGGTATGGCTGACGCACTGAATCGACGCTGTGAACTGATTATTAAATTTCTTCTCCGGACCGGAACCGCCACGGTTGAAGAAATTCTCGAGGTTGCCGGCTCTTCGGCTCCCAGCATCCGGCGCGACCTGGCTCGGCTGGAAAGCCGCGGGCTGATTCGCCGCACCCATGGCGGAGCGACGCTGGTCGAGCCTCTGCTTTACGAGCCATTCCGCTACGACAGCTCCTTTTTAGCCCGCGAACAGCGGTTTGCCGATGAAAAACGCCGCATAGGGCTTGCCGCCGCCGAACTGATTCAGGCCAACGAGACAGTGGGCCTCACTGCGGGCACCACCACCACGCACATCGGCCGCAGCCTGCGCCATCGCGACAAGATTCAGGTGGTTACCAACGCCATCAATATCGGCATGGAACTGTGCAACCAGCCTGGCATTCGCACTTATCTGACGGGTGGTGTGGTTCCCTGGGCGTGGTCGTTTTCGCTCACCGGCAACGCGGCGCTCACATTTCTTGACGACGTTTACATGGACAAGGTGTTCTTGAGCGTGACGGGCCTGGATGCCGAGCGCGGAGCCACCTCGCTGGAGGCCGATGAGGCGCTGGTCTATCGCAAAATGCTCAAGCAGGCCAAGCAGGTGATCGTGGCCGCTGATGCCAGCAAACTCGGCAGGGTCAGTCCGGCTTTCATCTGCCCGGTAAGCGAGATCAATATTCTGATTACCGATACGGGTGCATCGGCCGAAGCGCTGGCTCCTTTCGAGCGCCAGGGAATCCGCATTATTCGCGCATAACCCAACCCCCACCAGCGGATCTCAGCGCGTACTTGGCGTCGCAATCCCTCTCGCGGCAAATGTGCCGCCCAGCAACTTCACAGCCGTGCGCACATCGGCTTCCAGAATGTCCGCTTTGCCGACGGCCTTATGTCCGTTAGCGCTCTCCCGGTCGCACTCCTCGGCGCGGCGGGTCAATGAGCCATGCACGCAGCGGACGCCGGTCCGCTCCAGAACCTCGGCCAAGGAAGCCAGCTTCAGACCACCTCCGGCCATAATCTGAATGCGGTCCCCAGCCTGCCTGACTAGTTGCGCGATCTGCTTGGCGCCTGCCAGCACATTCGGCGCGCCGCCTGAGGTCAAAAGGCAATCGGCTCCGATCTTGATGATCGCCTCCAGCGCCACGCCCATATCCGGCGTTTCGTCGAAGGCGCGATGAAAAGTCACCGTCATGGGCCGGGCCTGTTCCACCAGTTCCCGGCTTCGGGCGACGTCAATGCGTCCGTCCGGCATCAGAACGCCCAATGCAACCGCTGCCGCTCCCGCCTCTTTGACCCATTGCAACTGCTGACGCATTTGATCAAATTCTTCGGCGGAGTAGACAAAGTTCCCGCCGCGCGGGCGAATCAGCACATGAACGGGGATGGAAAGAGCCTGGAGGGTGGCCTGAATCAACTGTTCGCCCGGCGTGATCCCGCTGAGATCGAGCCTGGCGCATAATTCAATACGGTCAGCGCCGCCCCGCTCAGCCGCCAGTGCGGCGTCCAGGGATTCGACGCAAAGCTCAAATAGAAAGGTCTTCATGAACGAATCCAAAATGGAAGAATAAGGCCCGCATCTTGCCTGACGGCCGCCATCCATGGATGGACCATTTGCTGTGAGCATCAAAGCAAGATCAAAACAAACATTAGAGTAGTTATCGTATTTTGTCAAAATGCTCATTGAAATAGCCAAACATTGCCTTTTCAGTCAAAATGAGTGACTGTTCTGCTCATCCCTGTTCCCCGATCTTCCCGTTGCACGGGCCCGATGAGCGCCAAGCGCATTGCGATGAAATAGGTTATCCGCTGGAAAATAACAAGTTTAGATTCATAACGATGGCGTCTAAAATGCCCTCCAAATAATCCCGAAGAAGCAGAGGCCGGCGGCAAATTGGAACATTCTGTAATGTCCACCACATTCGATCTATACTAAACCGCTTTATTTTTCACAAGATTGACTGTTTCGGCTGAATCTTGTCATTTACCTCTTGCAAAACTCATGGAATATGTATTAAAGTTCTCACGTCTCGCAGCTGAGCGTTTTGTCGCCAATCAATCACTCGGATGGCAACCGCTCAGAAGTGGGGCGGGAGTGGAGAGGGTGACTTGCCACCTCAGGGAAACTGAGGCAAAAAGGCAGCGCCCAAATCACTACCCGTTCGATACGGAATTCCGGCGGCGCTGAGGCGCCCGTTCTTCCAAAGCCAGGGCGCGGACTGTAAGAGCCTTGACATTCGAGAATGCCGGAGTCTGAATCGCAGGAGTTTGTGCAAATTAGGAGGCGAGCATTTTCCCGGCTTGGATTGTGCTCCATGGTTTCAACGTCATTCGTCAATACGTACCGGCGTATAGACATCAACGGGACTTCAAGGAAAGGTGCGACGGCAATGATTGATTTCAGAGGGTTGTTTGTTGGATTCTTTCGATCGAAGCGCGGGCCAGTGCTGCTCAGTTTGTTGGCTCTGGCGTTCCTGCTCAGCCCGGCGTTTGCGGGCGCCCAGGAACTCTCGGCAACGCTTAGCGGCGTTGTTACCGATGCAACCGGGGCCGTGGTTCCTCACGCCTCGATCACGATTGCACAGAATGGCGTCAACGGAGTGGCACGCGTTGTACAGTCGGATAACGCTGGCAACTATGTCGCCACCAACCTCATAGCTGGGACCTATTCGATCACCGTAACGTCGCCGGGCTTCGAGACCTTCGTGGCCAAGAACATCGTCCTGAACGTCGCCGAGAAGCACGCGGTGAACGCGGAATTGAAGGCCGGCTCGACCAACACGACGATCACCGTGGAAGACAATCCGGTTTCGGTCGACACCGAGAGCAGCGCCCAGGCGGGCACCATTACCGGAACCCAGGTTCGCGAGCTTGAGCTCTCCAACCGCAACTTTGCCAATCTGGTCATCCTGCAGGCGGGCGTGGTCAACTACGGCATGGGCGATGAAGCCAACACCGAAAGCAACACTGGTATCGCCGTCAACGGCGCGCGCGCCACGGCCAACAACTGGACATTGGACGGCGCCGACATCAACGACTCCGGCTCCAACCAGACCGTTGTCAACGCGCCAAGCATCGACGCCATCCAGGAATTTACCCTGCAGCGTGGCACCTATGACGCCGGCTACGGACGTTCCGGCGGCGGCCAGATCCTGGTCCAGACCAAGCAAGGCTCCAGCACCTTCCATGGCACTGCCTACGATTTCGTCCGCAACACGGACTTCAACGCCAACGAATGGTTCAACAAGGCGAAAGGTGCTCCTATTTCCGTCTATCACCGGAACGACTATGGCTTTACCGCAGGCGGACCGGTCTACATCCCCCACATCTACAACTCCGACAAGAAGAAGACCTTCTTCTTCTATTCGCAGGAGTGGAATAAGTCTTCGACGCCGTCGTCCCTCAATTGGACGACTCCGAGCGCGGGTCTGGTGAGCGGTTTTATTCCCGATGCGGTATCGGGCGGCACATATACAGGATATGTGCCTTCGCAGTCGAAGACTTTGGCGGCTGCGTGCGCGACCGCGACTCACAATGCAACCGGCGCCTCCGAGGTAGTTAATGGCGTGACTATTCCAGCTTACACGACCTACATTCCATCCTCATGCTGGGAGAAGAATTCAACGGTATACAACACGGATGTCTTTGCAAAGATCGAACCCAATTTGGGCAGTCAATACGAATTCGCGTCTTCCTCCAAGTCATACTACCGCCAGGAGATTGCACGCGTCGATCATAACTTCAACGACAAGCTGCATTTCTTTGCGCGCGGCATTGAAGAAGTGATGCCGTATACCTGTTACGGCGGCCTTTGGGGTTGCAGTGGTATGCCTCCGGGCTTTACGGATGCAACCGTAGATACGCCGGGCAAGAACGTAGTCGGCAACCTGACCTGGACCGTCACGCCGAAGATGGTCAACGAACTGGAGTTTGCCTGGGCGCAGGGCACCTATCTTGCCACCCCGTTTCCGGGACAGTTCTTCAATTCGACCTCAGCTCTGGCGGCGATGACGCAGGGCGCCGATGCGCCTTATGCGTATAACGAATCGGACCCGTATGGCCGCACACCTGCCGTCTCCCTAGGCGGCGGCCTGCAAGGCTACGCTCCCGGAGCCGGGCCGTATAAGGAGCGCAACCTGGACCGCACCTACTTTGACAACCTCTCCGTGACCCTGGGCAAGCACACCCTTCGCGCCGGCTTCCAGATTCAGCAGATGATCAAGACTGAAAACGGCACCGGCGGCGACTCCAGCTTCACCTTTAATAACAACTCGGATCCTAACTTCAGCTATGGCGACTTCCTGCTGGGCCAGGTGTTTAGCTTCGGCCAGGCGAGCAAGGACACCACTCCCGACCTCAACTACTACAACACCGAGTTCTATGTGCAGGACGATTGGAAGGTCAACCACAAGCTGACTGTGAACCTGGGCCTGCGCTGGAGCAAGTACCCCTCGCCTTCAGACAAGAACAACACGCTGGTCAACTTCGACCCCGTTGTGTATAAATCTGGAAGCCAGTATACCGGGGTGATCGACGAAATCACCGGCAACTTCGATTCGTACCCATCAAATGCCACAACTCCGAGCAACTATGCCAACGGCATCATCGCTCCCCGGGGTGCGGAATGTGCAACCGCTCAGGCTGTCGCTCCAGGGACCACCTGCTCGCCTTATGGCAGCAAGGTCAACCCGACCTACAACAACAACATTGCTCCGCGCGTCGGCTTTGTCTACAACCCCGACGGCAACGGCAAGACCTCGATCCGCGGCGGCTTCGGCCTCTTCTATGACCGCGTCCTGAACGGCATCTGGGAGGACCTCGCCTTCGACGATCAGCCGCTGGTGCAGTCGACATCCAAGGTCGGCACCCTGGCGCAACCCTTGTCCTTTGACAACGTCATGGGCACCGGCGCTGCTGGAGCGGTCTCTCCGACCCCCAATGGCATGTTGGTCATCGGCACGCCAACCTTCAAGACTCCCAGCTATGCCAACTACACCATCGGCGTACAGCATCAACTGCATCCCACCACCACTATCGAGGTGGCCTATGTGGGCAACCAGGCTCGTCACCTCCTCGGCACGTTCGACTTGAACCAGCCGACGGTGAGCGCCAGACAGAACAATGAAGCGGCGGATGTCAATTACCTCCGTCCCTACCAGGGCTATGCTGCCTTCCAAACCTGGGACACCCTCTTCACCAGCAGCTACAACTCCGTTCAGGTTACGGCAAGACACAAGGCGCATGGCCTGACGCTGGACGCTGCCTATACCTGGTCGCGGACTGTGACCACCTCGCCCGCTGACCGCATGAGCGGTGAAACCTCCAACACCTACAACATCAAGATGGACCAGGGCCTGTCGCCGCAGAACACTCCGCAAGTAGCGGAAATCAGCTACGTCTATGAACTGCCCTTCTTGAAGGCGCAGAAGGATCTCATCGGCCACATCCTGGGCGGGTGGGAAGTCTCCGGCATCACCTCCTTTGTCTCTGGACAGTCGCTGACCGTCACTCAGGGTGAGGATCCGTTCCAAGTCGGCGGCAACCGCGGTATCGGCCTGCAACAGCAGGCCGGACCCACCTGGTGGAATCCTCAGTCCACTCGTCCAGATGAGTCTCCGGCTGGTGTCATTCTGACCAAGACGTTGAATCAGTGGTTCACGACCAACTCCTTCAGCAAGGCAGTCAGCGGAACCTGGGGCTCGGAAAAGAACGGCGCGTTCCTGGGACCCGGCCTCCAGAGATGGGATGTTGCGTTGATCAAGAATACCAACCTCATCGGACCGGTGAAGTTCCAACTGCGCACCGAGCTATTTAACGCCTTCAACCACGAGAACTTCAGCAACCCCGGCATCAATATAGATGCCGGTACGCCAGCTCAGGGCGGCAACTTCGGCCAGATCAGCAGCGGCCACAACCCGCGCATCATGCAAATCGCTGGAAAGATCATCTTCTAGTGGGCTTTGCTTGAATGCTGTATCAACCAAAGGCCGGGGCGAAAGCCCCGGCCTTACTTTTGGGTGCGCCCAGCATGGGCGCGTTCTTACGGGTGCGAGTCCCGTCGTAAGCTGGTCACAGTAAACGAAGTGAAGCGCAACTGCATGAGGGTGACCGAGTGTGGGGAGGAAGCGTGGATCGAAA
>Ga0302319_10001698_pt1 | contig 48931 bp, 43 predicted proteins | sample Bog_T0_2_FD_203319 | JGI IMG/M metagenome (GOLD analysis project Ga0302319, IMG submission 203319) | Peat permafrost microbial communities from Stordalen Mire near Abisko, Sweden - Bog_T0_2 | ecosystem: Environmental > Terrestrial > Soil > Wetlands > Peat | place: Sweden: Abisko, Stordalen Mire... | reverse complement strand
TCTTGGCATACCGCTGAAACTCTGCCTGCTGGGCCAAACTCATCTGACGCATCCGTCTTCCGCCTCCAACTCCATTTTCAATCAATAGGCATAAGAAGAGAAGAGATTTTCAGAGGTTCCCTAAGCGCCCCGGCATAGATGTTGACCTGGTCGACAGTCGAATCGAGGCTGGTGATTACGATTTGGGTGACACCAAGTGTTCCTGTTCCCGGCCCGACGGACTGCGCGCTGGTCCCGGATAGAAACATTCTGCCGAAAAACGGGGTGCCGGGCACGGCGGGTGCGGTTGGCACCGGGTTTGCCGTCGTGTTGGTCACCTGAACAAGCGCGGCCGCCAGGGCATGCACTGCCTTGGGAGAAATCAAGACCACGCTCAAGAGGGCCAATATAACGCCGCCCGAGCCCATCACAATCCACTTTGTAAATTTCATGCTGGTTCTCCTTTGTTGTGTGGCGGCATGCGCCGGTATTTCATCTGTCTCAAGCCGGCCAGTCCCAACAAGCCGACGCCCAAGAGGGAAAGCGGCCATAGGCGTCCGGCTCGGCTGCTAACACTGGTATGGAAGAAAGAGCTGGAGATTGTAGCTTGATTGCAGGATTGGCTCCCAGGGCTTATAGGCGAGCCCTGGGAGCCTATCGAACCTATGGGCAACCTGTGATCGCACAGTTTTCCAGATAACCGGTGAGCGTGACCTCAGCGTTTGATCCCCAATTTGCGGTGACGTAGAGAAGAGGGGAGGTGCCTGCTGCGGCATAGGCCTTGAAGTTCCCGTTGATGACTGCCGCGCTGTAGCCAGGAGCCCCTGTGCTCGGCGCTCCGATGGTTCCGGAGATTCCGTAAACGTTGTTGCCGGTTGAGAGAGTGGCCGTGGGCGGGTGAGTGGCCGAGCTCGGCACCAACATGCTTCCCGACAGGTTTTCAACGACAAGGCGGTAACCCGCGGGAACCGGGGCAAAGTTCCACGAACAGGTGTTGCCACCGCAGGTGTTGATGTCTGCCAGGTCTGTATACGCCTTGTGATCGGCGTTGAAGACCGGAACCGGGTTGGCTGTTGTATTGGTGATCTGAACCAATGTGGCCACCAGGGCATGCGCTGCCTTGGGCGAAATCAGGACCACGCTCAAGAAGGCTAGGATGATGCCGCCCGAGCCCATCACAATCCACTTAGTAAATTTCATGCTGACGCTCCTTTGCTGTGCGGCGACCTGCGCCGTCTGTTGATGGTTCTCAAACCGGCCAGTCCCAACAAGCCGGCGGCCAGGAGGGAAAGCGGCGATGGCTCCGGGGTGGTGGCCTGGTTCACTTCGGCGGATACGACATCCACCGCGTAATTGCCGTTTGGGATGATGCAGGCATCGGATTCCGCGTCGCAGGTCTGGAAGACCCCGTCTGTGAAATCTGTGAATCCTTCCGAAAGCGTCCCGTTGTCGAAAATTGCATTCGGCAGGTAACCGGCGTCGGTCAGCAGCAGGGTGTAGGTTCCAGACGCCAGTGCAGCCTGCATAAAATCATCGCCGCAGTCGTTGTTGGCCCCGATAGCCACCGTCCCGGCAGGCGGGCAGTTACCCACATACGACCAGGGAGCGTTGCCCAGATTGTCCGCGTCGGCCAAGGGGTTCCCCAAGCCGTCTGTCAGCATCGTTGCCGATGGACCAGTGCCAGAGAAGAGTGCGATCATCGGGTCGAATCCGCCCGCCGCAATCACTTGGCCTCCCGCATTGGTTCCTCCGCCGAAGCCCCACGTCTGAATTGTGATGGTGTCGGAGGCCGTGAGCGTAAAGGTTGTCTCGAAGACATCTGCTGGAGTGCTCAAGGTTCCCGTATACGAACTATCGATGGGCAGCGCGCCGGCGCTGGCCGGCAGCATGCAGACGACTGAAAGCAGAAATCCACACTTCAAGAACACGCCCGAAATGTGCGTTTGTTTCATCCTGTATCTCCGATCCTGAAAGAACAAAGCCGCAAGAATATGCGTATCGAGTTCATTGACCGCGCGGTCGCCAGTCCATTGCACACGGATCGCGACAAGGAACTGGGTCGCCCTTGACCGCCGATCGGCGTCGTTATATCTATGTGGATGGCCGACTGGTTTTGTGACAGGATCGCGCCAAATGTTTTTGTGACGAGATCGCCAAAATTGTGAAGGGCCAGGCGCCGATGCCAGGTGCCCCAGGTCCGGCTTTTGGAGCCGGGGAAACTGGCATTCTTCCCCTACTCTTTGCACAAGATTACGCACCGCCGGCGCACAATGGGGATAGTGAAACCCATGAAAGAAATCGCCGCAGGGGTGGAAGTTGCGTCCGCGTTCCCCGGATCAATCTCTCAGGAACCTGCCCGATCCGTATCTTCTCCTAATGACTACTTAATTAATACCCCCACCCCCTCTATTTATTTTCAAAACCTTGCAGATAATTTCTGAACCGCCCAATAAACCCGAAATCAGCATAAAAAAACCGCCACATATTCTTGAGGGTTTCAATGCGCGCGGAGGACTGCGTCCGCAATGAGCGCCGCTTCAACCGCGGGGCGGACAGCGTGGACGCGCACAATCGAAGCTCCGTGCAGGATGGCCGCGACCAGCGCAGCAATGCTGGCTGTCTCGCGAGCCTCAACCGCGGCGTCCTGTCCGCCATAAAGCGGCGCAAGCGTGTGGCCGAGGAACGACTTGCGGCTCACGCCAACCAGCAGCGGGTGGCCCAGCGAGAGCAGCTCCGCTTGGCGGGCGAGCAGGGCATAGTTCTCGTCGAAGCGCTTGCCAAAGCCGTAGCCGGGATCGAGCACAATAGACTCCGGCGCAATACCCGCTTGCGCAGCCGCGGTCATGCTTGCCGCAAGGCCGGACCGCACTGTGAACAGCACTTCATCGGGTGCCAGTTGCGGCTGGGTGCGCCACTCCTCGGGCCGTCCCCGCGTGTGCATAAGCACCACCCCGCAACGAGCCTCAGCGCAGACGGCTGCCATCTCCGCGTCCCACTGCAAGCCGCTCACGTCGTTGACAATTTCAGCGCCGGCCGCGAGGGCCGCGCGCGCCGTTGCTGCTTTATAGGTATCCACGGAGACGATTGCCTCGGGCCTCGCAGCTAGTATGCCTTTGAGCACCGGCAGCAGCCGCGCCTGCTCTTCTGCGGCGCTAACCGCCTGGCTAGACGCAGCGTCAGCCGTACCAATCTTTATTCCCGCTCGCGAACCGGGCCGTGTACTCTCCGCGCCCAGGTCGAGAATGTCCGCGCCCTCGTCCAGCAGTCGCAGCGCGTGCGCAACCGCCGCCTCGGGTTCAACGAAGAGCCCGCCATCGCTGAACGAGTCCGGCGTAACGTTGACCACGCCCATGATGAGCGTGCAGGGGCCTAGCTCCAATGTGCGTGTGCGGAGGCGCCACTGCGACCTCGTCCTCGTAAATGATTTCATTTCTTTGAGTTCGTTCGCCATGCAAGATGCAGATCCCTTCCTCAAGGAAGCGTCGAACGTGAGAAAGGACCGCTTCTTTTCGATGGTACGCCGCACATCTGGTTGCCTCCTGCTAAACTCCCTCCATGAAATTCTCACGGCAAATCCTGTCGCTGCTGGCAGCGGCGGTTCTGGTTCCTTCCATCGGGCTGTTCGCGCAGGCTCCAGTGCAGGGCGGCGCAAGGCCCGCAGAGCACTCGGCTGCGCGGCCTGCACCGGCGAGGGGGCTGTTGGCCGAGCGCATCAACGCAATCCTGGCCGAGCCGGCGCTGAGTCATGCTCAGGTCGGCATCAGCGTGACTACGATAGAGGGCCAGTCGATCTATGGCCTGAACGAGCGGCTGCTGTTGACCCCGGCCTCGAATACCAAGCTGGCGACAACCGCGGCCGCCTACGCCCTGCTGCCTGTGGAGTCGCTCACCTGGACCACCAACGTTGTGGCCGGGGGACCGATCGACAGCGAGGGCGTGCTGCGTGGCGACCTGATTCTGCTGGGCGCGGGCGACCCGACGCTGAGCGCACGGCAGTACCCATACCGGATGCCTGAAACGAATCCGGCCGGCACAAACACTGCCGCGGCTACTTCCGATTCGGGCGAGGCCAAAACTCCTCCGAAGGCGATGGACGTGATGAACTTGCTGGCCGAAGAGGTGGTGCAGGCCGGAGTGCGGACCGTGGAAGGCAGCGTGGTGGGCGACGACACCTTCTTTCTCGACGAGCCCTACGGGCGTAGCTGGGCCTGGGACGACCTGCAATGGAGCTACGGCGTGCCTGTTTCCGCGCTCAGTTTCAATGAGAACGCAGCAGAGCTGACGATTGCGGCCGATCCGGATTCGCCGGCTGGGTCCAAGACTGGCGCGGCAACCGCCGAGTGGACGCCGAACGTGGACTACTACACGCTGGATAACTCGATGACGGCAGGGGATGCAGGCGAGGCCGGCCAGCCAATAAGCGGGCCGGGTCTGGAACGCCGTCCCGGTTCGATGCTGGTGCGGGCCTGGGGCACGGCGCCGGCTGCGGGCTTCCATGCGGCGCTGGCGGTGGAAGATCCGGCGCAGTTTACCGCGGCGGCTTTCCAAGAGGCGCTCAGGAGCCGCGGCATCAACGTCAGGGGAACAGCAACCTCTCAGCATCGATACTCGATAGGAGCGGGCGATTTTGACAGCGAGCGGGCGCAACCGCTCAAGCTGACCCGCTCCGATCTGCCGACGGTAGCAGCGCCGCTCAAGAGTCGCAATGTGCTGGCCCGGCACGTCTCCGTGCCGGTGGCCCAGGATGTGATGGTGATCAATAAGACGAGCCAAAACCTGCACGCCGAGCTGGTGTTGCGGCTGCTTGGCAAGGTGCATGGCACGGAGGGCAGCTTTGCCCAGGGCGCGCGGGTCGTCAGGCAATTCCTTGCCGGCGCGGGTGTGGAAGACGGTGACTTCTATCTGTACGACGGCTCGGGCCTGAGCCCGGACGACCGCATCGCCCCGCGCGCCCTTACGCAGCTGCTGGCGTATGCAGCCCGGCAGCCATGGGGACCGGCGTGGCGCGAGACTCTGCCCGTGGCCGGAGTGGACGGCACGCTGGCCTCGCGATTCAGGAACTCAGCATTGAAGGGCCGGCTATGGGCCAAGACCGGCACGTCCAACGAGGTGAACGCGCTTTCCGGTTACTTGACCGCGGCCAGCGGCAAGACGCTGGCATTTTCGATTCTGGTGAATGGCCGCCGGCCAGGGAGCGAAGCCGAGGTCAAGGCCATTGACCGCATCACCGAGGCCATCGCGGCGGCAGAGTAAGTCCATATCGCCTAAGCCTGTATCATCGGATTTAGATGCGCACTCGTTCCCTAGCTGTTTCAAGGAGTTTTTTGCCGGTTGCGCTTGGCCTTGCCGGAAGTTTGGCGGTGGCTGGCTGCCGTTCGCTGCCCGCCTCAAAGCCCGAGGCGCTGTGGACGATGGAAGAGGCGCGCGGGGCGCAGGTCTTTCATCAGAAGTGCGCCAGGTGCCACAACCCCACAACGACGCATCCGCTCAACGGGCCGGGGTTGCAGGCAATTACAAAGATCAAGGCCATGCCCTCGGGCGCGCCGCCCACCGACGAGCGGCTGACACAGGTAATCCTGCACGGACGGAACAACATGCCCGCCACGCAACTGACCGACGACCAGCTCAGCGATCTGCTGGCCTATCTGCGCTCACTATGACCGATCCCGAGACCAAAGAAGGCCAGGCGCAGCCGCCAGGACGCGATCTGCTGCTTCCGGGCCTGGCGGCCATCAGCCTTTATTTGCTGGTGCTGGCGGGGGTTATCATTCTGGGCGTGGTCAGCGGTCGGCATTACCCAGCTCTGTTTCTTGTCTTTGCGGCCTGTTTTATCGCCGCCAGCGCCGGGCTGTTGCTGCTGCGGCGCTGGGCGTGGACGCTGGCGCTGGGTGGGGTCTTTCTGTTGGTGGTTTACAACCTATGGATCTTCGCAAGCCAGCATCAAGGAGCCGCTTTGGTGCAGGGGCTGCTGAATCTGGTCTTCTTTCTTTACCTGGTGCGGCCCGAGGTGCGGGAAAAGCTCCGGTAAAAGGATCGCCCTGAAGTCACGAGCGCCTGTCCCGCAGGATGAGGAACGGCCTTTCGACGCAGAGGTAGAGCAACCCCGCAACCGCCAGGCAACAGACCGCATACATGCCAAGCCACGGAAGAATGCCCGCTCGGGCGATGACAGGAAAGCAAAGGTCCACCAGATGGATCAGTTCCTTGTGGGTCAGGTACAGACTATAGGCCAGCGTGGCAATCAGTTTCGCTCCCGGAACCTTGAATCGGCTTAATAAACCGTTCGTGCTGAGCGCGGACGCGACAAGAAGGCCCAGGCCGAGCGAGAGAATAGGGAACCCGATCACCGTCCCAACGGCGGATGCGCCGGTAACAGATTGCCATCGGTCATTGAAGAGCCAGATCGCAACACCGATCAGGCCGAGGCCTACGCATAGGAGTGTGTGTCCCCTCCTGGCCAATGCATTCCACCACAGCGGACGAAATGTTTTGACAAGAGCCAGGGTAACTCCCGCAAGCAATCCATCGAGGCGGCTGTAAGTTGGGTAGTAGATGCGTTCGATGTAAACGAGGCCGAAGTCTTGGCCGGCCTGGGCGAGTGGCCGAAGTGAATGGAAAAGGATGAAGGCGCGAATGCAAATTCCAAACAATACCAGGCTGGCGAGTAAAGCCAGGGTTTTTCGGAAAGACGGTTTGCGCATCATGGGAAGCACGATGAGCGGCAGAAAGAGATAAAAGTGCTCTTCGACGCACAGAGACCAAACATGAGAGAAAGCCTGGTTGACGCGATAGTCGACGAAGAGATTTTGAGTAAAGGTGAGGAGCTGCCACAGCGGCGGGAGCCTGAACGCCTCGCTCCAGACAGGAAAAATGAGGTAAAGGGCCAGGACCACACCATAGGCCGGCAAAACCCGGAAGGCTCGGTTTCGATAGAAGCCCCAAAGCCGAGGGCATTCTCCACGCAGATAGGGGCGCAAAAGCTGCGTGCCAATCAGATATCCGCTCAGGACAAAGAAGAGATCGACGCCCATCCAGCCCATTCGCGCGGCGAAAGCCACCGCCGCAGGCAGGTTTCCAACATCGTGAAAGGTGGAAACGTGAAACACCATCACGGAAAGGATGGCCAGACTGCGCAGGGTGTCAAGACCTTGGGCTCGCGGGGCGGATTGGGTCAAGGGAGTTGAAACCTCGGTGAGAGTTCACCCTATCGTAGAGCATTGATCCCGGCGCAATTTGTGAGTGAAAAATAGCCCAGACTTACCGGCGCCCGATTACTGGCACAAGCTCTTCAATTTATCCATGGGCTTAGGCTTGAACGCCGGATAAGGCAGATGCCGCGAGTCCATGAACTGGTCGGGCAGCGTGCCGCCGTATTGCAGCGCGGCGTCGGGATCCTGGGAATAGACGGGGTCCTGCTCCACCTCAGGCAGAGATGCAAAGCGGAAGCCCTGCTTGCGCAGCTGATCGACGAGGTCGGGCAGCATGAGCGTGGTAAAGGCTGTGGCGTGCAGCAGCATCACATTGGGAATCTCATGGCCAAACGCGATGTGCTCCTCTTCGCGGCCCCGGCGAATGTATTCCGTCGCGTTTTCGAGGTAACTCTGCTTGAGCCATGCGATGGCCGCGTCATCCGGTTTGGCTGAGCAGCGGGAGTAGGCGTCGTTCCAGGCGTAGTCCTCAAAGTCGAGAGTGACCTGGGCGACGCGATAGCCCTTGTTTTTGAGATAAGCGCGCACAGCGCGGCGCTTTTCCAGTGTGTCTCCCTCCCACAGATAGGGATAGCGGAACCAATGCCAGTCGCGCGCTCCGGCATACTCAGCCAGCGCCGGCTCGTTCAGGGCGATCTCGCGCTCAAAAGCGTCGGCTGTGTTCGCCGTAAGCGAGATATGCGACCAGGTGTGGTTGCCGATGTTCATGCCCGCATCCACCCATATGCGCAGGGCTTGCTGTGCATCGGGATCGTTTTGAAGCTTGACGGCATTCACAAAGCCGTATGTGCCCTCAAGGTGGATTGCTTTGAGTTCGGCGGCGAGGGCGGTGGCGATTTTGGTGCGGTTCTCACCAGGCGGCAGGCTGCCGGCGGCGGGCAGATCGTCAAAGGTGAGCGCGACAATGGGGTGCGGATCGAGAGTGTCCTTGAAGCTTTGAACGGCTGGAGGCGTTGCGGGCTGATACGAGGATTGGAAGGCCGCGGCGGTGAGAGGCGCAAGCGAAGCCATGCCGAGCGCGATCAAACATGCAAGCAAGCTGTGCTTCATCCCGATTCTCTCCGATCAGGCTTTCTGCGGCATTCTATCAAGTCGGTGTTGTGTGAATGATCGAGGCTGAGAAACGGCGCGACCGGAGCAACGCTCAACATTGAAAAGGCACGGCCGAAGCCATGCCTTTTCAAACCAAAGTTTTCTCCCGCGGCCCGATTAGCCCAATGCAACGCACTGACGGATGATGGGAGCAATTTGCGAGACGACCTTCCCTGAAGGAGTAACGTGCTCGGTCTTTGGTTCCAGGACAAACCGAAGATTGTCGGCCACAATTCCAACCGCAGTCTTGAGTTCCTTCTCGAAAGCGGCAACAGACCGCTCCAGCCTCTGAAGATAATCTTCGCGAATCCGGTCCGCGTTGCGGCTCAGCTCCGCGTCGATGCAGGTCAGCATCCGGCCGAAGATTGCCCGGCGCATCATGGACTTGGGCAGAACAAAGATCAGCTTGTCGAGCTGATTTTGAAATACGGGCTCGGTGCTGTAGCGTAACCGGCTCTCGACGGAGAGGGATGAGGCAACAGCCACGGGCGTGACCGGCACATCGAACAAGTATCCGGCAGCGGTTTGCAGGCGTTCCAAAACATTGTTCGTTCTTTCCACAAACCGGCGCGACAACGCCGCCAGTTCCATGTGGATGCGCTCGTCTTCCTGTGCCCGCCAGTCCTCAAAGACGCCCTCCACCTCGCCGAGCATGAACTGATCGAGCATTTCGCCAAGCTCTTCGCGGGTCTCGTCGCCTTGCTCGTTCTTGAGCCTGTTCAACCGGCTGCGCACGCGCGGGGCAGTCGAGGCGACGTGTTCCTTCAGATCGTTCTCGATGCGAGCGATCAGGGTCGCGGTATCCTGCCGCAGCAAATGACGCAAGTCCTTCAATTCCTGATCCCCGCGGGCCAAAGCTTCTTCAAGGGCGCTCTTCCGGTTAGCAATATCCTCGCCAGACATCGACCGGGCGCGCTCCCCTACCATGGCGGCAAACCGCAGTGTGCCGGCGATGCGCAACAAGTCCATGGCTACGGATTGAAAGAGTGTCTGCTCCTTCTCTTCGGCGGCAAAGTGGTGAAGGCGGGCCATCAGGCGATCCATGCCAGTGCGTTCATGGGGCGCAAGCTCCAACGGTCCTTTCATAGCCTGGCGCGCTGAGAGCGGAAACACCTCCGGCTTCTTGATGCCAACACGATTGCGCAGCTCATCCTCAAGATAGTTGATCACCTCGTCGACCTCGTTCGGAGTCGCCGTGTCGGTCTTGTTGATGATGAAGAGCAACTTGGGCACGTCCTGGCGAATGCGGCGCAGGAACTCGGACTCAACAGCGGTGATCGATGGGTCCACCGAAAGCACGGCAATGCCGGCATCCACCTCGGAGAGAAAATCCTCCGTCGTCTCCGTATCTTTCCGATTGGTTGAACCGATTCCCGGTGTGTCGATGAGATCGAAGCCCATGGCCAGAATGGGCGAGGGATAATAGACCTCAGCCGAGGCGACCTGCTTTTTGTTCCCTGGGTTGCCGGATTCCGTGATGAATTCATACAGGAGATCGACTCCAATCCGCCGGGTTTCCCCCGTATGAAAGAGGATCTCCGCCGAGGGAGCCGGTCCCCAGGTCACCCTGGTTATGACCGAAGTCAGCGGCAGCACTCCCGTGGGAAGCACCCGCGCGCCCAGAAGCGCATTGATAAAGGAACTCTTGCCCCGCTTGGTCTGTCCCAATACCGCGAGATTGAAGCGGTTTTTCCTCAGCTTGTCAGAGAGCGCCGCGAGAGACGCATGAACGTCCTCGGTCCTATTGCCTTCGGCAAGAGTGGTTAGCTCATCGATGGAGCGCAGTAGAGCTTTGCGGACTAACTGCTGAATGCCAGACTCGCCGGCTGCGGAGTATGTCATTGCCTACCTCCCAGACTGTTGAGAATCACTCTGGGTTTCCGTAGAAACCCAAGATGAAAGTACCATGGCCGTTGAAAAATTGGACCAGTCATCTTCGACAAAGTGCAATCAGATGAATGAGATGTACCAAGTTAGCAACGAGTTCGGGCAGCTTCCCAATATGGGTTTAGCAATGGCAACCTCTCACCGGCAATGAATCCTCGGTCTGAACCGGCAGCGGCGCGGAAGTTCTACGGCCTCGAAGTATAGCACTTTAGTTGTACTTCTGGGGTCGTGAGATTCACACCATTTCCACAGCTAGGAGTGCTAGTCTCCGGCTGATGTGTTAACCAATGCGGAAAGAGTTGCTTCCAGCTGCGGCCAGCCCTCTCTCTCTCCCATCGAATTGCCGTTCATGCCATGGTCCTGCCTTGCATGGCTTCAGGTGGAATCGCCGCACTCCACTCCCGGTACAATGAAAGCGTGATGGAACTCGTGCAGATCGAATTGGCTCGAAGAGCTCCCGCCCCCAAGCCCGAGTGGCTCAAGGCGCGTGCGCCGGTGGGCGAGAACTACCACGATCTGAAGCGGCTGGCGCGGTCGCTGGGGCTCAACACCGTGTGCGAGAGCGCGCACTGCCCCAACATTGGCGAGTGCTGGCACCACAAGACCGCGACCTTTATGATGTTGGGCAATCTCTGCACGCGCCGTTGCGGTTTCTGCGCCGTGCCCAAAGGCCGGCCCGAGCCCATCGACTTTGACGAGCCGCGCCGCGTGGCCGAGGCGGTAGCCGTGCTGGGCTTGCAACACGCCGTAATCACCAGCGTCAATCGCGACGACGATCTGCTGGGCGGGGCGCGCGCCTTTGCGCTGGTCATTGAAGAGATTCGCCGTCAGGCGCCCGGCTGCCGCGTTGAGGTACTCATTCCCGACTTTCAAGGCAACGAAGAGGCGATTCGGACGGTGGTCGAGGCCCGGCCGGAAGTCCTCAACCACAACATCGAATCCGTCCCGCGCCTCTATCGCGTCGTTCGCAGCGGCGCGCGCTATGAGCGGAGCCTTGAACTGCTGCGCTACTCCAAAGAGCTGCGGCCCGCAGGGCTCACCAAATCCGGCGTGATGGTGGGCCTGGGCGAGGAGACATCTGAGCTGCTTCAGGTCTTCCGCGATCTGGCTGCGGTTCACTGCGACATACTGACCATTGGCCAGTATCTGCGCCCCTCGCGCGACCACCTGCCCATGGCCCGGCTCTACACCCCCCGCGAGTTCGCGGAGTTGAAGACCGAGGCCCTCAGGATGGGATTCCGCCACGTGGAGTCGGGACCGCTGGTGCGCTCCAGCTACCACGCCCACGAGCAGGCGGCCTCTACGGGGCTTACGGTCGTAGCCTAGAAACCAGCCTCGAGCAGGCTTACCGGCTTTGCTTCGAGCATAGCTTCGATCGTGCCCAGGGCCTTCAGCACCGTCTCGGAGACCGGCGCGTCCACCTGTACCACAGCCAGCGCTTTCACCGGCTTCGGCCCGCTGCGTTCCCGGCCCAGGGTGAAGTTCGCAATGTTCACGCCTTGCTCGCCAAGAATCGAGCCAATCTTGCCGATGACACCCGGTACGTCTAGGTTGCGGCAGACCAGCAGGTTGCCTTCGAGCGGCGTCTCAATGTCGATGCCGTCCAGTGCCAGCAGGCGCGGCTGTTCGCCGTGAATCACGGTTGCGCTGGCGTACGTGGAGCCGATCGCCGTGTGCAGCTCGATCGTGAGCACGCTGGCCGCGCCGCCGCGATGGCTTTCTTCCTTCTCCTCATGGATGCGAATGCCGCGCTCTCCAGCCACTGCCGCCGCATTGATGCGGTTCACATTTTCCGAACCGTGCAGCAGCCCCTCAATGGCCGCGTTGCGTACCAGCTCGGTCTTGACCTCGGCGAGCGATCCGCCGTAGGTCAAGTCGATCGCCTCGAGGCCGCCCTTGCTGGTTTGCGCCAGGAACGAACCAAGCCGTCCCGCCAGGTCGATATACGGCGCCAGCACCACGTACTCCTCGTGGGTCAGAGAAGGCAGGTTCACCGCGTTCTGCACCACGCCCAGCTTCAGATACTCGCGCACCTGTCGGGCAATCTGGATGCCCACCGCCTCCTGCGCCTCGGCCGTGGAGCCGGCGATGTGGGGAGTCAGAATCACTTGGTCGAACTCAGCATACGGCGTATCCTTGGCGGGCTCTTTGGCAAACACATCGAGCGCCGCGCCCGCTACCTGGCCGCTCTTGATGGCTTCCACCAGCGCCGCATCGTCGATGAGTTCGCCGCGGGCGCAGTTGATAATCCGCACGCCCTTCTTCATCGCCGCCAGCGATTTGGCGTTGATCACGCCAGTGGTCTGCTGCGTCAGGCCTACGTGCAGCGTGATGTAGTCTGATCCGGCAATCAATTCATCCAGCGTCACCAGCTTGATGCCGTTCTCGCGCGCCACGGCGGCCGTCACAAAGGGATCGCTGCCAATGATCTCCAGGCCAAAGCCCTTGGCGCGCTTGGCCACTTCCAGGCCGATGCGGCCCAGCCCAAGAATGCCCAGCGTCTTGCCGCGCAGCTCCGCGCCTTGCAGAATCTTCTTCTCCCAGCGGCCGGCATGCATGCCCGTATTGGCAAAGGGCAGTTTGCGGGCCAGCGCCAGCATCAGGCCAATGGTCAACTCGGCCACGGCCACCGCGTTCGCGCCGGGGGTATTCATCACCACAATGCCGCGCCGCGTAGCCGCCTCGGCATCAATGTTGTCCACTCCCACGCCGGCCCGGCCCACCACCCGCAGCTTGGGCGCCAGCGCCATTAGCGCGTCATCCACCTGCACGGCGCTGCGGACAACCAAAGCATCTGCGTCGGCCAGAGCCGCCGGCAAACCATCCGGCAACTGGTCATGCGTCAGAACTTCCCATCCCGGCTCGGCCGCAAAGACTGCCAATGTTGCCGGAGAAACCTTCTCTGCCAGTACGATCTTCATCGTGTCTCCCTTGCTTGTTTGCGCGGGTTTGTACTCGTCCAAGCGGATGCTGTGCTTCTCGCATAACAGATCCAGCATTCGCACCACGGCCGCATGCGGCTTGCCCTCGCCCCGCTCGTACTTCCAGATCGAGTTGGGATGCACGCCCAGCCGTTCGGCCATCTCGTATTGATAGAGGTCCAGCTGCTTCCGCGCGATCAGCAGCTTTTCCCCAAAACTCAGTTCGGCCATGAAGGCTCCTTGCCAGTGGACAGTGAACAGTGAACAGTGGTCAGTTCTTTTTGCTGTTCACTGTTCACTGTCCACTGTCCACCGTTTCACTTCTTCACTGTTTCACTGCCTCTGCATAGACGGCCTGCGCCGCCGCCACCGCCTGCCCATACACCACCGGCAGACCCAGCGTGTCCTTGGCGATATGCTCCATCGCGCCCAGAAACGCCACCGTGTCCAGATAGTCGAAGAAGCCCAGGTGCGCTACGCGGAAGATCTTGCCCTGCATCTCTCCCTGGCCATTGGCGGTTACCAGGCTGAACTTCGTCTTCAGCGCCTTCACCACATCGCCCGAGTTCATCCCCTCGGGCACCGCAACCGCTGTGGCCGCTGCCGCCGGAGCCGTGGGCGCAAATAGCGTAAAGCCCAGCGCCACCAGTCCCGCCCGCGTAGCCGCCGCGTTTACCTGTGCGTTGTCAATCAGAGCAATGCGGCCTTTTTCCAGATCGCCGCCCGCCTGCCCGGCAATGTAGTCCAGCGCCGCGCCCAGCCCAGCAATCAGCGCCACAGCCGGCGTATAGGCGCTCTCACCCTTCACCGCGTTCTTCCGCTCCTTGCGCAGGTCAAAGTAGTAGCGCGGATTCTTCGATGTCTCCGCCGCTGCCCACGCCTTCTCGCTCACGCTCAGGTAAGCCAGCCCCGGCGGAATCATCACGGCCTTCTGCGAGCCGCCGATCAGCACGTCGATCCCCCAGCCGTCCACGTCAAAGTGCGTGGTACCCAGGCCGGTGATCCCGTCCACAATCAGCAGGGCATCGGTCCCCTTCACCAGCTTGGCAATCGCCTCCACATCGTGGCGCACAGCCGTCGAGGTCTCGGTCGCCTGCATGTAGACAGCCTTGTGCTCCGGCTTGATCGCCGCGCGCACCGCTTCCAGGTCGAAGGTTTGGCCGTAGGGCGCGCTCACCACGTCGGCCTCCAGGCCAAAAGCCTTGGCCAACCCCACCCAGCGCTCGCCAAACTTGCCGGCAGAGAGCACCAGCACGCGGTCGCCCGGAGAAGTCAGATTCGAGACCGAAGCCTCCATCGCGCCCGTGCCGGAAGACGACAGCAGCAGCACATCGTTCTTGGTGCCGACAAAGACCTTCAACTGGGCAAGCACCTTCAGAAAGAGGGCGCGAAACTCCGGCGTGCGGTGGTGAATGTCCGCCGCCGCCATGGCAAACTGAGCCGCGGGCAACAGCGGCGTCGGGCCGGGTGTAAACAAGCGCGTCTTATGAATCATGGTCTTCTCCTCGATTGGTAAACCGGGTCTGGGGCCAGGTTCGACACCCATCCCCGGTCACCGATAATCACATAATACACGAGAATGTGATTTATGTGATTACATTCTGTGGAAAAGATCGGCTAAGACCAATTTTGGAAAGAGTCCCCGATTCGGAGGGACGCGAGGGTTTCGACAAGCTGCGGTAAAAAACTCTAATAAGGAAGCGTTTTTGTAACAGGGCACGACTTCACAGCTTGCTGAAAAAGTCCCCTATTCGTCACTTTTTCTCCACAAGGATTTGCTCTAGGGCAGCTTCGAACGTTGCTCGCAGGCCCTCCAGGTTTAGTAAAATATCCATTGGTAATCTGCTCGACGAGGACGAAACCGATGGCAGCTTCAATCATGGCCGGGATTCCGGCGCTCAAGGAACTCAATGCCGACCTGCGGCGGCGGATGGACGGGGCTGTGGCCACATTCCAGGCCAACCTGGCCTCCACGCGCACGGGCCGCGCCAACGTGCACATGATCGACCAGGTCAAGGTGGACTACTACGGCACCCACACCCCCATCAGCCAACTGGCGCAGGTCTCCACGCCCGAAGCGCAGCTGATTGTGATCTCGCCCTGGGATCCCACTGTGACCAAGGAGATCGAGAAGGCCCTGCGCACCGCCGATCTGGGCTTCAATCCCATCTCCGACGGCAAGGTGTTGCGCGTGCCCGTTCCCCCCATGACCGAGGATCGCCGCCGCGAGGTCTGCAAGCACCTCAATAAGGTGCTCGAAGAGCACCGCACCGCTGTCCGCAACGTCCGGCGCGACGGCAACGACGCCCTCAAGAAGCTTGCCAAGGACAAGAAGGTTAGCGAGGACGAGGAGAAGCGCGCCCTGGAAGAAATCCAGAAGATGACCGACGAAGAGATCCGCCGCATGGAAGAGCTGTCCCGCAAGAAGGAAGCGGAAGTGATGCAGGTGTGACGGGCGTTCCAGGTGATCAGTGCGTAGAGTTAGCAGGTCGCAATTGTAAGGGACATAGTCGAGGGAAGAGGTAGGCTAAGTCCAAAACTCCCCAAGGCCTCGACGGGCACTGCATCAAAGGGTCGCAGGGATGGGAAGCACCTAAGCCAGTGCGAGCGGTAGCGAGCGTCTGCCGCACCGCAGGTGCCTATTTCTTCGCCCGCTTATAAAACGGCAGCGGCACCTGTTTCGCTAGCACGTGATTCGCGCGGCACTGCACCAAAACATCCTGGCCCGAAGCTGCCTCCGCTGTGACCAGCGCGAGCGCGATATTCGTCTTCAAAAACGGCGCAAGCGAACCCGATGTCACCACGCCGATCTCGCGGCCTTCCAGGTCCATCACGGAGTACCCGTCTCGCCCAATGCCCCGATCGATCATCTCCAGCCCAACCAGCCTGCGCTTCGGCCCGCCGCCGGCCTGCACCGCCAGCAACGCATCGCGGCCAATGAACGCGCCCTTGTCGAGCTTGATCCAGCGGTCGTGGCCGCTCTCAAACGCGTTGATCTCCTCGGAGATTTCATGCCCGTAGAGGCTCATTCCCGCCTCAAGCCGCAACGTGTTGCGCGCGCCCAGACCACAGGGCCGTATGCCGAACTCCGCGCCGGCTTCCAGCAGCGCGTTCCACATCTTTACCGTGGTCGCCTCGTCGGCGGGCAGGTACAACTCGAAGCCGTCTTCGCCGCTGTAGCCAGTGCGGGCGATCATCACATTATGCACGCCGGCCACCTGCCCCCAAGCGAACCAATAGTTCCTGATCGCGGCCAGGTCTACTTTTGTCAGCTTTTGCAGGGTTTCAAGGGCGCGCGGGCCCTGCAGGGCCAGTTGCGAGTAATAGCTGGAGTAGTCGTTGATGTGAATGCCTGGCCACGCGCCAACCTGACGCCGAATCCAGGCGAGGTCCTTGTCCTTGGTGCCGGCGTTGACCACCAGCATGTAGTCATTGGGGCTGAGGCGGTGGACGAGAATATCGTCCACAAAAGTCCCCTCGGGGGTGAGCAGAGCGGAGTAGTGAGCCTGGCCATCCTGGAGGCGCGAGGCGTCATTCATAGTAAGGTGCTGGATGGCGGCCAGCGCGCCGGGGCCGCGAAACTGGATTTCGCCCATGTGGCTCACGTCGAAGAGACCCACGCCCGTACGCACGGCGAGATGCTCGGCGATGAGACCTCCACCTGAGCCTGGATACTCAACCGGCATATCCCAGCCGCCGAAGTCCACCATCTTGGCCTTCAGGGCGCGATGGGTGGCATTGAGGGGAGTCGTTTTGAGTACGGGGGTGATTGAGGTAGCGGCGGTAGGTTGGTCTAAAAGGCTCATGGGGAAATCCTTTGGGCGGTGCGGTGGTCCTGTGCTTACGATAGGGACTGGATGGTAGCGGGGTCAAACCAACTGTGGACGGCAGAAAGGGCAACTTGAACGTTAAGCGAGCGATTCCATGGTCAATGGTGATCTTCAGAGCGCTGCTGGCTCCAATGGTGGTTGTGGTGGCATGGCGGCAAACCCAGCCTGAGTTCTGGTTGGGAGCTATGATCGCAACCGCCTGTCTCTCCGACGTGTTTGATGGAATTTTGGCCAGGCGCTGGGCCACCGCAACTGTGGCACTGCGTATCTCAGACTCGACGGCGGATACAATCTTTTACCTAAGCGTATTGGCCGCCATCGTTATTCGTCACTGGCCCGTGCTTCAGCAGTGGATTGGCATGCTGGCGGCGCTTTTGAGTCTCGAAGCGATTCGCGCGGCCTTTGACTGGATCAAGTTTCGCAAGATGGCGAGTTACCATACCTACACCGCTAAGATCTGGGGATTGTTGCTGGCCCTCGCCACCATTGCGCTGCTCTGTTTCGACCGTGGATTCTGGCTGCTACCCCTGGCACTGATCTGGGGCATCCTGTGCGATCTGGAGGGTCTGGCGATCTCCGCGATACTGCCGGAGTGGACGCATGACGTGAAGAGTATGCGCAGTGCCCTCAAAGTGCGCGTGCAGATGCGGGCTCACGAATACAACTCATAGAATTGACGGACCCAAAAGGATCTAACCATCGTTTAAAGGGGCATCGATATGAATCATGTTCGAGGAGTGCTGATGGTGGCAGCGGCGGGGATTGCGTTCTGGCGGGGCTGGAGAATTCATGCCGGGCACGCAGCCTGGTGGGCGTATGGGCTGGGGGCGTTGGCTCTGGGCCTAGCCGTCTGGCATCTGACCCGCAAGCCGGACCAGCGAGCTTGACCGAGTGGGCGGATCGCGCTGGCACTCAGGGCTGACAGGTCTTCGCTGGCCATTGACTGAAAACGCGTATAATTCCCTCCAATCACAGCATGGACTATTTGCTTATCGTTATTCTGGGAATTGCTGTCTTCGCGGTGTGGCGGATCGGCGAAGATACAGCGGAGCAACTGCGCAATGCAATCAGAGCCCTGGAGCGCGATCAGGACGCGCTGAGGGCGCAGCTTGCCGCGCTCCAGAAGACGCATGCAACTGCACCAGCAAACTTTGCTGCCGCGCCCGCGCCGCCTCAGCGGCCGGCGGAAGCCAAGCAGCCGGCAGCACCTCTCGCGCCAGCGCCAGCGCCCGCTGTCCCAACGCCCATAACAGCGACGGTTGCCCCGCCTGCCATCAAGCCCGCCGTCGAACCGCAGGCCATCCTTCGGCCTGCCCCGCCAGTGGTGCGTTTGGAACAACCCAAGCCTGCGCCGCGGCCTGAGCCGCCCTCCGCACCCCCACCGCCGCCAGCGCAACCGCGGCCACAAGTTGCGCAAGCCGCCGCCACCTTTGAAGAACCGGAGCGGTCCGAGTCCGTGGCGGAAACGGCTCAGAGCGGCAAATCCTTTTCACTGGAAGAAAGGTTGGGCGCGAACTGGCTGAATAAGATTGGCGTCGCAATTCTAGTGATCGGGCTGGCTTTCTTTTTGGCCTACAAATTCCAGACCTGGGGTCCGGCCGGCAAGGTGTTGTGCGGCTTTGCGGTGAACGCTGCTCTGCTGGCCGGGGGCGTATGGCTGGAGCGCAAGGAGACCTATCGCATCTTTGCCAGGGGTGGCATCGGAGGCGGCTGGGCGGTGGGCTTTTTTACCACCTTTGCCATGCACCATTTGCCCGCCGCGCGCGTGCTGGATTCTCTGGTTGTTGACCTGGTGCTGATGCTGCTGGTGGCTGCAGGCATGGTGGCCCATTCGCTGCGCTACCGGTCGCAGACGGTGACGGGCCTGGCTTTTCTGCTGGGTTTTGCTACGCTGCTGACCAGCGACCTCGAATCGGGCGACGGAACGGTGGTGTTCAGCCTGGCGGCCAGCGCGGTGCTGGCCCTGGGACTGGTGGTGGTGACCACGCTGCGGCATTGGACTTGGCTGGAGCTGACCGGGCTGATTGCGGTGTACCTGAACCATTTTGTCTGGCTCACGCTAGTGCTTCCGGAGAACCACTTAGCGTTCACAGAATTCTGGCCCTCGACAGCGCTGATCCTGCTCTATTGGGCAATCTTCCGGGCGGCGTATATGTTGCGCACGCCCAAGAGCCAGACCGAGGAGAATCAATCGAGCCTTGCGGCGGTATTGAACTCGTGCGGCGTGCTGGGACTGCTCAAGTATCAATCCGCGCATCCCGAGTGGGCTTTCTGGGCGCTGGCGGCGATGGGCGCAGTGGAGATGGCGCTGGCGTTCTGGATGCGGTCGCGCCGGCGGCAGGCATTTGTGATGCTCTCCACCATTGCGACCGTGCTGCTGGTATCCGCGGTGCCCTTCAAGTTTCACGGGGTCAGTTGGCCGGTGCTGTGGCTGGTGGAAGCGCAGGTACTGGCGGTATGCGGGCTTCGCCTGGGCGAGCCGGTCTTCCGCAGGCTTGGCTTGCTTGCAGGCGTGGTCACGGGCGGGGTGCTGGCCTTCCACGATGTGGTGCCGTTATGGCTGCTCCGGCTCGATTATCCAGACCCTGGCGGGCACCTGTGGCTGACCGTGGCGCTAGGGCTGGCGGCGGTTTTGTATTGGGTTCATTCCGAGGTCTATACGCAGCGCTGGCCCGAGATTGCAAAGGATGAGCGCGAAGCCTTTGCGTTGCGCATCACAAGCTGGCTGGGCATGGCGGCAGCGGCGACAGCACTGTGGGTGGCGCTGCCGGACCTTTGGGTTCCGGTTGGCTGGCTGGCGCTGGTGCTACTCGTTGGGTTCGCGGCGCGGCGATATGGCGGCGTCCAGTTGATGCTTGAAGCCGATGTGCTGGCCCTGGCTTCGGCAGCGGTGCTTGCCTTTCATCATGTTGGGCCGCTGGTCGTGTTCCGGCTGGACAATCCCGACGCGAGCCACCACTGGGCGGAGACAACGGTGCTGGGGTTGGCGGGAGTGGCCTATTGGATTTATGCAGAGGCTTATCCACGGCTGTTTCCGCGCAGCGATTCCGCTGCCACATTAGATTCCAATTTGGAAGCTTCGCAGGGTTTCATTCTGCCTGTTGTCAGTTGGCTGGGATTGGCGGCAGCGGCGTCGGCTCTTTGGGTGGCTCTGCCGGACCTTTGGGTTCCGGTTGGCTGGCTGGCGCTGGTGCTGCTGGTGGCATTCGCGGCCCGGCAACTGGGCGGCGTCCGGTTGACGCTTGAAGCGGACGTGCTGGCCCTGGCTTCGGGAGCTGTGCTGGCCTTTCATCATGTTGGGCCGCTGGTCGTGTTCCGGCTGGACAATCCCGACGCGAGCCGCCACTGGGCAGAGACGACGGTGCTAGCTTTGGCTGCCGTGGCCTACTGGGCTTACGCCGAGGCTTATCCGCGGCTGTTTCCGCATAGCGATCTTGTGCCTGGGTTGAATTCCAATCTGGATGATTGGCAACAGATCGTACTGCCTTTGGCCAGTTGGCTGGGAACGGCGTCGGCGGCAGCGGCGCTATGGGTGGCTCTGCCCGCGCCGTGGGCTGCGGTGGGTTGGCTGGCGCTGGTTCTATTGCTCGGGCTGGTTGCTGATTGGATCAAGGCGGAGAGCCTGGCCTTGCAGGCCGATATGCTCGCCGTGGCCGCACTGTTCGGGCTCGTCACCTGGGATCTGTGGGCGGAGGAAATGAAGCACAAGGCACCACTTCTTGCGGCGGTGGCCCTGCTCTATGCAGGAATGCGGCGGAAGACGGTGCTGGCCGGTTCGCGGAACTATGTGGCCCCAGCTTACTCATGGGCTGCTGCGCTCCTCCTGGCAATTCTCACATTCCTTAACGTCTGGGATGTGTGGATCGCGCCGGTTTTGATTGCGCTGAGCCTGGTGCTCTTTGAGATTGGCCGGTTGGCAAAGAGGGGTTTTCTCCGCTGGCAGGGATTCTTGCTGGCTGGGCTTGCATTTGCTGAATACTTCGCCAGCGATCTCTGGTCGAGCGGCCCTGCCACGCCGATCTTGCTGTCTCCAGCCGGGTCTCTGGAGCAAAATTCAGTATTCAGCATGGTCAACTCAATCCTTTTGGAAGTACTGATCCTGGCTACTGCTGGCTACTGGCTGATGGAACGGACCCGCGCAAATGAGCGCTGCACGCGGCCGGAGCACATTGTTGGCCTGGGGGCTGATGCTCTAGGCACCGTTTCGATTGCCATGTGGTTCGCTTATCGCTTTCCATCCACCTGGGTTCCAGTGCCAGGCGGAGAGATGTGGGTAACGGCGATCTGGGCGGGGATGGCGACCATACTGCTGGCGCTGGCCTGGCTCATGCGGCGCAGAGCCTTTCTGGCGCAGGCGATGGCGCTGGTGGTGGCTGTGCTGGCGCGCGGGCTGTCCCTGGACCTTTTTGCCGACGCTCCGCTGGGGTTCTGGTACGGACCCTTGTTCCATCTCAGTGTGACGGCGGCGATTCTGATGGTGGCGCTGCCTTTTGCTTTCAGGCTGCGAGGGGCAGAGTTCTGGGCCGGTTCAACAATCCCTTTGACCCCGGATTTGGGATTGCTCTTTAGCAGCTCTGAGCAGGTCTTCTTCTTTGCCGCCTTTGCTCTGGAAGTAGTGGCTTTGGCGGTGAAGCTCAGCTCGGGGCACATCACCATTGCATGGAGCCTGCTGGGCGTGGGCGTTTTCTTGTTTGCGCTGGCAGTGGGTGAGCGCAGCTACCGGCTGGCAGGGCTGGCGCTGCTGCTGGTGAGCGTGGTCAAGATTCTGCTCATGGATGTGTGGACCCTACCGCAGTCAGACCGCTGGGTCGCCTTCATCGTACTGGGGACATCGCTGATAGCCGTTTCCTTCCTCTATACGCGGTTCGCGACGGTGATTCGCAAGTTTCTTTGATGGCGGATGCGTTCGCCGAGGGTGCGCCTTTTTGACCTGCGCCCGGCGAGGGCCTACTTGCGTCGCGCGCGCCAGAACGAACTGACGCTCAGGTAGAAAAAGACCGCGATAATGCCTGCGGTGACCAGGAATGTCCAGTGATCGGGTCCGCGCAGCCAACTGGTCCGGATGCGCCAAAGGGTTGGAGCAAAGACGATTACGGGCAGCAGAAAGAAGACGCCTGCCACTTCAAGCCACAGAATGCCGCCGACGCGGGCAAAGGGCCGCAGAAAGCCGCCCACGCCGCGTGCGAGTCCCTTGGCAGCCTGGCCGGCCGCGCGGCTTTGCGTAGTCGCGGGGGCGCCGGGCTGGGCGGCTGCGCTGCCTGCCACTTGTTCGCCGGCGATGCGCCCCGCAATGCGCAGGCCAATTCCCAACGCGCGGCCTATCGAGTGAGGTTTCATTCCGTCTATGATGGTAGCAGCGGTCGTCTACGAGCTGTTTTTTCAGTTTGCCGCTGCTTTCCTGTTGCTCGTTACGAGTATCGGAAGTAAGGTAGATAAATCCTGCGCTGCAATCCACGCCGCCTCTTGGCGCTGGCCGCCGCTCCCGGAGGTATCCATGAAAATGCGCCTGCGCGAACTCATTCAGCAACTGGGCGAGGCCATCCACGAGTCCGTCATTGAGAGTGAGCAGATTGCCGGGGTGGTCCAGGATATACGCAAGTACGGGTTCGACGTGCTGCTGATGCTGGAGGCCACCATCGGGCTCAACGAGGTCGCGGCCAAAGATGCCCAGAGTGCTGGGCACGGCGCGGAACCCGGTACGGAGCACAGCGGCGGCGACGGCGCTTTCACGCAGAACGATCTGCATTTTCTCCGCTCGTTGCGCATCGCGGTCGAGGGCGAAGAGGAAAACGCGGCGGAGACAGATACGGAGTAGCCGGAATTCTCCGCCAGATCCGCTCTGGGATCGCTATACTTCCCCCATGATTCCCATCGGTTCGCACCCTGCATGGCACCCGGTGTTTGAGACGCTGGCCTACGCGGCGGGGTACGCGGTTTTCCGCCACCTTCGCGCCCGCCAGGGCGACATTGTGGCCGAGCCGCAGCGCTGGACGGTGCTGGCCGCGGCTGCCGTGGGAGCGCTGATGGGTAGCCGCTTGCTGGGGCTCGCCGAGCAGTGGCCGACGGTCGCGGCGGCGTGGCAGTCTGGCCGGCTCTTGGCGCTGCTCCTTTCACCCGGCGGCAAGACGATTGTGGGCGGGCTGCTGGGCGGCTGGCTTGGCGTCGAAATCGTGAAGCGCATCAGCGGGATTCGCCGGCGCACGGGCGACTTGTTTGCGCTGCCCCTGTGCGTGGGAATTGCCGTGGGGCGCATCGGCTGCCTTTTAGCTGGGCTGGCCGACGACACCTACGGGAAGGCTACGAGCCTGCCCTGGGCCGTGGACCTGGGTGACGGTATCGGGCGTCATCCGGTGCAAGTTTACGAGATTCTATTTCTGGTTTTGCTGGGAATCGTCTTGAGTAAGAGAGCGAAGCTCCCGGAGGGAGCGCGTTTTCGCATCTTTCTGGGGAGTTATCTGGCGTGGCGCGTCTTCATTGACTTTTTCAAGCCTCAGCCGTTGATTCATGGGCTCAATCTGATTCAATGGAGCTGTCTGGCCGGGATTTTCGTTCTTATCGTGGGCGAAATTCGAGCACGGAAAGGAAACCATGAGCAAGTCACTGGTTAACCGGATTCCATTTGCAAAGATCGTCGTGGTGCTGGCTATTGTGTTCGTCCTTTCGCTTGGGACATGCGGGCTGACAGCTTCCCTGTCCTCGAATAGCGGAAGCCAGCAGAATGGCTATGTCGTGGTGATGATCGCCGGGCTGGCCGGCACGTTGCTTTCGGGCTTGGGTTTGCTCGTCACGGCGGTCGTGTGGGTGATTGCGACCGTGGCAGGCAACTCCAGCCGCAAAGATTCCGAGTAGTAGCGCCTGCTGGACGAGAAGGATGATGAGTAGAAGCAGCGGTGAGACGGACCGTTCGACTGGGACAGTCGCGAAAGTGTCACAAACTCCCGAAATCTTTCACCGGGGGAGCCTAGAATGCGGCCATGGTTGAAAAGAAGCTGATAACGCTGGCATGTGCGGTTAGGATTCTGGTCTGCGGGGCGTGCTTTTTGCCACCGCTGCCCGAACACCAGCCTCCTCCTCCTCCTCTTCCCCGTCTTGCCTTGGCGGGCATCCAAAGCATCCGGGTCTCAGTCACGAACACATCTGAATCGCATCATCTTGATCCGCTCGATCTGGCTCGGGCCGTGACAAAAAGCATCAATGAGCAAGCCAATGAGACCGGTATCAGCGCCTACGATCAGAGATATGCCGGGGATGCGGTTCTTGCGATCACCGTACTGAGCGAGAGCGCAACGCCATCGACAACCGGCGATAAGAAAGTGTCCTTCCTGATCGATATCTCGGCAACGCTCACAAGGCAGGATGGGGCAGTGATCTGGCGCGAAACGGATGCCGCGTATCCTTTTTCTTACAATCTCACATCGGATCATTCCGAGGATGCGTGGCAGAATGCCTTCTTGCGGACATGGTTGACGAATATGCTGGGTACAGGGCTTGTTCATCGAATGTTCCACGAGCGTTGATCGCGAAGGCACTATGAAGAAGACCAAAATGAGCGCTGGCAAGTGGGTCGCGATTTTGGCGTCGGCGCTGGGGGTCGAATTTGGGCTGTGTGCTGTGGTTCCGAACGGCTTGAGTATCTACTACCTGCTTGTACCGCTCTTTTTGTTGACCTTCGTTGCCCTGCTCGTAGCTTTCGTTATGTGGTTGATTGAAATCAACAATCTTCGGAGAGACCAATGACTGACAAACTTCGCCCTTATCTGTTCTATGACGTTGCCATCTCCATCTGCTCCACATGCTACCGGCGCGTGGACGCGAAGATTGTCTTCGAGGAGGGCAAGGTCTGGATGCTGAAGCGCTGTCCGCAGCATGGCCACGCGCGCGTGCTGGTCGCCGACGATGTGGACTATTACCGGCGCTCGCGCGAGGTGTTTATCAAAGTGCCAGAGCAGCCCATGGTCTATAACACGCCGGTGAAGTGGGGCTGCCCCTACGATTGCGGCCTGTGCCCCGACCACGAGCAGCACAGTTGCCTCACGTTGGTGGAGATTTGCGATGCATGCAATCTGACCTGCCCCATCTGCTACGCGGGCAGCGGCCAGCACCGCACGGAGTATCGCACGCTCGATCAGATCGCAGCCATGCTGGATTGCGTGGTACGCAACGAGAAACAGGCGGACGTGGTGCAGATTTCCGGCGGCGAGCCCACGCTGCATCCGGACTTCTTTCGCGTCCTCGAGATGTGCAAAGAGCGGCCCATCCGTCACCTGATGGTCAACACCAATGGCATTCGCATTGCGCAGGACGAGGAGTTTGCCAAGCGGCTTGCCGGGTTCATGCCGCAGTTCGAGGTTTATCTGCAATTCGACTCGCTCAAACGCGAGCCGCTGATGCAGTTGCGCGGGGCGGACCTTCGCGGGATTCGCGAAAAGGCGCTGGAACGGCTGAACAAGCATGGCATCTCGACCACGCTGGTGGTAACCGTCGAGCGCGGAGTCAATGATAGTGAGTTAGGTGCAATTGTAGATTTTGCGCTGACCCAGCCGGCGGTGCGCGGAGTTACTTTTCAGCCCGTCCAGCAGGCGGGCCGCGTGCAGGGATTCGATTCAGTCGAGCACCGTATGACGCTGACCGAGGTGCGGCGGCGCATTCTTGAGCAGACCGATGTTTTCAGGCCGGAAGACCTGATTCCTGTGCCCTGCCATCCCGATGCGCTGGCCATGGCCTATGCGCTCAAGCTGGGATCGAAGACGGTTCCGCTCACCGGAATGGTGCCGCCTGAGGTGCTGATCGACGGAGCCAGGAACACCATTGTCTACGAGCAAGAGGCCGGCCTGCGCGATCATCTCTTCAAGCTCTTCGCCACCAACCACTCGCCCGCCTCGCAGGCCAGCACGCTGCGCGAGTTATTGTGCTGCCTGCCCAAGGTTCTCATTCCCAAGGATCTGGGATATAAGAATCTCTTTCGCATCCTGATTGTTCAGTTTATCGACGCCGAGGCCTTCGACTTGCGCAGCGTCAAGAAGAGCTGCATCCACATCGCGCATCCCGACGGCAAGCGCCTGATTCCCTTCGACACATTCAATATGTTTTATCGCGGCGAGTTGGAATCCACGCGGCTGGCGGGACTGCGGCGCGAGGAAGCGGGCGTAGTTTAGGCGCGTCGCTCGGAGACGAGAGGGTCAGTGAGTGTGCCCTGCTCGTGCAGGCGCGAAGACTACAGTCGTTATACCGCTGTTTCCTTGCGTGAGATCTCCGAGTAGGCCTGGAAGCTGACCTGGCTGTCAACACGCTTGCCTTCCACCTCAAACTCCTGAGTTCGCCTCTGATGCGCGGTCCAAAGCTCGCTGATGCTTGCCTTCTTCATGCATTGAGCCACAACCGCCGGACCGTAGCCGGTGGCGTCGCCGTAGTTCTTCGTCATGAGAATCGTGCCGTCCTGAAAGGCAGTGTGGAATTTGACGCCAAGGCCGTTTGGGTGGGCAAAAGCAGTTTTGTCTCGGGAGGCGAAAATCGGATACCCAGCCATAAATTTCAAACCGTCGTGTACGGTCATGACCTCCCTCTTGAGCCACATCATGAACACAATAAGTGCCGAGAAAATCAGGAAGAGGCGAATCAGCGGAAAGGCTTCGCCAAAATAGAAGGTTCGATCAAATCCCAAGTTCGTCAGTTGGTCGCATTCCGATTGATACCGGGTCCGAATCCGCTGCTCGAACTCTGGAGAGTAGATTGGGACATGCTCGATGACGCCGAGGAGCTTCACGCTGAAGACCACCGAGGCTACACCAAGGAGGAATGAAAGCACTTCCACAACGGTCCAAATGGGATGACGCAAGCGCTCCCCCTTCGATAGCGCGCCAAACTGCACGGCGAGGCCAACTCCCAGGAAGATCAACCCGACGGCTTCAAGCCGCTTCTTGATCTTCTTCTTCTCCACAAAGATTTCAGCTCGAGTTTTGGGCTGGCGTCCGTCCTTTACACTTTCCACATCGTTCTCCTTGCATGCTCCCTAACAGTACATCTGATTTTCCCTACACCATCGCCCGTTCCTTCACCATCAAATAGTTATTGAGCACCGACGATGTGAGCGCTTCGGGGTTGAGGTCGAGGGTGAGCGCACCTTGCTCGTGCAGGCGGGCCAGCAGCAACTCGCGGCGGCCGGCCATCTCCTGGGCTGCGGTGGCCAGAAACATCTGCTCCACGTTTTTGGGCCAGGCCTGGGCGATCTGTTCCACCTCCGGCTGCGCCATGGCCACAAAGAGCAGCACGTGGCGGCGCAGCAGTTGCACCGCGCCGTCAATGACCTCGGGGCGCATGGCCGTCTCTGCCAGATCCGTCACCCACAAAATCAGCGAGCGGCGCGGCTGCAACCGGTTGAGCGTGGCCGTGGCCCTGAGGTGGTCGGCCTCGCCAGCCTCGGCTTGCACCTGCGCCAGGGACTCGATCAATTGCCGCAGATGCGCCGCGCCCCGTCCCGGCAAAAGCTGCTTCTGAATCCCCTGCCCGTAGGCCAGCAGGCCCACACGGTCGCCAGAGAAGAGCGCTAGTTGCGCGAGCGCCACAGCCGTTGTGCAGGCATGATCCAGCTTGGAGTGGACGCGCGGGCCCTTTTCCACCACCGACAAGGCCGATTTGCCTGGGACCGGGCCCAGTGCAACCCGCGACCGCATCAGCCGCCCACAGTCCAGCACGATCCACACCGGCTGGCTGCGCTCTGTTTGGTACTGACGGGTGATGGGGCTGCCGCGCCGCGCCGTGGCCGTCCAGCAGATGTCGCGCAGGTCGTCGCCCTCGCGGTACTCGCGCAGGCTCTCGAAGTCGCGGCCCAGGCCCCGCTGCTGCGCCCGCCGCAGTTGCAGGTCGATCTGGCGGCTGCGGGCCAGAAATATCTGCTGCTCCTCGCCGGTGCGCAGGGCCGGGTAAATGCGCACCGTCTGGGTGAGCGGCGCTTTGGCCCAGCGCTCGGCCAGCCCCAGCGACGAGCGATAGCGCACGTAGAGCCAGCCCGTCTCCCAGTCGCCGCGCTCTTGAGGCTCCACGCGGTAGCGCAGTTTGGCTGGCACGTGTGGAAACGCCAGCAGCTTGTGTGTGGCGGGTTCAGCAATCAAGGCCGGCGGCAGGTCGTCTACCAGCCGGCACTCAACGATCGTCCGGCTCTGATTCTCGACGGTCAGCTCGATCTCGGTAAGGCTATCGAGCGCCGGAGCATTGGACCAGGAGCGGCTGACTGTGAGTTGCGCGGGGCGTGGCAAGCGGAGTTCGTCGAGCAGCGCGGCGACAAGCACCAGCGCATCCCAGGCCAGCATCGCGAAGGCCAGCCGCCCGTCCCAGAAACCCGGAATCAGCCACAGAAATCCGGCCACCAGCAGGCCTATGGCACGCGGCGTGAGGCCAAAGCCCCAGCGCCGCCGCCGTTCACAAGCTGCGCGTACCGGGCCGGGATGGAGAGAGGGCGAGATCATGATCGTTCAAAATCGCAGATCGAGCGCCATGGAGAGAGAGCGATCGAGTTCCACGAGCTTTTCACCAGAGAGTGTACCCACGTACTGAGTCAAAGCGGACTTCAAAATGGTGGTGAGATCGTCGCATAATATCCAGCTTTCATGCTTCAGTCCTTCGTTTGGGCCGACGCTCACCTGTGTCGAGAGACCGCTCCCGTTCGTGTAGACAGGCGCGCAGATCACCTTTGGAAATCGCGTATCAATCAGCGCCTGCCGGCTGACGATGACAAATACGCGATATTGCTTCGTGTCTCCGGGGGGCTGGTAGACGCGATAGAGCTCACCTCGTCGCATCGGACCTCATTCGTTCCCGGAATAGTCGATGGGCGCCTGGTAGCGCAACACGTCCATTGCCTCACGGTTCAGGTACTCGGCATTGGCGTTGATCAATTCGATATCCCGCTGGTGGATCGCCTGACGGATCTTCTCTTTGAAATACTCGCGGAGGACTCCCTCAATAAACGCGGAGCGAGACGCCGCGGTGCCCGCGCTCCTGTCAACCTCGGCGAGCAGGTCGGATGAGAGTGTGATAGAAGTCTTCTCTTTCATGCTACCTCCGTACTACTCTTATACTACTCCATTTCCGCCTGTAGTTCATTGCCGGGGCACCGGCACAGCGGCAACCACGTCAGCAAGCACGCGGTGGGCATCAAAGCCCTCCAGCTCGGCCTCGGGCTTGAGCATCACGCGATGCCTCAGCACCGGCTGCATGGCGCGCTTTACGTCGTCAGGGACCAAGTAATCGCGGCCATCGAAGGCGGCAGTCGCCTGGGCCACGCGCATCAGGCTCACGGCGGCGCGGGGGCTTGCGCCCAGCAGCAGCGTAGGCCACTCGCGCGTGCGCCGGGCCAGCGACAAGATGTAGCCATACAGCTCCGGCTCAATGCGGATGGCCCGCACCTCGGCGCGAGCCGCATCCAGCAGGCCCTCGGGAATGGGCGCCAAAGCCACATCCTCCAGCAGGCCAGCGCCCGACCCGGCGTGGTGCCGCTCAAGAATCTGCAACTCCTCTTTCTCTGTGGGATAGGCCACGCGAATTTTGAGCAAGAATCTGTCCAACTGCGCCTCGGGCAACGGATACGTGCCCTCGAAATCCACGGGATTCTGTGTGGCAAAGACCGTAAACCACGCGGGCAGCGCCCTGCGCACGCCGTCCGAGGTCACCTGCCGTTCTTCCATGCACTCCAGCAGCGCGGCCTGGGTGCGTGGAGGCATGCGGTTGATCTCGTCGACGAGCAGCAGATCGGTAAAGACTGGACCAGCATGAAAGCTGAAGCTGCCCGCATCGGCGCCAGCGCCGGGCCGCAGAATCGTGGTGCCCAGAATGTCGGCCGGCATAAGGTCCGGCGTAGCCTGTACGCGCTGAAAGCCGAGGCCGAGCAGCCGCCCCAGCGCCTTCACCATCAGCGTCTTGGCAATGCCCGGCACGCCCTCCAACAGCGCATGGCCCTGGCACAGCACGGCGATCAACACCTCTTCGATCACATCGTTCTGGCCGGAGATCACACGGCCCAGCTCGGTGCGGGCGTGGGCAATCAGTTGGTTGGTGGCGAGCAACCGCTCCGCGGTTCCAGCGTTCTGGTTTGCATCTTGCGTCGGCTCTTGATTCGTGTTGTCGATCGGTTCCTGGCTCATAAAGCCCTTTCCTGCTGTTTGGAATGAATGTCTTCCGATTTCAGAGTTTGGCCGCCTGATTTTTGAGCTGCGGCGATGTCAACTTGATGCCCATGCAGAGCTTGAATCAGCTTCAGCGCGGCCTCCGCGCTCACCGTTTCTCCCCAAGCGGCGTCTTCGCAGGCCGCCAGGTCGGCTTCCAGGCTGGCGCTGGCATCTGGAAACCGGCGGCGAATAACCATTGCCAGTTCAGCCGCGCCCATCTGATTCCCACGCTGGCCACAAAGCCGCAGGCTTTGCCGCCGAAACCGCTCCCAAGCCACGGACACCGCGGTAGACCCTGCTCCAGCTTTGCGATAGAGCGAGCCCAGCGCCTCAAGAAATTCGATGGGCGTGGCCCGCGCCGGCCCCGGCAGGTCGCGCACCGGCCCGCTGCGGCGGCTAAAGCTAAGCACGATCAAAACCCCCAGCCCCAGCAAGCCAAGACGCAAAATCGTAAGCGACGGTCCCGCCGCATAACTCCAGTTCGAGCGAATTTCCCCATGCAGCGACTCGTCCCAGTAGAAGCGATGCCCCTCACGCGGCCCCAGCGAGTTGAGCAGAAGGTCGAGATCGCGGGCGCGGGCCAGGCTGCCGTTTTCAAGCGGCGTGGAGCTTGCCCACCACACCGCATGGCCCTTGCCCCAGTCGAACTCCACCACTGCCGGCGCTCCGCCGCAACTGTACTCCACGCGGTGCGCCGGATTGCCCACTTGCCAGGTTGCTTCCGGCCTCATCCACACCTCGCCCGTGTCCGCCAGCAAATCCAAACCCTCGGGCTCCAGCTTGCAGGCGGCAAAATTGAACTCCTTGGGAGTGTCGCTGGCCTCGCCGGGCAGGATGAATCCGCCAAAATACCCGGTCGAGAGCACCCGCCCCCCGCGCTCCAGGATATGCCGCACCGCCTTGATGTCGTTGCCGTCGCGTGTGAAAGGCTGGGCAAAGATCACCACCGTATCGGGTCCCGCTGTGGCAGCCAGTTCGTTGAGGGGCCGCTCCCAGCGCTCCACCTGGTAGCCGGAGCGTAACAGCGTCTCATAAGCGGCCCGCGCGCCGTGCTGGCCAGAAAGATAACTCGAGGGCAGCGGATTGTCATTGTCGTTCCCGTTGGGCAGCAGAAAACCGGTCAGGATGGCGAGTGACAGGCCAATGCCCAGGCACCAGAGCAGCAGCTTGCGATCCTTGGCGTCGAGCGAGGGGAGAAACCAGGAGTAGCGTCGGGGCTTCGACTCACTCTTATTTGCGGGGTCTGGCGGCTGTTCGATCCAGGGTCGATGCGGCTGTATCTCCTCGCGCGGCTTTCGCAGGAAATAGATCGCAGACGATAGAAGAATGGCCGTGATATAGAATAATGGCCCCAGCCAATCGTTGTCCCTGAAAATCTCCCAGGTCAGCAAACCCATTACTGCGCCCGTCAGGAGGAGCCAGCGCAGCAGATCTTGCCCATGTAGCTTTTTTCGACGTCGCAGGAAGCCGGCCACGATTGCCGTTGCGCAAATCAGTATCGCGAACAGTCGCAAATACTCGGTAGTGCCCCACGAGGAGAGAAACTTCATTGCGCCGTGCCTCCCCCGGCAACTGAGCTGCTACTGCCTGAGATCAGCCCCGTCGCCAGTTGCTCAGCGCTGCGGTAGTCGCTTTCGCCAGCCGCGCGCCCGCCGTACCAGATGCGCTCAAAGCTGCCGGTGAGCGTGGCCAGTCCGGCTTTGCGCGCATCGTCCGGGGCCACCAGCGCCAGATATTCGCGTGGAGTGCGGGCGCGGTCGGCCGGCCACAGCCGCCGCGATTCGAGCCGCGAGATCGAGGCCCAGTAAACGAAGTGGATTGCCTCGCGCCACAGTCCTGCGGCGGCTGCCCTGCGCGCATCCTCCAGCCACAGTTGCCAGTCGCGGGCCGAGGCGGCTCCGGCAGCCGGGCCGTCTCCCTCCGGAACCAAACGAACGCGCCAGCGGCGTTCCAGTTGGATCAGTCCCCACGCTAGCCCTGTGCAGACGGCCAGAATGAATCCCCACACGAGGACGCGGCCAACCCACGCCGCCCGAGCCGTGAGTTCCCCGGCCGTGTCGAAGAGCTTGTTGAGCCAGTTGGCCAGTTTCTCCCGCAGGGAGTCGCGCGAGGAAGTCTCTTCCAGGTTGCGGAAATCGCGTCCCGCCAGCACCTGCTTCATCGTCTCGCGTTCCTGTGCATGAGCGGGCGGCGATGCCGATGCGGCGTTGGTCTGGGCCAAATCCTGTGCCAGGCGCGCTTGCGCGTCCTGAAGCAATTGGGCTGTGGTGCGTTCCGGCGGGCGTGTGGGGTCCTCGTCGGATGCGTCTTTGGGTCCGGTGGCGGGCGTGGCTCCCGGCTTCAATTCGAGCTTGTTCGCGGGCTTGTCAGCGGCTTTGTCTTTCTCCTGCGCCGCAGAAAGCAGAACCCGCAGCCAGCCGTAGCGCACCAGCCGCCGCTCCGGCTCGGCGCCAGCGTGCGCGGCCGTTCCAGCTGGAACCTGATCGTCCTGGCCCACCAGCGTGGGGTCGCAGGTTGTGGTATCCCGCGCCTTGGCGCAGGCCTCTACAATTGCCGCAAGTGCTTGCAGGTGGCTGCGGTACTCGTCCAGAGAAGCTTCGCGCGGGTGGGTGGCGGGCTGGGCTGCCGGAGCGGCAGCCGGCGCGTTGGCGCGGGCCTGCGGCGCAGCCAAGAGCGCTGCCAGAGCGATGCCTGCAAATGCAGACCGTGCCGTCACTGCTGCACCTCCTCAGGCGCGGCGGACGCGATGGGGCTGTCTTCGGTAGGCGAAAGCTCAGGCGCGTTCATTCCGGCGGCGTCCATCATCCTCTCAATGTCATACCCTTCAAGTCGTATGCGCTGATCATAGTAGAAGAGGGTTATGGCGATGGGGTAGATGGGGCCTGTGATCGCGGAAATCATGGCGCGCAGAAAGTAAACTGATGGCAAATAAAGATGCTGTATCGCCGCTCCCGGCGCATATCCATGGAATAGATCGATAAATATCCATCGGAATAACCATTCCAAGCTATACATCAACAGCGATGAGAAGACAAAGATCATCAACCACGTGACCATAATGCGCGCGCGGCTGTCTTTGCTGAGTGTCCAACTTCGCCGCAGAGACTTGAATCCTGACAGGTCTTCGAGGGCGCAGGCCGGGACAGCCAAAGACAGGCAACTTCCCAGCCAGACAAACAGGACGCAACCGGCAATCAACGGCAAGGCAATCACGAGCAGAACTGGGGACCTGTCTGATTCGCTTATGTTCATGAGGACCGCAATCAGCGCCAACCCGACGATCACCACCATGACCAGAATCTCGGGAATCACCAAGCCCCCGAATAACTTGAGAGATGCGACCCATAGGTAGGTGCGCCATCGCGCAATGGAAAAGCGTAGTGCCGTTGGAATTGAGCTTCGTTCGCCGAGTGACGTCGTCGAGGTCATATGTATCTGCGCTGGGTAGAGTAAGAGTACCAGGAAGCTTCCTACGTGATAAAAACCGAGAGACACAGCGAAGTTCCAGAAAGTGCCGCCACGCCCAGTCAAAAGGAAGGTCGAGGGCGAATGCAGCCAAGGAGAGACTGCCAGGTGCAGCCCGAACATCGCCAGCGCCGGCAGTGCCGCAATCCCTGCAAACACAAGAAACCTCGACCGGTAAATCTGAAAGGTCCGGTCGAGAATCTCGCCCAGATTCATGGGCCGCAAGGGTGCCGTCACACAGCTTCTCCGGCCCCCGCGGGCTGAGCTGGCAGGCCGTCCGTGCGCAGGCGCTGGTCGTTGTAAATCACTCCGAGAGCCGTCATCAGGCTGGCATACGTCAGCGAGATAAAAAGAATCATGGCGGCAAATGCGAAAACTCCCAGCAGGCCGATGCCGACATAACTCCATGGCGCCTGCAGATGCACGTGCAAAACCATCGCGATCAGGACGCCAACCAGTGCGAGCAGTCCCGCCCCGAGTTCGGCAACCAGAATGCCTGCATAAAGCAGAGCGTAGATGACCAGGATGACCAGAAAGATGCGGCCCTTTGCGCCTCGCGTGAGCTGGAAGCTGCGCTTGATGGCGGCGCTGGCGGTAAGTCCCTGCGTCACGCACGCCGGGAACGCCAGCGAGAGCCGCAGCCCCATCAGAATGCCGTAGACAAGGGCGGCAAGATATAACAGCGCAGCCAGCGGAATCAGCAGGAACAATACGGGGCTAGCCGCCATGCCGCTGTGGGCAAGGACGCCTGCCACGACCACAACCAACACCTCGATCGCGAGCAGCGGAAGAAATGCATACACGTAGCAAAGCGTCAATAGCCACAGATGGCTTCCCCGGCGCTTCCAGGCCAGCCCATAAGCGTCGCCAATGGTGATCTTGACGCCAAGGTCCGCCTGCGTTGCCGCATGACTCGCTGCCGCCAGATAGATCGAAAAGATCGCCAGGTTCAGCAGCATCATGACAATAATCGCGGGGAAAATGACCGCCGGAGTGATGGAGCGAAGCATCACCCCTGGATCGGGTGGTTTGGGCAATTGCCGGAGCATCGGAATCCAAAAGACCGCCTCCAGCCCCGCGACGACCAGAAGCAGCAGCGCCGACGGAACCGCCGCAATGCCCACAAACAGCGTGAAGTGGCTGCGGGTGAGCCGGAACGTGCGGTCGAGAATCTGACTGATGGTTTTAGGGCCGAAAGACGAAGGTCCGGCAGCGCCTGGAACATATGCGGCGGAGGCTGGAACATAAGGATTAGGGGCGTTGGATTCGCTCATAAGGATTCTCCGGATACTGCGGGCGGTTCTGTGGATTGCTTCATCGCTTCAGTTGGCGGCGGCGTGGAATCGTTTGGCTGCGGCTTGAGAATCGGTGGCAGCCAAGGCTCAGTTACCGGCACATGCAACAGGGGCGCTACCAGCCCAGCCCGCTGCATCAGCCACTCGATATCGAAACCCTCCTGGCGGATGCGCTGGTCATAGTAGAAAAGCGTGAGAGCGATGCCGTAGACGGGCCTGGTGAGCGCCTGGACCGCAAAGGAGGCGCCATAGATGATGAAGATCATCACCACGTTGGCGGCTTGCGCATGTTGCGGACTGCTGAAGGCGGGAATCAGAGCCGCAATAATCGCCAGGGGTATCGTGATCCCCATAGAAAGCAGCGAGGTGAGCGCCGAGCCCAGCAGATAAAGCAGAAAGATGCGGCCTTTGGTTCCCTTGCTCAACGCCGAACTGCGCTTGAGCGCGGCCCATGCGCCAATCTGCTCGATGACGCAGGCGGGGAAGGCCAGCGAGAGGCGAAGCAGCATCCAAAAAAAGTAGCCAAGCAGAGCGACAACCCCCAACACTGCCGCCAATCCGACCAGCGCGTCGTTCGCGCTACCGCCCATGCCAGCGTTTTTCGCCAAAATGCCCACGCCGGCGGCGATGGCCACGATCCCAACCCACACGGCCATCGGAGCTACCCCGATGATCAGCCCCTCAAGAATCAGCAGACCTACATAGCGCCAGCCTCGCCGCCAGATTCCCTTGTAGGAGTCGCGAATTGTGGCCTTTTCACCCAGGTAGGCGCGAGCCACGGCATGGTTCATGGCCGCCATGGCCAGCGCCGCAACGGCCGAGTACACCGCCAGCGCAACCACCACCACGGCGACAAGGAACACATCCGCCAGGAGTTTCACATCCCCGGTGGGTGCGGGATCGTTATTCCGAGAGCCCATCCATACAAGAAATGCAAAGAAACCGCAGACAGGGACCAGCACCCCTACGGTGGGAACTACCGAGATCCCAAGGAAGACGAAAAAGCGCGAACGGTAGAGCTGGGCCGTGCGGTCCAGTATCTCGCCGAGCGTAGACGGGCTCAGGCTCGCGGGGCGCAAAGGCTCATTCATGGTCGCTTCCTGGGTTTGGCGGGGCAGGATGTTGCTCGGCCTCAGGGTCAGTCGGTGGCGGCTCGAAATGTGCATCGAGAGCAGGCCAGGGCTCGGCGGTGGCAGGCGCAGCATTGGGTTCGGCATGCAATTCGGGCGCGGGCGTAGTCATCCCAGCCGCTTGCATCATCCACTCGATGTCGAACCCCTCCTTGCGTATCCGCTGATCGTAGTAGAAGAGCGTAATGCCGGTGGCGTAGATGGGTCCCAAAAAGGTGCTGGTAAAGAACGCAATGATCTGCGAAGTGGCGGTCAGTCCCGGTCCCAACTGGCCATGGTTCTTAAAAGCCGCGATGAAAACGAAGATCTGGGTCACCATCACCAGTCCAAACTTGATGACAAAGATCAGCAGTCCCAGAACGAAGATGCGTCCGCGCGCTCCTTTGCTCAAGTCAATGGCGCGGCGCAGGGACACGCGGGCCGGGAGGTCTTCCACCACGCACGCCGGGAGTGCCAGTGCGTAGCGCAGACTCATGAAAATGGTGTACACGCAAGCGGGGACAATCAGCAATAGGAAGATCACAGAGGCCCCCAGAATCATCAGCCCTGTCTGCGGGTTGGCGGCGGCCTGCTGGCCGGCGGCAGCGCCAGCTTGGGTGCCGAAGCCCTTCACGTTGTAGAACATGAATCCCAAGTAGCCGGCATAGGCCAAAACCAGCGGAGTCCAGATTACGAACGCTGTGATGGTCATCAGCCACAAGTAGCGGCCCAGGCGGGGCAGGATGCTGGCGTATGCGCCGCGGATGGTGGCCGGCTCACCCAAATGAACCCAGGCCACGGCACGGCTGATGGCGGCCACGGCTGCGCCAAGCAAAAGGAACAGGATCAACCACTCGATGCCCGTGCCGATCATCGTAGTCATGAGCACATATTGGGTCATGTGCGCAGCTTTCAGCAGTTCGCCGATCCCGATCAGCAGAAGGCTCATCGCGAGCGTTACGCCGCTATACATGGCGAAGATCCCCGCAAAGAGGACAAAGTTAGAGCGGTAAAGCTGGGCCGTGCGGTCCAGTATCTCGCCGAGCGAGAGTGGGCGAAGGTTGGTTTCCATGCTTGGCTCCCCGGAAATCGGTTGTGATCGCTTGCCGGGATACTAGCACAGCCTGAAAACATTGCGCGTGCACAGGCTGCCTGGTAAGCAACCTGTATTAACAAATAAATAACTAACGCCGCACCGTTGCGATAAACTAGAATCCCGCGCGATGAACGTATCCAGCACGTCAATGAACGATCTCGCCAAGGCCTGCGCCCACTCCGCCGATGCTGCGGAATGGGGGCAATTCGTGCGCCGGTGCAGGCCCCTGGCCTCGCTGGTGGCGCTGCGCATCGCCAGGCAGTGGCTCGGCAGCCCATCCCCGGCGACAGTAGACGATATCGTGCAGGAGATATTCCTGAAACTGTGCGAGGGGGAACGGCGCATCCTCAGGGAGTTTGAGCCGCGCGGCGAAGATTCCTTCCTGGGCCTGCTGCGCATGGTCTCCACCTCGGTGGCCACCGACTATTTCCGGCGTCAGTACTCGGCGAAGAGAGGCGGCAAAGTGGTGACCATGCCGCTCCTCGAAGAGGGGGCGCAAATGCCCTTGGCCAGCACAAAACAGGCAGCGCAGATGCGCCACCTCGCGCTGCTGGCTCAACTGGACGAGAAACTGCGCTCTGCGCCCGATGTAATTGGGGAACGCGATCGCACCTTCTTTTGGCTCTATTACCGTCAGGGCTTTACGGCCGAGGAGATCGCTGGCCTGGACTCTTCTGGATTGTCGGCCAAAGGCGTGGAGAGCGCGCTGCGGCGGGTGACGGTCTGGCTCCGCGGCGAGGTAGAGCGTCCGAAGCCGGCGGAAGAGACTGAATCCGGCTAGAGCCCCCAAAAGGTATCCGTGAAAGGAAGATTACACCCAATTCCGTTAAACAGAGTGCAGATATGAACGAAAACATAAATCCGAATCGCCTTGAGAACCTCCCGGACGATGCCTTGAAGAAGGCGCTGGAGGCTCTGATAGATGGCCGTTCATCCGGCGCCGCGACTCCGAGTGCAGACGCACCGGTCGCCGCGACCGCCGCAATGCCGACCAATATAGCGGGGCGATGTCCGAACTTGGGTGCGTGGGCCATGCTTCTAGGCAGCGAAGAAGAACGGGTTGAAACGGCGAATTCGGCGAATGCCGCGAATCTGGCGGGTGCTCCCAATCTCGACGCCTTGTTGGCCCATGCGGCCGAGTGCCAACCCTGCGCGGAGCTGCTGCGCACGTTATACGCGGATGCCTCGCCGGAAGAAAACGCCGAGCTTGCCAACCTCGCTTCCGCCTCTGAAGATTGGCAGCGAAACTTGGCCGCGCAGCTTGCAAGCACTCCACGGCCAACACTTTATTCAGTGCAGCGCAACCGGCTGGTGGCCAATGGTCCTGCGGTCAAGCGGACGCATCGGTCCTACCTCTGGGCAGGGGCTGGTCTGGCGGCCTCGCTGCTGCTCGCTGTCGGCCTCACTGCGTGGTGGCGCCTGGCGAACACCCCAGAACGCCTGTTAGCCGACGCCTATACCCATTCCCGTATCTTCGATCTGCGCATGCCTGGCGCCGGTTTTGCCGAGGTAGCACCCGAAGCGCATCTTCGCGGCAACGCAACCGGACGCGAAGCGGCTGGCTTGCTTGAAGCCCGCGCCCGTATTGAGCAGCACCTGGAGAGCGCGCCCGACGACCCGCACTGGCTGCAACTGGAAGCCCGCGCCGATCTGCTCGAAGAGAAATTCGATCCGGCCATCGACATTCTTGACCGCCTGCTGGCGGCTGGACCAGTTACTTCCGGACTGCTGGTGGACGATGCGGCCGCTTACTTCCAGCGCGGCACGGCAACCGGCAGTGAAAACGACCGTGCCACCGCTCTTGAACACCTTCGTCACGCCGACGAGCTGGCCCCAGGCGACCCGGTCGTCCTCTTCAACGAGGCTGTCGTCATGGAGGATCGCGGCCAGGTGATGAACGCCGTCGAGACCTGGAACCGCTACCTGCATTTTGAGCGCGATGCCCATTGGCTGGCTGACGGGCGCCGCCGCTTACAGGCTCTCGAACTCAAGCTGAACCAGTTAAAAAGCCATCAGAGCCGACTGGACCAGCGCCTGGCTGCCCCGCAGTCGATGCGCGCCTTGGCGGCCGATCCAGCCGCGCTGGCCGCATTCGACGAGGAACTCTCCAGCTACGTGCTGCCCCGCCTGCTCAACGCCGCCTTCCCCATGCCGGTGAACCGTTCTCGAGGTTCGCCGTGCGAAGACGGTTGCCTGGCTGCCCGCACCCTGCTTCATTCTCTTGCCGACTCTCTGCAACGCAACCATGACGATACATGGCTTTCCCAGCTTCTCCCTCTCAGCTCTTCCATCCCCGATCCCAAGTTTATTCAGGCAGTTCGAGCCTTGGCGCAAGCCATGGACGCGGATGTTCTGGGCGATTACATCGCAGGCCGGCAGTCGGCCATCGAGGCCAGCAACCTTTTTCATGCCCTCGGCAACACTGCGGGAGTAGACCGTGCGGAAGTCGAACGGTCTTATGCGCTATTGCGTACCTCCGATCTTCTCGGCTGCTACGAGGCGGCTCACTTGCTCCTCAATCGCGACCCGCAGTTTAGCTGGATTCATATCGACGACCTCTTGCAAGACACCGTTTGCGATCCCGCCCCAGGCACTGCCTCGGAGGACAATCCCCTTTTCCTCCGCGCTGTTGGACTCGCCCATGACCGGGCCTATTCCATGCTCGAAATCCGCGCCAGAAACCTGCTCGGGGCGCCAGCTGTCGATACGGGGGATTCCGAGGCCGCATGGCGGGCTTATCTGCCCACCATACGTATGTTCTATTCTGGCGATTTCCCCCCCATGCGGCTTTACGGCACATTGTCGGGCTTGCAGCAGGTGGAGCAAGCCACGCCGCGCGTCCGTCTCGCCCTGCTGATGCAGCGGGAGGTGGTGGGTGTTCTCGAGCTTACCGAGAGCCGGCAATTGGTCGCCACGGAGCGCTTTAATCTGGCTGCTGCCGCGATTCGCGCTGGGGATATCGAAGAGGGAGAGCGGCAAATGCGGGTCGCGCAGAGCGAACTGGCGGCCAATGGCGGCGAACAATCCGTTCATGGACTCCTGGCGGAGAACGAAATCGCCTTGGCAAACCAGTATCTTGCGCGCCGCGACCTGACTAGGGCGGCCCGGATGCTCGATTCGGCCGAAGGACACATGGCCGGGGAAAACAACTCCTATCATCGACGGGACTACGCGGTGGCTCGCGGGCAGTTGGAACTGGCCGAGGGCCAGGCAGGGACTGCAGAACCCTTGCTGCGGAATGCGCTTCTGGACGAAGAGCGCCTCGCGGGAAAAGCTGGCGAGGGGACGATCGTCCTGGCTCAGCAAGATCGCGACCTCTATGCCGTTCTGGCTGGCGTCTGGCTGGCCCAGGGCCGGTCCGGGGCTGACGTGCTTGCCCTCTGGGAGCGGTATCGGTTGCGGATTCTGGGCAATCCCGTTCCTGTCTGCCCGGACCATGGCTTGGCGTGCCTTGCTCCTAAACTGGCAGACGCGCTTGCCTGGCTTGGCCCCGATCAGTTAGTTGGGCAGGTGGCGCTGCTTGACCGCCTGCTGCTTTACCGGGTCACAGCGCAAGGCGTCGCCTGGACTTCGGTTCCCATCCCCAGGGAAGACCTGCTGTCGATTGCGGTTTCGCTCGAGCTCGCCGTCAGTTCGCCCGCCACTTCGATGTACTCCATCGATCGGGTGGCGCGGCGGGCGGGTGCGTTGGCGCTTAGCCCTCTGGTCGAGACTGCCTGCGCAGACAGCCGATCCCCGGCAATCGGCGAGCTTTTCCTGGAGCCCGATCCTCTCCTCGGCAATCTGCCCTGGCCATCGGTTGAAACTGCCTGCGGTCCCATCGGGCTGCGCTTCAATCTCGAGGAATCGCCATCGCTGGTTCTTGATCGCCGTCCTGAAGCCGCAGGCTCATCCGCTTCAAAACCCTCCGGCCAACCGCTCGTTGTGGGAGCTTCCGTTGCCTCATCGGGCGGCCAGCTCCTGCCAGAAGTACTTCGTGAGGCCAAGGACGTGGCCCGCTTTGACAACGAACCGAATCTCTTGCTGGCCAATCAGGCCACCCAGTCGCAGGTGGCCGCGCGGCTAAGCAAAGCCACAGCGATTCATTTTGCGGGCCACGCCGCCCAGCAGGACGGCGCCACCCGCTTGCAACTCGCTCCCCAAGTAGACGCGCTCGAGGGAATTGCCACAGCGGCAGTGGATCCAGGGACACCCGTTCCCAATCACGCCTACCTGGACAGCGATCTCCTGCGCAAGCATCCTCCCAGGGCTGCCCGCCTCGCTGTCTTCTCCGCTTGTTCCACGGGGAAGAAAGAAGAGGGCTGGAATCACGGCATGGGCGACATCGTGGACACGCTGGTTTCGCTCGGCGTCCCCGATGTGGTCGCTACCCGCTGGCAGATCGACTCCGGGTCCGCCGTTCCCATGATGGACTCTTTCTATGGTGGCCTGGCCAAGGGACTCAGCGTTCCGCAGGCCCTGACCACCGCCCGCCAGTCGCTCATCCTCGATCCTCGCTACCGTCACCCCTACTATTGGGCTGCATGGTACGCCTCAGGCTATGGAAAATCCGACTTGAGCCAGATCTTCCACGCAAGCCGGTAAGCGCAACCAATTTCATTCCGCTGAGACTCAGTCCAACTGCTCGCGACTGACTCTGCCGTTGGCTGCAGCTGTGCGCTTCGCCAGCTGCGGCGAGGCGGAGCTGCGAGGATGCAATCGGACGTTTCCGGCTGCAAAGACGATCCGGGAGGACTAAAGTGGTATTGGCGAGATTGCTCAGCCATGGGGCCTCGAACCTCAAGGCGGTCTTCCTTTTATAATCTCTCTCGAAATACTGAACCACGCAGCATGAAGAAGTTCGCAAGGTGAGGTAAAGAATTGCCCGAGTACATGCATTATCCGCTCAAGACACAGCCGGCGAAGCCTCGCCATCGCGCGCTCCTTGTCCTTCTTGCCGTAGTTGCGGTTATCTTTTTCGGCAGCCGGACCGCACTCTCCTACTGGGTTGAGCTGCTATGGTTCCGATCGCTTGGCTACGGCGACGTCTTCTGGAAGACGCAGAGCCTGCAATGGGGGATCTTCGCCGCGTTTGCGGTTGTCACATTCCTCATTCTTTTCGGAGCCTCTGCCGCTCTCCGGCAGGCCCATCGTGCAGATTTGCCAATCGATCACACGATCTTCATCGCTGGCAACGCGGTGAAACTCCCCGTCGCCACAGCCCTGCGCATCGCCGCCGCCGGTCTTTCACTCCTCATTGCGCTTGCCACCGCCGGCGCAATGGATGCGGAGTGGCCGACGCTGGCGCTCTACTGGTATGCGCCGCAGACCACGGGCAGTGTTGCTGACCCGATCTTTGGCCTGCCCTTGAACTTCTATCTCTTCACGCTGCCCGCATGGCATCTCTTCGTCGGCTGGCTGCTTACGCTCTCCGTTCTGATTTGCGTTTTTGCCGTTGTGTACCTGCTCATCGCGGGCGGCACGCGCGCCATTGGCGGAGGTCTCGGTAGCGGCTTCCAGTTGCCCTGGCGTGGACTCTCGCTTGCGCTTGGAGCCTTCCTGTTCGTCCTTGCAATGCATGTGTACATCGGCCGCTTCGACCTCTTGTTCGAACCCCACACAGTTTTTGAAGGGGTCACCTATACCGATGCGCACGTTACGCTCACCGGCCTGCTTTTTGTGTGCGCGGCGCTGGTCTTTGGGGCAGTGGTGGCAATTGCCGGCGGCGTCTTCCGTCCGCGCGCGCGCTGGCTCGCCTTCGCTATTGCTCCGGCAGCGGTCTGCTACATTGCGGTCGGCATCATTGGCTGGTATGTCACCAGCTTCCAGGTCAAGCCGAACGAACTGGTTCGCGAGCAGCCCTATATTTCCTACAACATTGAAATGACGCGTAAGGCATACGGCCTCGACCGGTTTTCGCAGCGCGAGTTTCCTGCCGAGACCACCGTCGGCGCCACAGACCCCGCAAACAATCAGCCCACGCTCCGGAACATTCGTCTGTGGGATGTGCAAGCGCTAAAAGATACGCTGCGCCAGATTCAGGAAATTCGCACCTATTACGACTTTCCCAACGTAGACATCGATCGCTACGAAATCGACGGCTCCATGCGTGAGGTGATGCTCGCCACGCGCGAGCTGAACATCGACAAACTGCCTGGGAGCAGCCAAAACTGGATCAACGACAAGCTCATTTACACCCATGGCTACGGCATTACTATGAATCCCGTAAATGGATTCACGCCGGAAGGCTTGCCCACGCTGTTTCTGAGCAACATGCCCGTCCAGAGCACGGTGCATGGCCTCAACGTCACGCGGCCTGAGATCTATTTCGGTGAAATGACCAACACCGATGTCTATGTGAAGACAAGGCAGCAGGAGTTCAACTATCCAGAAGGAGACAGCAATAACCTCACTTCCTATCAAGGCACGGGCGGCATCGTGCTGGGCGGGTTGATGCGCCGCGTCCTGCTCGCCTATGACCGCGACGATCTTGCCAAGCTGCCCTTCAGCGACGATGTGAATGCCGATAGCCGGCTGCTGATGCGCCGCAACGTGCGGGATCGCGTTGCCGCTTTGGCGCCATTCCTCACATTCGATCGCGATCCCTACATTGTGGTGAGCGACGATGGCCGTCTCTCCTGGGTCCTGGATGCCTACACCTCATCGGACTCCTATCCCTACTCGGCCCATCGCAGCCTGGCCGATCAGTCCATTAACTACATGCGCAACAGCGTCAAGGCGGTTGTGGATGCTTACGATGGAACCACGACCTTCTACGTCTTCGACAGCGAAGATCCGATCCTGGCCGCCTATCGCGGCATCTTTCCCTCGCTGTTCAAGGATGCCTCGGCGATGCCGGCCTGGCTGCACAAACACGTTCGCTACCCGGAGCTGCTGCTGCGCGTGCAGGCGGAAGTCTATGGCCTCTATCACATGACAAATCCAGAGGTCTTCTACAACCGCGAAGATCTCTGGAATGTCGCAACTGAAACCGGCATGGCCGACGGTGGCGCGCAAACCGTGCAGGCGATGCGGCCCAATTTTGTGCTCATGAATCTGCCCGGAGAAACGGGCCAGGAGTTTGTCGAGATTCTTCCTTTCACGCCAGCCAACAGAAACAATCTGATCGGCTGGATTGCCGGGCGCAGCGACGGCGAGCACTACGGCACATCGGTGGTCTACGACTTTCCTAAAACCAAACTGGTTGATGGGCCGCAGCAGATCGAGTCGCGCATCGATCAGAATGCGCAGCTCTCAGGACAGTTGACCTTGTGGAATCAGCAGGGCTCGCACGTGCGCCGCGGCAGCCTCCTGGTCATTCCCTGCGGACGCGCGCTGCTCTATGCGGAGCCCATCTATTTGCAAGCTGATCGCAGCCCCATGCCGGAGTTGCGTCTCGTGGTACTCGCGCTACAGGACCGTCTCGCTTATGCGCCAACCTTCGAGGCCGCGCTGGCTTCGCTCTTTGGCTCGGAGACTTCGTCGCTCAGCTCGACAGAAGCGCCCCGAGCCGCGCCGGAAACCGCTGGGGCGCCCAAACCCGCTGAGGATCTCAACACGCTCATTTCGCAAGCTGGCAAGGATTTCTCGGACTACCAACGCCTTACATCGGAAGGCAAGCTGGGCGATGCCGGCCAGAAGCTGGACGATTTGAAGCGGACACTCGACAAGTTGAACGCTCGGCCAAAATAGCGTGGGGGGCAAGCGCCCTAAAGAATCCCCATCACCTTGAGCCTCACGATTCCCCCGGCCAGAACTCCCAGCGGCATAATCGCCACCAGCGCAATCTGGTACAAGGTCGGCTGCTGGCTTTTCGAAAAAATCGCGCTCAGCCCGCTCAGCAGCAGGACCACAATCCCCAGAATCAGTACGTGTTCCAGAGGATTGGCCGCTGCCAGCCACGCAGTCACGAAACCACCAATCGCGGTGGCCAGATAGGAGTAGCCAAGGACAGCAAAGATATAACCGCGCTGCGGCGGTCCCTCCATGCCGGCCCAACTGGGCGCCAGGCGAGCCAGCAGCATCGTACACCCCATCACGACCAGAACCATGATGGCAAAGCCAGCCAGCAGCGCGAGAAATGCATGAAGAATTACCAAGGCCGTTTCTCCTCCGTCGGCATCGCGCCAACTTCGCCCTTCTCGATCCGCGCCAGAAACGCCCGCGCCAGTTTCGGTTCTCCAGGGTTGTTTTCTCCGTGAATTGTACACAGGTCAAGAAACTCTTCGCAAAGGGAATTCTGCTCGCCGGACTGGGCCAGAATAGCCTGTACCGAGATTGCCAACTCACGCAGGCGATCCGCCTCGGGCCAGGCCGCGTAGCGCGCGCCCTCGCCAGCATGATCGTTGCTGCCAAACAATCCACAACGGCCTTGCGCGCACTCTTCCAGGCATGGAATCAGCATCGCGCGAAAAGCGGTATCGAGCGCTTCGAGCTGTTCAACCTGAATCTTGTCCCACTGACTCATTGCTGCCCTCGGCTCACTTTCCCTGCATCGCCGCTTCCACATCCTCGGCGGTATGCGGCAGCGCGGCCACCAGATCGATCAGCTTGCCATCCGCGCCCACCAGGAAGACGCACTCGATGCGTACACCCAGATTTTCCTCGGGAATGTACACTCCCGGCTCGATCGTAAACACCATCCCCGGCTTGAGTACTGCCGGGTAATCCGCAGGATCGTGAACATCGATGCCAACCATGTGTCCCAGGCCATGCAGCCAGTACTGGCCCAGCGGCTGCCCGTGCAGGTCCTTGCCGTGCGTATTGATATAGTTATAGGCGGCATTGTCCAGCGAATCCGGGTCGCGCCGGTCGCGGTCGTTGATCTTCGACTTGCCGGCCACAAACGTGTCGACGGCCGCCTGCTGCGCTCCCAGCACGATGTTGTAAATCTCCCGCTGCCGCGCGGTAAAGTGGCCGTTGACGGGCACGGTGCGCGTAATGTCCGACGCGTACATCGAGTACTCGCACGCCGCATCCACCAGCAGAATGTCCCCATCCGCGAGCGTTCGCGTGTTCTCGGAATAATGCAGAATGGTCGAGTTGATTCCCGAGCCGACGATCGGCGCATACGATGCCCGTTCGCAGCCGTTCTCCATCCACACATCCGTCATCTTGCCCGCCAGCGCCCGCTCGGTCACACCCGGCTTCACGGCCTTCATCATCACTCGCTGCGCGTCAATGGATGCATCCGAGGCCTTCTTTAACAGCGCAATCTCTCCGGCGTCCTTCACGACGCGCAACTGCTGCGTCAGCTCCGTCACGTCGTGCGACGGCCCGTTCGCGTCCATCCCCAGCGTCACCGCGGTATAGCCGAGCAGGGACTTGGCCTGCGGAGAATCGGGTTGCATCCACACGTTTCGCAAGAGCCGCCGGTCCGTGGCGATGAGCCGATTGAGCGTCGTTGCCAGCTCCGTCATCGGCTCCGCTGCGTCCACGCCCGCTGCTTCCGTCACCTCCGGTGACGCCGCATCCATCTTGGCCCCGGTGTATTTTTCCATGCGCAGGTCGCGCGTCGGCAAAAACAGAATCTCTTTGTACGCACGGGGAGCCGCGGCTTGCGGAGCATCGCCCACAATCAGTAGCGCTGCTCCCGGCTCATTCCACCCCGTCAGGTAGTAGAAATCCGCATCTTGGCGATAGGGCATGAAGTCCAATTGCGGCTCCTCGGCGGCAAACAGCACAGCCACACCGCCGTGCAGCTTTGAGGCCAGCGCCACGCGCCGCGCGCGGTACACCGAGGCAGGCTGCTTTTCAAGCGCAAGAGTGAGCGGGGCAATCGAAAAGGCCAGAATGGCCGCGATGCAAGTGAAACGGAGGTATTTGTACATGGCTATCAGCCTCAGCGAGCGGGTCGTAGATGTCAAGGGGACAAAAACCGTGAAGCCAGCCCTACTCTTCCGCTGCCTTCACCATCGCCGCAAGACTCCGCTCCACATCTTCCTTAGTCGTCGCCCACGACGATACGCTGATGCGCATCGCGGTCTGCCCCTGCCAAACCGTCGATCCGCACCAGCAAGTCCCCTCTGTCTGCAGGCGGGCAATCACGCGCAGCGTCCGCTCCGGCATACCAAACGAAACCAGAACCTGATTGATGACCACGTCGTTCAGCACCTGGAAGCCGGCGGCTTTGATGCCGGCGGCAAACCGCCTTGCGTGGCTTGATGTCCGCTCCACAATCTTGGCCATTCCCGACCGCCCCAGTGACCGCAGCCCAGCCCACAGCTCCACGCCGCGCGCCCGCCGCGAAAGTTCAGGGTTGTAGTCGGAGGGCTCACGATGTTCTCCCAATGCCAGATACGAGGCATGGATTGACATGGCCGCGCGCAGTTGCGCAGGGTCGCGCACCAGCGCAATCCCGCAATCATAGCCAATGTTCGGCCACTTATGCCCGTCGGTGGCCCAAGAGTCGGCCAACTCAAAGCCCTTGGTCCACTTCCGATATTCCGGTGAAGCTGCGGCCCACAGCCCAAAGGCTCCATCCACATGAATCCATGCGCCGGCTGCTCGCGCCACCGGGCAAATCGCCGTCGCCGCATCGAAGGCCCCGGTATTCACGTTGCCCGCCTGCAAGCAGAGAATGGTCCGTGCGTCCAATGCAGGCAGCGCATCGGCTCGCATCCGCCCTTGCCCGTCCACGGGCACGCGTATCACACGCTTGCGCCCCAACCCCAGCAGCCCCAGCGCCTTGGTTACGGAGGCATGAGCCTCTTCGCCCACCACCACCGTAATCGGCGGCGCTCCAAACAGGCCATCGGCTTCCACATCCCAGCTGGCGCGCTCCAGCAGGGCGTGCCGCGCCGCGGCCAGGGCAGTAAAGTTGGCCATGGTGGCGCCGGTCACCACCGCGCCGCCCGTTCCCTCGGGCAGACCTAGCAGTTCCCGCACCCATTCAAGCGCAACCTCTTCCAGCACGATCGCCGTTGGCGACTGCACATAGAATGCCGCGTTCTGGTCCCACGCGCTCACCAGCCAACTCGCAGCCAGCGCCATCGGCAGGCAGCCGCCGTTCACAAATCCAAAGAATCGGCCATTATTCTTGGCAACAGTAGCCGGGGAGCCATAAGTATCCAGCAGACGCAGCACAGCCTCGGGGTTGGTTGGGCCCGGCGGCAGCGGTCCCCGCAGCGCGCTCAGCGCGGCAACCGCCTCCGGGCTCGGCGCAACTCCCCGCGCACCCATGCCCTCCAGATAATCCATAGAGGCGCGCGCGGCGCGCTTCAGCAGCGCAGTCCGCGCATCGCTAACGGAGGCGGCTGGCGAAGACGAATGGGGCGAATGGGACAGGTGAGAGGCAGCCATGGACAGTGCTCAGTTTAGCATCGGGGCCTATGTCTGACCGCGCCGCCTCACGTTGGCGATGGGGCATCTTCCAAGTACGTGGCCGCACGCTGCAAACTTGGAGATTGGGACCGAATTGGGTCGGCGTCGCAGGTTTCGACCTGCGACTTCCACCGTGTGAATTCTACAACTTAAAGCATTACAACCACTTACAAGACCTCAGCGCTCCCTTAAGTCCTTGTGAGCACCCCCAACCTTGAGAGCCGACGCAACAAACAACGATTCGCGCCTGCCGAGATGGCAGCGTAGCGGCTCGCCCGCGTGGCACGTCAGATAGGCACAGGACATTTTCATGCTGCCATCTGGAGATTCCCTTACTGCATTTACCTTTTGCCGAAGTGAATCACCAGACCGGCGCCGATGCGGAGGTTGTTCTGGTGGTTGTTGGTTCCGTTGTCGAAGGTGGTCAGCAGGTAGTCGGCTTCGATGAGGCGCACAGAGAAGCGGGGGCTGGCGCGCAGGTCGAGGCCTCCGCCGAGGTTAGCGGCAAAGGCCGCGCCGGCGTTGGCGGCGGCCGGATTGGCGCCCTGGACGAGCGTGCCACTGGAGTGCGCCAGGCCGATTAGCGCC
>Ga0302319_10001696_pt1 | contig 49014 bp, 41 predicted proteins | sample Bog_T0_2_FD_203319 | JGI IMG/M metagenome (GOLD analysis project Ga0302319, IMG submission 203319) | Peat permafrost microbial communities from Stordalen Mire near Abisko, Sweden - Bog_T0_2 | ecosystem: Environmental > Terrestrial > Soil > Wetlands > Peat | place: Sweden: Abisko, Stordalen Mire... | reverse complement strand
CATCTTCCTGGTGTTGCAGGCTTGGCTCTCGTGGATTCTGATTGCGGCGGTTCTCGCCGGGCAGGCGCTGCTGCTCTTCCTCTCGGTTGACACTACTCAGAAAAAGTTGAAGCCGCGGACGCATATTGCGATTTCGGTCGCGGTTTCTTCGATGCTGTTTGGCCTTCTGACGATTGCTGCGATTTTCTGCATAGGGATCGCCGCACGTGGAGACGCGTTCGGCGCGGGCTTTCTGGATACCTCGGCGAAGTTCCTCGGCGGGTGGGTGGCGCTTTGGATTGTTTGGGGCGTTGCGTTTTACTTGTACTTCCGCAATGCAACCGATGTGACCTCGCGCGCTATCTCCTGGTTGTTGAAGGGAAGCGTGCTGGAGCTGCTGATTGCGGTTCCCTGCCATGTGTGGGTGCGACGCCGGGACGAATGTTGTGCGCCGTTTTTTACGAGCTTCGGCATTGTGACGGGGATCGCGGTGATGCTGATGTGCTTTGGGCCGAGCGTGCTTTTTCTTTTCAAGAAGCGGCTGGACGGGTATTCCACGCACAGATCAGCCTGAGGCGCACTCTCCGAATTGCCTTGTTACCCTAGAACTGGTTGCATAATTCTTCGGGGTCGATTGGAAAACGTCCCTCAGGGGCTAAAGCCCCAAGTTTTACATGCCTTTTTCGGCACGACTGAAGTCGTGCCCTTTCGCGGCACAATTTGTGCAACCAGTTATAGAGTTTTGGAGGATTTTCCTGCAATGACTACAGAAATTACTGCTGCTGCATCCAGGGACCTGCATGTGTGGGAGGCGGGTGGGGCGGCTTCGGCGGAGGCGCTGACGGCATGGGTTAGCGCGCGGCTGGCGGCGCACGAGAGCGAATTGGCGGCGCTGCTGGCGGTTGAGGGCGAGCGGACGCCGGAGAATTCGCTGCGGCACTACGACGCGGCGATTGAGCAACTGACGCTGGCCGGGGCGCAGGCGGGGATTCTGAATTCCGTGGCTGCGGTGAAGGCGGTGCGCGACCAGGCGCAGATGGAAGCGCAACGGGTGGCGATGGTGGGCAGCGCGCTGAGCTTGAATCGCGCGGTATACGACGCGCTGGCGGCGATCAACCTGGACGGTGCGACGCCGGCGACGAAGCACTATGTGGAGCGGACGCTGTTGGGGTATCGGCTCTCCGGCGTGGACAAGGATGAGGCGACGCGCGATCGCTTGCATGCGCTGCACGACAAGGCGACGCAGCTTTCGCTTGCTTTCAGCCGCAACATTCAGGAAGGCGGGAAGACGATTGAGGCCACGCCTGACGAGTTGGCGGGGCTGCCGAGCGATTACATTGCGCGACATCCGGCGCAGAAGACGGAAGACGGTGCGGAGAGCGTGACGCTGACGACCGATCCGCCTGACATGATGCCGGTGATGACTTTTGCTGGGAGCGCGGCGCTGCGCGAGAGGATGTTTTTGGCGTACAACACGCGCGCATATCCTGAGAACCGGCAGCTTTTGCTCGATTTGCTGGCTACGCGGCAGGAGATTGCGAGCGTGCTGGGGTTCCGGAGCTGGGCGGATTTGGCGACGGCCGACCAGATGATGGGGTCGGCGGCGAACGTGAGGAAGTTTTTGGCGAAGCTGGACGAGGCGAGCCGCGAGGGCGCGCGGCTTGAGCATTCGGAGGTGCTGGAGTTTGCGCGCGAGAGGCAGGCGGACCTTGCGGCGATTGACATTACGAGCCGCGGGTATTGGTACGAGCAGTTTCGGCGGACGAAGTACGATTTCGATTCGCAGTCGGTGCGGCCGTACTTTCCTTATGCGCAGGTGGAAGCGGGTGTGCTGGAGACGGCGGCGCAATTGTTTAAGGTGGAGTTCCGGCCGTCGCAGGCGCCGGCGTGGGACCCGTCGGTTTCGGTGTACGAAGTGTTTGAGGGTGAGCGCCTGGTGGGGCGGTTTTATCTCGACATGCATCCGCGCGACGGGAAGAGCAAGTGGTTCTCGGCGACGCCGGTGGTGGCGGGCGTGCGCGGGCGCGTGCTGCCGGAGGCGGGACTGATCTGCAATTTTCCCGCGGCTGAGGAGGGCGATCCGGGGTTGTTGCAGTACTCCGATGTGGTGACGTTCTTTCACGAGTTCGGGCACCTGATGCACGCGCTGCTCGGCGGGCACACGGAGTGGGTGGGGCTTTCGGGGTTTGCGACGGAGGGCGACTTTATAGAAGTGCCGTCGCAGATGCTGGAGGAGTTTTTCCGCGACGAGAAGTTGCTGCAGGCTTTTGCGAAGCACTACGAGACGGGAGAAGTGCTGCCGGCGGAGCTGATCCGGAGCATGAAGCGGGCGGGGGCGTTTGGGCGTGCGGATGGGGTGAGGACGCAGCTTTACTACACGACGCTTTCACTCGATTTGCACGATCAGGACCCGGCGACGATCGATCCCGACGTGATGACGCGCGAGCTGTATAAGAACTTTCAGCCGTGGACGTGGCTCGAAGGCAGCAAGATGTATGCGAGCTTTGGGCATTTGATGGGGTACTCGTCGAATTACTACACGTATATGTTCGATAAGGTGATTGCGCTGGATTTCTTTGCGCAGTTCGATGCGGCGAATTTGCTGGGCGGGGATGCGGGGGAGCGGTATCGCAAGACTGTGTTGGAGCAGGGCGGGTCGAAGCCGGGGAAACAATTGGTGCGGGATTTTCTGGGGCGGGATGAGGAGTTTGCGGCGTTTGCGACGTGGCTGAATGAGGAGTTTGATGAGGCAGGGACCTAGGGAAAAAGGGAACAAGGGAACAAGAAAACGGGGACGCACCTGCGATGACCTCAAAAGATTTCAAGCGGATTGCATTGAGCTTTGAGGGTGCGGAGGAAGGTTCGCACATGGGCGCGGTGGATTTTCGCGTGGATGGGCGGATCTTTGCGACGCTGGCTTCGGTGAAAGAAGGCTACGGCAACCTGAAGCTTACGCCGGAGATGCAGGCGGAGTTTCTTGCCGAGCGGCCGGATTTGTTTTTGCCGATTCACGGTGGATGGGGACGGATGGGGATGACGCACATCCGGCTCGCGGTGGCCGATGAGGACTCGCTGCGCGGGGCGTTGCATGCGGCTTGGAAGTTGCGGGCGGAGAAGAATAGCAAGTCAGTCCGCCACGGCGGACGGGTTGGCAGGTCGGCGAAGAGGTAGGTTGGGGTAGGTGCTTTCGCACATCTCATCCGCCACGGCAGACGAGATGTGGGGCACCGACAATTGGGCGCATTGAAAATGCGTGAGCTACAGATTTTACAGTGGGCTAAATGGGCAGAATAGGCACCATAGGCAGCGCTCCGCCTCAATTTGCCACAAGAAGATTTCCGCTGCCCACCAGGTAGCCGGGAAGAGGTGCGAAGCGGGGGCACAAATTAGCACAAATTCTTCTCGCGATTTGACCAGCTAGGAATGCGAATCCGCCGCACGCGAGAACATTTCATTTTCGCGGCCGAGCCTTGCCGTCCCGGACACAGAGCGCATTCATGGTGTCACCTTCCGCCCAATCCTCGAAGCCCTTCCACCTGCGCCCTTCATCGAACCAGAAGGACCAGAAGCTAGCGCCGGAAGGATGCCCATTCGCCTCAATGACCGGCGTGCTGCTCCATTGGCGTCCGTAAGTAAGCTGAAGACCCCCGCTCACTTGAAGGTCGCCATTGCGATGCAAAATGTCGGAGCTACCAACGTATTCGGTAGCATAAGCCGACTGGTTGACGAGACCCTCCAGTTCATCGATCGTCGGCAACCTCCAATCCGAATATCCTGCCAGTTGCAGCTTGCGGCAGTAGCTGATTGCTTTGTGCCAACTCCCTCTCTTGCCGCTATCTTTCCCCGCCCACATGAGACCGTCTGAGGAGTCGATCCAATACCCGCGCGCCTGAGTCTCCTGAGCCACACTTGGATCTGTCTTTGAGAAATGGTCTGGCGTCGTTCGCATCCGGCGTGGAGGAACCTTACCTTCACTGATGCATGTGTCGGCAGTATCCGCAGTTCTCAAGACCATGCTCTTATCAACGCACCACACGGCTCCTGAGCCATCAGAGTCAGGGACAGCTATGACCTTATAGTCGCCGGGCGTGCAGCTCAATCGAATGAGGTAGCCCGCGAACTCGCCGGACGCGAGCTCTTGGTCAATCAGGTCTGCTGCCTGAGGGGATGGTCCAGTGCCCTTCTGTGGTGGCCCGAGTTGCTCCAGGCGACAAGCGTAGCCTCCGCCAAAGCTTCGATAGAGGACTTGCGCCTTATTGAAGGCGCGTAAAGCACGGAGAATTTTCTCGTTGGCGTCAACGTCCCCCTCTTGTGCGCACGCCACTCCACAAGCTGCGATGACAAGCCACGCAAGCCACTGCTGCATACGGAATTGCTCCTCATCTGGAAGGTCGATCTAAGGCCAATCCAAGTTAAGCATCCATGTCGACGTTTCGCGCTGCCTGTTGTGGCACTTTCGGAAGTGTCCCAATGTCGTCGTTCGCATGACCAGTGATGACGAGCCTTAGCGCTTATTGACTGCGCTCCAGTCGTACCATCGGCAATTGTGAACCTTGCGAGAAAGGCAACTGCGGATTCTTCGTCGCTGCGCTCCTCTGAATGACAGCGTAACGGTAGTGGCGGCATATTGTATTCAGGGTCCCTGATGTATGGCCAGTTACTCGGAAATCACTTTGCCTTAAGCTCAGAATTGCCGCAAAAACCTGAGGATGATTTCTAGCGCGCTCTTCTTATTGAGCTCGGAACGCGTTCGAGATGTGGGGCACCCACTTTCTTGCCGGGTCTTCTTTTGGTCCCCTCGTCCGTGCTTTATGGTTGTTTTGCGCCCTGGAAGCCGGCGATGATTTGGGTCATCAGGTCGTTGACTGTGCCGGGTGAGCTGGGCAGCAGGATGGTGGACGATTTGCCGCTGACGCCTACTTCGCGCAACGTGTCGAAGTATTGCGTCATCAGGACCATCGCGATTACGTCTTTGGCAGTTGAGCCTTCGACTGCGCCCTTGAACTCTTCGACGGACTGCTGAAGACCCTTGATGATGGCCTGACGCTGGCGGGCGGTGCCGTCGCCTTGCAGGGCTTTCGACTCGGCTTCGGCTTCGGCCTGCTTGACTTTGAGAATCTTGTCGGCTTCGCCGCGGGCCTGGGCGGCGATTTGCTCGCGCTGCGCGGCGTTGATGTCGTTCATGGCGGCCTTGACCTTGGCGTCGGGCACAATGTCGGTGACGAGGGCGCGGAGAATGTTGTAGCCGAAGGTGTCCATCACGTCGTCGAGATCCTTCTTGACCGCGCCGGAGATTTGCTGCATTTGCTCGAAGGCCTCGTCGAGGGTGAGCGTGGGCACGTGGCCGAGGATGGAGTTGAAGACGTAGCTCTCAATCTGGGCCTGCGGATTGCTCAGCTTGTAATAGGCGTCAAACACCTTCTCTTCGACGACCTGATACTGCACGGAGACAGGGATAGTGACAAAGACGTTGTCTTTGGTCTTGGTTTCGACGTTGACTACGGCCTGGCGCACCTGAAGGTCGATGAAGCGGACGTTTTCACACCAGGGCAGCAGAAACTGGAGGCCGGGGCGCGCGGTGCGGTTGTACTTGCCGAAGCGCTCGACGATGCCGGCGGTATAGGTGCGCACGGTGTACATGGTTTTGATGACCGTGATGAGCACAAAAAGGCCCACGATGCCGGCAACGATGAGAAAGAAGTTGAAAACTGCGCAGTTGTCCATAAGATGCCTTGATCCTTCTCAAGCCGGGGCCTTTTGTTGCGGGGGCCCTGCGGCGGCGTTTTTCCGTCGCAGGAATCATACCGCAGACGGGAGAAAGCGGAGATAGCGTAATGCGCCATGCAGAGTGCGGGTTGTTTTTTGTATGGCCGTCGGAATCGTGATTATTTCTTTCGCCCGCTCAAGCGGGCTGACCCTCCTGAATTCGATCGCTTTCCCCAGGCTCGCGCCTGGGGCTACCGTCTTGCGCCCCCTGCGGGGGCTTTCTGCCGACCCCGCATAACTTTCGAAATATACGACGCACTGGACTGGCGGGGGGCTGGAAATTGCGGAGACTAGACTGGTAAGTAATGGCGGAGCAGGGAACGAAGACGGGCAAGGCGGCAAAGCGAAGGGCGGCTCTGCGGCGAAGACTCGTCGAAGTGCGTGATCCGCTGGCTTTGCGGAGCAGGCGCGGGCCGTTCGACATCGTGGGCGACGTGCATGGGTGCCTGGATGAGTTGCTGGCACTTCTGGAGGCGATGGGCTACGGCGTGGAGCGGGCCGGCGAGGAGTTCACGGTGACTCCGCCGCAGGGGCGGACACTGGCTTTTGTCGGGGACCTGGTGGATCGCGGCCCGGCTGCGCCGGAGGTGCTGCGGCTGTTGATGGGGATGGCGCGCGCGCGCACAGCGCTGTGCGTGGCCGGCAATCGCGACATGGAGCTGGTGCGGGTGCTGCGCGGCGGCGGGGCGCAGGTGACGCGCGGCATGGCGCGGACCCTGGACCAGTTGGCCGCGGAGCCGGAGAGTTTTCGCGACGTGGTGTGCGATTTTCTGCATGAGCTGCCGAGCCACCTGCTGCTGGACGAAGGCCGGCTTGTGATTGCGCATGCGGGGCTGAAGGAAGCGCTACAGGGCAGCTCCTCCGCGGTGGCGCGCGCATTTGCTCTGCACGGCGATTTGACGGGTGAAAAGGATGCGGCGGGCTTGCCCGTGCGCAGGATCTGGGCAGCGGAGTATCGCGGCAAGGCGCTGGTGGTGCACGGGCATACCCCGGTGAGGGAGCCGATGTGGCTCAACAACACGGTAAATCTCGATACGGGATGCGCCTACGGCGGACACTTGTCGGCGCTGCGTTACCCGGAGCGCGAGACGCTCTCCATTCCGGCCAAGGCAATTTACTATCCGCCGCGGCGGGCGTTCGCGCCGAATTCCGCGCTGAGACGGGTTCCAAAATAGCTTTAGTCAGCCCTTTCGCTTTCTCACTCTTTCCACGAATCGCGCGGAAAAGAGTGGGACAACCACGCAATTCCAGGTCTCAAAATCGAGGGACACCCGGCTTTTGCGGTGGGTTTAGAGAGGCGGGTTGGGGTTCGTGCTTTCCCACCCATTCGGTCGCTGCGGCGACCGAATGGATGGGGCACGGGATGTTTGAGCTAAGTGGTCAGAGCCCTATTGGGTTTCTTGTGGAGCGGACTTCTTGCCTTTGGGGCCGGTAGTGAAGTGACGCAGCACGAACTCCTGGGTGACGGTGCTCGCGGCCCGCTCAATCGTGCTGATCATGACGTTCTCACCGAAGAAAGTCCAGGTGCGGTCGTTGCGTGGATAGTAGAGGGTTGAGAAGCCGGCCGAGATCATGTCGCCGCCGATCGTCGAGAAGTTCGGTTCGTTTCGACCGCTGTCGCCCCTGCAAACGAATGGGGCGGAGAGCGCGTGGACCAGGCGCGAGCGATTAGTGCCCGTGCCCTGGTAGAAGTAGCGCGGATCCTGATGAAAAAGCGCAGGCAGAACCCCGCCACCAAAGAAGATGTCAGTGAACCCGTCGGCGGCGACTGCGCCTACACGCTTTCCGTAACCTTCCGCGCCAAGCCGGTAGTCGGGGATTCTGACTCCCTGGTTGACGCCGGCCATGAAGAATACTCCCGCAATCGTGATGGGGTCAGCCGATACCCGAAGTGCAAGCTTGTATTTCAACCTGGCCGTCAGGGGCGGCGCATTGGGATCGTAGGCTACATAGAAATTTGGGATCACGCCGAGCACGCGTTGCTGCTCCGCAATCTGCACCTGCTCGGTAGCCAGTTCCTCGGGTGAAGCGGATACCGTGACCGATACCTGCTGGCCCTGAAGCTCCATCTTGATGTTTGGCACGATTTCAACCTGGCCGGGAGAAAGATCGAGCGCGGGCGACACCCAGTCGACAAATCCCTTGGCCTTTATGGTGAGGCGATAGCCGACGCCGGGCTTTAGACCCTTAAATTCGAAGAAGCCATTATCGTTGGCAGTCGATTCCCGCTCGCCGGCGGGATCGGGCCCCTGAAGTGCAACGACCGCGCCGGGGATCACTTCTTCCTGTACGTCCGTGACGGTCCCGTTGATGGTGCCCAACTCCTCTGAGAGAACTGGCGCACTTTGTTGGGGCATGGCGCTGGAGTTTCCTGGCGTCGCGGAGGCCGATTGCGGGGCCGGTTCTGGCGCGGGAACAGCGGCCGTTGAGACGACGAGAACGGCGGGGCGAGCTTGGTCCGCTTGAGACTGCTGAGCGGCCAGACTTGCGCAGGCGTTGAGACTGGCGACGAGCGCAGCAGCGGAAATCCCCCAGGAAAAAATGCGCCGGGAAAGGGGCTTAAGATGACGAGTTGTCAAAGGCATAGGAAAGACCTTTTGATGAGGACAATAGTTTTTTTGATCGTTCCGGCGAACTCGAGAGACACAACGACGGCTTGACTTACGGAAAGAGAGCTTCTCAAAAAAATGTGAGCGTACCGCGAACAGACTCTACACAGGGAATCGGCAGTTTCCCTTGGTTAGACGCATTTGTGCGATTACCGGACACAAGGATTTGCCGGTTCCTGACCAAAATTGCACAGAAAAACGGGGAATTCGCCAGGCTTTCGCTGGCGATTCACTGGAAACTATTCAAAAAAATAGCCTTATACCGCAAAATCAATGAACCCGCGCTGCGGGTCGGTGGAGACGAGCTTGACGGTGACCCGGTCGCCGACATCGAGGCCCTTGCCGCCTTGCACGACCTTGCCGTCCACGTGAGGATCGAGGGTGCGCACGAAGGTTCCGTAGTTGTTCACGCCGGTGACGATGGCTGGGTAGCTCTGGCCGATGTGCGGGTGGAGCACCACGGCGGCGATGCGCTTTTGCATGTCGCGCTCGACTTTGCGGGCGGCGTCTTCACGCTCGGTGCAGCGCTGCGCAATGGCGTTGAGCTCGTCTTCAGAGTAGGGCTGTGGTTGTTTCGACAGAAAGGCTTTGAGCAGGCGTTGCGTGACCACATCGGGAAAGCGCCGGTTGGGGGCTGTGGAGTGCGTGTAGTCCTGCACGGCGAGACCGAAGTGGCCGGGCGATGGCTCGTTGGGCTTGACCAGGACGTATTCGCCGGGACCCAGGAGCTTGATGACGGTAAGCGAGACGTCGGGAAAGTGATCGGGATCCTTTTGCTTTTCTGCCAGGAGAACGTCGTTGAGGGCCTTCGAGTCAGGCTCGGCGGGGAGCGTGTAGCCTTTTGCCTTGGCAAGTTCGACGATGCGATCCCAGCGCTTGGGGGTGCGCACAATGCGGCGGATGGAGGCCAGGCCCGCATTCTCAAAGGTGCGCGCGATGACGCCGTTGGCCGCGATCATGAATTCCTCAATGAGCGACGTGGCGCGATTCTTCGAGACGGGCGCAATGCCGACGATCTGATCGGTCACGAGCACGGGCCGCGTCTCGATGGTTTCAAGATCGAGCGCTCCATGTTGGAAGCGGTTGCCGCCCATGCGTTGCGCGGCCGTGTCTTGCAGCTTGAGCTGCGCGGCGAGATCGGCATTGGCGGCCACTTTTGGCGGAGCCGCGGCCGTGCCCTCAAGCCATGCGCCCACGCTGGGATAGGCTAGTTGCGCGCGATTGCGCACCATGGCGCGATAAGCTTTCCCATCCGACGCGGTTCCATCGGCAGCTACGGAAAATTCGATGACGATGGCGATGCGGTCTTCGTTCTCATTAAGAGACGTAATGCCCTCGGAAAGCTGCGTGGGCAGCATGGGATAGATGGCGACGCCGGTGTAGACCGAGGTGGTCTCGCTCTGCGCATGGGTATCAAGAAGGCTGCCCTTGTGAACGCGCGCGTCAACGTCGGCGACTCCGACGAGCACACGGATGCGGCCGTCGGGGAGTTGCTCGGCCCATTCAATCTGGTCGAGATCTCGCGAGGTGTCGTTGTCGATGGACGACCAGAGGAGGTTGCGCAGGTCGGCAATGCCATCGGCGGCGGTGGGGATGGGTTGCGCCTGAATGGCCGCCAGTTCCGTGTCGGTTCCGGGAGGAAAGTCGGGCTGAAAACCGTTCTCGATCATGGCGGCGTGTGCCGCGGCAACCAGATTGAAATGGAAAGGATGGTTGGAATGCATCGAAGATCGTGCTCCTGGGCGCGAAAGGACAGCCTAACACGGGAGACGGGGAGCGAGGGAGCTAGGGAGCGAGTCGGAGATGAGGCGGGGTGGGGTTCGTGCTTTCCCACATCTCAAAGTCGAGATGTGGGGCACCCGGGATTTGTGCTGGGTTTAGAGAGGACTGTTGGGGTTCGTGCTTTGCGCGTCGTTGGCTGGGACGCTACGGACGGCAAGCCGCTTACGCAGAATGAGCGCGACCGTGTAGAACGAATTCGTGGCTAGCCCAATGAGAGATGCGAAGAACAGCATCGGCCCGAGGCCGAATGCTTCCGGGTCGCCGCTCCAAAGACTGAGCCAATCGTTGCCTCTTAGAACGAGAATGCCGCACCAGAGGAGGAGGCACAGGGGGCCAATCAGCGCGCCCAGCGCTGGAATTATCCATAGGCGGCGGCGATCGACATTCTTGAGCAAAAACAGGAGGGGCAGATCGATGAGCCAGACGGGCAGGGCAAAGAACATTGTGAATTTGAAGATGAACGGCCATGCACTCACGGGTCCGAGCCAGACAGTGAAGATGGCGATCGCCAGAAGCAGCGAGCAGAATGACACAAAGATTCGCGCGATGGCTCGCATCCGGTCTTTCTTATTGCGGCTGCACGTTGACGGTGAAGTTCAGAGATTGGGCGACGACGGCATTATCGACGTAGGCCGTGGCGGTGACCTGGAGCGTGGAGACACCCACCGGCGTGCCGATATCGGTGACGGTCGTGGAGGGGCTGCTGCAGCCGATGCCGGCGCCGACGAGGCCGGCAAGCAGCACGAGCAAGACGACCAGGCGGCGCGGGGTCTTGCCAAGGAAGGTGCGGGCGCGGCGTCCGCAGGGAAGCAGGAAGAAGACCAGGCCGGCCAACATGGCGCCACCGGCCGCCTGCGGCCACAAAGGCCCTGGCAGACGCGGCTTTCCGGCCGCGGCGTACAACGGCCCACCCGTGACGTAGGTTTGGATGACGAACGTGACCGTGGCTGTGGGCGTGACCTGTTGCGGGCTGAGGACGCAGGTCATGTCGTCCTGCGTGGGCACGGTGCAGATGACCTGCACCAGCCCCGTGAAGCCGCCCACGCTGGTGATCACAAACGACTCCGTACCATTTCCACCTTTGGTGATGTTGAGATTGGTGGGCGGATTGGAGGGCGAGGCGGTGAGTGTGAATCCCTGGACGAGGATGACGAGGGGATTCGACGTGGCTCCGGCGTTGGTGGTGTCGCCGAGGTAGACAGCGGTGATGGTGTCTGATCCGCCGGGCAGCGTGCTGGAGATGAAGGTGGCCGAGGAGGAGTTGGTGGAGGGCACCGCGGCGAGAATCGCGGAGCCGAGCAGGGTTGTGCCGTTGTAGAAGAGGACGGTTCCGGAAGGATTTTGCTCGGTGCCGGAGATGGGCGCGACAAGCGGCGTGACGGTGGCGGTGAAGATGACGGCCTGGCCGGGGGCCACGGTGGTGTGGTTCGCGGTGAGGACCACACTGGTGGTGGCTTTGGAAGCTGTGATGACGGTGGGACTGGACGTGGCGGCGGTGTAATTTGCGTCGCCCGCATAGGAGGCCACGAGCGAATTCGACGTGGTGGAGATGGGGACTGTGAAGGCGGCGCTGGTGACGCCGCCGGTAGTGGTGAGCGACACCGTGTTCACTGACGAGTCATTGTCGGTGAGAGTGACGGAGCCACTGGGCGGAACGCTGCCCGCCGGAGGGCCGCTGGAAGCGACGCCGGTGGTGACGGTGACGGTGATGCTGGAGCCGAGCGCGGGCGAATTGGTGGAGGGCGAGATGTTGAGAACGGTTGGGCTGGGCTGCGAGGTGACGCTCAGGAGAGAGCCGTCAAGTGCCCCGGTGTAGGCGCCGTCACCGCTGTAGAGGATGCCGAGACTGAAAGTTCCCGTGGCCGGCAGACCAGTGTAGGGGAAGTTGGAGATCTCCCGCGAAGGGAATGTGGCGGTGCTGCCTGTTGCGGGGCTGCCCGTGGAGGTGAGAGTGGCGCTGGGAGTGACGGCGTTGCCGCTGCCCGAGTTAATGATGGCAACGGTGCCGGTGGGAATTCCGGAACCCGACGGATCGACCACCCTGGCCGTGAAGGTGACGATTGCGGACGGATTGTAGGTATTGCCCGACTGCACCGGCGTAACAGAAAGCGTGATGGTGGGACTCGCGGTGACGGCAGGGGACACGAGACTGGTGACGAGTTTGTGCACGTCGGGCACGCCGAGGCCGGTGGTGAGATCGTAGCCGGAGCCGGCAGCAAATCCGATGAGACCGCTGGCGTCGCACCCCGCACTGCCGAGCGCGCATGGGAGTTTCGCCGATCCTTGCAGCACGTCGTTGAAGACGCCGCCGACGCGGCTGGTGGCGTAGAGGCTGGGCGCAAGGTTGCCTTGCACGCCGTTCTGCTGGTTGATGAGCGCCGCGACGCCTGCGAAGAACGCCGTGGCTGCGCCGCTGCCACCACTGCGCACGAGCGTGCAGCCCGAGTCCGCGACTGAACCGCCGAGGCAAAAGGCGAAGCCGGGATTCGCGCTGGAGTCGATCGCGGTGGGCAACGCGAGATCGGGCAAAAGGCGGCCGCGGGTTGCGGAGGCGTTGGCGGAGAGCGCGGCCGGAAGGGGCTGCCATGCGCGCCGCGCGTAGAGCGTGCTGCTGCCGCCGCCACTCGCGTAGGCCGGATTGGCTGGATACACAGGCGACCATGCGGTGAGCGCCGAGGTTCCTGCCGTTGCACCACCAACGCCGTAGCCGGCCACGCCGACAGCGGTGTTCCACGGGGTGGAGGCGAGCGCGTTGACGGCCAGGCCGGTATCGACCGGCGTGGTGCCGCCAGCGGGAGTGCAGGCCGCTGCACCGCCATCGCCCGCAGCAACGACGACGGTGATGCCCTCGGCAGCAGCTTGCTGGTAGAGCGCGGAGTAAAACGCCTGGTGCGCGGGACTCAACGCAGCTTCGCAGGCTGAGTAGCCGACGACAATTATGTTGGCCTGGCCTTGATCGACGAGGCCTGCGAGCGAGAGGTCCACACCGTCGGTGGCGCTGGTGGTGGCTGCGGGCGCAAGCAGAATTTGCGCGCCGGGCGCTGCCGCACCGGCCCAGGAGGTGGCGAAGGTGGCTTCGGCCTGGTCGTCTGCAAGGCCCGGATCGGGACCGTTGACGGAAACCTGCAGCGGCAAGGCGGGGAGCGCGAAGGCGGAGCGAAAGGCGGCAACGTCGGCGGTGTTCACGTTGCTGCGCGACACGATGGCGATGGTTTGCCCGGCGCCGTTGACGCCTTGCGCAGCGAGCGGCGTGACGTTGAGAAGTTGCGCGGCAAGGTGCGGCGTGAGAGCGGCGGCATTTGCGGGAGAAATGAGCGACGCGACATCGGAGACCGAAACAGAGAGAGGCTGCGGCGCGGTGAGCGCGGGCGTGGAGAGAACGCCGTCGAGCGAAACCAGTCCCGCGATGACGGGCGAGAGCGCCGCGGGAACCGTGATGCCGGAGACGAGAACGGCGCGCGTGTTGCCGTTGATGGAAAAAAGGTGAACCTGCGCGCCGAAGGCCTGCTCGACTTGCGCGGCGGTTCCGGAAAATTCAATCCAGCCGAGGCCGGCGGGCAACGGCGCCACTGTGAATCCCTGGCTCTGAAGCCAGGCTGCGACGGAGGCAACGTCGGAGACATTGTTCGCGTAGGACTGGGCAAATGCCTGCGGCGTGAGCCAATGGTGATAGCTGGGCGAGGAGGGATTTTGCAGGCTCGTCAAGTCGCCGGCGAGCGCCTGTTGCTGGGCCGGTGACGGCGCGAGGAGGAGAATTATGCGGCTGAGAGATTGATTGGCTGGCGCAGCGCCCAGGTCAACCGCGGCAGCGTGCAGGAATGGCTTGCCGAGAGAGATGGCTACGGGTGCGCTGCTGTGCCAATCACCGGCCACACGCGAGGCCGGCGCGGAAACTTCCGGGGCGGGCAGGCTTTGCGCCGCTGCGATGGCGGAAGCGGCGAGGAAACTGCCCAGCAGCGCGGTTGCAAGCGGTAGTCGGAAGCTTTGTCGCTGCACGTTATCCCTCGTCGAACTTGAACTCACTGCGCTGCGGCTGAAACGGTCGAATTCTCATCATCCCGCAGGGATGCTGCTGGCACCACTCCACTTTTGGGGAGCAGTGGGCGCATACGATGGAGCTTCGCACTGATTGTAGAACGATTGTGAGCGGTGAGAGAACAGATTCTTGCGGTGCGGAGTGGAGGAAATCTAGAACCATTCGGCGCGGGAGGGACGACTCGGGCTCCATGTCCGCGATGAGTGCATTCGGAGATGCGATGCGCGAGAGAGGAGCGCCGTCCCTCCGGGACTCCGAGGTTGTTTTGTTGGCCTTGTTCCCAGCGCTGAAGCGCTGGGCTAACGACCATTGCGCCTCCGGCGCGATTTTTTTGGCGGTGGGTTGGGGTTCGTGCGTTCCCATCCAATTCGTCCGCCGTAGCGGACGAATTGGATGGGGCACGGCAGCAGCAACTGGCGGTCGGGTTGTTGTTATTGGATGCCGAGGTCGGAGAGGACTTTGGGCTTGGCTTCTTCCACGGCCAGCAGGTTGTGGCAGGCGGAGCAGTCCTGCGTGATGCTGGTGTTGTCCTTGGCTACGTGGTCGCCGTCGTGGCAGCGGAAGCAGCCGGGATATTCCTGGTGCCCGATGTGGTTGGGATGCGTTCCCCAGGTGACTTTCATGAAGGGGAAGACATTCTCGCTGTAGAGGAGGTAGAGTTCCTGTTCGGCTTCCTTTACCTGCGCTGCTTTCTCGGTGAGGACCTCAGGGTGCTGGCTGCGGTAGAAGGCCTCGAGCTGCTGCGGAATCTGGACCTTCGCTTCATCCTGGCTGTTGTAGGGGTTCTTGAGCAGCTCCAAACCTTCTTTGTGGATGAAGGGCAGCGCGGTGCTGATGGCGCCGTCGGCCATGGCGCGATTGATGGCTTCCTCTGCGGTCATGAAAGTGTGCGCCGCGCGATTGTGGCAGTCGATGCAATCCATGACGCGGCGCTCGCCCTGGGGCTGCGCGCCGTTGAGGGCGGTGGCGGCGTAGGTCGTTAGAGTGCCGTCGGGGCCGGTGCGCTGCACCCAGGGAATGGAGGTGCGCGTGGGATCGGTGGCAATGTATTCGATGTGGCCGAGGTGCACGCCGTGAATACCGGTGCGATGCGAGAGCGAATCTTCGCCGCCTAGATGGAGAATAAGTACCGTCTGCGACTCGGTGTTCTGCTCGTCGTCGGCAAACGACGACTTGACGAGCAACTTGTCGCCGTCGAAGCGCGTGGGTGTGTGGCAGGCTTCGCAGGTGTAACGCGCGGGGCGAAGACTGCTGACCGGCGAGGGAATCGGCGTGGGGTAGTTGGGAATGAATTTGGGCGCGAGGGCGGCGAGAGGATGGAACGAGACTTCAACCAGCTGCCTGGTGCCGTTGATTTTGGCGTTCACGTAAGCCTGTGCGCCGGTGCCGATGTGGCACTCGACGCAGGGCACATGGGAGTGCGCGGAGATTTGATAGGCCGTGTATTCGGGCGCCATCACGTGGCAAGATGCGCCGCAGAACTTGGGGGAATCCATGTATTCCGCGCCGTGATAGCTGGCCGTGGCGACAACCAGGAAGTTGACGATGGTGGCCACCAGCACAATGTCGATACCGTGGCGGAAGATGCGATCGTTGAGGTCGATGCGGGGAAATACGGCGGGGATATGACCCGATTTTTGCAGCGCCTTGCGGCGCAGGAATACGCCGACGGGGATGAGCGCCAAACCCACCAGGAAGAGCGCCGGAAGAATCAGGAAGAAGATGATGCCCAGATAAGGATTGTCACTGAGATGACCCGAGAGCTCGGCCAGCCAGTAGCTGATCATGGTGACGCCGGAGGCGGTGGTGATGGCGCCGCCGGCGAGGCTGATCGGGTTGTTGCCGAAGAATAGAGCGGGACGCAGCCATTCTTCGCGGAATTTTCCTAGTGCAGACACGTTGGTTCAGCCTCCATGCGTCGGCGGGCTCGCCATGGGATGACGAGCCCGCCTTCAATCGATTGCGCCGATTTTAGTCGGCCTAGTTCGGGTCTACTTGAGGGTCTTGAAGTACTTTGCCACGGCGCTGACCTGCGGGTCAGTGAGTCCGGCAATGGGCTTCATCTTGCCCTTGCCGTTCTTGACGGTGGCCTCAATCTGAGCCACGGTAAGAGCCTGCATGGATGGATCGGAGACGGGCTTGATGCCCATGGCCTTGGCCATTCCGGCGCTGGGTGTGCCGGCGGGCCCGTGGCACATGGCGCACTTGGCTTTGTAAGTCGCTCCACCATCCTGGGCGAAGCACATGGCGCCGGCCAGGGAAACGGCTGCGGCCAGCACAATTTGGGAACGAAGCAATTTGGTCATGCGAAAACTCCTTGATGTTTGCCGGCCCGTACACGCAGAACTGCGCTTGCCGCGTGGTTATTGTGGAACCTTCAGGTCTCAGTTAACGGCCGCTTATGCTGCATCGGCAATGGTAACAGGAGACCACGGACGCAGACTGGCGCGATCGAGTCTTTCTGGGCCCGACGATCGCGCCAGCTGTTTCTTGCACTTACACTTGCACTACTTCAGAAACCCCTGGCGATGAGCCAGTTTGAAAGACGCCGTCCCGCAGGGGCTAAAGCCCACCCTGATTGCGGGGCTTTTGCGGCACGACTGAAGTCGTGCCCTTTCACGACGATTTCAAACTCTCTCACGGCCCAACCGTTACTTGGCGAAGGTCCTGAAGTAATCCACGGACGCCTTGATTTCGGCGTCGCTGAGCTTGCCCTTGAATGCCGGCATCTTGCCCTTGCCGTTGGTGGTGTCAGTAATCATCGTGGCTTCGCCCAGGGACTTGACCGAAGGATCGCTGGCCGGCTTAACGCCCATGGCCTTGGCGATTCCCGGATTCGGCACGCCCTGCGCACCGTGACAGCTCTGGCACCTGGCCTTGTAGGTCGCTTCCCCGGAGGTTTGGGCGAAGCTCATGGCGCCGGACAGCAGAACGATGGCCGCCAGCGCTGACGACATGCGAATGATCTTGCTCATGGTATGACTCCCGTATTTTTCCCGGCCAGTCTGCGCGTGGCAAACGCTGTCGCGTGCGGCTTCTTCCAGGAGATTTCTTGCACCGAGCGCCGGATCGAACCACTGATACCCGGCAAACTTTTCAAAAAGAACGGGGTGAGCTATGGAATGCAATGGGCCCGGCTCACCCTTTTTCAAGCAATCAATTCTCCACTTTAGAACTCGTAGTGGAATCCGACCGTGATGTTGTTGGCGTGGAAGTCGCGCGGCGCGGTAGCACCGGCCGCTCCCTCGTTCCTGCCGGTTGCAACCGTCATCGAAGCGCAGGGCACGATGTTTGCCGCGGTTACTGTAGCGACGGAAGTCAGGGTGCAGTTGAGCGCGCCGGAAGGACCGCCCTCGCCGTAACCGAGGTAGTTATACTCCGCCTTCCAGGTCAGCCCCGGATGGATTGTCCAGTTCACGTTGAGATAGGGCGTCTGGTAGGACGACTGCAGGGAACCGTTCACGAGGCGCGCATCGGTAAAGAGTTGGTTGCCGGCAACCGAGCTGATCCGGTAGCCGAGGCCGTACTTCACCTTCTCTTCCGGGTTCACAAGCACGCCCACCGAACCAGACTGCGTGGGAGCGGACATAAAGGCGCGACCGTACCACTGAGTCGGGGTGCTGTTGGTGGCGCTCGTGACGCAGGTGCTGGGCGCTCCTGTGGACGTGAGCACCGCGGTGCCCGCAAAGTATGGACTGGTGGTGCCCGTCAAAAAGCCGCTATCCATATTTGCGAAGCAGATGTTAGTGGCCGTGTAGACGTCGTTGTAGGAGTAGTCGAAGTCAACCGCCAAGTGCTCGCTGGGCGACAGCACGCCGCTGAAGCTGACGGTGCGGCTCAAATCGACGTGATTCAGCGGACCGTAGGGCGAAGCCACGCCCGTGTTTTGCGTGTTGTTGTGCCGCTCCATGTCGTTGTAGGCGGCCGTAAAGTCTGCCCATTTTGCGGGACGGAACTTGGTGTGTACGCGATAGTGGCGGATCTGGCGCGGCGACATGGCCGTGAAGGCGTTGTCGTCGTACAGTGCCTCGACCGAACCGTTGATGTTCCAGTTGCTGTTCACGCGATAGGATGCATTGAAGATGCCGCCTTGCTCGGTGATGGCAATGATGGAGCGGGTGAGGTTGGTTGAGGTGATACCGGTGTTGATGCCGATGTTGCGGTTGCCGTAACGGTACGTAAACGAGACGTTGGCCTTGGGCGTCGCCTGCCAGCTAGCGGTAAAGTTGTTGACCAGCTGCTCGTTGCCAAAGTAGGTGTAGCTGTTGCCGTAAACCAGGCCCGTTACCAGAGCGGAGGGGGTTACAGTCGTAGTCAGCGTGGGGTAGTTGATGGTTTCAGACGTCGTCGGCGTGGTGGGCGTAGCCAGCTTGGTGTAGCCGGAGACGTTCAGATTGCCCGGCTGGGCATTCGCCGTGAGGGTCACCTGATCCGAAAGATCGAAGTCTTTGGTCAACTGCCAGATCACGCCGAATTCCGCATTGTAGACTTCACGCTTGGCGCTGCCAGAGGCCGAGAAGTACTCCGTGCGGGCATTGCCGTTCAGGCCCGACGCAGTCTCGAAGTAGTTGGGCATGTTCATGTTCATCCGGCTGTAATTGAACTGGCCGTTCATGCTGAGGTTCTTGATGCTGGCCGACTGGAAGCGCAACGTCTCGCTCGGCATTGTGCTGCGGGTAGGATTTGTCCGCAGGTAGCTGGTGACGACCGCGCAGGATGGGTCGATGATTGGATTGCCGCCATTCGGCGAGGGATAAAGGAACTGGTTGGCGGTTGCGAGGCTGTTGCAAGCCGCAGCGCTGTAGGGCGCAAAGCTGGTGCTCGTCGAAGCGGAGCCGTTACTCGACAGATCCCAGTTGCCCAGGTAGGCCGGGGTGCCATCCGCTTCCTGCACGAGGAATCCGTTGGGATCCAGGGTGAAGTAGCTGTTCTCCTTATAGTGGTGGATACGCTGCTCGTAGGTGACCATGGTGCCCTGTATCGGTTTCCAGTCAAGCGACGCGGTGTACTCGTCGGTGGAGTGGCGCTGGTACTGCTCCAGGAGCGCGGCGTATTTCAGAATGCCAGCGGAGCGCGCCGGCTCGAGCGAAGAGCCCTGCATGATGTTCTGCGCGTAGCCGAGGCGGATGGTGAACTTCGACTGCGGAAAGAGCGTCATGTTGGTGTCGGTCATGCGGCGCACAGAGTTGGTCATCACCGAAGAGTGCTGCTGCTGGGGCCAGGCGAAAGAACTGGTGGGCGCGGTCGTCAAGCCGATGGGCAGCGTGATTCCGGCGGGGACATTGGGGTTGCCCAACAGATCGTAGTCGAAGTACTGACGGTTGCGGCGGAAGATGCCGTCGAACTCGTAGATCTTCGCCTTGCTCATGGAGAGCTTGGCAAAGTTGTAGGGATCGCCGCCAAAGCCGGAGCCGACCACGCGCACGTCATCTACGAACGCGTGCTTGTTCGTGTCCAGCTTGTGCAGTTCCATGGTCTCGCCGCTCATGCGAGGGCCGGACTGCAGGTTAACCATGGTGTCGTACATTGCGCCGGAGCCGACCTTTTCGGCCATTCGGCCTTGCACATCGACGGAATAGCGTGCGGAGTAGCCAGCGGGAGTGGACATCTTTGAGGGATTCACCGCCGGCTCCTGGGCCAGGACGATGCACGCTGCCATCGGCAATGCGATGACCAGACCGGCGGCCAAAAGACTCATCCGGCTTGACCGTGCATGGAGTAGTCGCTGCAAAAAGAAAGAATTCATATAAAGCCTCACTTCGTAACATCTCGGGTCGTGCAAAATTTGTTTCAAAATTCAGCCGTCGGCCTGCCGCGTCCTCGAACGATGCAGACCCACGGAAAACTCGTCAGCGCTTGAGGAACTGATCGAGGTTCGAGCCATGAATCATGGTGTGGCAACCGATGCAAGGCGTAATGTCGCTCGATTGGCTCAGCAAGGTGGGATTATGGATTGCGTTGGTCGCCACCAGGCTATGGCATTGGTTGCAGAGCACATTGATCGACGGCACGTTGAGCAGCCGCGCATTCTGCGAGCCGTGCGGCGTGTGGCAGGAGAGGCAACCCTCACCCTTTACCGCGGCATGCTCGTAGATGAACGGGCCACGCTTCTCCATGTGGCACTTGGTGCAGATCGCGTTCTGATCGGCAGTGGACCGGAGGTTGTTGTTGCCGAAGGTTCCATGAACATCGTGGCAGTCGCTGCAACTGACTGCGCCCTCGTTGACCTTGTGATGGAAGGGCATGGAGAACTGCGGTTTCACGTCGTTGTGGCACTGGAAGCAAAGCTGGGGCTGCGGCGCCTTGAGGAGCGACTCTTCCTTGCTGCCGTGGATACTGTGGCAACTGATGCAGCCGACTCCGGCCTTGGCGTGGGGCGAGCGTCCGAAATCAGGATGCGCGCTGGCGTGGCAGCTGAGGCACTTTTCATCCACTTCCTTGGTGGAGTGCTTGGCGGGGTTGAAGATCTTGGTCACGTCGCCGCCGCCGGCCACGTGCTCGCTGCCCGCACCGTGGCAGTTCTCGCACGTCACGCCGGCGTGGTTCCCGGGCATATCGGCCATCTTGGTGTGAGGGTTGGAGGCAAATTTCTTGGTGACCTCTTCGTGACAGGTGGCGCAGGTGTCCGTGCCCACAAAGTCAGCATGCGCGGCCCCGGTGGGCGGCGCGCTAGAGGCTTTGGCTGCCGGCGCCTGAGCAACCAGCGCTGTAGCGCAGATCATGCCTGCGCCAAGCAATACCATCAAAAACACTCGCAGTCCCGAGAGCTTCACGGGAGCCGCACCGAACATCCGCGTTACGGGCCTATTTGTATGCATGCAAAATACCGCCTTAAAAGAACTTCCTGGTAAAACCTGAAACCAACATCAGCAGCCATCCCGCGCTGCATGTGGATTGTTCTCCGTGTGAGCATGAGCACCGCCATTGCCCTTTTGGGTGGTCTGACGGTGTGGAGCATCACCACATGCACGTGAGATTACGAGGTTTTTGTGTCCATGGGCGGTGATGTTCATCACATAGCGCGAGACTGTGATTTCGCATGCGGAAAGTCTATTTTTCCAGCAGTTTGCATCCGGCGCGTGATGGGGATTGCATCCTCTCCATCACAGGGCCTCACGACGCCTCCGATAAACGTGAGGCTCATCACATCCAAAGCCTTTCCCGTTGAAGCAAACTCGGGCTGGATGCCTGCATCCCCTAGGATCTACGGGCATCCTGGCCTCAGTTGCGGCTCGTGCAGAGACAAAGAAGGCACGGGAGCGGCGGGAGGGCGGGTCGCATCGATGTAGAGAACGGAAGAAGACGATGGCGGACACGCAGATCACGTTGGAAGAGCCGATACGGCCGAGACATTCTGGCCGGACATCACCTTTGGGTTGTGCAGCTTGCGCCAATCGCCGACCCGGCTGGTTTTGCTCACTGGGCAGCGCGGTATTGGCCGATCTGGAGCTGGCAACAAGCACCATTTCATTGCCTGCGCAGGCTTCGCTGTTCACACAGGGCGAAGATGCCCGCTGCCTTTACCTCATTTGCAGCGGCTATCTGAAGCTGACCGCCGGGCGGCCGGAAGACCGGCACATGATCGTGCGCGTCGCCGGCCCCGGCTCCATGCTGGGCTTGTACGCCGTGCTTTCGCATGGGATGTACGAGGTGACTGCGGAATCGTTGACGCCGGCGCAATTGCGTCCGGTGGAGCGCGAGCGGTTCCTCGCCTTTTTGCGCAGTCACAAAGAAGCGCAGTTGCGCGCCGTGCAGTGCATCTGCCAGGAGTACCGTTTTGCCTTGCAGGATGCCTGCCGCATCGCGCTGGCGGAGACGGTGGCCGCACGCCTGGCACGATTGCTGATTGAGCTCTCGCATCAGATTGGCGAGCATACCGAAGCCGGGGAATACCGCTTTCCGCTGCTGCTGACGCATGAGGAGATGGCTTCAATGACCTGCACCACGCGCGAAACTGTGACGCGCACGCTGGGGCAGTTCCGCAAGGAAGGCTGGATCACAATCGAAGACTCCATTCTGACGCTGCATAGTCCTGACCGGTTGCAGGCGCTTACGTAGGAAAAAGCGGAGTTAGCGTGGTGGGTCGTTGATTTCCTGGATTATCTTCCAGAGCAGGCAAGCGGTTCTTAGGCCTCCTGCGGGGGCTGGCGTCCTTATTGCAATCCCTTCCCCAGTCTTGCGACTGGGGCTAGCGTATTACGCCCGCGTTGCGGGCTGCGAATTCCGCTAACTCCGCTTCCGCGTCCTTTTTCGCTCCCGTCCCGCCGTCTTTCCAAGTCCAAGAGCTATGATCTTGGAAGAGCCATTCTTATTGAGGGTTGGAGCCTATACCGCTTATGAATCGCCTTCTTGTTTGTCTTTCTGCTGTTCTTCTTTCATGTAGTTTTGCCGCTGCCCAAACACCTTCTTCCACCGCGGGGGCGCCGGCCGCTCCAGCGGGATCGTCCGAGCCGGGCGTGACGACCACTGTCAGCCCAGAGGTGGCGCAGTTCCAGAAGATCGAAGACAACTGGTCCGACTCGGTTAACCGACGGGATCAGTATGCGCTGGAATTGGTGCTTTCGCCGCTGTTTGTGGACGTCTCTGCCCAGGGCGACGTGACGACGCGCAACCAGCAAGTGGTGCTGGTGCTGAGCGGCCAGGACAAGTCGCTGTATCTTACGCAAAAGGTGATTACCGTGCGCATGCTGGGCGACGTGGCCGTGGCCAATGGCACCTATACCCTGCATCACAAGGTGAATGCGGCAGAGGTGGACGAGAAGGGCGTGTTTACGCACGTGTTTGAGCGCGTACGCGGCGGGTGGCTGTGCATCAACTCGCAACGCACCGTGCTGCGGACGGACGCGAATAGCAAACAGAAGAAGGCTTCAACGGCCGAGGCGCCTTTTCATATTCCATTTCTGACCAAGGGCGACAAGGGACCGCAATAGAGCGGAGCAAAAGGGCTATTCTTCGAAATTGAATAAGAGTAATGATCGTCCAACACGAGACGGGGGCTGAAGCCCCCGATCTGTTGGTGTTGGGCTCATCGGCACGACTGAAGTCGCGCCCTTTCACGGAATCACTTATGTGAAACGCTCCAAGGAACGGCAACGGACCCTGGGCCAATCTTGAAACTATAGTGCCGCCAGCGCTTCGGCTTGCGTGGGGAACAATCCTGAGTACTTGGTAATGCCCACCATGGTAAAGACCTTGTTGAAGTGCGCCGAGAGGCCGAAGCAAGACACCTTCTGGCCGGAGTTTGAGGCTTCAATGAGGAGTTGAATCACGAGCGCGATGCCGCTGGAGTTGATGTAATCGACGCCGGTGAAGTCGAGCAGGACGAGCTTGGTGGTTTCTTTGGGCAGCGCCTGAAATGCGCCGAGGACCGCGTCTTTCGAGGTGCTGGCGATATCGCCCTCGAAGCGAAGGACGGTCACCGGATGGCCGGATGGAGCGGTGAGCTGGTCAACACGGGATTTGGTCTCAGATTGCACTTGGTGGTTTCCTCCGCTTTCGTTTGCTTGGGGACTTGTCTTATCCCGCGTCTTTATCCAGCTTAATCAGCAACCGCACGTAACTGCTTTTCCCATCCAGGCCAGCCACCCACTCCGCTTCATCAACCAGGGCCTGAATGAGGAACATGCCCATGCCGCGCGGGTCTTCCTCGCCGTGCATCTTGCGATCAATATCCGGTTTGGCCGGCTTCTTGCCGATTCCGATGCCGTCGTCGATTACCTTCACTTCGAGGGAGTCCGATTCGGCCCGCAATACCACGCCCACGGAAAGCTTTTCGTTGAGCCGATTGCCATGCTCGATGGCGTTGATGCAGGCCTCTGCGACCGCGGTCTTCAGATCTTCGACACGATCATCGGGAAAGCCCATCAGCTTGGCGACCGAAGCGGCCGTACTCATGGCCACTTTCTCGTATCCCATGCGCGTAGGCAGCCTCACTTCCACGGTGGTGGTTTTTAGCTCGTTCATTCGGGCATCTCCGCCTCATCCGGTCCCGGATTCGATCGATGGCATAGTGCCAATGCGGTCATGTCGTCTGCCTGTGGGCCGCCTTCGGAAAATGCCTCAATGGCGGTCCACAATGCATCGAGGATACCATCGGCTTTTAGCGATGGGCACCTAAAAAATTCATCCAAAAGCCTTTCCGGCCCAAACTCCTCATCCCCCTTGAAGACCTCGGTGAGTCCGTCAGTATAGAAGAGCAGCCGCGATCCGGGCGGAAATGCGGACCTTTCGCCGACGTAACTCATGCCGGGCAGCAGACCCAAGGGCGTGCCCGCGGCACTGAACTGATACGCATCCTTACCCGGTTCGATGAGGAAGCCGGGATTGTGACCGGCGTTGACCACTTCAAGCTCGCCCGCCTGAGGATGCAGGCGCAGGAAGATTGCCGTGACATAGCGCCGCCGCGCTTCTTCGCCCTCGGCCCAGTGGTGCTGGTTCATGCGCGTGGCCAGCTCGTCGAGCGGCATGCCGGTGACCGCCATGCCGCGAAAGGTGGCGCGAAAGCTCATGGACATAATGGCCGAGGCCAGGCCTTTTCCAGCCACGTCGGCCACAGCCATCAATAGACTGCCGTCGGGCTGCTCCACAATGTCGAGATAATCGCCGCCCACCTCGTAGCAGGTGTGGGAGCGGAAGGCCAGCGAATACTCGGGAATGTGGGGCAGCTTATGTGGGAGCAGCGAGCGTTGAATGAGACGCGCCGCGTCCAGATCCTGCTGCAGGCGCGCGTATTCCACGTTGCGCTTGTGGTTGCGGGCGTTTTCAAGGGCGACGGCGGCTTGGAGCACCAGGCCGTCGAGGAAATCGGTTTCGTAAAGCGTCAACTCGCGGCCGCCGGGAGAGGTGACCAGCAATTCCGTCATGGTGTTGCCGTCACGATCGCTGAGCGGATAGACGAGCTGGGCGTCGCTGGTTTCTGTCGTGTCGCCGTAGGCCAGACCGGTGCCGGGAAACGCGGCTCCCGCCATCTCCAGCTCGCGGACCACGATGCGCAGCACAGACTCCAGCACTTCTTCCTCGCGGATGGTGGAGTGCACCTGGCGCGAGGCCTCAAGCAGCGCCTGCAAGCGCGCCACCTGCTGCTGCAGCTCGATGGTTTCGCCGCCTGTTGCCAGTTGTACGTCTGCCATCAGACCCCCGTGGAATCTCAATGTAGCATGGCGGGACGACCCCTGTGCCCAGGATTGGCTTAATATGGTTTCCATACAATTCCAAACAACGCGGAGATGGCTATGGTTGCCCAGGCAAGAATCGTGGCGCGCGCCGTAGGGATCGGATTGCTGAGCTGGTTGATTCCGTTCGTGATTTCATTCGCTGTCTTTCCTTTTAAGAAAGCCAACGCCCCGCTATTCAGTTCGGTGATGTACCTGGTGGAACTGATCACCGCGGGAGTGCTGCTGAATCTCTATTTCCGCAAACGGAGAATCTCTGTGGAGGAGGCGGGTTTGGTGGGAGCTCTTTGGCTGGCCATCAATCTCATCCTCGATTTCCCGATGTTCGCCTTTGGGCCGATGAAGATGACGCCGCTGAGCTACTACTCGGAGATTGGGCTTGTCTATTTGACGTTCCCAATTTTCGCGATGCTGGCGGCGCGGCTGAGCCTGTCGACTGGCAAGAAGAACGGACCGGAGGTCAAAGGATGACTCGGGAGGAAACAGTTCTGCTAGTAGGTCGCGCTGTGGCCTGCATGCAGGGAATGTATGCAGTGGTTGATGCAACCTATTTGCCCGAGCGATTCATGGCTCTTCACCACTACCTCCAGAGGCTCCAAATGGCCCTCGCCGCAAAAGATCCGGGGGCCTTTGATTTAGAGACTTACTACGTGTCGCTTGAACGGGTGGAGATCGCGTTCTTCTTTGGCAGGATCGCCCTTCTATTGCTCATGGCGCTTTTCTTTTGGAATTGCGGACCGAGAATTGCGCGGTTGCTTCTGCCGGAGCGGAAGGGCTCAGGGCCGACGGGTTCCTGAAATGGTCTCGCCGGAGGGGTGGCCGTATTTTGCAGGGAGGTCGCGGAAGACCTGCGCGACCGGGACGCTGGGCCTCTGGCCGGCCAGCGCTTCTTCGGCCAGGCGCGTGAGCCACTCGCTCAGGCCGGCTTCGCCGCGGATCGGGTTTTGAGCCGAAGCCCTGCGCGGCCTTCCACTTCGATTTTAATGCTGTCCGACTTTTTTGATCGAGGGCTTTGTCCGGTCGTTCGAGGGAGCAGGGACAGGTTCCAGAGACAGATTCGGGCCCGGCGCTTATGGTATTGTCGAATGAAACCCGCACCTGAGAGTGACGGGACTTTCCACACGCCCCAACCATCAACTGCTTGAATTTTTCGTCGCGTGATTTCGCCCGATGCGCTCTCCTTTTCTTGAGCGGGGCGGCAAGCGCGAGACAGAATTTCTATCTCCGATGAAAGGCGAAGGTCTCCCGATGAACCCGACTCGCGAATCGATAGACGCAAATACAGACGCCAACCTTGTCCTGACGCTCGAGGAGATCGCTAACCTGGCGGCGGAGGAGGGCAAGCCGGCCGACACGCTGATGAACGTGGTGGCGCTGATTGCCGCGCGCTTCAGAACCGACGTTTGCTCGGCGTACCTGCTGGAGCCGGACCGCTCGAACCTGGTGCTTGCCGCAACGCTCGGCCTGCTTCCGCGAAGTATCGGACACTTGCGGATGCCGTTGCACGAGGGGCTCTCCGGCCTGGTTGCGGAACAGCTACGTCCGGTGGCCGTGGCCGATGCGCGCTCACATCCGCGCTATAAGTACTTCAAGGAATCGGGTGAAGACGAGTACCACTCCTTTCTCGGCGTGCCATTGATCGATCGCGGAGTGCTGCAGGGCGTGCTCGTCGTTCAAACCAAAGACACGCGGGTTTTTCGCGAGGACGAGATTCGCATGTTGGTGGAAGCGGCGAACCAAGTGGCGCCTGTGGTGAGCGAGGCGCGCACGCTCGACCGTTTCATTGCACCGGCGCAGGAAAAGTTGTGGGAGCTGGCGCGCAACGTGTGGTGGAGCTGGGACCACGAGTGCGTGAGCCTATTTCGCGATCTGAACCCGGTGCGCTGGCGGGAGCTGAATCAAAACCCGATTGCGCTGCTGAGCGAAATTCCACTGAGCGAGATCGAGCGCAGAGCCGCAGAGCTGGCTCTGCATAGCCGCATCAACTATGCGTACCGGCGCCAGCAGGAGTACTTGAACGACGATCACACCTGGGGCGCGAGCCATGCGGGCGTGCTGCGGCCGCGGCCTGTGGGCTACTTCTCGGCCGAATTCGGGCTGCACGAATCGCTGCCCATTTACTCCGGCGGTTTGGGCGTGCTGGCGGGCGACCACATCAAGAGCGCGTCGGATCTGGATATCCCTCTGGTGGGAGTGGGACTTTTTTACGGGCAAGGCTACTTTCTGCAGCGGCTCGACGAAAAGGGTTGGCAGCGCGAGGAGTATCTGGCAAACGACGTGAACCAACTGCCCATGCAGCCGGCGATCGGCGCAAACGGCGAGCCGGTGGTGGTGGAGATTGCCACGCGCGGCAGCTCGATCCGCGCCAAGGTGTGGCGGGTGCGTGTGGGCCGCTGCGAACTTCTGCTGCTGGATTCGAATGTGGCGGGCAATGCGCCGGAGGATCTGGAAACCACGTCGCGGCTTTACGGCGGCGACGCGCGCACGCGCATCCGGCAGGAGCTGCTGCTGGGCGTGGGCGGTTATCGCGCGCTTAAGGCCATGGGCATTACGCCCGGCGTGCTGCATTTGAACGAAGGCCACAGCGGGTTCGCGGTGTTCGAAGCGATCCGCACGCGCATGGAAGAAGAGGGCCTGGATTTTTACGCGGCGGCGCGGCAGATTCCTCGCGAGGTGATCTTTACTACGCACACGCCGGTGCCCGCGGGTCACGACCGGTTCAGTCCCGACTTGATTGAAGAGCATCTGGGACCGCTGCGCGAGCAACTCGGCATTTCGCACGAAAACCTGATGGGATTTGGCCGCGAGCATCCCACGGACTTTGGCGAGCCTTTCTGCATGACGGTGCTGGGCCTGAAGCTGGCGCGGCGCGTGAACGCGGTGAGTTCGCTGCATGGTGAAGTTTCGCGGGCCATGTGGAGGGGCCTGTATCCCGACGGCCCGGAGGACGCGGTGCCCATTGGCCACGTAACCAACGGCGTGCATGTGCCGTCGTGGCTTGCGCCACAGATGCGCCGGCTCTACGATCGGCACCTGGGCGTGAGCTGGCAGCGCGAAAGCGGCAGGGCGCATACCTGGGAGGCGATTGAGACTGTCGACGACGGCGAATTGTGGGAGACTCACTTGAGCCTGAAGGGGCAGCTCATCAACTTTGTGCGCCGGCGCGCGCGGGAACAGGCGGCACGCCGCGGCGAGCCGGAGCAGAGCCTGAAGCGGCTCGACAAATTGCTTTCGCCCGACGCCTTGACCATCGGCTTCGCGCGGCGCTTTGCCACCTACAAGCGGGCGAACTTGCTACTGGCGGATATGGAGCAGTTGGCGCAGATGGTGAACGACGCCAAGCGGCCGGTGCAGTTTGTTTTTGCCGGCAAGGCGCACCCGCACGACGAGCCCGGCAAGCGCGTGCTGCAACAGATTGCGCAGATGATGCGCGACGCCGACTTCGCCGACAAATTCGTCTTTATTGAGGACTACGACATTAACGTAGGCCGCTACCTGGTGCAGGGTGTGGATGTGTGGCTGAACAATCCGCGGCGTCCGCTGGAGGCTTCCGGCACAAGCGGCATGAAGGTGGTGCTGAACGGCGGCCTGAACCTTTCGATTTTGGACGGGTGGTGGGCCGAGGCCTACGACGGGCTCAACGGCTTCGCCATCGGCACCGGAAGGACCCACTCCGATATGGATGTGCACGACAAGCGCGACGGCGAAGAACTTTATCGGGTACTTCTCGACGAAGTGATTCCGCTTTACTACAGCCGCGATCGCGACGGTCTGCCGCGGGGTTGGATCAAGCGCATGAAGCGTACGATTCGCACGCTGGGATGGCGCTTTAATGCTGACCGCATGGTGATGGATTACACGTCGAAGTGCTATATTCCGGCGGCGGGAGGGACTTCGAGTGAGGTGCGGACGCCGGCGTAGGAAGCGCTCCGTCGGACGCGATTCGCGAGCATTGGCAAAGATTGCTAACCATAGTAGGATGACTTTCAGTCGGCTCTCTGGCGAGAGGGATTGGAATAAACCATGCCCACACGCAACGTCAATTTGACTCCTGAACTCGACAGCTTCGTCCTGGCTCGAATCAAGAGCGGCCGATTCGAGAATGCCAGCGAGGTAGTGCGCGCCGCTTTGCGCACACTCGAGCGTGAGGAACGTCTCTACGAGACGAAACTGGAGTCTCTGCGCACGGCCATCGACGATGGCGATGCAAGTGGAGTGGCCAAAGGCGATGTCTTTGCGCAAGTCCGCAAGGCGCTCAAGTTGACCACGAAATCCCGCTAATCATGCCCACTGCGCGTTTCTCCGGCAGAGCGAAAGCGGATTTGCTGAGCATCGGCGCGTACACTTTGCGCACCTGGGGCGAACGGCAGACGGTGCGCTATCTCGACGAATTAGAGCAGTGCGCAAAGATGCTCGCCCGCAACCCGAAGGTAGGCAGGTCTTGCGATTGGATCCGCCCTGGCCTGCACCGTTTTGAGCAAGGGAGGCACGTGGTGTTTTACCGCCGCGAAAGGGACGGCATCCTTGTCGTTCGAATCCTCCACGAGAGCATGTCGCCGGACAGGCATTCATTCGAAGACCTACCCGCTGACAACTAAGTGAGGGTATTCCTGCGTGCCGCAAAACAGGATCTAAGATTCTTCAGCCCACCAGCTCCATTTCTTTTAGAGACTCCACGTACGGAGCGCGCAACACGCCGCGCTCGGTGATGATGGCGGCGATGTATTTGGCTGGCGTTACGTCGAAGGCCGGATTGCAAATTCCCACGCCATTGGGCGTGACTTGCTTGCCGGCATGGTGCGTTACTTCCTTCGCGGGGCGCTCCTCGATGGGAATTGAATCGCCAGTCGGAGTGGCGAGATCGATGGTGGACCAGGGCGCGGCAACGTAGAACGGGATGCCGTGCTCGCGGGCGAGGATGGCGACGTTGTAGGTGCCGATCTTGTTGGCGGTGTCGCCGTTGGCGGCGATGCGGTCCGCGCCTACGACGACGGCTTGAATCTTTCCCTGGCGCATGAGGCTGGCGGCCATGTTGTCGCAGATGACCGTGGTGGGAATGTTATCTGCCATCAGCTCCCACGCCGTGAGCCGCGAGCCCTGAAGGAACGGGCGCGTCTCGTCGGCATAGACCATGATTTTCTTGCCGCGCTCGACTGCTGAACGGATCACGCCCAGCGCCATCCCATAACCGCAGGAGGCCAATGCGCCGGCGTTGCAGTGCGTGAGGACGCCGCCTTCGTTGGGCATCAGGTCCGCGCCGTTCGCACCCATCTGCTTGCAGGCGGCGATGTCTTCGTCGTACATCGTGTTCGCCTCGGCCAGGATTTTCTCCTGGATTTGGGCGAGGGGCGTGCCGGAGGCTAATAGTTTCGAGAAAAGCGCCTTCATGCGGTCGATGGCCCAGAAAAGATTGACGGCCGTGGGACGGGTTGCGGCCAGGCGGGCGCAGACGCGCTCGAACTCCGGCGCAAACTGCTCCGCAGTTTTGGCTTTGGTTTGCTTCGCACCAAGCGCAACGCCATAGGCTGCGGATACGCCAATAGCCGGCGCGCCGCGGACGACCATGGTGACGATGACATCGGCCACCCGTTCGTAGGTTGTGGCGAGCACGTAGCTCTCCTCGAGAGGGAGCTTGGTCTGATCGAGGAAGCGGACGCCTTCAGGGGTCCAGGCGAGGGTAGGAATCATGTTCTTCCAGTGTAAATGGAGGGATTCCCGTGGACTTGCGACTGCCGGCATTGCAACTTGCGGCGAAAACCGGGACGTGCGAATATTTCCGCATGAGCGAGAACGTGCTTTTCTGTAATGACGTGAAAAGGTTACGGAGGCTCAGGGCTCTTGCCGCAGCCGTTTCGTGTCTCATGGTTATCGGATTTATTTTCGATCTTAGTATTCTGATCATCGGCTATCATCCGGCAAATCGGGTATTTCAAATCGGCTGGCTTCCGGTCTATGCGCTTTGGGCGTGGGTTTGGTTCCAGTGGTTTCGGTCCTATTCCACCCGGATCACAACAGTCGTGCAGAAAACGAATCGACCTGAGCCGCAGCCGCAATAGTTGCTCATCGAGACTGACGCTCCCATCCTAAAGGCCGCTGCACGCAGTGCCCTCTGGACGCCGACCGCCTGCGGTGCGTAGAGTGGTTGCGGCACTATTCAAGCGTCTTTTTAACATTCAGCGGAGGAAGAACTCGTATGGCATCGCGCTCCACAACCGCGGCTGCGCCCAGCGCGCCGAATTACACGGTTCCGTTCATTATTGTCACCGGCCTGTTCCTGATCTTTGGGTTTCTAACCAATCTGAACAGCAATCTCTCGCCCAAGCTCGAAGACATCTTTCATCTGACGCACGCCTGGTCGAACCTGGTGACTTCTTCATGGTTCTTTGCCTATTTGCTCTTCTCGGTCCCCGCCGCCAAGGTGATTGAGAAGGTGGGCTACAAGCGGACCATGGTGATTTCGCTGTTTGTGATGGTAGTGGGCGCTCTGCTCTTCGTGCCCGCGGCCGCCATGGCAACCACTACGATCGGTTTTCCGTTCTTCCTAACCGCCAGTTTCGTTCTGGCGACGGGCGTTTGCGGATTGCAGACCTCGGCGAATCCGTACGTTTCGATCCTCGGCCCGGAGAGCAGCGCTCCGGCGCGGCTCACGCTGGCACAGGCATTCAATTCACTGGGCACGGCCATGGCGCCGATTGTGGTGGGCGTATTCATCCTGACCGATCCCGCGAAGGTGAAGGACCAGGCGGCCATTGCGCACACGGTGCAGGGACCGTATATCGCCATCGCGTGTGCCCTGCTGGCGCTGGGCTTCATCATCATGGGGATGCATCTGCCGGCCATCACCGGGACGCGCGATTTCCGGCCGTCGAAGGATGGCCCAGCGATCAGGGGACGCAGCATCTGGACCTACCGGCACACGGTGCTGGCGATGATTGGCATTTTCCTCTATGTGGGCCTTGAGATTGCGCTTGCGGCCAACGCCATCAAGTTCTTTGAGACGCAGGGAAGCGCGATGGACGATTACCTGCGGTGGGCGCAACCCTTCGCCCATGCGGTGAGCGGACTTTATCCGCAGGGAATCGGATTAAAGGAAGTTGCCGCTGTGTTGGCCTTCTGCTATCCCCTGGCCATGATGATTGGCCGCTTTGCGGGAACCGTGCTGATGAAGTCCGTGAAAGCGCACAAGTTGCTGGCCGTTCTGGGCGTATTGGGCGTCGCGCTGATGATCGTCGGCATGGTGACGACGGGTCACGTCGCCATTTGGAGCCTGATTTTGTGCGGGTTCGCGAACTCCATCATGTATCCGACGATCTTCGCGCTGGGCATTGCCGAGCTGGGACCTTTGACCAGCAAGGGCTCGGGCGTGATCACGATCGGCAATTTCGGCGGAGCCGTGATTCCGCCGCTCTTCGGATTGGTCGCCGACATGGCGGGCTACCAGCACGCATTCCTGCTGGTCATCGCCTGCTATCTCTTCATGATCTTTTACGGTGTTTCGGGATACAAGCCGGAGAAGTAGAGTCGGTTCAGCATTGTTTCAACGAGCCCTCCGGCACGCCGGAGGGCTGGTTGTTTTTGGTGTTGCGCAGGGGAGAGAATCTGGCTCGAATGGCGGTGCCGGGAGGGGCCAATCCGGGGCAAGCCTGACTCAAACCGCGACAGCGCGCTGCACGACTTCGCGACAGTGAGTGCCGCACATTGAAACAGCGATTGAAGCGCATCGCGGCAGGGTTTGCCCGCAAGCGCGACAGTTTGACTCGGACCACTGCAAAAGCGGCTCCGCGAAAACTTAATAAAAATGACTAAAGTTATTTTGGCCCGCTCCGATGAAAGGGGTGGATGCGAACAGGCCCAACGGGAAGACGCGGACGCTGAAAAGATTTCGATTCAGGCGCCGCACGATGGGCAGGCATACGGCATCCGAGAAGGAGTTGATTCCCATGGCCCTTGGTGTTTTGAACAATCTGTCAGCAATCTATGCAGAGAACAATCTCAATAACACGAACAGCAGCCTGCAAACCGTTCTGCAGCAGTTGTCGTCGGGGTCGCGCATCAACTCCGGAGCGGATGACGCGGCCGGCCTGTCGCTCGTAAACGGACTGGGAGCGAATTCGGCGGCGCTGACGCAGTCGGAGACCAATGCGACGGAAGGCGTGGGTTTGCTGCAGGTGGCCGACGGCGCGTTGTCGCAAGTGACGAGCCTGCTGAACCGCGCCATTACGCTGGCGACCGAAGCCTCGAACGGCACGTTGAACTCCGTGCAAGAGGGCGCGGCCAACCAGGAGTATCAATCGATTCTGGCTGAGATTACGAATATCGGATCCACCACGACGTATAACCAGGAGCAGGTCTTTGACGGGACCGAGATCGCGATCTACACCGGGGACTCGTCCAACGCCGGCGCTTCGCTTGACGATCTGAACATCCACGCGTTGTCGACCTCGAGCGTGGGTGACACGAACGGCGCGATGACCTACAGCAACGGTCAGGGCAATGTCTTCATCGACCTTTCGAAGAACGGCACCGACGCGACGCTGAATGATGCCCTCGGCAATAACCCCACAGACATTACCGTGACCTATATGGCCACGGGAGCAGGCGGCCAGTTGACGCAACAGCAAGCGACCATCAGCGTGGGAGGCACATCCGGCTACCCAAATACCGCGCAGGGGCTGATCAGCGCGATCAATGCCTCGAACCTGGGGCTCACAGCGAGCTTCGCGACGGCGGCGCAGGCGGGCAAGCAGGCAACTCATGCGGGCGCGTCGACGGACACTGGCATTCTGATCAACGGCACCGGAGCAGGAGTGGGCGCAGGCGCCGCACCGGATGCATTAGGGACGCTGGCATCGACTGGCCTCGCTGGCGACAGCCTGAGCGGTACGCTCACAGTCGTGGACGCTTCCGGCGTATCCCATAGCATCACGCTCGGCCAGGATGGCACCGACACCACGCTCGCGGAGTTGCAGACGAAGATCAACGGCGCCGGCTGGGGCATCACGGCAAACCTGAATGGCGTCGATCTTTCCTTCACGTCGGCAAGCTCCAAAGCATCGGTGACTGCTTCCGGTTTGGGCGATACGACCACCCCGGCGGACGTTCCGACATGGACAGCGGCCAGCTCGTATTACACCGTCGGCGTTACCAACGGCGATGCAGGCGGCCTCAATCCCATTGAGGATTCGGCCACGGGGCAGGGTGCGGGATCGACCTTCACGGCTGACCCAACGGGGCTGGGCGGTATCGCGACCATCAGCTATTCCGACAGCGGCGGCGAGGATTTGAGCAACACGAACCTGACCACCCAGGCGGATGCGCAGTCCGCGTTGAATGAGCTGAATCTCGCGATCAGCGACGTGGCGTCGCAGGACGGCTACATCGGCGCACAGATCAACACGCTGAACTCGATCAGCCAGGTGATGAGCACGCAGCAGGAGAACGTGGTATCTGCGCAGAACGCGGTGCAGGCGACAGATTACGCTTCGGCAACTTCGAACATGTCGAAGTACGAGATTCTGAGCCAGACGGGCATCGCCGCATTAGCGCAAGCCAATCAAGTGCAGCAGGAAGTGACCAAGCTATTGCAATAAGGCAGGGACTAAGGGACGCAGGGACTAGGGACTAAGAGAACAGCCCCGGCGCTCCAGAGCGATTCAGGTTTAGCAAGATTGCATTACCTTCAAGACAACCCAGGGACAGGGCGGCGGCAGGGCGCGAGCTTTGCCGCCCGTTTTTTTTGAGGCAGAGTTTAGTGACCAGGCCCCGATTTTTCCCAGGCGCCGGTGCTCAGGTATTCGTCCATCGCTTTCGCGGCTTTGCGGCCGGCGCCCATGGCGAGGATGACGGTGGCGCCGCCGGTGACGATGTCGCCGCCGGCGAAGACGCCGCGCTTGGAGGTGCGCAGGGTTTCGGGATCGGCCTCGATGTAGTTCCACTTGTTGGTGGCGAGGTCGGGAGTGGTGCTTTGAATGAGAGGGTTGGCCGTGGTGCCGACGCCGATGATGACGACGTTGGCGGGGAGAATGGACTCGGAGCCTGAGACGGGGACGGGGCGGCGGCGGCCGCTTGCGTCGGGCTCGCCGAGCTCCATGCGCACGCAGCGCGCGCCGGTGAGCCAGCCGTTGGCATCGCCGAGGAACTCGACGGGGTTGGTTAACATGCGGAACTCGATGCCCTCTTCGCGCGCATGCTTCACTTCTTCGGCGCGGGCGGGCATTTCAGCTTCAGAGCGGCGATAGACGAGTGTTGCCGTCTTCGCGCCAAGGCGGCGGGCGGTGCGCACCGCGTCCATGGCGGTGTTGCCGCCGCCGACCACGATCACGTCGCGGTTGCGGCAGTCGTAGATGGGCGCGTCGAATTCCGGAAAGCGATAGGAGCGCATCAGGTTGGTGCGGGTGAGAAATTCGTTGGCGGAGTAGACACCGTTGAGGTGTTCGCCGGGCACGCCGAGAAACACGGGCAGGCCCGCGCCGGTAGCCACAAAAATTGCGTCATACCCCTCGACGCGCATCAACTCGTCGAGCGTGACGCTCTTGCCGACGACTACGTTGGTCTCGAACTCGACGCCCATGTGGCGCAGATTGTCGACTTCCTGCTTGACGATTGCCTTGGGCAGGCGGAACTCCGGAATGCCGTAGATGAGCACGCCGCCCAGCTCGTGCAGCGCCTCAAAGACGCGCACACGATGGCCCTTCTGAACGAGGTCGCCCGCGGCCGAAAGCCCCGCTGGACCGCTGCCCACAATCGCCACGCTCTTGCCTGTGGACGGCGCAATCGCGGGCAGGCCTAATTGACCGCTTTCGAGTTCAAAGTCGGCGATGAAGCGCTCCAGGTTGCCGATGGCCACGGGCTGGCCCTTCTTGCCCAGCACACATCCGCCTTCGCACTGGCTTTCCTGCGGGCAGACGCGGCCAGTGATGGCGGGAAGCGCGTTGTCTTCGCGCATCTTTGCGGCGGCGGCTAGAAACTGGCCCGCGTAGATGAGCTCCACAATGTCTTTAATTTTGACGCCGACGGGGCATTCGATCTGACAGCCGGGCCGGGCGCAGGCGATGCAGCGCGTGGCTTCCGTTACAGCGGCAGAGGCGGCCAGCCCCAGGTTCACTTCGGCAAAGTTGTGCGCGCGGACGTCGGCATCGAGTTCCGGCATATGAACGCGCGCGATTTTGATCCGTTCTTTTGCAGGAAGCGTATTGGCGTCAGACATGATGCGTTTCTCCCTGCGCTTCGAGTTTCGCGCGCAATTGCGCGGCTTCTTTTTCCCGCGTGGCTATTGCAGCGCGGTGCTCGGCAAGCTCTTTCTCGCGGAGCTGCTCGAATTGCTGGAGCGATTGGCACTCCTGGCCGCGATACATGGCGTTGCGTTGCATGAGCACTTCGAAGTTCACAAGCGACGCATCAAACTCCGGGCCGTCCACACAGGCAAACTTGCTCTGATTGCCGAGCAGCACGCGGCAGCCACCGCACATGCCTGTACCGTCGACCATGATGGAGTTGAGGCTGACCATGGTTTTGATGCCGAGCGGCGTGGTGACACGAGCCACGGCGCGCATCATGGGCACAGGACCCACGGCAAGGACAAAGTCGAGCTTGCGGCCGGAGGCGAGAAGCTCTTCGAGTTTTTTCGTTACCAGGCCCGGTTCGCCGTAGGTGCCGTCGTCGGTCATGATGTAAGCTTCGTGGCTTGCGGCGCGCACTTCGTCTTCGAAAACGACCATCTCCCGGCTGCGCGCACCCTCAATGAAGATCACGTGGTTGTCGGCGTCCTTGAGGGCCTTGGCGGTGGGCAATGCCATGGCCGTGCCTACGCTGCCGGCGAGGATCGCGGCCGTGCCGTAGTTTTTGATTTCGGAGGGCTGACCCAGAGGGCCGACGAGGTCGAGAATCGCGTCGCCTGTTTCAAGACAGTTGAGCAGCGACGTAGTTTTGCCCACGGTCTGCACGACAATCGTGATGGTTCCGGCCGCGGGATCGGCGGCTTTAATGGTGAGCGGAATGCGCTCGCCGTTTTCCTTGACGCGCAGAATGACGAACTGCCCCGGCCTTTGCTTGCGCGCGATGCGCGGCGCCGCGATGACAAATTGCCGGATGTTGAGGCCGGCGGTACGGGCTTCCACAATTCTGAACACAGGTCGACTCTTCCTCTGGCGGGATTCCTTGCGGGCAGACCCAGTGGATTCGCGTTCCGGGCACAAAATGCCTCGGAGCACGCTCCCGGCCGGCTCGTTCAGCATTGATTATTCAGGAATTGGCTGCGATGGAGTGTGACGTGAATCACGCGGCGGGAGACGGCGATTCCTCAGCGTCCTCTCTCAATGAATAGCCTTCTGAGCAAAAGATCAGCTGGAGGTTCGGCCCGAATCAAGGCATTTCCCGGCCTGGAAATCCCTCACACTGGAAGAGTTCGAATCGTTATATCATAGCGCTGACATGACTCGCTCCGTCACACTCACGACACCCGTAACAACATGGGAAGAGACTGCCGAGCACTACGGCCTGTCGAAGGCGGATCGGAAGTTCGTTGCCGGGCTCTTCGCCCACAAGGCTCCAAGACGATCTAACTCGAAGGCCCTACCCGCATCCTCCAAGGCGGGATTGTTTGAGGCAAAGAGGTCATCTGGCCGGGTAAGAAAGACAAACAGCCGTGCTCGCAAGGCCGCGTAAATTCCAGGAAAACACGGTTTTTCTGAACATACCTTACGATGAAGGTTTTCGGGGCCTTTATCTCGCATATATTGCGGGGCTGGAATAGCTAAGCCTGGAGCCTCACGCAACCATTGAAATCCCAAGCGGACGCAATCGGCTGGAAAAGATCCTGGAGCTCATTCGCAAGTGCCGCTATTCAATCCACGATCTCTCGCGAGTCCAGATTGATCGCACTCCTCCAGCTACACCGCGTTTCAATATGCCCTTCGAGCTCGGTTTGGCGGTTGCCTCTAGTGAGATCGACTCCGCTGCAAGCCAGTCACGCGTGGGCGCGGCGCCCGGCATCAGAGACAGTTGGTTTGTCTTCGAGGCTAAACGATTTCGGCTTTCAAAGTCACTCAGCGATCTGGGTGGAACCGATCCTCACATTCACGATGGAACAGTCGAAGGCGTAATGCGCGAGATCGGCAATACTTTTGTGCGTAAGGATCAAGGCGACCGTTACTCAATTGCGGAAATGATGAAAACCTATAGGGAAGTAAGGCGCCAGGCGGTGAGAATTCAGAAGCAAGCAGGGGCACAAAGTTTGTATGAGGCTCGCGTGTTCCGGCTGCTTTGCACCGCGGCTCGGGCTGCGAGCCTCGTCCTCTAGAGCGACTTCGCTATGCCCCCTACTTCAACTTTGCTTCGCCTTCCAAAGCAGGTAGAGGCCCCAGGCCGCGAGCGTGCAATTGTCGCGGATTGTGCCGTCGAGCATCATGCGCTCAAATTCCGCGATGGGAACGGAGCGGGAGGTCAGATCATGTTCCTCGGCGTCGCGATCTGCCTCAGCGGGCGTAAGTCCGGTGGCCAGATACACGTGCTGCCGTTGCCGCAGAAAGCCGTAGGCGATCCATAGCGTTCCCAGGCGCGTCATGTGGGCGGCGTCCATGCCGATCTCTTCCCGCAGTTCGCCGCGGGCCAGGTCCTCGGGGTTTTCGATCTCCATCTCCCAGCCGCCCTGGGGCAGCTCGATGGCGCGCTCCTCGATGGTGTAGCGGTATTGCTCCACCAGCCAGATGTGGTCGTCCACGATGGGCAGGATAATGGCTCCATCGTGCTTCTCGACCACGCCGAAGATGCCTTTTTCTCCGTTGGCGCGCAGGATCTCGTCTTCGCGCACGCGCATCCAGTGGTTGCGGTAGACTTCGCGACTGGAGAGGGTGGTGATGGATCGGCCGGGAATGGAATCGGCTTGAGGCATCGAGTCTCCTTCGCGGCTGAGCGATAGCCGCGCTATACGCATCGCGCGTTAGGAGAAGGATAACGGGCGCGTGTGAATGAAGTGCAATCAGCGGGGGTCTGGAGACCCCTACTACAGCCGCTCAGGAGACCGGCGTACAAGTCCGCCGCAACCGAGAAATGCGCGTCAGCAGTCCACGACGATGATGGAGCAGCCGGTACGCGCGGGGCGCCATTTCACCAGGAACTCGGTGACAGACGACGATTGCATGGTGCGCATGGCGCTGAACTGGTGGTCCTTCTGGCTGTAAAGCAATGTGCCGCGCTCGCTGAGTACGGCCAGCGCGGGAACGCCATTCTTGATAGGAATGCCGTACTTGGCGGCGAGGTCGAGATTCGCATCTTCGTTGCCGATATTGATCTCTACCAGGACGAAGTTCTTGTCGAGAATCGCCTTGTTGTGCGCGTCGTGGAAGTAGAGGTCCAGCACCTGGCAGTCGCCGCACCAGTTGCCGCCAAAATCCAGCAGAACGCGGCGATGGGTCCTGGCAGCGGTCTTGAGCGCAGCGGCCAGATCGGCTTTGGCTTGCGATGGATCGGGATAAATGTCGTGAGTGGCAGAGTTTGCCGTGCCGGCAGCAAGGGCCAGCAAGGTCGCGAGAACAAAGAGCTTGACGGTCTTCATGGAGAGACCTCCGCAACATAGGGTATATCGACGTATACGTCGATATCTCCTACTCTCAGGATGCCACACGCGCGGGCAATAGGGCACAGTCGAGTGAGGCCGATCACACTGGCCGTGCAACTTTGTGCGACAATATGAAGTTGAGGAAGCGCGCCGAACTACTGCGAGCGCGCGGAGGAATTGTTCATGGGCGATCTATTTCAGCCGACTCATTTGCTTATTATTGCGCTGGTATTGCTGGTATTCTTTGGCGGCAAAAAGCTGCCGGAGCTGGGTAAGGGTCTGGGCGAGGCCATGAAGGGTTTCCGCGAAGGCATTCGCGGTATCAACGATCCGCCGCCGCCGGCGCCGCCGGTGCAGCAGCAGAACACGCAGCCGCCACCCCCTGTGTCCAACGCTCCGATCGAGCCGAAATAAGGCGGATTGGAGCGCGGATTCTGCGCTCTGACTGCGTGGGTTTTGACGATCTTTGAACGAGCGCGGGTCGGGAGGCCCGCACTACAGCCGGTCTGGAGACCGGCGCTACATTTCTGAGACCGGCGGGCGAAAGACATCCGAGAAAACCAATGGCCTGTGCGATTGCACAGGCCATTCTGGTTTTTAGAATTGTTTTCTGGACCTCGGGCTGGTTGCATAAGTCCGCAGAACTGATTCGAGAACGCCCCCCAGGGGTTAAACAGGCTGCGGAAAAACTCGAGTGTAAATGGAATTCAGCAAAGAATGAATTGGCAGGGGCTAAAGCCCGACTTATTTTGCTGACTCTATCGGCCCGGCTGAAGCCGTGCCCTTGTTACAAGGCCCCATCGTTGAGTTTTTCCGCAGCCTGTAAAACCCCTCAATTCTCCCGGCATTTTCGGCACCCTTCGACTCCGCTCAGGGCAGGCTTTGAAGTCGTGCCCTTTCACGGCGTGATTATATGCGCGCAACCTGTTTCAGGCTTACTTGTGTTCCTGGGCTGAGGGATAGTAGCCGGGCTTGGCCGTAACCACCACATTGGGCCGGTTGACGATCACGTTGATGGAACGGTACCTGTCGTCGTAGATCGATAGATGGCTTGCGTAGACCAGCGTGTACTGGTTGCGCGCCTCGTCGGCGACCTTGGCGTAGCTCTTCTCGATGTTGTTGACGCCGCGCTCTGAGAACATATCGCCGCCGGTGGCAGACACATACTTGTACAGGATGTTCTCATACGCCTCGAAGGGCAGGTGGAAGCGATCGAGCCAGCCTTCGCCCCAGCGGGCTGAATCGCCCACCACCGTGGCATAGACGGCAATGTTATTCGTTTGCAGGACACGAACCACCTCTTTCCAGGTGGCCTTGCTGCCGTATTCCTTACCGTCTGAGATCACGTAAATGAACTTCAGCCGATCCTTGGGACGCGAAGCAAGCTCCCTGGCCGCCTGGAGAATAGCGTCGTTGAGGGTGTGAATCTCCTTGGGGAGCTGGATGAATCCGGGTGACCCCGTGGATCCGCCTTGTTGCAAAACAGGGGAGACGCAGCCGCCGTTCTGGGTGATGCTGCAACTGGCAAATGGGCCGCCATCGATCGGCACCTGGGGATCAGTACCCGTAGCCTGCGCCAGCGAGAGCACCGCCGGCAGGCGCGTGCCTTGCGCACCGGTAAAACTCGTCCACTCCTTGGCTCCGTTGGTGTACGTGAAGACCGCGGCCTCGTCATAGGGCGTAAGTGCGCCCTGGATGGCGCCCATCGATTCGTTCACTTCGCGCATGTAATTCGAGGGCAGAGTCTGGTCGATGACAAACGCAACCGATATGGGCCTTGGATCCACGCTGAACACGCGCAGCGGCTCGCGGACGTTGTTCTCGTAGACCGTAAAATCGCGCCAGGTAAGGCCGGCGACCGCGTTGCCTTTGGGATCCTTTACTGTGACCGGAACGATGACTTCGGTTGTTTGCACATGAATAATGGCGTTCTGTGCGCCAGCGCCTTCAATAGGCGCGGCATCCTGCGTGTTCGGCGGCGGGGTGGTCGCGGCGGGACGCTGGCTGGGAGGTGGTGGAGCGGGTTGCTGCGGCGGCTGGCTCGTATTGGATGAAGACCCGGCAGGGGCGTTCGTCGCATCCCCGGCGCCGATTCCAGGCGTGATGGGCCCTTGCGTGCCCGGCATGGTGCCTGTGGGCGCCTGCGGGGTGGGCGCATCCGGTACGGGGGTCTGCTGTTGGGCCAGAACTCCCGATGCCAATCCAAACCCGAGAAGCGCAGCCAGCGCAATGGCCCTTCGTTGAACGTTCACAGCCTTCTTTTCCTCCCTGAGCAAAAACAAGCGGAGCTAGCGGGGTTAGCGGTGTTGGCGGAGCTAGCCCGGCTCCGTCCGGCACAGTCAAGGCTTGCTTGCTGAAGCGAAAAAGCCCTTCAACAGGCCGTACCTGTCAGAGTATCAGACGCGGCAGAAGCGCATGGGTTGCCTGCCGGACATGAAACAACCGGTGTATGCTCTCCCTGAGGTTTCGTTTTCGTCTAACGGTGCACGATGCTTCTCCGCAAAGTCACAGTGGCCCTGTTAATTGGCCTGCCGGTATCGAGCGTGGCAGGATGGGCTCAGCTTGCGCCTTCTCCCGACGCGTCGCCGGTGAGCACCGCTCCCGCCCCGGCGCCTGACGAGACACCTATAGCCACGTTCAAGGTGAATGTGAGCCTGGTGGACCTGTTCTTTACCGTCAAGGACAGCAAAGGGAACCTTGTACCCCACCTGACCCAGCAGAACTGCACGGTGCTGGAAGACAAAGTGCCACAGACGCTCAAGACCTTTGTGGCCGAGACCAACCAGCCGCTGACCCTTGGCATTCTGCTGGATACCTCGGGCAGCCAACAGCGTCTGCTGCCCATGGAACAGGACGCGGCCAGCCAGTTCATCCAGCAGGTTCTGCGGGCCAAGGATGAGGCCTTCGCGGCCTCCTTCGACGTGAATGTGGATCTGCTGCAGGACTACACCAACAGCCCGCGGCTCTTGTCGCACGCCTTGAGCAAGGCCGAAATCAATACGGCGGGCGGCAATGGAGGATCGGGCGTTCCCGGCTTGGGTGGAGGAACGTTTCCAACGCCCGGCGATCCCAAGGGCACGCTGCTGTACGACGCGATTTATCTGGCCGCAAACGAAAAAATGAACCAGGAGACCGGTCGCAAGGCGCTCATCATCCTGACCGACGGCGAGGATATGGGCAGCCGCGAAAAGATTGGCGACGCCATTGCCGCGGCAAACCGGAACAATGTGATCGTTTACGTGATCCTGTGCGCCGACCGCGCCTTGTACTGGAGCCAGGGTGAAGGCTATTACGGCTACTCGCCCGCGAAACGCATCTCCGACGAGACCGGCGGGCGGATTATCGATGTGGGTAATAACGGAAACAAGCTGCATGCGGCATTCCAGCAGATCCAGGACGAGCTGCGCACCCAGTATGTGGCCAGCTACACCTCCAATAACGCGAAATTGGACGGCGCCTTCCGCAAGGTCTCAGTGGAGTGCCATGGCGACACGGATCAGAACCTGAAGGTCCAGGTGCGCAAAGGCTACTTCGCGCCGTCACCGGGAAATTAGCGGGAATCCGGGACAATTGAAGCTAGCTTTCTTGCATTCCCGCCGGTTTTGTTCGCTGCGGCGACCAAAATGGATGGGGCCCGGGACCAATGGCGTGGCCTGACGATCTGTCCTGGGTGCGCTTGCGTTTTGCATTCCAGAGAGTCACTCTGGATGACGGACTTTCCAAGCCTTACGAGGCGGACGGAAAGGAAGTTGATCCATTGAGTGGACAGAGGTGAACGGGATGAAAACCGCCGGGTTCTTTGCGGTGGCGCTCGCCGCAACCATCAGCGTGCCCCTGATAGCGCAGCAGGCAGAAGAAAACGCTCCTCAAAAAGAGGTTTACGCCAGGCAAGATCCGATGGATTTTGGCGATGCGGCAGCCTCGCACTCCTGGGAGATGACCACGGTGACCTGCGATCTCCAGAACAAACTTGATTCGAAGACGGCCAAGGTGGGCGATCGCGTGGTATTGAAGACCAACGATAAAGTGCAGACCGCGGAAGGTACGGTGATTCCGCGGGGAACGCGCCTGGTGGGCCACATTACCCAGGTGCAGATGATTGATGCAACCCATAGCATCGCGCAACTCGCCATCGCCTTCGATCATGCGGAACTCAAGAACGGGCAAAGCATCGCGATTTTTACGCTGATCCGCACTGCGTACCCAATTTCAAACTATTCAGATTCGAACCCTATGGCTATCAGCGACCCGACGGCAGGGATGGGTTCCACACAGGGCGGCCGCAATGGTGGCGGGCAACCGGGCTATCTGTCGGACGCGATAAAAAGGACTTCTCCCAACACAACCTCAGTCGGGGACCGAGCGGATGCCAGTATGGATCCGAATCCGCCGGGAGCCGTGGAGCTTGCCGGACGTGGCGACCCGCATGAGACGACCGGGGCGCACCAAGTTGCGGCGGCGCGATCCATCCCGCATGCCACAGCAATTCCGGGCTTGATGCTTGCAGGAAACGGTACCTCTTCCGGCGTATTTTTGTCGCGCCAGAAGGACATCGAGATCGCGAGCGGAACGCAGATGCAGCTGGGAATTATTAAAGACAGTGGTCTGTGATCTGTGGTCGGTGGTCGGTGGTCGGTGGTCGGTGGTCGGTGGTTTTCGCACCGGCGCCACAAGGTGCGCGCTGAACGTTGACAGCCGGCTACTGTCTTTTTTGGGGACACTTCGTTACTGAAGTTGCGGGAAACCGTAATCTGGCGTAGATGCTCGGCTTTCGTTAGTATCGGCAGCATTGAGAAGAACTTGAGGCTGCGGCAGAAAAAGTTCCGCAGCCTCAGGCATCCCCGCTCCGAGGTGTCTGCCATGACTACCGATTGCGCCACACTGGAAGGCTTCGAGATCAGCCCGCGGTTCCGCCAAACGGTTGAAGAGAGAATCGCGCGCCTGGAACGGGATGCCGCGTACGACGAGGCGCAGTTGGACCGGCTCGACGACATCGATCATATCCGCCGGCAGATGCGGCTGGTGGCCGTCGAACGCGCCGAGGCCCTGCGCATGAGAATCTTCCTGGATCGCGCCAGGCCGCGGCTTCCCCGGCCGCTGATCCTGTTGTAAGACAGTTGTCAGTGAACAGTGGTCAGTGGTCAGTTCCTTCCTGCTAAAGCCGATAGTCGCGCTCCATTCCAGCTAAACGGCCCTCCATGGTTCGTCGTTGCCTGTTTCCACAATTCCATTGCGTGGGTTTTCCGTAGACTATTGCCAGGGATGGTAGTGCGCGATGACGAGCCTGGACTATTTTGTCGTGGACGTGTTCACTGAGACTCCGCAGGCCGGGAATCCGCTGGCGGTGGTATTGAATACGTGCGGCCTCGCGACGGAACAGATGCAGGCCATTGCGCGCGAGTTTAATCTCTCTGAGACTACGTTTATTGAGCGCAGGCCGGTTGCAGCGGAGCGCACAGAAGGTGTGCGCGTGCGTGTCTTTACGACCGTGGAAGAGCTGCCCTTCGCAGGGCATCCCACGCTGGGTACGGCCAGCATCCTGAAGATGATCGCGCCGGAAGCCCTTGCGGGCGATACGGTGACGCTGGCGCTGAAGGTGGGGCCGGTGCCGGTGCGTTTTGAGCCGAGCGCCACGGGCTCAGCCGCCATCGCGGGCGAGATGACGCAGAGAGAGCCGGAGTTTGGCGCGGAATTCGCCCCAGGGGAGGTGGCTCCGCTTCTGGGCCTGGCGCTCGACGACCTGGAACCGGCGCTACCGCCGCAAGTGGTTTCAACGGGAGCGCCCTTTGCGATTGTTGTGCTGCGAAACGTGGAGGCGTTGGCGCGGCTCAAGGTGAATCAGGATGCGGCCACGGCGTGGCTGCGTGAGCGCGGGGCGCGGTGGTTCTATGTCCTTGCCCCGGAGCTCGTCCAAGACCAGGGTCCGGCGCGGCAGTGGCGGGCGCGGATGCAGTTTTATGGCGGCGAAGATCCGGCCACGGGCTCGGCGGCCGGCTGCGCCATCAGCTACCTGGTGGCTCGCGGAGCTGTGCCTTCGGGTGAACGGGTGCATGTGCGCCAGGGTGTGGAGATCGGCCGCCCGAGCGACCTATACCTCTCCGCAAAAAAAGTTTCCGTGGGGGTCATGGATGTTCGCGTCGCGGGCAGCACCGTTCTTGTGGCAAAAGGACAGCTTTTCCTGCCGTGATGCACATGCTTTCAACAGAAATTCATCTTCGCAAGTTGCAGTGAGCGTTGGACCTGTCGATTTTCCGCTTGTTTCACTTGGATTTTCACCAATTTCTTCGCCTGCCTTTCCCTCTTCCCATGAAGCTCCGCGCCCCTTACGCTTCCGATTCGTTACACATATTTCCCTGGCGCGTATCTGGGAGTTCATAAACGCGCTAAAACGCTGAACACACGACAGCGAAAGAGGGCTGACCCGCAGAGGAACGCGAGCCGGTTGCCCACGCCGCATGAAACCGGAGCTCTCCGGTTGAAGCGCGGGGCCAGCCGCGACGTACGATCCAAAGCGATACCGTCCGCCTGATTCGCCGATTTGGGCCCAACCTGAGGCAACACCAACCCGCGTCCCGCGCGGCACGGGAGTTGTGTTGCCTTGGACGGCCACTGAAACTTGAAGGCCACTGAAATTTGCTGCAAGGAGCAGACCCCCATACCATGCGTCCGAAGAAAGTAATTCTCTGTGTAGACGACAACGAACAAGAGCTTTCCGTACTCAAGTTCATGCTGGCGACGAACGGCTATCGCGTGCTGGCGGCCGCAACCGGCCAGGAAGCCATCGCCATTTTTTCCACGGCGCCCCAGATTGACCTGGTGCTGACCGACACTACGATGCCGCAAATGAGCGGAGGCCAGCTTGTGGAGCGGCTGAAGCGCATGAGAGGCCACGTGCCCATGATTTTGCTGGGCGATGCGCAGTCAGTGAACGGCGAGATTCACGTGGCCGACGCCATGATTGCCAAGAAAAACTGCTCTACGCTGGAGCTGCTGGAGCGCATCAAAGTGATGAGCGCGCGCAAACGCGGCCCACGCAAGGGCGCGCAGCGGGTGTCGCCGGCGAACGAGCTGGCCGCCGCGTCGTAGAGACAGGGAGTAGGGAGTAGGGAGTGGGGAATAGTGAACCCGGTCCCGCGGGCCAGGCGGTCCTCATTTCTTGACTCTGTGCCTTCTACTCCCTATTCCCTATTCCCTGCATTTCCCCCCTTGACGATTGGGCGTGCGTAATCGCATACTCGCCTTCATGTCTTAGGGCCGGTGGAGATGGACTGCCTCCGGTTGAAAGTAGGCCCTTATGGACCTGGTGGTCTTACGCATTCTTCTTGTCATACTGTTTGCCACGGTTTGTTTTTTCCTCCGCCCGTTCGGCATCCCGACAGGGTGGGAAGGCGCAGCAATAGGAGGCGCCGCGGCCAGCGCAGTCATTATCTTTGAACTGCGCGTACGCGCACTCACGTTGCGCCGCCTTATTGGAGCTGTGGTTGGCAGCATTCTCGGCATCATAGGCGCGTTTCTGTTCTGCCTGGTGTTGCGCTCGGCCCCGCTTGCCGAGAGCAACTCAGCGGCGCTGCAGATTTTTGTCCTGCTGCTCATGACATACATCGGCCTGCTGGTGGGCGCGAGCAAGGGCGACCTGCTGAACCCGGCGGCGCTGGGCGCCGTGTTCTCCGGCGACAAGCCATCACGGCGCAGCTCAAAAGTACTGGATACGAGCGTCATCATCGACGGCCGGATCGCCGACATCGCCGAAGCGGGCTTTATCGACGGCACGCTGGTGGTGCCTGAGTTCGTGCTGAGAGAGCTACAGGTGGTGGCAGACTCCACCGATGGGTCAAAACGGCAAAGAGGCCGCCGCGGCCTGGATATGCTGCAGCGCATGCAGTCCAACGACAAGATCCAGGTACAGATTGTGCCGGACGATTTTCCATCGATCCGCGAAGTGGATCTGAAGCTGCTCGAGCTCGCCAAGAAGTGGGAGGCCAAGGTCGTCACCAACGACTTCAACCTGAATAAGGTGGCCCACCTGCATCACGTGAGTGTGCTCAACATCAACGACCTGGCCAACGCTCTCAAGCCGGTGGTTCTGCCCGGCGAACACATGAACGTGCTGATCCTGAAGGAGGGCAAGGAGTACAACCAGGGGGTCGGCTACCTGGACGACGGCACGATGGTGGTGGTGGACCATGCGCGCAAGCTGATCGGCCGTTCGGTGGCGATCTCGGTGACCAGCGTGTTGCAGACAGCCAGCGGCAAAATGATCTTCGGCAAGATGGACGAAAACGGCAGGCAGGCCGAAGCTGTATGAGCGGCGCCGGGCCGGTGTTTGCCATTGTGAGCCACAAGCCTGAGGTGTGCACGTGCCCCAAGAAGGACTGCCCCCGGCACGGCGACTGCCAACCGTGCAGGAACTATCACCTGAATGACCGGCATCCGCGGCCGCCTTACTGCGAGCGCACGCTCAGCTTATGGCGGAGGCTGTTCGGCCAAGCACCGTCGGCCGCACAATAATCTTCCGCAAGCCGCGTGCGGCGGATTCAGGGTCTGTTCACACTACTGGAGCCAGCTAGCCTCTGGAATCAGGGAAATAATGAAAATTAAACAATCCGTTATTTGGACAAATTTACTCCATTATTTGTTATAGTTCGAGCTAAGGCTTCCCCCGAACCGCTTTCAGGATGGGTGCAGGCGCCGTTGCAAGGTGAGCGCTGCTGTCCCTCATGAAGGTCTGTTGACTCTACAAACTGACTCACGCTTCCCCCCCGGAAATTGAAACAGAAATTCAGCCGATGCTTTAAGGAGATCACATTGAAGTTCATGATCGGGAAGTATGCTTCGTCGAATTCACTGCTGCGGAGAGCAGCGGTAGTGGCGATTTCATCCGCAGCCTTTTTGTTGCCGGTGTTGCCCGCGCATGCAGATAGTCTGGTAACGAACGGCAGCTTTGAGACAAACGACGGCAATGGCCAGTTAGGCTACAACACCAGCGCGACGGGCTGGTCGGTGGTCACGCCTCCCGGCAGTTACATTTTCCTTTTCGGCTCTGGAACCGCAGACACGTCCGGTGCCATTGGTCAATATGGCAACCTCCTCCTTTGGGGTCCGGGAAGCGGCTCGAGC
>Ga0302319_10001695_pt1 | contig 49043 bp, 45 predicted proteins | sample Bog_T0_2_FD_203319 | JGI IMG/M metagenome (GOLD analysis project Ga0302319, IMG submission 203319) | Peat permafrost microbial communities from Stordalen Mire near Abisko, Sweden - Bog_T0_2 | ecosystem: Environmental > Terrestrial > Soil > Wetlands > Peat | place: Sweden: Abisko, Stordalen Mire... | reverse complement strand
TCGCTGGGCAACACGCGGGTATTGACCAACGCCACCATCGAGCCAGGTGTTCCCGGCTGGCTGCGCAACTCGGGCCGGGGCTGGGTCACGGCGGAGTACGCTATGCTCCCCCGCTCCACGGTGACCCGCACCCCTCGGGAAAGCGAACGCGGCAAGATTGGCGGGCGCACGCATGAGATTCAGCGTCTGATCGGCCGCAGCCTGCGCTCGGTCGTCGACATGAAGGCGCTGGGCGAGCGAACAGTCATTCTCGACTGCGACGTGATTCAGGCCGACGGCGGCACGCGCACGGCGGCCATCACCGGAGCGGCTGTGGCGCTGGCTCTGGCTCTGAACGCGCTGGTCGAGGCGGGAACCCTCAAGCAGTCGCCGCTCAAACAACTGGTAGCCGCAACCTCCGTCGGCATCGTGGGCGGCGCGGCGCTGCTCGACCTCTGCTACGAGGAGGATTCGCAGGCCGAGGTGGACATGAATGTAGTCATGACCGCCGACGGAGGCCTCATCGAGACCCAGGCCACGGCCGAGAAAGGCTCTTTTTCCCGTTCCGATCTGAACGGGCTGATTGATCTAGCCGAAGCAGGACTGAAAGAGATATTCGTGGCGCAGCGGGCGGTGCTGGGGCAGTAAGTTTCTCAAGTTGCGCCGCTCTTAGCTTTCAATCTCGTTGTATGGACGAAGCAGACGCTTGTACCAGAAAAGCAGGAACGCAAGCAACCCGGCTACTCCAAAAAGCTGTGCTGGCACCAGTAGCCAATCGATCCAGTGAACGCGATGGCGAGCGTACGTCAGCCCTATGTACTCGGGTGACATGTCGATCCCCTTCGAAGAGGCCGCAGCACTCAAATCTTCCTTGCTTGCAAAGTGTTCTACACTTCCGGTCCGGCGATCAAGGAGAAAATAAGAAGTGACCGTGTGTGCGCCACCGCGGAGGAAGTTTGGATCAGCGTCCGCGACGGACCGCGTTCCAAGTATGTAGTGGTCGGCTATCTGGACTTCTGTTACACCACTAACAAGACCGCGACCGTCAGGTGAATGACATTTATCGAAGCCATGAGTTTGCTGTCCGGATCCTGCGATGTATCCCCAGCAGTAGTCGACTGGCTTACCAATTACGAAGTTATCCGGTAGAGTCACGTACGGATCATCCGTAAGGCCATCGTCCTGGTGGAAGATCGTTCTATTTACATAGCTGTACCCGACAAAGCAGACCCATACCCAAAGCACCGCCGCCAAGGGTGCGAGTCCGCACACCCAGAGGAAACCACCTCGCCCTCTCGTATTTAACGCGATTCGCTTCCTGCCTAGCCAGACGAGCATTGGCGAAGCAATGATCACAATCAGGCTTCCAGCGACCCTATAGAAGAGAAGCGTCAAAACGAGGCTCAAGCCATCCATAGCCTGAAAGGCTAACACCCGGCCGAATCGCAGTCCAACTGGCTTACCGCAGCACCGCTGCCAACCCCAGTGTCATCCCCAGCCCCGCTACCGACAGCACCGTTTCCATCACAGTCCAGGTGCCGAGCGTCTCCTTCAGCTCCAGCTTGAAGAAGGACTGGATCATCCAGAAGCCGGGGTCGTTCACATGCGAGAGGATGAGAGAGCCAGTCCCGGTGGCCAGCACCAGCAGTTCGGGGCGCACGCCCAGATGCCCGGCCATGGGGGCCAGAATTCCCGACGCGATGGCCATGGCCACAGTGGCCGAGCCCATGGAGACGCGCACCACAGCAGCCAAGAGCCAGGCCAAAATGAGCGGAGGCATGTGCGCGCCGAGGGCCAGGCTGACGGTGGCCTGCGCTGCGCCGGAGTCGCGCAGCACTCCGCTCAATCCCCCAGCCGCAGCCAGAATTGCGAGCACTCCAGTAATCGGCTCAAAGGCCTCCCCGGTGAGCTTGCGCAAAAGCTCAGGGCCATGGTGCTGTCCTGTTTGGACGTGCCCTCCCAATGTGACCAGAGCCACCAGTACCGCGATCAGCAGCGCAACGTCCGGGCTGCCCACGAAATGCAGAATCTGGTTGGGCAAGCGGCCCGGCGTGGCCAGCGAATCGGCCCAACTACCCAGAAAGATGAGCGCCACGGGCAGCAGAATGGCCGTCGCCGCGCGAACGGGGCCAACGGGCGTAGGAACCGGCTCCGCTTTCGTCAGCGAATCCGGGCCAGCGGCTCCCGCATCCTCATCCAGCCGAAAATCAGGCCGGAGTTCTTCTGCAAGCACCGGAGTGAACAGTGTCAAGCTCTCATTGGCGGCAGCCTTCTCGCCCTTCGCAACCCGCTTCTTCCAACGGCGCATCAAGAACCAGCCCAGCACAGGCCCAGCCAGCGCCGCAGCGGGCAATCCCACAGCCAGCCCCCAAACAATCGTCCGGCCCAGGTCGGCGTGATATTGCGTGGCCGCCAGCATTGCCGCCGGATGCGGCGGAAGCGTGCCATGCACGATGGAAAGTCCGGCCAGCAGCGGTATGCCCACCAGAATGGGCGGCCGATGGCTGCGGCGTGCGGCCTCGGCCACAATCGGCAGCAGAAGCACCAGGCCCACCTCAAAGAAGACCGGCATGCCGACAAGAATGCCCAGCGCCAGCATCGCCCAGGGCATCCCCCTGGTTCCGCAATTCTCCACCAGAAGTCTGCCCAGCGCCGTTGCGCCGCCGGAGGAGGCGAGAAGACGGCCTAGAATGGCGCCCAGCATGAGCACGATGGCGATGTGCCCCAGCAGATTGCCAACCCCAGCTGTGAAGGAGAGAGGCACCTGTTTGAGAGGCATGCCCGAGGCCACGCCCAGCCCCAGTCCGGCAATCGACAAGGCCAGCGCCGGATGCAGCCGGACTTTGGCAATCAGAATCAGCAGCAGCACCACGGCGCCGGCGGCGCAACCAACCAGAAACCAGCTCTCATCGGGCGTTGCTAGCGCAGGGATCACCGCCAGATTATTCCACACGGCAGCCGTCCCGCGCCGCATCTGCCTAACGATGTGTTCACACGCACACTTTTTCCTTGCGCATCTCTGCTACCATAAGGACGATTGCAGTTCCTGCCGCCCGACAGGCTGTTTTCTCGCCCTCACGGACCGAGCGCACCGGCGGCCGGACCAAACCCACAAAGGAGAACCCTCTATGCCTCTAGTCTCCATGCGGCAACTCCTCGACGAGGCCGCCAAGGGCGGTTACGGCGTCGGCGCATTCAACGTCAACGATATGGAACAGATTCAGGCCATCATGGGAGCGGCAAAGGAAACCAATTCGCCGGTCATCATCCAGGCCAGCCGCGGCGCGCGCCAGTTTGCGCAGGACAAGTATCTATTCCACCTCATCCTGGCGGCCAGCGAACTCTATCCGGAAATTCCCATCGCCATGCACCAGGATCACGGCAACAGCTTCGAGACCTGCAAGAGCGCCATCGAGCTGGGCTATACCTCCGTCATGATGGACGGTTCGCTCCAGGCTGACGGCAAGACACCGGCAAGCTTTGAAGAGAACGTCGAAGTCACCCGCAAAGTGGTCGATTACGCGCACGAGCGCGGCGTCACCGTCGAGGGCGAGATCGGCGTACTGGGCGGCGTTGAAGACGGCCACGGCGCGGGCGGCAGCGGCCTCGATCACATTACGGACCCCGACCAGGCAGTCGAGTTCGCCGAGCTTACCGGCGTTGACGCTCTGGCCATCGCCATCGGCACCAGCCACGGCGCGTACAAATTCACCAAGAAGCCCGACGGCTCGGTGCTCAAGATGGATGTGCTCATCGCCATCCACAAGCGCCTGCCCAACACCCACTTGGTTATGCACGGCAGCTCTTCTGTGCCCAAGGACTTGCAGGACATCGTCAATCAATACGGCGGCAAGCTCAAAGAGACATGGGGCGTGCCGGTCGAGGAGATTCAGCTCGGCATCCGCAACGGCGTCCGCAAGATCAACGTGGATACCGACAACCGCCTGGCCATCACCGGCGCCATCCGCAAGGTTCTGTGGGAGAGTCCGGAGAAGTTTGATCCTCGTGACTATATGAAGCCCGCCCGCGAGGCAATGCAGAAGGTGGTTTCTACGCGCATGACCCAGTTCGGCCAGGCCGGCCACGCTGGCGACTACAGCCCCATCGCGATCACCGAGATCGCCAAGGGCTACGCCGACGGCACCCTCACCACCCAGCCCCTGGTCGCCGCCAAGTAACTGCGGCAAGCTCCAAGCCATGAAGACAAGGGCCACTCCGCACAAACGGAGTGGCCCTTGTCAGTTGCATAGATCTGGTTTTAGTGATGGGTGCTGCTGCTCGAGCTCGCGGCGCTGGAACCGCCTGAGTTGCTTGAACTAGAGCTTCCCGCGCTTGAACTACCGCCACTCGAACTGCTGCCTCCACCACCGTGCGAACCGCCGCCACTCGAGCCGCTGCTGCTTCCTCCTCCGCGGGAACCGCCGCTAGAGCCAGAACTCCCTCCGCCGCGAATGCCGCCCCCGCTCGCCCCGTTGTAACCTCCTCCTCCGCGATTGCTGCCGCCGCTCACGGACTGGAGACTGCCGCTGCGGTTGGAGACGGGCGCAATCACAGTGACACTCTTGTTTCCCTGCGTGATCTGCCGGGTCGTCATAAAGCTCTGCGACTTATGATCGAAACTCAAGGGAATACCCGCTCCCGGCTTGGCGAGCACACCCTTGGTTCCGATCGGTTCATGGAGCAGTTGCGCTTGCATCCGCGGCGCCTCTGCTGTCCGCAGTGGGTGCAGATATGTGCTGCGAAATTCCTTCGGAGGCGTCTCAAGGAATTCGATCGGGCTATGTGCATCGAGCTTTACCGGCTCAATCGAGATGCCGTTCCTGTTGTTCACCGCGAAGACTTCCTCCTTACGATTCAAGGGGGGCCTGGCTATTACGTCGTATGGATGGAGCGGGACGAAGGCCACCGTGTGCCCGCTCCTGATCCAGCGAACCGGCTCGTTATGGTGTCTCTTGTGGCCCACAACCCAGACATAATGATTGCGCTGGTGAATCCAGCTTCCCACGTGACAAACAGCCCACCGGTAGGGAACTGAATCCTGGTTGAAAGGAACACTGACGACCCTCTCCTGGCCAGTGACTGGATCCCGGACCAGCCGGTAACGCAAGGCTGCCGGCAGGCAGGGGAAATAGTCAAGATCATTGGGCGCGGTCGAGACCTTCTGCGCGATTTTCGCCGGCTTTCGGGAAGCGACAGCGGAAGATGGCGTAGAAGTTGGCTGAGATGCAGCAACTTCGTTGTTCGCTGGTTGGCGGTCATCCACGGCTGAAGGCTCCCAGCAGGTTCCATACGGCGCGCAATCGAAAAATGTGCCCCGGCCTCGCAACTCCGCAAGGCCGGGGACGGGAGCTGTCAGACCTGAAGCGTGCATCACCTCGTCCATCGCCGCCGTCCGCTGGGCTACGCGGTCTGCCACCCACTTATCCCATGCGGCGAACGCGTTCGGATCGCCGGCGGCCACCACGAACGTAACGCGGCGACCCTCGCGAAGGAATACCGTTTCGCCGTTCGCTACAGGCTCTCCACTTAAACGGAGATTCCATCCATCCAGCGGCGTGACAGCGGTACCATCCGCATAGCTGCTCACGCGCAGGCACGCATTGCCGGGATTGCTGGTCAGGTAGCGGTCATCCGTCAGCGTTCTCAGCAGAATCGTTTGGCCTTCTGTATAGGGAATCACATGCGCCGTAACGGTGCCTGCGAGCAGAGCCAGTTCGGCGTAAGGAACGCCGCCCGTCGTGTGCAGGTCGTTGAAGGCGAGAACCGAATTTTCCCCTAGATAAAGAGTCGAGGCATCTTCAAACTCGATCTCCGCGCGCCCTGCGCCCGTAACCAGGCTGAAGCCGGTTTCAAGCGGCAGATCGGCTTCGGCCTTCTCCCAGCCGGCGCCGGTGATCCGCTCGTTTTGCCTGCCCCGCGCGATGCGCACGTCTCCCTCCACATAACTGATGCGCGCGATCTGCGCATACGTTGCGTTTGAATAATGCTGCCCGATAATAAACTGAGCTTCCTTCTTGAGCTTTTCACTGGAATTGCCATTCAGAATCTCTTGAATCTCCGCCATCGCGCGCGGTTCGTTGGTGCGCAACATGGAATTGAGCGCCAGCAGTTTCAAGTCGTCGCTTTGTTCCGCATTCAGCGGGGCGGGCTGGCCGGATTTGGCGTGCATCTCAATCTCCAGCGCGTCGCACTCATCGATCCATTGGCTCGACCGAAAGTCGCGGCGCAACTCAATGCAGGAATGCATCGCCAGTCTCGATTGTCCCAGCCTGTTTTCGGCGTACGCCTTCCAAAAGAGCGATCCGTCCGCGTGTTGGCTTCTTTGCTGGGCAACTTTGGTGAAGATCGACACGGCATTGGACCAATCGCTTCGGTTGATGGCGCGCATTCCCTCTGCGTAGGCTGTGCTGTCTGGCGCATTGCCGGCCGAGGGGGCGCTCTCGGCTCCCACCGCCCCGGCGCCGCTCAGAAAACTCTGTCCCTGCGTGAACTGGGCAAGGCCGGCGGTGGGCGCGCAAAGCATTGCGCCAAGCAGAGCGGAATAAAGCATGGATTCGATTTTCATATCGTGCCTCCCTCCGACCGATCGTTCGTGGCCGGCCGTCGATCCGGAATTCTGGAACGCAAGACGCGTACTTCAAAGAGCAAGCTGTCCGATTTCATTTCGTCTTGCAGTTGGCTAAGAGCCGCAGCGTCCAGACCGCCCTGCCGATTGGCCAACTGCGCCAGCAGGTGATCGAGGCGATCGAGCGCGGTAGCCAGTGCCGGATCGTCCTCCTGCTTCATGTTCTGCTGGCAGATGTGATTCGCAGCCAGCAGGCTCCGCGCTTCATCGCGCAGGGGAGAAAGCATCTCTTCGCTACCGGCATCGGCGTGCTTCAGTTGGACAAGTAGCCGCTCGGAACGGTCCAGATGGTCACTCAAGATGACTACCACAATTCGCTCTGTGGGCGGAGCAGTGTGCTCCTGGGCGGGCGCTGGCGGAGGAGTACTCACCTGGGCCGTCCTTGGCTGTTTATGCTCCCATAGGCGGCCGGCGTAGAAGGCTGCGGAAACCATCAAGGCAGACGCGGCCGCATAACTCAAACCCCTCATCATGCCGATCCCCAGCCAGTTTCGCTTCCGCCTTTCATAGGCCGGCAGCGAACCGGAAATTGATTGCCAAACACGCTCGCCATACGCGGCATCGCGGGCCGGCGGCTCGCTAAACTTCATCGCCTCCAGATCGCTCCGCAGCTCGGCGTAGGCCTCTGCGCACTGCGCGCAAGCCTCAAGATGCTGCCCGGCGCCGCCGGTTCCTTTGCTGTAATACTGTTCGATTAATTCCTCTTTACTTAAGTGATTCATCGCTTCATCCTCAAAGGAGCCAGACGGCTCCGCAGCTTTCTAACCGCGCGAAAGACCGCCTGCTTGGCCGCGTTCGGTGGTATGCCCAGCGCGGCGCCAATCTCTTCACTGGTGCAATCTTCCATGTGCCGCAGCACAAAAGCCGTTCGCTCGGTATCCGTAAGGCTATGCAGGGCGGCCTCTTGCAACGCTCCAATTTCTCCGCTCAATAACAAGCGGTCAGGCCCGGCCGCCTCATCCGCAACCTGCACCTGTTCCTGCTCAGGATCGTTCTCTTCAGCCACGCGGCTGGAGTCGTCCCATCGGCGGCCACTGATCTTATCCAGCGCGCAGCGCACGGCAATCCGATAGATCCACGTGCCAAAGTTGGAGCGGGATTCAAATCCTTCCAGCTTCCGATACCCGCGTAGGAACGCCTCCTGGACTACATCCTCCGCGTCGGATTCGTTGCGGGTAATGCGAAACGCGACCCGGAAAAGGCTCTGGCTGTGGCGCTTCACCAAAATCCCATAGGCCTCCCTGTCTCCACCGAGAACAGCCCGGATCGCCTCGTGGTCGTTCGTTCCCATGCGAAACATTAGACACGAGTTTGCCCGGTGCGGTTAGGAGAGATTCCCGGAGGGTAGGGCAAAGTAGCTTTTGGGATCGCTGAATAAGCTGGCGCACCGAAAGAGAACAACTATATGATCCACGCAAGTTACGCATAATAAATGGTTTATATCGAACGAAAAAATCGACCGTTGCAGAAATTCCCAGGATTGTTTAGGCCGCTCCCATCCGCAGGGTCAGGAGATAGATGCGGAAATCTCATCGGCCACCCCGCTCGCGCCCATCAGAACCAGCGAGCGCTGCGCAAAGGGCGAATAGACCAGAAGCGTCGTGCAGGCCAGCGCCAGGCCGAAATTGATGTGGTGCAAGAGCAGGAAGGGCGAAAGCGACCATAGTTCATCCAGAACGAGCAGAAACGGCCAGATTTTCAGGAACTTTCCCCGTACCCCCGGCGCATGAAAGAGCGTCGCGGAGAGGACGAAGGCGCGGACGGGAATCAGGATTGCGGCAGTCACGATCAGCAGGACGAGCGCCTCAGCCGCTTTCGGTAGTACGGAGAAAAGATCTTCAATCTCCGCGAGGTTCGCCAGCGCTCCAACATAGAAACCCAGGTACATCAACTGCAACAGGACGAAGAGCGTCCGCACGAGGGTATACGAGGCCTTCGGAAGCTCGTCAGGAGATGCCAGAATCCGGTTGAGAAACTTGGTCTCAGGCTCTGCGGCCACTCCCGGTTGATCGCTGGGAACTGCTGGCAGCTCACTCGTCGATGAGGAAACGGGCTCAACCACCGCGAGAGACGGATTCTCGCTGAGATCGATTCGCTCGACAGGAGCGATAAAGCGATAGCCGCGGCGGGCCAAAGTCTCAACGAATCTCGAATTGCTCGCCGTATCCCCGAGGGCTTCGCGGATGCGATTGACGGCTGAGCTGACACCGTGCTCATAGTCGACAAAAGTACCGTCGGGCCACAACTCCTTGGAGATTTCCTCGCGGGTGAGCAGTGCGCCTGGCCGCTCCAGTAGCATCAACAACACCTGGAAGGGCTGCGCGTTCAACTTGGCGCGGAGTCCCTTCCTTCGCAGTTCTCCGGTGGTCGCGTCCGCTTCAAAGGCTCCAAAGCGATAGCGCGGTGCTGACGGTGATTTGGTCATGTCTTACAGTCCAGTGTATTGGATAGCAGTTGTAATACAAGACCAAAGCGCAATGTACAACTTCCGGCAAGTATCATTGCTGCAATCACTTGCACGGAGAGAAATAATCTTCCGCAGATGAGATTCTATGCATTGCCTTTGCGGTCCGCGCAGTGCAAGCTGAAATGCATGAAGAGACGCCAGTTTTCAGAGTCCAGAATATTTTCCGTTGTCGGCGCGCTACTGATCTACCTCTGCTTCGCGGCCGTTCCCAGCCTGGCTGCGGCAGGGCCAGATCCAATAGCTGTTTCAGCTTTCAACTCTTATATCGGTACGGTCGAGTCGCGCCTTGCTCTTCAGCACCGGTCGCAGCAGGGCTTCCTCGCTCCACTGGCTTCGGGGCAGCAGAGCGAGATACGCCTGCGCCGCGGCGAGTTGATCGTCGAGCAGCTCACGCCCTCGATCGCGACATCTTTTCCCGGAGCCATGCTGCACCACTGGCGTGGCACCGCGTTTGCCCCCGGAGCCAAAGCCGCGGATTTTGAGCGTCTGATGAAGGATTTCCCTGCCTATCCGCAACACTTTTCCCCACAGGTGCTTCGGGCGAAAATCCTCGCGCAGCCGGGTGATCGAGGCCAGGATCATTTCCAGGCCATGATGCGTGTGCGGCAGAAGCATGTGATCACTGTGGTCATGGATACGGTCTACGACATCACGTTTTTGCGCCTCGATGCACAGCACGGGTACAGCATCGCGCGCAGTTCCAGGATCTCCGAGATTAGCTCGCCCGGCACGGTTGCCGAGCGCGCGCTCAGCCCCAGCGAGGAGCACGGCTTTCTCTGGCGGCTGAACACCTACTGGAGCTACGAGGAGCGGGACGGCGGCCTCTACATGCAGATCGAGTCGGTCTCGCTTACACGCTCCATTCCAACCGGCTTCGGATGGCTGGTTCGGCCCTTTGTTGAGAGCGTGCCGCGCGAATCGCTGGAATTCACGTTGCGATCAATGTGCAACGCACTGCGCAAATAACTCGATCAATGCGCCGCCTGAGGGCGCGAAAACCAGCACTCAGAAAGGAAAAGAAGATGAATGTGCAATCGGCAGCAACCCACAATGAAGTCGCATTTGCATCCGCCCGCCGTGTAAACCACTCGCTGACGGCCTCCGTCGAGAAGCGCGCTTTGCAGTGGATGGCCGAGCGCGCGCCCCACTGGCTCACGTCTGACCAGCTCACATTGCTCGGCCTCAGCGCCCAGGTCGGCGCCGGAATCTGTTATGCGTGGTCGCGTTTCAACCGTTATGCGCTGCTGCTGGCCATCCTTTGCATTGCGCTCAACTGGCTTGGTGACAGCATGGATGGAACCCTGGCCCGCGTGCGCCGTCAGCAGCGCCCGCGCTATGGCTTCTATGTCGATCACATGGTAGACATCTTCGGTTCCGTCGCCATGATGTGCGGACTGGGCTACTCCGGCTTCCTGCACTGGCAGACGGCGATCGCCATGCTGGTGGCGTTTCTGCTGCTCTCAAGCGAGAGCTACCTTGCCACCTATACTTTGTCCTGTTTTCAGCTTTCGCAAGGCTTCTTCGGCCCCACTGAGATTCGCATTTTGCTGATCGCCGGCAACCTGGCGCTCCTGCGCAGTCCGTACTCAACGTTGTTCGGCAATCGGGTGCTGTTATTCGATCTCGGAGGAACCATAGCAGCGGCCGGTATGTTCGCGATGGCGATTTTCGTAACCATTCGCCACACAGCGCAACTCTACCGGCAGGAGCCTCTACCATGAGCACATTCATCCGCTGGGCCAAGTTCAATCTGGTGGGAGCCATGGGCATGGTTGTGCAGCTTGCCGCTCTCGCTCTCTTCAATCGCTGGTCCGGCGGTCACTATCTATATGCTTCAGCCGCTGCCATCGAGCTCACGCTGGTGCATAACTTTATTTGGCACTTGCACTATACCTGGCGCGACCGCCGCCGCCGCTCTGCGCTGCCCGGTCAATTCGTGCGGTTTCATCTCTCCAACGGGCTGGTTTCCATGCTCGGGAATCTTGCGCTGATGCGTATTCTGGTTCATGATACGCACATGCCCGTGCTTGCAGCGAACAGCATCGCCATTCTGTGCTGCTCCATTGTGAACTTCTGTCTGGGCAATCACTGGGCATTCCCAGCAACAGCGAAAGAGGTACACGGCTAGGCGGTTGTCTTGTGCAGACCATGATCCAGCGCGTCTTGCGTCTATTTGCAGGTTTACAGGCCGATAGATTTCAAGCTTCGACGGACAATGGCCCACTGACAACCGCCGGAGTAACTGATCTCTGATCTCTGTTCTCTGATCCCTGTTCCTGATCCTTGTATTGCAACTGGTAGAGCTTCCAGTAGAGTCCGCGATTGACCAGCAGTTGCTGGTGCGAACCCATTTCGCGCAACTGCCCCTTGTGCATCACCAAAATCGTATCGGCGCGCTGCACGGTCGAGAGCCGGTGGGCAATCAGCACGCTCGTGCGGCCCTCCACCATCCTCTCCAGCGCGCCGCGTATGCGCAGTTCGGTATCGGTGTCCACGCTTGAAGTGGCCTCATCCAGAATCAAAATATGCGGATTGTAGGCCAGCGCGCGGGCAAAGTTGATGAGCTGCTTCTGGCCCGTCGAGAGCGAGTTGCCGCGCTCCCGCACCGGCTCGTCAAAGCCCTTGGGCAAGCTCTCGATGAAGTCCAGTACATTCACATCGTTTGCCGCCTGCCGCAGGCCAGCTTCGGTGATCGCATCGTTGCCCAGGCGAATGTTTTCCGCCAGCGTGCCGCTGAAGAGGAAGGGATCCTGCAAAACCACCGCGAAGTGCTGCCGCAGCGCGGTCAAGTCCTGCTGGCGCAGGTCCACGCCATCCAGAAGAATCTGGCCGGCGGCCACATCGTAGAAGCGCATCATCAAGCTGGTGAGCGTGGTTTTGCCCGCGCCCGTGTGGCCCACAATCGCGACTGTGTGCCCCGGCTCAATGGTGAAGGAGACGTCCTTGAGAATCCATTCGACGCCTTCGAGAGCGGTCAACGACGCGCCGGAGACCGCAGCGTCCGCGACAGCCGCCCGTTGCGCGTCAGTGAGCATCTGATACGTGAACCAAACATGGCGGAATTCAATTCGATTGCTTCCGTCGCCGGTCGCCGGATGGGCCGGACTGACGATCTCCGGCGCAGTGTCGAGCAGCTTGAAGATGCGCTCGCACGCAGCCATGGCGGCTTGCAGGATGTTGAACTTATCGCTTAAATCCTGAATCGGCCGCCAGAACCGCTGCGAGTATTGAATAAACATGGCCAGTGTGCCGATGAGTACCGTTCCCTGGATCACGCCGAAGCCGCCGCGCCAGATGATCATCGCAATGGCGATGGCGGAGAGCAGCTCGACGGCGGGATAGTAGAGCGCGTAGGCGAAGATCGTGTCTTTGAACGCGATCATGTGCAGGCGGTTGACGTCTTCAAAGTCCTTGTAGGCGCGGTCTTCACGATTGAAGAGCTGCACCACGCTCATGCCCGAGACGTGCTCCTGGGTGAAGCTGTTGATGCGGGCAATAGCGGCGCGGACGCGGCGGTAGCTCTCTCGGACGCTTGCCTGGAAGAGCCGCGTGACAATCAGAATCAACGGCAGCACGGCAAAGGCGGTAAGCGCCAGCCACCAGTTGATGGAGATCATCACGACGGCCATGATGGTGAGGTTGAAGAAGTCGTCCACGATAGCAAGCACGCCAGCGGTGAACATGTCGTTGATGGCGTCCACGTCGGAGGTCAGCCGCGTGACCAGACGGCCCACCGCGTGCGAGTCAAAGAAGCCGATATGCATCCTCTGCATATGGCGGAAGATGTCGCGGCGCAGGTCGAACATGATCTTCTGGCCGGTCCACTGCATCAGATAAGTCTGAATGAATTGAAATAGATAAGAGGTACAAAGCGCGCACATGTAGAGCGTCGCCAGGCGGGTAATTCCCTGATAGGGGTCGGCAGGAAGGCGGCGCGTGAGCCAGTTGGTGGCGGGACCAGGAACCCCGGTGAGATAGCGATCAATGGCGACTTTAACCAGGTAGGGTCCTGAGGCATCGCAGACGGATTTAAGGCTGATGGATAAGGCGGAAATGGTGGCCTGAACCCAGTAAGGGCGCAGGTAATGGCCAAGCCGCCGCACCAGCCTTGAGTCGTAGACTTTGCCGACCGGGTCTTCATCCCGCTTTTTAGGGTCCGGCTTGTTCTGCTTGTCCGGGTTGTCCAGCTTTTTCTGCTCTGCTTCCGCCATGCTTTTGAGGGTTCGGCTTCCGTTTCCATTGTACCGGCAGGGCGGAGAAGAGCCGGCATCGCCTCGGAGCGAACCCTACACGAAGCCCAGATTGTTTGTGGCGAAGTTGCCGATCGAAGGCAGCACAGTGGGCAGATCGGCAACGGGAACGCCGAACCATTGAGCCAGCGTTGCGGCATATTGCGAGCTTGCGGTGGAGGGAACCCACCGGCCATTGGAGCCGGAGTCATCGGGTCCGGCGAGGGCGAGAGTTGGGTATGTGCCGTAGATCTGGCCGCCGTTGACAGCGCCGCCGATGACGATGTGGTGCGATCCCCAGGCGTGGTCGCTGCCAAGGTTTGAGTTCGGCTGAAAGGTCCGGCTGAAGTCGGACATCGTGAAGGTGGTGACTTCGCTGGAAACGCTCAATTCAATGGTTGCGTTATAGAAAGCGGCCAGTGCGGGAGAGATTTGCGCCAGCAGCGCATTCTGCAAGGTGAGTTGGTTGGCGTGGGTATCAAAATTGCCGAGGCTGGCAAAGAAGATCTGGCGCTGCACGCCGAGCGCCGAGCGGACCTGAATGATTTGCGCAATTTGTTTTAGCTGCGCCGCCAAACTGTTATTTGCGGGGAAGACCGTTTGCAGCGGGGCGATGGATTGCACGGCGTCAGAGAGTGTTTTGGCATAGGCATAGGCATTGGTGGTGATGGAGTCGTCGGCTTGGATGAGCGAGAGCCCCGAATCGAGTGTAAGCAGAGCTTGCGCCGAGGCTTGGCGCGCGGTGCATTCGGAGCCCTCGGAGCAGCTGGCCGCGCCAATGTTGCCGGGGGAGACGGACACCGGCGAAGTCGCGTTGCCGTTGCAGAAAAGTGTGTCTCCCGCAACCGAGGTAATCATGGGGATGGATGCGCCCTGATTGTAGAGAGTGGCGAGCGAGTCTGCCATCCGGCCGGCCCAGCCTGTTGGCGTGACGGCGCTCTGTGCGGCGTTTTGCCATTCCAACTGCTGGTCGGGATGGGAGAAGAGATTGATGGGAGCAGTTGCGCCAGCCAGATACTGGGTGCGCGTGAGCGGCTGAATGAGCGTGCCTACATTGGCCACGAAGGCGGCGTTCTTGTTGTTGAAGAGGGTTTGAATATCCGGCAGGTTGGGATTGAGCGCGAAGTTGGGCGCAGGGGTGAGCGGCAGCAAAGTATTCTGCGCCAGCGCCAGGTCGCCGCGCAGGGCAGAGTAATTGCCGTAACCTGTCGTGTCAAAGGGAATGAGCGTATTGTTCGCATCGTTACCGCCGAAGAGAAACACGCAGACCAGCGCCTTGTAGCCGGGCGAGCTTTGGGCCAGGGCGTTGAGCGCGCCAAAGGGACGAAGCCCCAGTGCATTGCCCGCGGCGGCGAGGCTTGCATACTTGATGAAACTTCTCCGGTTAGCTCTCATTTGAATCTCCCTTGCGCAGATGTTCCCGTTGCTGTCTTGCCCAGGAACCTGTTGAAAAACTCGGGCATTGTTTCAGGGCACGACTTTTAGTCGTGCCGTAAATGCCGCAAAATCAACTTGGGCTTTAGCCCCTGAGAACCGAAACTCAATATCGATTTCCTTCTTCAACAAGTTCTCAGCCGTCTATCGTGTTTAGTGCATGACCTTGTATTGCGAGGACGTGATAACCAGGTACACAGCGACGCGCACCTGCTGCGCGGTGCCAAGTCCGCTGATGGTGTTGAGGATCTCTGTACGCATGTCGGTGGGCATTTGGCCATGCATGAACATCGTGCTGAGCGTGTCCACAAGATTCGCGGGGCTGGCTGCGGCAATCAGGCCCAGCGTGCTGGTGGCGCTGAGGTCGGTTGTGAAGCCGGTGATCTTGTTGTTGACCAACGAGTCGGCCAGCGACAAGCGCAAAATGGCCGAGGCCGTGTTCTCAAGATCGAACTCAGGGGCGTTCAGCGTAGTCTGCGGAATGACATAGCTGGGCGGGAAGAAGTTGAAGACGCTGCCGGAGCGGTAAGGCCTCTCGTTCAGATTGTTGGAATAATTCGACAAGGAGTAGTAGGAACCATTGACATCCGTGTTGGTGAAGCCGACAGCGCGCAGGTAGTTCGTCATCCACAGCATCGGCTCGCGCAGGTGGCCGCCGTCATAAGCGGGATTCGTGTCTCCGGCGCGCGCTTCCGTGTCTTCCAGAATGGCGCGGATAACGGCCTGCATGTCTCCGCGTACTCCGCTGCCGTTGTTGGCGAAAACAGCGGCAATGCGGGAGACATAGGCCGGGCTGGGATCGCTGGTGACCAGATGCTGGATCAACTGCTTGCAGACGAAGGGGCCAACATTCGTGTGCGCGAAGATATTGGCGAGCGCGCCACTGAGGTCTTCTTCAGCGGTCTGGCCAGCCGGCAGCACAGTGCCGTTCAGGAGCGTCTTCGCAGTCGTATCGTGCTCTGACTCGACCGCGGCCATCGGCGCAAAGTAGTTGGCTGTCTTGTTTGGGAAGGTGGTTGAGGATCCGCCGCTAACGGTAGCATACGTCCACCCGGTATAGGCTCGGGCAAAGGCCTGCACCTGCGCCTCCGTGTAGGTCGGGATGGGGTTACCGCTGCTATCCAGTTGCAGTGTTCCATCATCGTTGAGCTGGTTCAGGCCGATGGTGAACAACTGCATCAGCTCGCGCGGATAATTCTCGTTGGCAATCTGCCCGGCAGGCGCCTTGGCGCTGTTGAGCATGTTGAGATAGTCGCCCATGCCCGGCGAGAGAGTTACGTCGTGCATGATGGTGGAGAAGTTGGTAAATGCGTCCTGCGCCAGCGTGTTGTGGTAGTAGGTGATGGTGGTTGCATTCACACTATCGCTGGAGATGACGAACATTTCGCTCAGGGCAACGGCAACCCGCTGCCGCAACTGATCGTTGCCCGTGAGTACGGTCTGCCACCACTCGGACTCTTCGCAGACCGTCGGCGTATTCGAGGCCAGGCAGACAGCGGGCAGAGGCGTTGGAATATTCGCGAGCGGCGTGTCGGGAGTATTGAACTGGCCGGTGATGTAGCCGTCGATTCCAACAGTTTGCACATTTTGTATCTGTGCGAGGGTGGGGCCAAAGGTTGCCTGGTCAAGCAGGCGCGCCGCCGCTGCCACCGAAGCAAGGTAGATGGTGGCATTGGCCGCATTCGAGGTTGCGCTGCCTGGGTTCGGATTGGCTACGCTGACGCTCAGCGTGGTAGTGCCAGTGGGGATCGTGACCGTGGCCTGCAACTCAGTCGAAGAGACGAATGTGGTGGCCGCGTTGGCTCCGCCGGCCTGGATCTGGGCTCCCGAAACGAAGCTTGTGCCGATCACATCCAGCGCATAGCTCGTCCCCGAGACAAGGGTTGCCGTGGCTGAGGTCATCACCGGGACGGGATTGAAGATATTGAGCTGTGCTGAGCCGGATGTTGCGGGAGAGGCCACGCTCACGGCTGTCACGGTCACGGGATTGACCGCAGGTATGCTCGCCGGTGGCGTATAGACACCCGCGGCAGTGATGGTGCCCACGGTGCTGTTGCCGCCCGCGATACCGCCCACCTGCCACGTTACCGCCGTGTTGGCGAGATTGGCGACCGTTGCGGTAAAACTGGTGGTGCTTCCCAGGCGCACCTGGCTCGCGCCGGAAACCGTGACCGAAGGGGTAGGAGGGGTGTTGCTGTTTTGAACTGAGTTGCAGCCGGTGAGAAATACCACAACGCCGAGCGCAGACAGCAGGGCATTTCGCAGGTTGGGGAGCAGCGAACCATTCAAGATGGACCTCCGCGATGCCGCAAGCCAATTCCGAAACGAAGGGGCGGAACTGGCGTACCAGTCCATGTGAACACTCGGCTGGGGAATAGTTGCGCCGTTTTGAAGATATATTTCAGATTCCCGCTTCGAGAGGCGGAGACTCCGAGTTGCAAACCGATATACTTTCAGAAAGAGAAGGTCAACGATGCTTCAAAGTCGGCAGCGGCGGGGATGGATTCTGGTTGCGGCAATCGCAATCGGAGTTGCTCTTGTCTGCCTGCTGGCCCTGCATGCTTCTTCAGGGAACGCTGGTTCCTGGGCCGCAATTCTGCCCCTTCTCTTTGTCGGTCTCATTTCCCCGCTGAGCCTGCTTTCGCCCCTGGCCTGTGTTTACGCCGGTCGTACTCCCGATACACCTGCCCTGCCCGCATCCTTCCAGCGGCCCCCGCCCTTCCCACGCGCATAACTCATTCGAAATGGTCCGGTTGTTCAGGGCAGCTTAGGCTGCTTTGCGTCCGCGATCTATTCCTTAGAGAACTCCTGACCGCGATTGGCGAGGATGCTTATGCATGTGGATGCTCTATCTGTCTTGAGCTTGTTTACTGCGGCTCCGTTTGTGGTGATCGCTGCGATTCTGGGTTTCCACCAAATCCGGCGTACAAAGTGGGTGCGCTCAACGCGGACGGGCAGGCGGCTCTTTGGTATACAACCGTCCGCCGTGGGGCTGGGCATGGCTTTTCTCTTCCTGATGTCGTTTTGGCAGCCGAGCCTCGCCCATGCCATCGAAGTCAGGCAGAAAGTGGACGTGGAAGAGGACGACGAGGGCGATCCGGAAAACCTGAAGAAGCAACTCGAGCTGCAACTGAAGCGGATTCGGCGCGGCGAGCCGGTGGAGCAGCTTGTGCTACGGCTTTAAGCAAGTCACCCCAGCCGCAAAGAAAATGGCGCCGAAAGAGCCTGCCCGGAGCGCAGGCCAAGGGGTGGGCGCCCAATGTCCTTTTCGACGAACGAGGCCGGTTCCTCTCGTTCGCAACCCCCACCATTTACACTAGTAAACGGAGAATCCTGTGTTTTTCGATAAGATACTTACCAAGATTTTTGGCACGGCGAACGAGCGCATCATCAAGCGGCTGATGCCGTTGGTGGCGATAATCAACAGCCTGGAACCGGACATCAAGCAACTCAGCGACGAGGAGTTGCGGGCCAAAACGGTGGAGTTCCGGGAGCGGATCGCGGAGCGGGTTGCGGAGCGTCTCAAAGGCTTTGAAATCCCTGAAGAGTTGAAGGAACCTGGGCGGGAAAGCGATGCGCGGGAAGCTGCCGAGCGCCGTACGGAGGAGCAGGGGAAAGCCGAGTGCGAGGCGCTGGACGAGCTGCTGCCGGAGGCCTTTGCCGTAGTGCGCGAGGCCGGCTGGCGCGCGGTCGAAATGCGGCACTTTGACGTGCAGTTGATCGGCGGCATGGTGCTGCACCAGGGCCGGATTGCCGAGATGAAGACCGGCGAAGGCAAGACGCTGGTGGCCACCCTTAGCTGCTATTTGAACGCTCTGGCGGGGCACGGGGTTCACGTGGTCACGGTGAATGACTATCTGGCCAAGCGCGATGCCGAGTGGATGGGCAAGATCTACGAGTTTCTGGGGCTGACGGTCGGCGTCATCGTCCACGACCTCGACGACAGCGAGCGCCGCGCCGCCTATGCCGCCGATATCACCTATGGAACGAACAATGAGTTCGGCTTCGACTACCTGCGCGACAACATGAAGTTTGAGTTAAAAGATTGCGTGCAGCGCGGGCACTATTACGCCATCGTCGACGAGGTGGACTCAATCCTGATCGACGAGGCGCGAACTCCGCTGATCATCTCCGGCCCAACGGACCAGACCACGGACAAGTATGCGCGCGTGCGCAAGATCATCCCCGATCTGGTATTGGGCGAGGAAGTTGAAGAGGGCGAGACCAAGTATCTGACCGGCGACTACATCGTGGACGAGAAGCAGCGCACCATCGGCGTGACCGACGAGGGTTGGGAGACGATCGAGAAGCTGCTGGGAATCGGCAACATTGCCGATGCGGAAAACTGGGAACTGAAGCACTACGTGGAGACGGGCATCAAGGCACACGCCCTCTACAAACGCGACGTGGAGTACGTGGTCAAGGACGGCGAGGTGATCATCGTGGACACCTTCACCGGTCGCCTGATGCCGGGCCGCCGCTGGAGCGACGGGCTGCACCAGTCCGTCGAGGCCAAAGAGGGCGTAACCATCCGCAAGGAAGACCAGACGCTGGCCACCATCACCTTCCAGAACTACTTCAGGCTCTATAAAAAGCTGAGCGGCATGACGGGCACGGCAGAGACAGAAGCGGCGGAGTTCGAAAAGATCTACAAGCTGGAGATCGTGGTCATTCCGACCAATAAGAAGATGTTGCGGCTTGAGAATCCCGATGTGATGTACCGCTCCGAGGCGGAAAAGTACAAAGCGGTGGCCGACGATATCGCCCAGTTGCACGAGAAAAAGCAGCCGGTGCTCGTGGGCACGGTGTCGATTGAAAAGTCGGAGCGGCTATCGGCAATTTTGCAGCGCAAGGGCGTGCGCCATGTGGTGCTGAACGCAAAGTTCCACGAGCGCGAGGCAGAGATTGTGGCGCAGGCGGGCCGGCTGGGTGCGGTGACCATCTCGACGAATATGGCCGGGCGCGGAACCGATATTCTGCTGGGTGGCAACCCAGACTTCATGGCCCGCCAGGAGCTGGTAAAGAAGAACCATGCGCGGGCCATCAGCGTGGCCGAGGGCGCCATCAACCCGATGGCGCCTGCGGGATTCTTGCGCTTCTACTACCAGGGGCAGGAGTTCGAGGTGGCCGAGCCGGATTGGGATGAGGTCTTCAAGGTTCATGCCGAGGCAGCGCACACGGATCACGAGCAGGTGATCGAGTCGGGTGGACTCTTCATTCTGGGTACCGAACGCCACGAGTCGCGGCGCGTGGACAATCAGTTGCGCGGGCGCGCCGGCCGCCAGGGCGATCCCGGCGAGTCGCGCTTCTATCTCTCTCTTGAAGACGACCTGATGCGCATCTTCGCCAAGGCCTGGGCAAGCTCCCTGATCCAGCGGACCATGGCCGAGGGCGAGGCCATCGAGTCGCGGATGTTCACCAAGCAGATCGAGAATGCGCAGAAGACGGTGGAAGCGCAGAACTTCGAGAGCCGCAAACACCTGCTCGAGTACGACGACGTGATGAACAAGCAGCGCGAGGCCGTGTATGGCGTGCGCCGTCAACTGCTTGAGGGCGTGGATCAGCGCGAGCTGATTCTGGAGGATTATGTCGGCGGCATTCTCAGCTCGGCTCTCGACGAGTTTGCCGGTGAGAAGCTGCATCCCGACCAATGGAACTTGAAGGGTCTCGATGAAAAGCTGGTCGATCAGTTTGGGCTGAGCCTGGCGCGCGCTGAGATCAAGCCTCTGGAGCTGGCGCGGCACCAGCTTGGCGACGCCATCTTTGAAAAGCTGAAAGGGGAATACGAGGCCAAAGAGAAGATTCTCAGTTCTGCCACCATGCGCTACCACGAGCGGATGGTGATGTTGAGTGTCATCGATGGGCTTTGGAAGGAGCATCTGCTCTCAATGGATCACTTGAAGGAGGGGATCGGCTTGCGCGGCTATGCGCAGCAGGATCCGCTGGTGGCCTACAAGCGCGAGTCCTACGACATGTTCGAGGCCATGATGCTCAAGTTCCAGGAGGACACGGTCCGCTTCCTCTTCCGGATGCAGATTCTGGGGCCGGATGGGCAGCCGATGAATGCGACGCCGGCGGCTCCACTTCCGCGAGGTCCGGTTCCGGCAGCTCCTCCCGTCGCCAGCGCCGACCGCCCGCTCCTCCAGGACGCGGAGCCGCGCGAGATTGCCATTGCCACGCGCCAGCCCTCCACAACCATCGACGCGCTGGAGAAGGAATTCCAGCGCAAGAAGCAGCGCGAGCTGGCGGTTGCCAGCATGGCCGGATCGGGAGACGCCAGCCAGCCCGCGCAGCGCCGCACAGGCGAAAAGGTGGGCCGCAACGATCCCTGCCCATGTGGCAGCGGCAAGAAGTACAAGAAGTGCCACGGGGCTGAGAAGTAGACCGCTCCAACCTTTTGGACAGATTCCAGGTCTCGCTTCCGAGACCTGGAATCGCAGCAGACGCTAGCTTTCATCCGTAAAGATCCCCTCGATATTGGTCCCAAAGAGCCTTGCCAGCTTGAACGCTAGCGGAAGACTGGGATCGAATTTGCCCGTCTCAATGGCGTTTACCGATTGGCGCGAAACCTCAAGCCGGTCGGCAAGATCGGCCTGAGACCAATCCCGTTCAGCACGAAGAACACGCAGTCGGTTTTTCATTTGTACCTCAACTGGAGCAGCCCAAAAGCGATGCCGCTCAGGGCGCAATAGATCGGGTAAACCAGGATCAGATCCAGGTGCCGTAGGTGGACAAAGCCCTCCAGAAATCCCCACACCACCGTCACGGAAAGTGTTCCTCCAATGGCCCAGAGCATGGACTGCACTCCGATAGCAACCTGGAATTCGTCCTTCTCCTCGGCTAGGTACAAACCGAAGGCCGCAATTTGCCCGATGATGGCCAGCGCCGGCAGGATGGCGAGCAGCCACGCCAGTGGCCCGGTTGGGTGATGGTGAACAAAGACTAAAACAGCCGTGACAAGGAACAGAACGTAGAGCAGCATGGTTACGAAGAAACGCCGGAAATAGCGGCGTTGTGCCGGATTCTTAGTTAAACAGCTCATGATTGGTCTCCTTTACTTACTGACAACTAAACTTTACACAATTCGACAAATGTTGTCAAGTTTCCTTGTCAATTATTTTTCAGACAGACCAGAGCTTTTTAGGCGTGCAGAGAATTATCCCCTCCCGGCGCACAATGAAAATGATCGGCGGAGCGGACTCTCTGACCACTGACCACTGTTAAAGATCTGCCCGGTCCGTACCTGGTAACGAGAAAATAAACACCCCTACCCCCTCCCCGCTTTCAGGCGCAACGCATTGAAAATAAATAGGATAGGTATCATATTTCGCGAAATTAAGGCGAACAAAATGCCATCTCCAGCACTAGGGATACTGATTCTAAACAACTTACAGAAAGCTGCGGACGCCGCAGTTTCGATTTTTAGACCTGGGAAGCGGCGACATCGTCTCCCCGGTCGCACGGAGTCTGGGTGCTAGCATCGTTTCCATGAGTTCCATCAGTCGCCGTGAAATGCTCAAGCTCGGGTCGGCGGGCTCGCTTGCTACGCTTGCAGCCGCCGTGCCCGCAGTCATACCCGAGGCCTTGGCCGAAGCCGCTCGGGCCACTGTGCACAAGTGGGATATCTTTGAGCTGACTCTCGAAGGGCCATCCAGCGGGAACCCGTTCACTGAAGTCGAACTGTCGGCCACCTTCGCCCTCGGGCACAGAACCGTCGAAGTCGATGGGTTTTACGATGGCTCCGGCAGCTACAAGGTCCGGTTGATGCCCGATGCAGAAGGCGAATGGAGTTACACCACAACCAGCAGCGCGGCCACGCTCAATGGCCGGACGGGGAAATTCCGATGCGGGCCTGCTGCGTCTGGAACGCACGGGCCGGTGGGAGTGCATAACGAGCACCACTTCGCATACGCCGATGGAACGCCTTACTTCCCCTTCGGCACCACATGTTATGCGTGGGTGCATCAGAGCGAGGCGTTGCAGCGCCAGACGCTGGCGATGCTTGCCGGCGCGCCCTTCAACAAGATTCGCATGTGCGTCTTTCCCAAAAGCTATGAGTACAACCACAATGAGCCGCCGTTCTATCCATTTGAACGCACAGCGGCGGGTGAGAACGACTTTACGCGGCTCAACCCCGCGTTTTTCGGACATCTTGAAGAGCGGATTGCCGACCTGGGCAAGCTTGGAATCGAAGCCGACCTGATCCTGTTTCATCCCTATGACCGCTGGGGTTATGCGGCCATGCCGGCGGACGTCGACGACCGGTACCTGCGCTATGTGGTGGCACGCTTGTCGGCCTGCCGGAATGTCTGGTGGTCGATGGCCAATGAGTATGACCTGATGAAAGCCAAATCCGTGCGGGACTTCGACAGGTTCTTTCATATCGTCGAGCGCCGCGACCCTGTGGGCCATCTGCGCTCCATCCATCATTCGGGGCCTATCTACGACAATGGCCATCCCTGGGTAACACATGCCAGCCTGCAATCTCATGACTTCGATGCCGCCCCTGAATGGCTGAAGGCGTGGCGCAAGCCGGTGGTCTACGACGAGGTCATGTACGAAGGCAACCTCGACCGTCGATGGGGCAACCTGAGCGGCGAGGAGATGACCCGGCGCTTCTGGCTGGGCGTGGTAGCCGGCTGCTACGCGACGCATGGTGAGACGTACCTCGATCCCGATCAGACGCCCGATGAAAACGGGACGCCCACTCTACCCTGGTCTCACGGTGGGAAGCTGACGGGAACGAGTCCCGCCAGGATCGCCTTTCTGCGCAAGCTTGTGGAGGAGACGGCAGCCGATGCGGACAAAGATGCCGCTCGAACGGGACTTGAGGCCGGAGCGGCGCAATATTATCTCAACGCCTCCAGCCTGGACTCCACCGGCAAGCTGATTCAGCATATTCTCTACTACTTCGATTTTCACCAGCCGATCATCTATGAGTTTCCACTGCCCGAAGGAACCTTTACGGCCGAGTTGATCGATCCCTGGGCCATGACGGTGAAGTCGTTGGCAGGCAGATTCACGGGCAAGACAAAGTTGAAACTCACTGGAAGGCCCTATCAAGCGGTGCGGTTTAAGCGAGTAACAGGATAAAGTCGCTCCTGCTGCAACCGCTGGCGCGCTACAATCCAACCATCCGATTCAAGGAGGCACAATGCGCAGGATTCTTCTCACCGTTCTCGCCATCGTCTTTGCCGCTTCATTTGCCGCCCCGCTCAAAGCGCAGGGCGCCCCGCCGCAAGTGAGCGCCGATCAACCGTACACCATCGAGTACTACTACAAGTGCCAGTGGGGCCATCAGGCCGAGTTCAAGGCGCTCTTCCTCAAAAACCACTACCCGCTGCTCCAGAAGATCCAAGCCACCGGCCGCATCCTCTCGCTCAAGATCGAGTCGCCCGCTTACCACACCACCGAGGACGGCCGCTGGGACTTTCGCGTGACCATCCGCTACAAGAACTCGACCGTCGCCACCACCGCCAACCCCGACGAGGATGCTTTCATCAAGGAGCTATGGCCGGACCAGGCGACTTACCTGAAAGAAGAGCAGCGCCGCTTTGAGATTCTGCTCGGCCACTGGGATCTGCCGGTCACCGACATAACTCCTCTGGAGAAGTGAGAGAGACGCCATGCCTCATTGGCGTCATGGATTCGGACTGATCCAAGTCACAAAGCCCGCGAACGGGCCGAGCCCGAAATCCGAAACTCCCATCGGGGAAAGGTGCTTTGGCCGCGATGCTTCGAATTGCTTCATTCGTGAGATTCTCCGGGTTAAGCGCACAGGGCAGCTTGATCGTCCTCTTCTGCGCTTTGTTCGTTGCCGGGTGCGGAGGCGGCGGATCCACCCAGCAGAATCAAACGCCTGCGCTCTTAAGCCAGACCATCACCTTCAGCGTTATCGCCAGCCAGACCGCCGGAACGACGCTTGCCTTGACCGCCACGGCCAGTTCTGGCCTGCCGGTCAGTTTTGCTTCGACCACCGCCGCAATTTGCTCGGTCTCCGGTCCGACGGCCACCCTGATTGCTGCGGGAACCTGTACCATCCAAGCTGCCCAGGCGGGTAACGCAAGTTATGGGCCAGCAACCACGGTCACGCAGAATTTCACTATTAATGCCGCTTCGTTTCTATCGGTATGCGCCGCACCCGCGGCAAGCAACCCTTCAGAAGGCGCCGGAACCTATCAGCAGGTTTCCATCAATCCAGCAGTCTACGGGACGGGCTCCACCTCCGGCTGGACCGTCTTCGGATTCAGCAAGGAAGAGGATTTGCTCTCGTCGGGAGACCCGCAAGTCTTTGAGATGGCTCCCAACGTTGTCCCCAGAGCATGGGCGCGGTGGGATACGGGTGGCGTGCTTGCCTCGCAATACAACTTCGGATATCCCGCTCAAGCTCAGGCTGGGGGGATCGTATTCATCGGTGGAACTACCACAACTGTTCTCTTCCAGGACGAATTCCCCGTGCCGTCGGAATTCAATGCCGTGGTTTCCTGCAATGCGGATGGGCAGCCGGTGGTACAACCTGCACCTCAGGGCTTCTATCGCGGCAGCCTGGCTTCGCCCGTGTATCGGCAATACATCGTCGGCATCGGCGAAATTCAAATCGACGGTGGGTTGGACGGGCTATTCTTCGATGAGGTGGGCGGGAGCTACAACGGCCTCTCATTCGGCCAGAACAATGGATTCGACGATGCGGACGTGGCCGACTTCGGCGGCTTTCTTTGCGCGAAATATCCCAATCTGACGGCGGCCCAATGGCAGTCGCAATTCGGCGTAACGGCAGCCGACAACCTCAATTGTTCGGCTGCTGCATCGACCGCGGGGCGCGCCTTCAACTATCGGGGTTACCTTGCGCGGAACGGCTGGGACACCAATCCGCTGACCTCGACCAACCCGCTGGCTGCGGAATGGGGCGTTACCGACGATTACCATCCTCTGCCGCAAAACGGCACCTTCACCAACACCTACCTGTACCTTATCTACTGGCAGGACATCGTACTCCAGCTCCGCACCTACGCTCGCCTGAAGTACGGCAAGGAAATCTACATCACCGCCAACGGCGTTTTTCCATTTGTGGACTTTCAGGCGAGGGGTATCAACGATTTCAACGACGACGGGCCCAGCGGGACGGATGTAGACTATTGCCCGCTGACCGCCAGCGGAGACCTCAATGGAACACAGTCACTGATGCAGGCTTTTCTGACCACGAAACAGCGCTCTGCGCTGGTAGCGGGACGTTTTGTTCCGGTTTCAGAGTTCCTCGATTGGCCCTCCGGACCGATGAGCCGTCATCTTTCGCTGCCGGCTTCCGAACTCCAGGACTACTGGCGCATGTATGTTCCGGAGGCTTTGGCGGTAGGAGTGAATCTCGCCATGCATCTCGAGGACTCCATTGGCGACCCAACGGCCACACAGCTTGGACTCATGCCTTACTTCGAGCAGACGAGCGCGTTCTTCAAGTTGCCGGCACATGCGGCGCTTTACGAGAACGCGACAAATCTGACCCAGCTCGGCGACGGCCGCATGGTGGCGCACCTGATCAATCACAATTACGCGAAAGGACTTCAGACGCAGACAAGTGTAGTGGTCACCTTTCCGGTGGCCAATGCTCCAACGACCGTCACGCTTGTCTCGCCAGACGCTTCCGGAGATACATCCATCCCATTCACCTACACGAATGGGCAGGTGCAAGTTACGGTTCCCCAGCTTGTCGCCTATGTAGCCCTGGTTGCCCAATAAAGAGCCAACGCGCCTGCTAGCGCTCAGGAGTTCCTCTGCCGCCATTGCCACACCAGGTCTTCAGCGGCGGCTGGCCAGTTGGGAAACTCGAACTGGAAGCCAGCGTCGAGCAGACGGCCGGGAATGACGCGACGGCTCTTCAGCACCAACTCCGATTCGGTGCGCAGAAAGAATGCGCCGATCTCGATGGCGAACGCCGGCGCGGGCAGGCCATTGGGCATGTCCCACGCGTCGCGCAGAGCCGCCATGAACTCACGGTTGGGTGCTGGATTGGGCGCGGCGATGTTGATGGGACCGGCCAGCTCCTCGTGGTCGATCAGGAACTCGACCGCGCGGGCAAAATCTTCCTCGTGAATCCAGGAGACATACTGGCGGCCATCGCCCTGTGTGCCGCCCAGCCCCGTGCGCACCAGGTTGATAAAGACTTGAAAAGCGTTGCCCGGCGTGGGGCTGAAGGTGATGGCGCTGCGCAGAGCCACCTTGCGTGTGCGCGGAGTCTCGGTATCAAAAAGCGCGGCCTCCCAGTCTTTTGCCAGACCGACTGAAAAGTTCCAGGTCTCGGGCGCGCGCCGCTTTGCGCCGATGAGCTCGTTGCCGCCCAGCTCGCCCGTCGCCTCGTCCATGGGCCTGTCGAGCGCGTGGCGATAGATGGTGGCCGTGGACGCGTTCAGCCACACGCGCGGCGGATTGGCGAGGCCGACGATCACTCGATTCAGCAGCCGCGTCGACCTTATACGCGAGTCGTACATGGCACGGCGATTGGTCTCAGTGAGCCGGCAGTTCACGCTCCGTCCGGTGAGATTGATGCAGACGTCTGCGTCTTCCAGGGTTTCGGTCCAGGGGCCGGGGTTGACCGCGTCCCAGTGAACGGTCTGCCAGGGCGCGGTGTAGGGTCCGCGGGTCAGCACCGTCACATGATGGCCGCGCTCCTGGAAGTATCGGGCCAGCATCTGGCCCACCTGTCCGCTGCCGCCGGGCAGCACGATGCGCAAGGCACGTGGATTCACGGAACCTTCTCGGAAGGCCCGGAGGCTGAAGCCTTCGCGATTCGGAGCTTGGGGTTCATCCATGGATTCAGCCTACAGCGTCTGCGCGGGCATTGCCGTTTCGCTATGCCCAGGGCGGAGCGCCGTAGTGCAGGAGCCTGCGGCGGCGGCCGGCGCGGACAGCCTGAACGATCACCGTGACAACCAAGCCCAGGAGAACCAGGGGGCCCAGGAAGATCAAGAACGGCATGGCGACGCGGTTATTGCCAACCGTCACCGATTCCGGCGCATGCACCACCCCGAACATAGCCACCATGTCTCGGCCTACCGAGACGTCTTCGCCCAGCCGGATCATGCCGAAAAAGCTTACGAGGTTATTGCCGATCTGGGCCTTGTCCTCGGCTGTGACCTTGCCGAAAAAGTTCACCACATCGTTGTCGGCCTTGCCGGCAAGATGGACGTTTCCGAAGAAGACAACCATGTTGCCTCGAACTTCACCCTCGACCTTTACGCTGCAAAAGAAGCAGACAGCGTCATGCACGGTGGTGCCTGGAGCCACGCGGATATCCGAAAAGAATTGGACCGCATCGCGGTCGGCGTGGGCTGGAGTGGCGGCTGCCGCAAAAGCGGCGCCGATCATGCACAGGGCAAGGATTCGACGGATCATGGAGGACCTCACTCGGAGTACTACGCCAAAACCGGCCGAACAGTTCCCTGATTCATCAACGGGTTTTCGCGGAGCTGAGGGCATCTGGCCAGTCCGCCGGCGAATCCACCATCACGTCGGGCTGGGTGGTGGTGAGGGTCTCGGGTGCCAGGCCAAAGGTGCATCCGATCGACCAGGCACCGGCGTTACGCGCTGTCAGCACGTCCACCTTGCTGTCTCCGATCATCACGGTCTCATCCGGCTGTGCGCCGGCCTCTGCCATCAGCGCCAGCAGCCCCTCAGGATCGGGTTTCTTGGTTAAAAAGCTGTTGCCCCCGTAAATGCTGAGAAAGTAAGGCGCAAGGCCTAGCGCCGCGCAAATATCCCGCGCGGGCCGGACCGGCTTGTTGGTCAGCACGGCCATGGCTCTGGCGGTGCTACCCGGCAAGTCGTGCAACGCCCTGAGCGCCGCCAGCGCCTCAAGAACTCCCTCGTAAGCGTATGTGAAGTCCAGTTTGTGTTCGCGATAGTAGTCGAGGAACCAGACGTGGGCCTTGATTAGTAAGTCCTCATCTGCCGGTTCTCCATTTGGGCCCGCGAATGCTCTCCGTATCAACATCATCGCGCCGTCGCCGATCATGCCGGCTATGGTTGCATCCACAAGCGGAGCGCGCCCAAAGCGAATCAACGTCGCGTTCACGCTGTTGCACAGATCCTGCGCTGAGTCGATCAGCGTGCCGTCCAAATCGAAAACCAGCAGTTTGAGCCGTTCAACGGGCAGTGAGCGAAGTTCGCGGACCATGTAATCAGTGTAAAGGGAAGCTGGGGGGAGACTTTGTTGGTGATCGCGGCAGGCGGCCGCGACGGTGATTTTGAGGTTTCTCTTCTGGTACATCTCGCAAAAAAATGCCGTGAATCCGGCCTGGTAACCGCCGCATAGTGCTTCTGCGCTTACTACCTAAGTGGTAAACTAGTAACACGCCTGTCTCACCTGGCAAGATGAGAGTGGTATTGCAATGCCCGTGAATTCATACAACCATATTTGATACGGCATGCGCCGGGAGCCGCACAAGAGGGGAAAACTGTTCATGATGCGACCACCCCCGTACAGTGAGCCCGCCGAATAGGGGAAACGGCGGATTTGAACCGTTTTCATCCAGAATTGGTGGATTTTCTAAGTTTTGCCGATCTGGACCGTGAGGGAATAAAGATGGCTTCGCCGGTATTGCGTGATTCAGCGGTGCGGAAGGTCGAGACCCAGCAGCTTGCTGTCGGGTACTCGCCGGAGGCGCATGGCGTCGCAGAACCACGCAAATGCTGTGCATACAACCAGACAAGGCAGCGGTTTCTCGGCCTGGACATCGATGCCGGCGATTTCACTGCATCGAGCCTCGAGGATCGGCTGCCAGCGCTCTCGCCCAAATCCGGCGCGGGCATCTGGCTGCTCCCGTTCCGTGGCATCTCTGCGGCATGTGTACATATCCCCGTCGATCTGGTTTATATGGACTCCGATGGCATCGTCATTGACGTGGTCGAGTCTTTCCCCATTTTCCAGGCCTCCCCGTCAAGACAGCCTGCGGCAAGCGTCCTTGCACTGCCTTCCCGGATGATCGATGAGACCGGAACCCAAGCGGGCGACCAGTTAATCCTCTGCGCTCCGGAAGAGATGAAGCGGCGGCTGCAACGGTCGCCCGCGGCAAGCAGTACTGCCTCGGCCGCGCCGGTTCGCAGCGCCCCTCCCAATCTGCTGCAATGGGAAGATCGCTCCAGGCAGGCGCGTCCCGAGGAGGATCATTCCAACTCGCAGAATCCCGTTGGGAAAGCTATTGCCGAGCCTGCGTCGCAGCAGGTTAAGCCCGCAAAGAGCTGGTGGCAGCGCTTGCTGTCTCCCGCCGAACCTCCCCTGCCTCGCAAGGCCCCACGGGAAACGCTCCCGGGCCTCACTGCCTATTTTTGGACGGGCGGCGCTCCTATCGCGCACGACATTCAAGATGTCAGCCCCACCGGGTTGTATGTGGTCACCGAGGAGCGCTGGTACCCCGGCACCGTGATCAGGATGACGCTCACTGATTGCACGGAACCAACTTCTGAGCGTTCGATCACCGTAAACGCGACTTCCATGCGCTGGGGCAACGACGGCGTTGGCCTTCAGTTTGTCTTTCAAGATGACAAGAATCCGCACCGAGGGCCGGCGGCTTCGCTTGACGGCGTGAACAGGAAGCAACTCGATCAATTCATGCAGCGGCTCAGGAATGGAAAAAACTAGATCAGAATGCCTCACCCGCAAGGCCAGTCTCCGCTTCCGGGGCGATATAATTTTGCCGAAGCCCGAATGACTTCAATCTGGGAATTCAGCGAGACACTATGACCCTCATCCATCGCACTCTTCTTGCCGCGGCCGTGCTTTTGGCAGCGCCGCTCCTTCATGCCCAGGCTTCCGAGTCCGCGATCAACAAGCAGCTCGGGAACCTGCGCTCCCTTTCCGCCGATAAGCGCCCGGCGGCCACCGTCAAGCTCGCCGCCGATATTCGCACTCTGCCCGCCGGCGCATCCAAGGTGAATCTTGCTTACGCGCTCGCAAATCTCGTCACTGAAGGCGATCAAGGCGCCGATGCCCGGCAGGCCGTGGCTGATGCGCTTTCGCAAGCTTTGGCTCAGTCGCCTATGCCCGCGGGCAAGAACGGCCAGCCGCCCGCACCCTACATGGAACTGGCGAGTCTCGTCCGCTACGAAGACATCACCGAAACGCTCGACGATCCCCAATTTGCTAAAGCTGGTCAGATCCTGGCAGCCAACGACGACGATGTCCAAAAAGCCGATTTCACGCTCAAGGACCTCCATAACAAGAAGGTCACACTCTCGGAACTCAAAGGAAAGATCGTCGTAGTCAGCTTCTGGGCCACCTGGTGCCCGCCTTGCCGCGCAGAAATGCCCGACCTTGACATCATTTACACCCACTTCCAGTCCCAGGGACTGGTGATCCTTTCGATAACCAGTGAGGATCCCTTTAAGGTGGCCTCCACTGTCAACACATGGGACTACCATCCGCCCATCCTCCTGGACACTGGAGGCAAGGTCGCCAAGCAATTCCACGTTGAAGGCATTCCCAGAACTTTTGTTTTCAATCGCGAAGGCAAACTGGTGGCTCAGGCGATCGACCAATGTACGCAACAGCAGTTTTTCAAGATGCTGACCAAGACCGACCTGCATCCCTAAGCAGTTTTTGGATGCCTCGCTTTTGGGAAATGAGCGCCTCAGACCGCTATCGAAAAAAACTGAAGCGTTTCTTCTTTTCAGGGTTTTCGGGTATCCCGCAGGCCGCTCTGGCCATCTGACGGATCGCCCTCGATATCGGTGAGTCTTCGAGAGCGAGAGGAGTGGCTGTGTTCTGGGTGCGGCGGGCAGTGGCATAGTCGTCCGGAATCTTCCACTCGGCTGGCCTGGTGAGAGCCTTGGTGATATGCGATTCGTCGAATCCAAGGGCGCGCGGCGCATAGCGGTTGAGTACGATCTGGAGCGTGTGGACGCGGTGGGAGAAGAAGTGAGAGATCATGCGATTGGCGTTTCTAAGTTCGGAAACGCCAATCTGCGTGACGAGATAGACGATCGCGGAATCCTCAAAGACCGTCGAACTCTTCAAATCAATCCTGGTTCCGGCATCGATAACCACGTAGTCGTAGTTCTGGCGCGCTACAGTGAGCAGCTTGTCGATGGCGCCTGGCGGGGGCTGGTTCTTGCTGAATTCACCGGGAGCAGCGAGCACATGCAAACCAGAGGTGTGCTCGGACATCAGGGATGAGAGGAAATTGGCGTCCAGCCGGTTTGAATCCTGAAGAGCGTTGGCGGTGGAGTATTTGGGGACCATGCCGAGGTTGATGGCCACGTCGCCAAGCGGAAGGCCGAGGTCGATCAAGACGGTGGATTGTCCTGACTCCTGGGCCAGAGATACCGCAAAGTTGGAGGCGAGCGTAGTGACTCCGCAACCGCCTTTAGCGCCGAGAAACACAAATGATCGTTTCTTGACAGTGGATTTCGCCTGGCGAGGTGCTGGGCGGCGGACAGACACACGGGCCAGAGCGTCAGCCATTTCGACCGTGGCGAGAGGCAGTTTGAGGAACTCGCGGGCGCCCGCCCTCATGCTGCGAATAGCCATTTCCAGATCGGGGTTCGCGGAATAGACCATCACGGTGGCGAGGTCAAGGGAGCAGATGCTTCTGACCATATTCAGGGCCAATTCGGGGTCGGTATCCAGCTCAATGATGACCAGATCGTAATCCGACCCGAGAGCTTTGGGTATATCGTCGATGTCGCTGGGGGGGTAGGAGGCAAACTCCCGGATCGCTACGCCAGCGTGGTGGCTCGGGCGCTTGCTGTCGTGTTCCTCCACGCCATCGACAAGCGCAATCCCCTGCGCCCGCCGGTTCTCCATACCGATCTGACACCACGAAAGAGCGCCCGCAATGGCTTTGCGGTGCTGCTCCTGGGGGCCGATCAGCGCAATGGACAACTCGCCGGTAGCGGGGGCTTCCGGGATTTGGAGTAAGGCCGGCATCATGCAGTCGCTGCTCCCACTTGCGTGCAACACTGCCAGGCGAAACCTGAGAAGGGTGAATCGTCAGGGCCCTTTCTCGACAGTGAGGGGTCTTGCTTGCGCGGCCCTCCAGTTTCCTCGTTGAGTGGCTTGCTCTGGTGAGCGGGTTCAATGCGGGCGGGCAGACGGGAGTTTACCACCGCCTTCTCAATCCGCCGTCAAGGCAGCTTGCTACTGGGCCAGTGTAAAGGTGATATCCACCGTAACCGTGGATTGGGCATCTGCTGGGACAAAACGCCATCTGCGCACAGCATCCTCAGCAGCGGTGCAAAGTGCGCGGTTGCCACTGACGGCCTTCGCATCGATGACTTTGCCATCCGGGTCAACAGTTACCTCGACCCGCACGACTCCCGATATCCGCATGCGCTTGGCGATCTCGGGATAGACGGGCGCCACGCGCACCTTGATCCCGCGTTCCTCTGCCCTGGCTGGCAAGGCCAAAGACAAGAGCAACGCCAGCGCGGCTGTATGAAACAGCCTGATGCCCCCGCGCCGCAACCGGCGGGAACTGATTTGGCAGTGAAGGGTATTCATGGATCCTCCTCAAGATTGCAAGCTGCTCATTTGAGTTATCGGCGGCTGCGAGGAGCGGGATGAGGGTTTTCTTAGTTTCTGATTACAAATGGACCGAAGCGCCCTACGGTTGCAAAAGGGATGGTGCAGCCGCGACGAAAGTCAGGTCAACGGCGGCGGAGTTGTGCTGCTGGCGCCAGAGGTCGAAGAGACGCCCGTAGCTCAGGGTAATGTAATGCGAGGCATCGATGCCCAGGCGGGCGGCTGCGCGGTCGATCCACTCTGCTGAGCCTTCGAGTTCGGCATAGTTGCCGATTGGCGTCTCATCCACTACGCAGTGCCCCTCGCCGTCGGTCCACTCGGCGCGCCATTTTTCATAGCGAAAAGCAGGGACCAAGCCGAGGGAGCGAAAAACCTGAGCCAGCGCTTCACCGTCGGAGACTTCGGTTTCGGTCTCGATGCGGTGCTTGTGCGTGTCTTCGCCGGGACCGACGTCCGGCAGGCGCTTGTGGGTGAGGATGCAGCGCCCGGCGTAGTTGCGGATGCGGAGAATTTCAATACGAGCGCGCATCTGCCGGTCCGGCGTGTCGTAGAGGACGTTGCTCTCGAAGGCGCGCGGAGTTTGCAGGGCGAACCCAGCGGACTGGAGGCGGTGGGTGAGACCGGGAACGTCTTCTACGCGGAATTTGATCTCGGTTTCGACGGGCATGGGTTGAAGTGAGTATAAGTCAGGTGGCGGCGGCTTGTGGTCAGAGGTGACAATAGAAGAGTGAAGACGCTGCAATTGTTTGTGGACCCGGCGCATTTGGATGCTGCCAACGCGCAGGAAGCGCTGGAGCGCGGGGCGCAGATATTGCGCACTGGCGGCCTGGTGGCGCTGCCTACGGAGACCGTTTACGGGCTGGGGGCGAATGCGCTGGATGCGGCGGCGGTGGCGCGGATCTTCGAGGCCAAGCAGAGGCCTGCATGGGATCCGATCATCGTACATGTTGCCGATGAAGCCATGCTGGAGGGGCTGGTCGAGAATGTTCCCGAAGCGGCGCGGCGGCTGATGGAGGCTTTCTGGCCGGGGCCTCTAACTCTCTTGCTGCCGCGGACGAGTGCGGTGCCCGATGCGGTGACGGCGGGACGAACGCTGGTGGGGGTTCGGATGCCGGCTCATCCGGTCGCGCTGGAGCTGATCCGGCGGGCCGGTGTTCCGGTGGCTGCACCGAGCGCCAACATTTTTGGCCACATCAGCCCGACAACCGCCGCGCACGTATTGGCGGATCTGGACGGGCGCATCGATGCGGTTGTGGACGCGGGAGCGACGGGGCTTGGTGTCGAGTCTACTGTGCTCGATCCTTGCCAGAGCCCTATGGTGATCTACAGGCCGGGAGCGGTAACGGCAGCGCAAATTGAGGTGTTGGCCAGAGCGGTCGAAGTTTTCCACGGAAGCGGGGAGCTGGCCAACAAACCCCGAGCCGCTCTGCCTTCGCCGGGTGTGGGCCTGCGGCACTATGCGCCGCGCGCGCGCCTGGTGCTGGTGGAAGCGCCGCTGGCTGAGTTGGGTGCGCGGCTGGCCGAGGCGGCGCAGGGCCTGGCGGGGGAAACTGTCGGATTCATGCTGCCTGCCGAGGTTACTACGCCCGATGGGGCTGCGGCGGCATTTGCGTGGGGCCGCTGGGGTGCGCCGGAGGAGCTAGCGAGGGAACTCTATGCAGGACTACGGGCGCTGGATGGAGCGGGATGCACCGTGATTCTGTGCCCACTGCCGCCATCCGGAGGAATCGGGGCAGCAATCCGCGACCGGCTAATAAAGGCAGGGATTAGGTATTAGGAATTGTCTCATTGCCCGGCGTCGCCCACTTTGTACATGTACTTGATTGCGGATTTGTAGATGAGCGTTTTCTGACGGCCGCGGACCTTGAGGGTATTGCGGTCGTACCACTCGATGCAGCCTTCGACTTGCTCGCCATCTTCAAGAACGATGACCATCGGGGTCTGCGCTTGAATCTGCTTTTGCAGGTAAAAGAGCTCGGCCTGACGCAGCGGGGCATCCTCAAACACTGTGAGCGCTGGAAAGCGGAAGGGAAGTGGCGCGGACAGGGTCTTGCGGTTGCGCGATAGTGGCTGGTTGGATCCTGGGCCGCTCTTGGTGCGGTCGGCGGGCAGAGTGGCTCGACTGCTCATGGATACAACCCTCCTGCGGAAAAGAGAAAAAAATGAATGCCAGCGGTTGAGTCAACGCCGGATACAAGACACCGATGGCTGGGAAGGCCTGTCGAGTACCGGAATTGGAACGATAGATGGGAATGCTTGTACAGAGAGATGCACAGGACCGTGCTGAGGTTGCACATTTTTTTTGAAGCGTTAGAGACGCAGTGAGGCAGAGCCGATTTCGGGTCGGTGTAGGCTAGTTGCGGTCCAGGCTGGAAGCCATGGCGTCAAGGGAGAGGGAGCGCAGCAGGTTGCGGCGCATCCCCTGCTCCACCTGGACAAGGGAGCGGGCGGCCGAGTCGATCCAATCGACGCTAAGGCCTTGCGCAAGGCGGGCGAGTTCGGCTTCAAGGTCGATGTTGCGGATGAGGCGCGGGGTTCCGGCTACGATTAGCAGCAAATCTTCGATCAAGCTGCCGAACGCCCGCAGGATGTTGATAGTTTTCTCTTGGCCGTCTGCGCCGGCGCGATAACTCTCCGTGGCATGGAAGAGTTGTGAGTAGTCGGGCTCCCGGAGGGCAGTGCGCAGCAGGATGAGGGCATCCTGGCGGCTGGCCAGATAGACGCCGAGGTCGATGGTCAGCGCACGGCCCACCGCGCCTTCAGCGAGGCGCGCGGCAAGGGCGCGGTCAGCGGGCTTGAGTTGCGGCCGGCGGGCGGCCAGCAGCGACTCAAGGTCGGCGGCGGGAATCGCTCCAAGGCAGTGGATAACGGCGCGGGAGCGGATGGTGGGAAGCATCTCCTGCGGGTTCTCCGTGAGCAGGATGAGCGAGGTGTGCTCGGGCGGCTCTTCCAGTACCTTGAGCAGGCTGTTGGCTGCTTCCTTCATAAAAGCCGAGGATGTGAAGATGGAAAACGAGCGTTTGGATTCGGCCGGCGGGCGGTAGTAGGCCACGTGAATCACCTGGCGCACCTGGCCCATCTTGATGAGCAGTTGCGGCGGATCGGGCGGAACGATGAGCACGTCCGGGTGGGTCTGGATGAGGATGCGGGTCTCGCGCTTGTCGGTTTCGCGCAGGCCGTCGCGGGCTTCGACTGCCTCGTCCACCAGCGCTTCGAGATTGGCGGAGAGGGCGATGCGCGCGCAGTTGCGGCACACGCCGCAGAAGTCGGGCAGGCTGTCGGTCTCAGTGGGTTGGAGGCAGTTCACAGCCTGGGCCAGCATCAGCGCCAGTGTGTACTTCCCAGCCCCGCGCGGTCCGGCCAGGATCAGCGAATGGGGAAAACGCCCCGCGCGGATGCTCTCGCGGAGATGGGTGACGGTTTGCGCGTTGCCGAGAAAGTCTTGAAAGCCCACGGATTGAGTCTAAGGCATCCGGTGCTCCATCATTACGCAGCCGTGCTTCTCCAGGCGATGCGAATACCGACAAAAAGAATGACCAGCCCTATGATGCCGAAAAACCCCTGCTGTAATTCAAGGAAAGGCGACGCGATTCCCCAAAGAACAAGCCTGGGCGCCATGCTTGCCCAGTCGACGTCCCCGCCCCCGTGCTCCATGGCGCGGGCCATGAGAATCGGAATCTCGGCCAGGGAGATCGCGGCATAGGTCAGCAGCACGGCGGAAATCTGATACCGCAGTCCGCCGACGCCGCCGGAGCCTGTCTTGATGGCCTTGCCCACCAGCCAGCCCACTGCCAGCGCCACGTAGCCAATGTAGATGTGCGTGACGATGGTAAAAGTGGCGTAAAAGGCCAGCCCCAGCAAAGCCGCGCCGATGCCGAACAGCAGCCCTTGCGCAAAGGCCGCGTGGTCATCGGCACGCGGGCCCACGCCTGCCGATGTCGCGCAATTGGCGCAAGCCAGCTTCGACTCCACAAGGTAAGCCTTGCCGCTCAGGACGCTGCCGCAGATGCTGCAATGCTTTACCTCGGCATTGCCCGTGGGTAACGCGGAGGTCAACTGCGGCGCCTGGGCTGCGGCCGCGCGCTCCTCCAGCTCAGTAATTCCAGTGATGGACTTCCATGGTTCTGGCATGATGCTCGCCAGACTAACACAGGCCGCAAGCCGTGCGGTACAAGAATCTTTTCATTTGCAAAAAGTCAGCAGAGCCGGGTGCCCCATTTTCGGAGTTTCGGAAATGCAAGGGGGGGTCTGTCCGGCGGCGGTGCAGGGTCGCGGTTTCCCAGGTTTCAAAATCGGGATCTGGGGCGTCCGGCTCACCACGATACTAGAATCCAATTCTCTGAATTAATCTGCAAGGGTGTGAAAATAAATGTAGGGGGGTAGGGGGGATTAATTTTGTGGTAAACACCGGGCAGGCCCTGGATTTCCGGTTGGACGGAGGGGGTTCTCCGTCTTGTTCTGTTCTCATTGTGCGCCGGCGGAGGGATATATTCGGCAAACCCCTGCGGGGACTGGCCATCCAGGCAGACGCCTTCGGCAGGCTCAGGGCAGAATGGCGGTTGTGGTCTCGCAGGTCCCAAAAGCGGGCCGGGGAAACCCGGCCAAATCTCACAGTTCGCCTGCCACAATTTCGCCCAGCTTCGTCAGCGCAGCTGGCTGCTTGTCGGTGCCTATGTCGAGATAGAAGCGCACGTTGCCTTTTCTCGCGTGCAACGCGCCCTCATGGTCGAAATACGCCTCGTCCCCGATGCCGGAGGCAGGGGTGTTCGGGCCGAAAAACGGCTTCACCTTCGCGAACAGTGCTGTCGCGACGCTAGCCGACCCATCGTAATAGATGCGAAACAGCAGTGGGTTTCTTCCGTTGTACCGGCAATCCTTACCGGGCCCCGAGTTGGCATAAGGCAGCGGCGCCACACTCTTCGCTGGAGCTGTGTAAGGCGCTCGCATGACGCTGCCCACCTGCGCCGGCGTCAGCAGGGAGCACGGGTCGGGCGGTTCAGTGGCTGCGTGCGCCGAAGCCGCAAAGAGATAAACCGCAAACAGTGCGCCAGTGGGCAACATTGCTTTGACAAACCTTGTCATGAATTCCCCTCCGATCGCTTGATTTTACCGAGAGTGCCAGTCACGATGGCCCTCTTGCTCCCTCAAAAGGAATCGCTCCATCTATGTACCGGAATCTCCTTTTTCGGAGCCGGTTTGAGGGGATTGTATCGCTCGTGAGGCAGATTGCAAGGCGAAAAAACGTTGGCATCGAAAAGGCCGGAGTTTGCGCCAGGGAAGCCGGGTAAATTCCGATCCAGTGAACAGTGGCCGGTAAAGCCTTGCTCCGCCGATCATTTTCATTGTGCGCCGGCGGAGGGATATATTCCGCAAACCCCTGCACAGGGACTGGCCGTCCAGGCGGGGGGCCTTCGGCAGGCTCAGCGCTGAATGGCGGTTGTGGTTTCCCATCTCAAACGCCGCAGCGGACTGAACCTGGGACACCCGGCGGGCAGGCGAGTTGTTGCGTCGAATGGGGTCTCTATTCAACGCATATTATGCGTTGAATGCTAGCCTTTGCGTCGAGTATCTGCCATAATCTACGCAAGGAATGCGTAGAATGGTTCACTATATCCACGAACAAGAGAGCTGGCCCAGATTTATCTGGGATCGCGACGGCCTTGCGGAGCGGTTGGCGGCAGTGCGCCACCAGCAAGGCCGTCTTCTGGGCCGGATGGAAGCTCTTGGATTCCTTCCAAGGCAGGAGGCTGTTCTCAAGACTCTGACCGAAGACGTGCTGAAGAGCAGCGAAATCGAAGGAGAGAATCTCGATCCGGGGCAGGTCCGCTCTTCAATCGCACGGCGGCTTGGCATGGATGTGGGAGGGCTGAAGGCCGTAGACCGGAACGTCGAGGGTGTGGTTGAAATGATGCTGGATGCCTTACGCCGCTACGACCAGCCTCTCAGCTCGGAACGTCTCTTCGCCTGGCACGCGGCTCTCTTCCCCACCGGCCGCAGCGGCATGAAGCAAATTCCCGTTGGCATGTGGCGCGATGACAGCAACGGTCCCATGCAGGTTGTCTCCGGGCCAATAGGCCGTGAATATGTCCACTACGAAGCGCCCGCGGCCCCGCGGTTGGACGAGGAGATGGCGAGGTTTCTCGATTGGTTCAACGGAGAGAATGAGACGGATTGGGTGGTGAAGGCTGGGCTTGCGCATCTCTGGTTTGTTTCAGTTCACCCCTTTGAAGATGGCAACGGACGCATCGCGCGGGCGATTGCCGATATGGCCCTGGCGCGCTCTGAACAAAGCTGGCAACGCTTCTATAGCATGTCCGCGCAGATCCGCCAGGAACGCGAGGCGTATTACGATGTGCTGGAGCGCACGCAGAAGAGCACGCTCGACGTGACGCGCTGGATGGAATGGTTTCTCTCGTGTTTGGCAGGCGCAATCGAGGGCGCGCAGGCCACGCTTGCCACTGTCCTTTTCAAGACGCGCTTCTGGGAACGCGTTGGCGACTTCCCACTCAACAAACGCCAGCGTCTGGTGCTTGGCAGGCTCGTGGATGGCTTCGAGGGCAAGCTGACGACCTCCAAATGGGCCAGGCTGGCGAAGTGTTCGCATGACACGGCCTTGCGCGATATCGCGGCGCTGGTGGAGGGTGGGATTCTGGTGCGCGGTGGGCAGGGCGGGCGAAGTACCAGCTATGAGCTAGTCAAGGTTTAGAGCAATTTCGGAATTAACGTGATCCTTTTGAGTGCATTGAAATGTGGCTTTTTCTTCCACCCCACGGACGAAGACCTTTCCGTGGGGACCCCGGAAAGGAAAAAGCCACTTGAGTGTGAGGTTTCGGTCTACAGCAATTCCGAAATTGCTATAGCGGCCCGAATCCCAGGTTGTGAAAGCGGGACACATCGACTTCGCTCAGTGCAGGCTCTGGGGGCGCCCGGTCTTTCTCATGCAGGTTTGTGGAAAACTGAAAACGGACGGTCGAGGGTCGTGGTATCCGCCCCTTTGCATGAGTGGCCGCGGCGAACTGTGAAAGGATGGGCACCCTCACTTGTGCGAAATCGAGGGCACGCCACCCGCCGCCTGAGTTGTGAATCCAGCAAGTTGTGCGTGAATATAGGGGAGTGGTCAGGAGCGGTGGTTTCTTATGAAATGCGCAATCGTAGAAAGCTACAGCCGTGCACCGCGCTATGGGGAGTTTACCGATCCCGTGGCCCAGGCAGGAGAGCAACTGGTGGCAGTCCGTGCGGCAGCGCTCACTCCGCTGACGAAGAGCATTGCCGCCGGCAAACACTACAGTAGCGGGAATGCTTTTCCCTTTGTGCCGGGCGTAGACGGTGTGGGACGGCTCGAAAGCGGGCAGCGTGTCTACTTCGCCTTTCCCTTGGCGCCCCACGGGTCGATGGCCGAGCGAACGGTCGTGCGAAGCTCGGGATGCATCCCTCTGCCGGATGAGTTGGACGATCTGACTGCGGCGGTGGCGGCCAATCCCGGGATGTCGTCCTGGGCGGCTCTGACCGAGCGTGCGGAGTTTGTGGCCGGCGAAACCGTCCTGATCAACGGTGCGACCGGCGCTGCGGGCCGCCTGGCCATTCAGATCTCAAAATACCTAGGCGCGAAATCGGTGATCGTAACCGGGCGCAACCAGGCCAGCGTAGCGCCGCTCGCCGAGCTGGGCGCGGACATCCTGATTCCGCTCGACCAGGAACCGGAGAAGCTGACAGAGACCTTTCGTCGCAACCTCAAGGAACACGGCGTGAACGTGATCCTCGACTATCTGTGTGGCGCATCGGCAGAGAGCATCATCAACGCGATCGCCGGCCATGGATCGGCCGAAGGCGAGCCGCCCATCCGCTTTGTACAGATCGGATCCGTAACAGCGGAATCCGTCACCCTGCCTGCGGCCGCGCTCCGCAGTTCGGGCCTGAAATTAATGGGCAGCGGATTGGGCAGCGTCCCCTACGCAGGGCTCGTCCACTCGATCGCCGGACTGATGAGCGCGATTGTGCCCGGCAAGTTCCGCATTGAAGCCGAAGCTGTGCCGCTGAGCGAGGTGGAGACGGCATGGAACCGCGACGCAAGCGGCCGCATCGCGTTTGTCGTATAGGTGGATTCCCAGATCCCGGAAGCGGGACCTGGGAATCCCTGCAACTATGGGTTGCAGTTGTTGCCCGAGCAGGGGCAGTATTCAGCCTGGCACTCGGCATTGCAACTGTTGATTGTGGCTTCACACGCATTGATGCACGCTCCGTATTGCGCGGGGGTGCTGAATCCGAAAGGAGCATCACCACCGTACCAAGGCGGGGTCTCGTTGCATACATCAACGCACTCACCCATGGCACTTGCGCATTCCCCTAAGCAAATTCCGTCAGCCTCGCCACAACTGTTGACGGCGCTGGCTTTCCTCGGCACAAGGAGAATAGCAACTGCAACCATCAAAACGAACGCAAACTTCAACGCAATTTTCATGTTCCTCCTCAGGGGGCCAAGCGACCCCGGTTGATGAAGCGTTTTTGGCTGATTGCCGTCACATCACATACGACTGCACTTGCCGCTGGCCCTGGTCGTCGAGTTTCCCCACCCAGGCCTGCTGAACCTTGCCATTGCTGTCTACGAGCAGCAGCGTTGGAGTACCGGATACACCGATCGAATCCAGCCTGCTTTGTACGACCTCCACTGACGGGGCTATCGCGTTCCGCACATAGGCCTGCGACTCCGACAGAGGCTGAGGAAGAACGGCCACAATTCTCAGCCGTCCCTGGCTCTTTGCGGCAAGATCCTTGTAGAAGGGTGCACTGTCGTTGCAGAAATGGCAGGTCGTCGAAATCGCCAGAACAAGTGTTCTGCTTTGCGCCGTGAACTGCACGCCGGGAAGGGTGACGGTCTGTCCGATGAGGGCTTTCCTTGGCGCGGCCGATTCATGGTGCCGCTGCCATTCCATTTGCCCCAGAAAGACCACTAAAACTATCGCTGCAACGATGACCGAAATATTGGCTATGGTTTCAAGACGTTTCATTCGGTGGAACCCCCATTCAGTTCAACAACGGGAATGCGCCCCTCCGGCATACGCCTGAGAAACGCTACGGTGAACCATAGGAAGGGGAAAGCTCCGCACAGCGGAAAGATGACCAGAAACGCATTCGCCAAGCACGCGCTCTTCATTGCTGCCGGCATTCGCTCAATCGATGTTAGAAGCTCGCCGGAAAGGGTTCCGCGAGCACGGCAGAACAATAGCAATGTTTTTTGTGCCTGTCAAGAAACGTTTGTCTTCCAGGAGCGGATCTCATTCAGGTTTGTGGGGAACTGAAGACGGACGATCGAGGGTCGTGGTATCCCACCCTTTCACGATAGAACTGTGAAAGGATGGGGCACCCTCATTGGTGCGAGATCAAGGGTGCGCCACCCGTCCACCATTTTCTCGGACTATTTTAGGACAGCGAGGACTGAAAACTCTGGCGTGATGGGGCCGAGCCCCTTGCCGGTTTTCGAATTGATCTTCGAGAATCCAGAATTCAAAATGGTGGCCGTCAGGCTGTGTACGGCGACATTATATGACCCAAGTTTTAGATTCACGCAAGCCCAATTATTGTTTTCATAGTCAGACGAGAGGCATCCGATAAGGAACTCGTGTGCCCCTTGAGACGCTATCACAGCATGAAAATCCGAGAGGCTTGGGCAGACAAGCTCCGCAGTCGAGGAGGCTTTGCAAAGTTCGGTCTTGTCTCCAACAGTCACCAAGTACTGCCCTCCCAAATCCAATGGATAGGTGAAAATGATGCCAGTTTTTAGGGTCGGTGGTGCACAGTATCCTGATACCCTGATCGCTGTCACTCGGTAGTAAAAGGTTTGCGAGGATTTCGGCTCATGTGAAGTGTAATGCGTCAGGACAATTTCGCTGGCAATTCGGTTTTCTTCTGACATCTCGAAATCTTCACTCGTTCCACGAAACACCGAATAGGTAATCGTGTCTCCGCATGCATTAGGTGGGACTGCGGTCCAGCTCAGACGCCACACGCTCGGAGAAACCTCCTTGAACGCAACATCCTCAATCTCTGTCTCCTCCCGTTGCGCGATCAATTGGACAGCAGTGGCAATGACGAGGAGCGATACGAAAAGAAATCTGGACAGCCTCATTTTCTCAACTCCCCAATGTTCTCTACCGGGACCGCTTCGCCGCCCTCGCAGTTCCTGACTCGCAAGCATTCTATCCTAGAACGCTCGGGATGGTACTCAATTGACGCTTCTGGATGGGTCGGAAGAGCCCCCACTTTTGTGCATGGGTGCGCCACCGGCCCTCATGCGGCCTGTTCTATCCCAGGTCCCAAAAGCGGGACCTGGGGCACCCGGCACCCGGCGTGTCGGAGAAATTTCTTGAAGGATTTGTCTGACCCTGCGGATAAGTTAATTGTTACAATGTAGTGACTATCTGTCAATCCACAGGGGGATGAAATGAGTTTCTATACCGTCTGGAACCATCTCGTCCAACACAAAGAAGAGATTGTATGGGCCGCGATGTTCGGCCTAATCTTTGCCATAATATTTGACATCCTCAGCCCGGATTCCCGGATTCGTGCTGCGATCCGGCATTTGAACAACCGCTGGTCCGAGCACTCTACTTACCTTCTCACTAGACGGATAGAGGAGCTGGAAAAGTATAAAAAGCAACTTGCGGATGTTCGGTGGCAGTACCTTTCTGCGTTTCAATTCGTCTTCGTGATCCTCTTTTCGTTCTGTCTCGGTTCGGCATGTTGGGTTATGTCCACAACTGAGCTATTCCGTATACATCCTGACATTTTCGAGCAGCTGTTACGCATTTCTCTTTGCTGCTTCGGTGTTGGTGCAGGCATTGCTGTAACTGGATTTACGCACGTCTGGCGTGACACCCCTGAAAAAGTCCAAGCGGTAGTACGCAAGGTCGGCCTTGAGATCGAGGGTCTTCAAAGAAAGCTCAGAGCGCGTTCGCCCCATGACTCGGCCTGATCTCGAAATACAATTACTCATAAGTCTTCGGCCCCATCTCCGGATTTTCGGACATGGAAAGGCGCTACCCGACCGCGGCATAGGGTTGTGGTATCCCAGGTTCCAAAAGCGGGACCTGGGGCACCCGGCTTAATACCAAAGATTGACAGACCCCAGCATCTCAGCCACTTCTCCTACGGGTCGGCTTGTTTGCAGAATATGGCCATTTTTCAGTTTGATCCAGGTGCCGCCCTTGTTTGGTTCCTCCGACTGGTGGCCGAAGGACTCCACGAGCGAAACGGAAAAGAAACTAAGACCGTCGTCAACGCTGAAAAAATTAGGCATATAGGATTCTCTCACAGCAAAGAAATCTTAGGACACTGCCTGCATTTTCGCTTGATATTCGCCTTTCTGGTATACTGCTTTCCATGGACTTTCAACTGGTCACGAGCTATAAGCCGAGGGGGGATCAGCCGCGGGCGATTGCGGAGCTGATGGAGGGGCTGGCGGCGGGGGAGAAGCACCAGGTGCTGCTGGGCGTGACGGGGTCGGGCAAGACCTTCACCATGGCCAAGATCATTGAGCAGTCGCAGCGGCCGGCGCTGATCTTGGCGCATAACAAGACTCTCGCCGCGCAGCTCTATCACGAGTTCAAGCAGTTCTTTCCGGGGAATGCGGTCGAATACTTTGTGAGTTACTACGACTATTACCAGCCGGAGGCGTATATTCCCGCCGGCGACTTATATATCGAAAAAGAAGCAACGATTAACGAGGAGCTGGACAAGCTGCGGCTCTCAGCTACGCGGAGTTTGTTTGAGCGGCGCGACGCGATCATTGTCAGTTCGGTGAGCTGCATCTATGGGCTGGGCTCGCCGGAGGCTTACTATGGGATGCTGCTGCTGCTGGAAAAAGGGCAGCGGATCAGCCGCAAGGATATTACGCGGCGGCTGGTGGAGATTCTCTACGAGCGCAACGATACGGACTTTCGGCGCGGGACGTTCCGGGTGCGCGGAGATGTAATCGAGGTCTTTCCGACTTACGATGAGATGGCTTACCGGATTGAGATGTTTGGGGACGAGATCGAGAGCCTCTCTCAGATCGACCCGCTGTTTGGGACGGTGAAACAGAAGTACGCGCGGCTGCCGATTTATCCCAAGAGCCACTACGTGGTGCAGCCGGAGCGGAAGGCTGAGGCCATCGATTCGATTGTGGCGGAGCTGAATACATGGGGGCCGGAGCTTGAGGCGCAAGGGCGCATGGTGGAGTCGCAGAGGATTCACCAGCGGACGCGGTTCGATTTGGAGATGATCAAGTCGATGGGCTACTGCCACGGGATCGAGAACTATTCGCGACACTTCAGCGGCAGGCTGCCGGGCGAGGCTCCGCCGACGCTGCTGGATTATTTTCCGCGCGACTTTCTGCTGTTTATCGACGAGAGCCACGCGACCATTCCGCAGGTGCATGGGATGTGGTTTGGGGACCGCAGCCGCAAGCAGAACCTTGTGGACTACGGATTCCGGCTGCCCTCGGCGATGGACAACCGGCCGCTGAAGTTTGAGGAGTTCGAGAACCGCATTCATCAGACGATTTATGTTTCGGCCACGCCGGGGCCGTATGAGCTGACGCGGTCGGCGGGGGTGGTGGTGGAGCAGGTGATTCGGCCGACGGGGCTGGTGGACCCGGAGGTGGAGATCAGGCCGGTGAAGGGGCAGATCGACGACCTGCTGGCGGAGATTCGCGACCGCGCCAAGAGGAACGAGCGGGTGCTGGTGACAACGCTGACGAAGCGTATGAGCGAGGACCTGGCGGGCTACTACACCGAGGTGGGCGTGCGCTGCCGTTATCTGCACTCCGAGATTGAGACGCTGGAGCGCGTAAAGCTGCTGGCCGGGCTGCGCAAAGGCGAATACGACGTGCTGATCGGCATCAACTTGCTGCGCGAGGGGCTGGATTTGCCGGAGGTTTCGCTGGTGGCGATTCTAGATGCGGACAAGGAGGGGTTTCTGCGCTCGGCGGGGTCGCTGATCCAGACGATGGGGCGGGCGGCGCGGCACATTGAGGGGAAGGCGATTTTGTATGCGGACCGGATCACCGACTCGATGCGGCGGGCGATGGACGAGACGGATCGACGGCGCACTGTGCAGCGGGCCTACAACGAGGAGCACGGGATCACGCCGCAGTCGGTGATCAACTCGATGGATATGGGGCTGGCGCAGATATTGAAGGCTGAGTATGGCGATGTGGCGGATGAAGAGACGGCGGCGCTGCCGGAGATTGGTTCGCAGGCGGAGCTGGAGACATTGATCGGCAAGCTGGAGACGGAGATGCGCGAGGCGGCCAAGAAGTTCGAGTTTGAAAAGGCTGCGCGGCTGCGGGATAGCATCAAGGAGCTGCGGGAGAAGGAGTTTTTGTTCGGGTGAAGGCTCCGGTGAGCCATTTTGCGCACAGAGATCAGAAAGTCCTGCGTGGTCAGACCAGAAAAGCTGTCTTGCGGGCAACCGAATTTCGATGCATCTCATCCTAGTTAACTGGTTGGCAAGCAATGCCGGCCGGTCCTCCCCCCAGGGCCGCGCGGATTTCAGAGGACCATGGCAACTATTTTATTGGTGGACAGCAATCCTCTCCAGGCGCATCAGCGCAAGTCGATCCTGGAACAGCGATTCCACGAAGTGCAACGGGTGAGCGATGCTGCCGAGGCTCTTTGCCTGGTAGAGCAGCCCGAGTTTGCGGGGAATCTCGGCTTGATTATCTCAGGGGAGCACATGCAGGGCATTGGCGGGCCGGCGTTTGTGGCCGAGTTGCACCTGAGGATGCCTTCGCTGCCGGTGCTGGTGCTGGGCAACAACGGCGAAGTGGCGGAAGACTACGCCGGTGAGTGGGTGCGCTTCCTTCCCCGGCCCGTTGCGGGCGACGAGATGCTGGCGCTGGCCGGCGAGATGCTTGCACAGCATGAGTGCGAGACGGTCTGAGCGGCGGATTTTTTCTCTGGTGCGGCATTTGAACTCCGAGACAAATTAGAGGCGGCCATTTGGCCCTGAATTGAAACGATGTTTTCGGTAACTCTAGAGTAATCCCTTTGGTAACTATAAGACGATATTTTGAGTAACCTAATTAAAGTATATCGTGCATTACAAAGATCAGACCAAAGACGCTTGATCGAGATGTCTATCCGAAATAAGCCTACAGAATTGAAATATACGTGTCAGACGAGCATTCAGGCGAGTAACTCCGGGGCTGTTCTCCAACCGGGATGCGTTGCCGCGCGATGTGTGTCGCTCCGCGGGATTTGTTATTCGTCGTCACCTGAACATGCGTTACGAAGGTCGCGTTGATCTGACCCAGAATTGGCATTGGCATCCTTGCATCTCATACGGGACTATGGGGTTGCAGCAGTCACAGCTTCTCTGGTTCTGCACTGAAGCGGTTCGGCCGCACGCTGAGAGAGATCGTATTCCTTTTACAAACTACGATGCCCATCCGAGCGTTGAACGTCAAGGAGATGGAATGGTCAAGTATATAACTCGCATCCTGGGTCCTGCGTTTTGGGCATGGCCTTCGTCTCCACCGATTTTGCCGATGGAATCGAACTCGGTGGCAGGCGGGCAAAGGAGAGATCGAAAATGAAGAAGTTTGGAGTTTGTACGATTCTGTCCATCGCTGCGCTTTGTGCGCTGCTGTCGTTCAGTCCGAGGAAGGCTTACGCGGATGCGCTTCTTAATATGGAGATCACAGGCGTTCAGGGAGCGGGCTATGGAGGGGAAGACGTTTATCCCTACTATGGCACCGCCAATGGCAATCAAGTATTGCTGATGTGTATCAGCTTCACCGCCGATATGAACATCGGAGAGACATGGATAGCAGAGAAAGAGTCCATCCCCGGTTCTTCTACGTTTGAGGAAGGGGCATGGCTTTTCAATGACGCCAATACTGCCATTGCGGATAACAATACGGCCGAACAGATTGCCGATCAGTGGGCTGCATGGGAACTCTTCTCTCCGAGCGCGTACAACAACCCTCCCCCCGGCACGGATACCCAGATGGCCGCTGCTGTGGCTAATTACGCATCCGAGCCTGCGAGTTTCTACCAGGAATTTGTGTTGTATGCTCCGGTCCCCGGGACCCAGAGTGAGCTTGGCACTCCTCAGTTTTTTCTGGGATATGGAGATCAAACATCCACCGTCAATACACCGGATCCTTACGGCGGAACCCCCGATACGCCGGCGGATGGTGTGCTTCCCGAGCCGGGGACGCTGGGATTAATGGGCACCGGACTGTTGGGACTGGCCGGCATCCTGCGCCGCAAAGTCGCGCGGTAAGCCGCCCGCGTTTGGGTCATTTATTCAACTCATGAGCGGCCGGAGCGTTTATCCCTTGCTCCGGCCGTTTTGTTTTGTCGCCAAGGGCAGAGCGCCCGGCTGGGCATCGTCTTGCTGGTAGAGGGACGAGCGTTTTCTGCCCAACATGTGGCACGGGGCGATCTAGCTGCGTAAGAACATCCAAAAGACAATAGCTGCCCTGTTTTTTTGATGCAAATGACTGAGGACAACCAAATTGACTGGATCTCATCCCATTTGGACATCCATCCATAGTGTGAGCCAGATCACACGCCGAGAGCCTATGATGGAACGAGAATACACTCGTTGGGAGGCTAGTTTGCTCCCTGCCCGCGTGCGAGAATCATGGTGGAGTCCTCATGGCAGCGTTTGGCAGTCTTGCACTTCTTATCGCATTGGCGCTGGCGGCCTACAATCTGGTCGCCGGGGCCATCGCTCTCCGGCTCATTGCAACCGGGAAGCCGGTATGGTTCTCCCCGGAGAGGATGGCAGATACGGCGCGCCGGGCAGGGATCG